>ENA-ORPH01000067-ORPH01000067.1-human-gut-metagenome-genome-assembly--contig:-NODE-67-length-113468-cov-15.178604_pt1 | contig 113468 bp, 120 predicted proteins | sample MGYA00242142_ERZ509074 | MGnify/ENA primary metagenome ERZ509074 (study PRJEB26280, sample SAMEA2338724) | human gut metagenome | biome: human gut; feature: human-associated habitat; material...
CAACATAGAACATTTGTTCATTGAACAGAATGCGGTACAGCCTTTCGAACTTGTAGCCCGAAACATTGCTGTGTTCACTTAAAATGTTTAATACATTCTCTGAATTTCTCATACGTCTCACACGTCTTTCTTTGTTTGTATTAAAGTTACCAACTGCTTCCCTTCGCCATGTACAGGGCTTTCCTCTGCTCGGACTACTACGGAAGCTCCGTTGCCATATTGGGTTTTCAGAGGCTAAACCTCATAGCCTTACGGCGTCCCAACTTAGGCAATCCCCATTTAGCTTGCGTAATAACTATTAGCGCGACAAACTGTCGGATGCGACGTTCGACCTTTTCTCCGCATATTGCGGTTGTGCTGCGGTTTGTTCTTTTGCTCAATCCGTCCGCTACACCGGAAGAGTACCACAGCGTGACGTTTGTAATTGCCTTCCGTCACGGCTCATTTAACAGCCACTGGACTATCGTTCAACCAATTCAGGCTTCATCCTTATGTTTGTCTTTCTACCTTGTCATTCAGTCGCCACATGGCAATTTGCGGACTTATGCCTTTACCGACATGCTACACTCCCCATTGGGTTTCCCCGCCGGATAAGTCGGTTGGTAGTAGGTTATTATCTCGAAGAACACGAACCTAATCTCTTGCTAAAGAGATATTTATTATGCAGCCTTATGGGCGCACTAACGGAAAATCAACTCTCCCTCACGACCTGCGTCGGTGGCGACGATGATGGACTCGCACCTGTCGAACAGCTCCCGGAGCACTTCCAGCTGCCTGACCACTCCGGGATCGTCCTTGTACACCTTACCCTCCCGCACCTGACGGGGTACAAGCCTGAACTCCTGCGGCAATATGGGGAGGTGTTCCCGGCGGAAGCCGGAAAAGCCGTAGCTTTCGGGCATGGCAAGACCGACCAGATGCCCGAATGCCCATGTTACGGCATATCCGTCCCCCGTTAGATACCCGTCTTTCCGTTGGCGTGCGCCCACTACGGACGCTATGCCCTGTGCCACGCTGGGCTTTTCTGCAATGATAACTTTCATATAATTATTGTATTATTCATGTGAATGATCAGATGGATACCCCTTTCTTATCGGCTTTCTGTACCGGGCGATTCCGGCTGACGGCGTTTGCCGGCTTCGTTCCGTCCTGACGGACGGCCGCCTGCTGCGACTGTTCCTGTTTCTTGCTCTTGTCCGGGTTCCATTTGAAGAAATCGAACTTCGCCCGCTCGTGGTTGACACGGACGAAAGCACTGAACAGGTTCCCCTCGTTGTCGGTCATGTCCTTGATGTAGGTCGCCTTGCCCTGTGCCAGTGATGCCTGCTGTTCTTCGGTAAGGTCTTTCCCCTTCAGCCGTGCGGGGATTACCAGCCCACGCTCCTGCTGCCGGTTCTGTTCCTGTTCCTGAGCTGCGGTCTGCTCCTGCCGGCGGGCGATTCCCTTGAAGTCATAGTCGAATCCGCCCTTGCACGCATTGAACTGCAAACGTGCATCATAATGACGCTGCTTTTTCTCCGACCACATGTTTTCGACAAGGACGGACTCGCCGTTTGCGATGCGTTTTCTCTGTTCGTCGGTCAACGCCGTGCCGTTCACCTCTGCGGGAATGGTTATCCCGCTGACCGGTATGTGATGGAGCCGGTTGGTCTTGGGATTGAGCGATACCAGACACGGCTCACGCACGCCTCCGGCCAGTTCGAGTTCCACCACGCAACCCGCATTGCCTTTTTCCAGCAGGTTCTGTTTCACTTCGGGAGTGAACTCCACGTTGAAATACGGCGTGTCCAGTTCTGGATAACGCTTGCAACATTCGATCTCGTTCCGGAGCGTACCGTCGGGATTCTCCGCCAGACGGATGCAGGCGGGAGTTTCAAACTCTATTCCCTCGATAACGGTTTTCAGGGTGAGTACGGCGGATTCGTTGCCGTTGAGCAACCGTCTGAGGCCCGGTTCTCCTAACGTTTCGGGTGTTACCCCCATGCGCTCAAGCTGCTGCCAGTCCACCTGTTCCATGCTCCAGCGGGTGGATTGCTCCGTTCCGCCCCCGCCGGACTGCTGTTGTGCCTGCTGCCGGCTCTGTACGTACTGTTCCGTGTCAAGACGGTATTCGTCCAGCAAGGCAGAATTACTTTCGGGCTGCTTGAACAGGCCGACAAGCTCCTTGGCGGAGGCAAGCAAGTCCGCCGGAAGGTGATAGAAGCGGAAGTCGGACGGCCGCTCGAACTGTCGTTTCATGTTGAGGAAGAACGTTTCGAGTATAGACACGTTGCGGTCTATCCGCATGAACTGATCCGAAGGCTTTGCCCCTGCCAACGGTCTGGTCTTGAGTCCCCCTTCGGGTTCGATGTCCTCCACCACGTGCGGGGTGTTGCCTTCGGCGGCGTTGGTCACCACCAATACCTCGTCTTTCAGATCTTTCAGTTTTTTGTCCATAAAGTGAATGAGTTTAATTGTGATACAATCAGGTTAATTGCGGCACGAAAGTAGAGGTAAGAGGCTATGGCGCAAAGGGAAAGGAGGGAATGGGGAACGAGTGGCTACGGGATGGCATGAAGTGGCCTGCCGGCAAGAAAGAATGACGTTCCGATACAAAAACTTCAAAATAAAAAGCGTACCTTCGCAACAAGAAACATAAAAAAGGACAATCCGATATGATTACCAACCGGGAAGAAGTGATAGACAAGGCATTCAAGGTGTTTTTGAGGATGAATTACGAGAAAGCGAGTATCAGCACGCTGGCAAAAGCCTGCGGGGTGGTAAAGACAGGGGTGGTATATTATTTTCCCCACAAACTCGATCTGTTCATGGCGGTAGCGGACAAGTATGCCATACAGATGCAGACACCGGCCAACAAGTTTGCCGGGCCGACGGAAACGCTGGCAGGATTTATAGAGCAGTATGTGGCAGGAGTGAGTACGGCCATGAACCGTATCATCAAACAGGTGCGATGCTGTGCGGACGACAATGAATGCTGTCCCAACTTCTACTATTTCCATTTTCTTTCCCAAGTGAGGATGTATTATCCCGGAGCCCGTGAGAAAATGGAAGAAATATTCCGCAAGGAACACGAGTTATGGAGGACAGTCATACAGAAGGCAAAGGATAGCGGTGAAATAAAGCAAGATACGGATGTGAAAAAGACCGCTCCGCTGTTCCGTCAAGTGTTTCTGGGCATGTCCTACGAGCAATCGTTCCTGAACGGTCTGGACGTAGAAGAATTGAAGGAGAAGTTCGATTGTCTGTACTCGCTCCTGAAAGCCTGACTCCTTTTTTAGCAATATTTAAAAGACTCCGATAAAAATATTTTCTGAACAACCGTTCAGATTTCAATACTTTGCTTTATCTTTGAGGCATGAAGCAACAGCCAGAGATATGGACAAGGTACAGAAGCAACGGTCAAACATCGTCCTGTACAAGGAAAAAAAGGACGGTGAACAGTACATACGGATAGAGTATGCAGGCGATCCGGCAATAGCCCTACTGCTCGCCCAAGATACGGACGTGGAAAAGACGGACAACGGTTCCGCCTACATGACGGCTGCCGCCTTTAAACTGCCGGATTTCTACGACCGCTATTCTCCCCACGCTTACATAGATTACAGCCGGGTGTACGTACGGCATCCCAAACCACAGCGGACATACGTATTGCCGGAAGGCTATCTGGAACTGCTGGAACAGAAGCGGTACAGTCCCTCGACCGTGAAAACCTACCGTGCCTATTTCAGCGACTTCATGGAATACCACAAGGGACGGAGCATCGACCGCCTGAAAGTGGCGGACATCAACAAGTATATCCTCTATCTCGTAAACGAGAAGAAAATCTCCGTTTCGCAGCAGAACATGCGCATCAATGCAATCAAGTTCTATTACGAGCAGGTGAAAGGCGGCAAACGGCAATATTACGGCGGCATCACACGGGCCAAAGAGTACAAGACGTTACCCGAAGTGCTGAGCCGGGACGAAGTAAAACGCATCCTCTCCTGTCTGACGAACCGGAAACATCACTGCATGATTTCCCTGATCTATTCCGCCGGTCTGAGAAGGAGCGAACTGCTGAACCTCACCCCACAGGACATTGTCAGTGAACGGATGCTGGTACGCATCATGGGCAAGGGTAAGAAATGCCGTTACTCGCTGTTGTCGGAAAAGGTGCTGCACGAGCTTCGGGAATATTTCAAGGAATACCGTCCGAAGAAATGGCTGTTCGAGGGCGATACTCCCGGCGAGCAATACTCGGCAAGCGCACTGGTGAAAGTGCTGAAAGAAGCTGCACAGCGTGCCAGCATCAAGCATCGTGTACACGTACATATGCTGCGTCATTCCTTTGCCACTCATCTACTGGAGCAAGGGACAGACCTTAGAACCATACAGGAATTGCTGGGCCACAATGATATAAAGACGACGAGCATTTATCTTCATGTGACGAGTGCCCATAAGTCGAGCATACCCAATCCGCTTGATTCGCTGGATGATTCGTAGGGTGCAGCTATTAGAGATTAGGAAACACACCTGTCGAGTGTCGGTTATCAAAATGAAAGATACCAAACGAGTGTTTTTACAAATAACATTAGCGAAAACATGTCAAAATGAAACGGATAGAATTGTTTATGAATATGCTATACTATTGTAATTATATGATTATGTATAAGACACGCAGCAGTTTGGACTATCTGTTCCTTTCTATATACGACAATGCGTGCACCCGGAAATTCTGCAAAAGCGACAGGTACTGGAAGTTTGTAGATGGGGTTAAACGGGCACATAACAGTATAATGTGGGAAAAATGCAAGGGCTTCCCAGTTTATAATGTCCTAAGTGGCACATACGGAGCAACCTTGCTTTTTGTCTTTATCATCCTGCATATAGTGCTCAACATGATAGAGGCGATAACGCATATACCGGTATATAATCTGATGTTTGAAAATGAGTTAGTTGCGCTTATTGTTTATATTATTCTGTGCGGGTCTCTGTCATATTTGATGATTGACAGGTTGGTAGAAAGGAACGACAAATACATTTCCTACTTCAAGAAGTTCAGGAAGCAGAAGTTCTGGAAACTGTTCATCTGGTATGTACTGTCTTACGGCGTGGCGATAGCCTGCTGCTACTTTAGTTTCATTTTGACAAAGTAAATAACAGAAAGAATATTTCGCTAACAACGCAGGATAACGGCAAGCCGTTCCCTGCTGAACCATTAATGGTAATTCTGACAAAGTATGAATATAGACGATATTAAAAATATAGACGACTTTCAAGTTTACTGTTGTACGAATAACGAACAACGGTATATCTATTCTGATATGGTAGAGAATGCAACACCGATTGCAGATTGTATAGACTTATTTATCGTTTCAGGCACACGTAGTATGGATAATATCAGCCTATGCACCAAATTGCGTTTTTTATCTATCAATAACTACAAGATAGGTAAAAAAGAACTTAGCAATTTGTTGGATTATAAAGAAAATCTTTCCACGATTACACATTTATATTTGTGGAACACGAAGTTGAATGATTTATCTTTATTACAACTGTTTCCTAATCTGACGCATCTAATGGTTGCATATATCAGAAAAGAAGATTTTTCATTTGACGGTATTGGTTACACCCCCAAACTACATACACTTTGTATATTGAGTGCAAACAAGATAGCCAATATGGATTTTATACCCAATGATTTGAAGAAACAAATTAGAAATCTATCAATGGTATATACTTCAAGATTACACAGCTTAAAAGGTATTGACGGCTTTATGAACTTGGAAAAGCTATACTTGTCTGCATCAACAACAGAGAGTAAGAAAACAGTAATCTTGACTACTTTGTCCGGATTAGAAACTTTGAGAAAGCTAAAAAATATTGAGCTTAAATATTATAAGTTAGATTTAGAAGATGCCAAGAAAAGACTTTCTTCAAATCCCGCTTTAAGGCTTTTCAAAGTGAATAATATCAATATACCATTAACGAAGCGTGATAACGCCTAACAGCGTTCCACGCTATCCCATTAGCGAAAAATTCAGCAAAGATGAGATACAGAAAAGAAACAATAAGTCATTTCGCACGAAACAATTTGATGCGAGAAGGGGAAAAATACAGGTATTATTTTTTTGACTACCTGTATTATCGGTTGTTTATACTTTATCGAAAATATAACGAACCAGCACGTTTCAGTGCTTGTGGTGTGCTTTGTATGATTTCGTTAATTGCATTGTTCTTTTTCAGTATCTTCCTTGCCAGTGTACTACCTGACTATTGGATTTTTACGAGGAAGAACTTTACTTCCTCCCAAGGAGCATTTATCGGCGGGTGCGTTTCTGTCTTGTGCTTTGTCGCATTCTATTTACGATATAACCGTAAAAGAACTGCCGCCATACTTTTGAAATACAAGGGCAACAAGTGGAACAAGATAATCCCGGTATGGATAATACTTTTTCTTCCTCTAATCATGTTCCTGACAGGAATATGGATAGGTAGAACATTTTTCTAATGAACGACAACATACACGAATATAGAGATATTAAAGATAAAAAATCGCTAACAAGGTCGAGATAACAGCTAAATGCTGTTCCTCACCAAGCCATTAGCGAAAACATATCAAAATGAAACGAATAGAATTATTTTGGAACATATTATACTATTGTACTTATGCACTTTTGTATAAGTGCTTCCGTGCAATTGACTTGTTCCGTTTGATTGACAACAAATACACACGGAAGTTTTATAAGAAAGAAAATATCTTTTGGCAATCATTGGATATTGTGAAGCGAACAGAAGAAAGAGAAAAGGATTTTTCCCCTTTTATTCTTATGCAAGCCAGTGGGGGAACTTGTATTTTCATGATAATGCTAATTCTTACTATTTTGAACGTGGTAATGGCAATAACACATATTTCTTGGTATGGTATTATGTTTCGTGACGTTAGTAACTTCATTATTAGTTTTTTACTTCTTGTTCTCTTGCTTTATGTTCCAAATCAAGTATTCCTATTTAGGAGCGATAAGTATATCTCCTATTTCAAACAATTCAGGAAAGAGCGTACTAATAAATATCTAAAATGCTATTTTTTATCCTATATACTGGCTTTGATTGCTTGTTCTTTTAGTTTCATTTTGATAAAACTAACAAAGGATAGAATAGAATATTTCGCTAACAACGCAGGATAACGGACAAGCCGTTCCCTGCTGAACCATTACCGATAATAATAAAACAAAGAAAATATGAATGAACAATATGCCAAATGTATTCCATTTGATAAGAATGTAAAAGGCAGGATTGGTGGCAATCCACCTAAATGTATAGAAGGACAAATCCCCAGCGATTATAAATTCTATGCAACATTGGTACATCCTGAAAAGGAAAACGTCATGCTTTCTATCATCATTCACCAAGATTATGATACTCTTATTGACAATAACATATATCCTTCAATAGCAGTAAAAGTAATAGAACATGAATTTTCTGAAATTGGTAATTGCACAGAAAAACGAAATACCAACTTAGGGATGTGTTCTATTAGTGAATATTCAGAAGATAAGGATAGTGAAAATATACTTGTAAAAATAGGTGGAACTCCTATCCTTATTCAAGATGAAGAAAGCTATTATAAAGAATTAGAGGAATATGGTTTTCTTTTTTTCTTGTCAATAGACGAAGACGGATATAGTGAAGATGTTACTATCGGCAGTTATCCTTTCGGATATGGTGCTTTGTATTTGTATAAGCACTGTACAACCAATGAAATAATCGCAGGATTTTGGCAATGTTCATAAAAATATATCGGTAACATGCACCTGTTCCGCCTAACGGCGGCAAGCTGCAACCCATTAGTGATAACAACAAAATTATAAACAATAGATATGATTGCAGGTGCGATAAATATTATACTCATAGCGATTTCACTATTGCTACTCTTTTTATTAAGAAAGAAAAAGTATAAAGGTGTAAAGAAAATAATAATATTAACAATATGCTTTGTGGCAGGTCTGTGTATTTTGTTACAAATAATTTCGTTGCTATATTTCTTCTTAGGTGATTTCTCCGCAGAAGAATTATGGTAAAAATATCACTAACGACGCAGGATAACGGCAAGCCGTTCCCTGCTGAACCATTACCGATAATAACAAATAAATTAAATTCATTATGGGACTATTTTTAAGAATTACATATCAATCGCAAGGTGGTAGAACACCTGAAACAGCATTTAAGAATCAAAGGATTTTAGCTGAAATTATAGATGGCTTAAACGATTTTGATTGGCAAGAGTCAAATTCGACCAAACTGACTACTCTTGACCCTCAGTATAGCCATATTGCAATCAATCCAATTCTTAGATTTTTCCTTTCAGAAAATATAGAAGGTGGCAACTTAAAATCATTTTACAGATACCTTAAAAAAGATGATAAACTTATAATAGACCAAATGCTCACAATAGATAAATACGAGGATTTATCTGCAGTTGATACAAGAAAAGCTCTTTGTGATGATATATTTCTATATTTCAAAGAGGTTATCTTAAAATATAAAGACCGCTTTCTCGATTTTGATGCTGTTGCTTTTATCCCATTACTTGAAGAAAGATTTGAGGAAATAAAAAACGGTAAAATAGTAAGTAGAAGAAAATATGAACAATGGTAATTATAGTCTATCAGAGAAGGCGGGTAATCTTCATCGAAAAAAAATAAGTAAAATATCGGTAACGAAGCGTGATAACGCTTGACAGCGTTCCCCGCTTAGCCATTACTAACAATAGTGCAAATGATAGACATTATTTCAAAATCAAGAATAAACAACATTCCTCTTGACATCAGTAGAGAGGAATTATTAAAATTGGACTATTCCGCAGAGCAATTCCGAATATGTTTTAGTCAAAACAACCAGTTTGTAAGAAGCATATCTGTTATTGTTACTGATGTCTTTCGGATAGACGGGGAGTTAGTAGAGTTAAGCCAAATAACGGAATGGTATCGTAAAGAAAATCCATTTGTGGATGGTAACACCTGTATCTTTCCTAATAAGAACTTGGCTATTTGGAACAGCAATGGAGTATTTGAAATCACGTTATATTCTAATCGAGAAAAATCATTATATGAGAGGTCATTAACCAACCTTTCAACATATAATGCATATTCTGAAATAAAGTACCTGCCAGATGTTTTATCTCTTAAACCTTATATTGGTTTAGATATACTTGAATTAGGTTGTAATACTGAAACAGCACACAAAATACTGGGAAAACCGTTAGAAACAGTGCAACGTAAGACAGGCGCATTTGGTAATGGAGCGTACTTTGAGGAGTATCACAATTTGATTTTACGTTACGATGATGATACCTTGACGGAAATTCATTTTACGGATATACCAAATATTTATTATGATGAAATGAATTTAGCTGCTCCTAAAGTGTTATCCGTTCTTAAAAAAAGATACAACATTATCCCTAAGTGGTCTTATTCTGTCATACCGGAACTTGGCATAGCCTTAGGAGAGAGTGAAATTTTTATCTATTCTGAAAGAATTAAAGATTTATGGCTTAACTCTAAAAGACCTATAACAAGTTGGTAAGTGTGATTTTGAAATATAAGTTAGTAACAAGGAAAGATAACCCCTGAACGGTGTTCCTTTCCAAGCCATTAGCAACAATCAAATCATTATCGTTATTATGGATATAGAAAGAATACTTAAAACAAGAGAAAATGCAATATACTATGGCATTGGTGAATACCAAAAAGACTGCTTTGGTTGGGTTGGTGGAAATGCTCCAGCTTGTTTTGATGATAAGTATTTATCGGACAAAGATAATCTCTATTTTTATCTAACATTTCAAAACCCTCTAAATCCGAACAAGCAAATATCTATTTTCACTCCGGATTTTGATATTGCATTGGAATATAACACATATCCCGATTGTAAATTGTTGTTGGTTGAACATGAATTAAGTAGCCAAAGTAAAAGTGATAGATATAAACACCCCGAAATAGATGAAATTTATTCAATATACGAAATGAGTACGGAAAAAGATATGCCTGAAAAAAATTGTGCAATCAAGTTTGGGGGTAACGTAATGCCTATTCAATGGGGATTAGATAATGATGGTAAAGTGGTTAAAGATGGAAATAGCTTCATTTTTCAAATCAACGAAATTTGCATGAAAGATATTTCCGTTTTCATGGCTGGCTGTATATATGTTTATGGAAAAATTGAAGGTAATAAAGTCACAAATCCATTTGTGGCATACTGGGAATATTCCTAATAACGATAAAATGATTAATTATTTCAAATAGGTTGCTAACAACGAAAGATAGCATCTGACGATGCTCCTTTCTAACCATTATCGCTAATTAAAGCAACTAAAATAGTAAAGTATGAACAAAACTCTTTTTGACGATTTAGATATTTCCTATTGGCATAACAGTGAATATGCACAGAAATATTATGTTGGCATCACTCCAACTAATGAACAGGTCGAAGAAGTGGAAAATGAGTTGGGATATAAATTACCCCAATCATATATTGCATTAATAAAACAGCAAAATGGGGGTATGCCGATAAATACTTGTTTCCCGACATCAGTTCCAACTTGTTGGGCTGAAAATCATATTGCTATTAGCGGAATTATGGGCATTGATAAAAATAAACCGTATTCTCTTTGTGGAGAAATGGGAAACAGTTTTTGGATAGAAGAATGGGGGTATCCTGCTATTGGTATTGCAATATGTACCACTCCAACAGCTGGGCATGATATGATATTTTTAGATTATCATGATATAAGCCGAACTGATGAACCAACTGTCGTGCATATAGACCAAGAAAACGGTTATAAAATTATTACGCTTGCAGCCAATTTTGAAGATTTTATCTGTGGACTTGTTAATGGCTCGAAATTTAAGAACTGAAATATCAAATACAAAATATGGATTTATGAAAAATATAGGACAACAGCTATTTGATATACTGAATTTTATAGATATATCAGATAAAAAAGAATGTATGGATCACTTGTCATTTGTACAGCAATTAAAGGAAATGTGGATGGCAACAGATAGTGATAAATATAACGAAAGAAACAGTAAAATCATAACAGTTAGAATTATTAATGAACTTGTACAATTGAACATTTCAGAAGAAATAGAAACATGGTTGTGCGAGTTGGATAAAATTACCCCTAAATCTCCTCAATATGCAATGGATTTTTTTAGAGGTAAAGTGTACTTCCAGTTGAAGGAATACGATAAGGCTACTGAATATCTAAAAAAATCATATACAATGAATAAAGATTTCTTTTGTAAGCAAGAACAAATTTTTCTCAAATTTATAAATAGCGATAACAAACCGGGATAACGGGCTAACGCCGTTCCCCGCTAAACCATTAATGGTAATAAGGTATATGATAGACTATTTATATTATAGGTTTTATAGATTATGGCTTCATTCTTCTGTATCGGAAGGAGCCACATTTTTGGCAATGCTTTTGTTTTCGGTCATGTTAAGTACAAATGTATTAACCGCATGGGGTATATTAACCCAATACGGAATCATTGATTATCCGTCCGATACTCAATACTATATCATTGAAGGCAGTTTAATAGCATTGCTGTGTGGCAGATTTTTCTTCAAGAAAAGGTACAGAAGAATTATAACCAAGTATGAGGATGAAAACTCTGTGCAACGTAAAGTTGGAGTGTGGGCACTTACTGTATATATAGTGGCAACCTTTACTTGCTTTTTCATAGAGGCATTGCACAGACAGGGAAAAATATAATTTACCATTAACGAAGCAGGATAACGGACAAGCCGTTCCCTGCTGAACCATTATCAGCACTAAGAATATGAATATTCAACTTAAAAAATATACAAGGTTAACAGTGAAAATTACAATGATGGCTGTTTCATTATTCTGCTTATTTTCCGTAAGTTGTATCAACAAACAGAAAAGAGAGTACAGACATATGTGTGATAGTCTGAGCAAGATGGATTTTCCTCCAAGAGTTCTTGATACATTATTTTTCCGGAAGTATGGAAACGGAATTGAGGTTGATACTACATTCCCCAATGGAGAACAACATCTAATACAATTAGATTATGCAAACAACTATTATTATGCAATAGAGTACCCAAACATACCGATTATAGATGTGATGTCGTATGATGGAAAGGACGGAAAGCTGATAGACTGGCATCAACGATTTATTGACTGGAACAACATATCACCTTGGGTATGGTATGATAAAGAAGGAAACGTATGCGAATTGAGTGCTACTTGCTCCGAAGAGAAAGATTATATTTATCCTACTTACTCCATTCATCAGTTAATAGAGAAACTGAAACAGGAAAATATAGATTTGTTCCATAACACTTCCATATATTATGGAACAGACTATCGGGATGCTGATTCCATTCCATATAAAAAATGTGGATGGCATGTTATGATGAAAGATACCACCGTCTCTAATGATACTTGCAACATGACTGTGAGATTATATGATGGTAAAACAGGCAGATTATCAGATGTATATAGAGGAAGATGGCAGGGGGATAACTAAAACGAATATGCTGAAACAAGTACCTGTGCCACCTCACGGCGGCAAGATGCATCTCATTAGGCACAGCTTATAATAACCTATAAATGACAATAGTATGAAGAATTTGAAGAAACTTTGTGAATATTTTGCAGTCGCATTCCCCATAGTGCTGGTATGCGGCTTCATCGGACTTGTAATCAAAGAAGTGCAAAGTCGAGAAAACAACTTAATGTTATTTCTCACCAAACCATTAAAGGCATGAGGAATTTATTGGAAAAATATTACAACATCAATTTTTACTGCTCTTATAAGTTGCAGTTTTTCATTTTTTGGAGGATGCTAAATCTTTTCTATTGGCTAAGTTTCTCGAAATGGAAAAACGGCTATATAAATCGGTGCATTTCGACTAATAAGAGACATGAAGCTGCCGGAATGGATAAAGGTGTCGATGTCTATATCAGCAGTATGGCGAGTAACACCCCATACATCATCAGTATTTGGGCATTCTGCCTTGTCTGCCTTGCTTGTATCAAGATTTTCAGGATAAGCCTATTAAGTATTTTGGGAAACGGTGTCTATTTTTTGCTTTTGATACCCATCGGGATATGCGGGTATTATGTCAATGAAATATTCTTATTCAAGGGGGACAAATACAGGAAATATTTCGCCGAGTTTGACAAAAAGAAAAGGTATCTGCTCTACTACGGCATCTATGTCGTTTCCCTGATTATACGGTTAGCGACATTCTATTTATTGCTCGCCAGCGCATGAGGGAATACAAATTGAAAAGTAAAAATAGTTATGAGCTATATTACAGCAGAAAGATTGGGAAGAGTTCTTATATGGGCATGGAACAAGTATGTGAAGAAAACTGCCATTCCTTACAAGGAAATTGACTTTCATTATTCGGATTGGGTCTTTCTCCTGACAGGGCTTGTCTTTTTTGGAATTGTGCTGGGTATGACCCTGCTTTATTTTGCATTTTGGAGAACATAATTCATCGACTATATATGAGTAAAAGAATAAAAAAAACAGATAACTATTTTGAACGAGTGAAGCAACGTGCCAACCGGACGAATTACAGGTATTATTTTTTTGATTACCTGTACTTCAAAGGTGAGCAAGGTCATAAAATGAGGTCCCGATGTTCAGGGGTACTCATGCTATCCTTATATTGGTGGTTTATAATAGAAATCCCGTGTATTCCGCTATTTGACAGAAACTTGCCACATACATGGTATTTGTTATGTTGTATGGGAATGTTTCTTTTTCCTGTCTTGTTTTGCCTTGTTAGGTATCGAAAAGATAGAACATCTGCATTAGTAAACCATTATCGTCATTCGTCCAAAAATAAGATTACGATAACTTTGCTACTATTACTTCCTATGGTATTATGTGGATTTGAGCTATGGCTATTAGCTAAGTTGGGATGGATTATTTGTAAATGGTGTTAGAATACAATCCGGTGTATATATAAGGTATATTGTTTATTTGTAAAGAAGTAGAGAATGAAAACGAAATTAAAATACCCGATATTCAGCTTTGCCCCCAAAGGCTTGGCTATGGATTATAGGATAGAAGATTGAGCATATGAGGACAAGAGAATATTCGACAGATGAGCTGTTGCTAATCGCCAACAATGTAACCGGCGAATATACCGACAAGCAGGTGCGGCAGGCAAAGCTGGAACTGTACAACCGAGGCGTGGACGACAAGGTGATCGCCGACATCATGGAAGAGAAGGAGGAAGCCTTCATGCGACGGCTGGATGCCGCCGCACGTGCTGAGAAAGCCCGCATGGACAAACAGAACGAGAAGAACAGGAATGTCAGTTACCGGTGGTGGGAAATGCTCGTCATATTTATATTTGCACCGTTCTATCTGTGCAGGCAGCACTATCTGCCAAGCGACTTCTTCCCCAAACTGAAACAGCTGAAAGCGGAAAAGTATGATTTGAAATTCAGGCAACGGATCATCTGTCTGCTTGCCGGAGATATGGTCTGGATTTTCATCTACTGGGTGTATTATTCCTTTGTAAAGAATTAAAGGATGAGATGAAGTCCCTAATTCCATTTCCAGACACGGAAGCATTTCCGGCGAAAAACGGAAGCGGTTACCGGTCTATGGCGGTTATCTTTGCAGGATTTCATACATTACCGATTTATCCATTAAAAACACATTATCATGGAAACGAAGTTTATCGAACAGCTGGTGATGACCGTACCGGAATCACTGAGAGAAACAACCCTTGCCCTCCAAACGGAAGTGGAGGAACTGCTAAAGGCGAAAAGTACGAAAAAATTCCTTGTACTGGAACCCTATTCCCGGAACACGGAACTGTGCCGCCATATCCTGCGGCGTATGGAAAAACTGCCCGAACTGCCTTCCGTGTCATGCAAAGAGTACCGGCCATTGCTGATGCTGCTCTCCCTCTCCAAAGAGGTGGAGATACAGAACGACCTGCTGCACCATTTCGTCGAGCCTTACCGGAAAGCGTACCGCACGCCGGAGATGCTCTATCTGTGCGAGGTGCTGTACCATACCGGCACTCCACAACCCCTGTACAACATGTGTAATGAGGTATGCGACTACTTCTTCGTGGAACGGCGCAAACAGATCAGCCGGCAGTACACACCGCTTACCGAGCTGGATTTCCAGTTTGCCGAGAAACGGCTGAAGCCCCTGTATGCCGCCGTGTTCCGAATGAAGGTGAACCGCTACAGCTACCGGACGCACAGTGTGGAGGAACTCGCCGGAATGTTCTGCATGAGCGTTTCGACCTTCCGTGACAAGTTCCGCAAGATCTACCACCGCCCGGCCAACAGATGGCTCCAGGAACAACGTATCGGACAGATACGGCGGGACTTGAAATATTACTATGACCGTCCGCTAATGGAAATAGCCGAGAAGAACGGATTCGCATCGGCCAACCGTTTCTGGGAGTTCTGTACGGAACAGATGAAGCAAAGTCCGAGCGAGCTGCACAAGGATCTGTACGATGAACTGTGCAAGGAACGCCGTAAGTTCTATCTGGGCGAATAGACACCGGCATTTTCGGCGAAAAGCGGAACAGGCATGTCGGGCAAAGCGCTTACATTGAAGCCATTTTCATACTTAAACGAAAAAACATTATGAAATTATTCAATGTTACCCCTTATCTCCTGTTGCTGGAACAAGAGAACAGCAACGAGGAAACACTGTCGAAAGCCAATGCCGAGTTCGTAAAGGAAGTGTACGAGCTACAACGTGCGGAGAACGACATCACCATTGTCCTTTTCCAGCTGCAATACCTGAGTTGCAGGCTGGTCATCCTGCGCGAGCATTACCGCACGGCACAGAAGGAACATCTGATCTGCTACTCCTATATCATCGGCACTCTGACCTATCTGGAAGGGATGCAAGCCCACTGCAAGTTCGCCTATGAGATACATCCGGCGGGTGCGGATGTTTCCACCGTACCGGCCGGAACCCCTCCGGTCATCTGGACATCGGAAGTGATAAATCTGATAGAGTTGCTGTACGCCTGCCACGAACTGAAACTGTTCAACGGCGGTGATGTCACGCTGAAGCGTGTGGTGGAACACGTGTGCGGACTGCTGGGACTGGATGTGAAGAACGCTTCGAGCTACTACGCACGGATACGCAGGCGAAAGGCGGACGAGCGTACCTACTTCATCGACCGCCTGCGTGAAGTGATGCTCAAACGGATGGAAGAAGATGACGAGAAACATTACCATAGAAAGTAATCCGATTTCCGGAACGAACGGAATCCCCTGCAAGCCATAGCCGCTTACAGGGGATTTTTTCCGTTCGGCACATCGTCATTTGTTCAGTTCCAGAAGGTGCTTGAGGGCGGGATCGCTGGCGATGCGTTCCAGCTCATCGGTCACGATCCGTTTGACATCCTCCTTAATCCGGTTGTAGTTTTCCTGTACCATTTCCTTCATGTGATCCACTCCGTCATCGTCCACGAAGCCGGTGATAACGGGTATCTTCTGATATGCCTTCTCTTCTTCGGCTATTTTCCCGGCATCGACGACAATCTCGCAGTGGAAGATTTTCTGCTCAATCCTCTCCCCGAAATTGTCGGCTACGGAGCCGACGAACATCCCCTGTGTCAGCCCGCTGATCTTGCTGGGTGGAATGAGGCTGTCCATTTGGGTGGATATGGAGGTGGAAACATCCTGCCGGTTGATGGAGATGGAGTGGCGTTTCTGAAGTATCTTGCCGAACCTCTCGCTGAGAGTCTTGGCCGTTTCTCCCACGACCTGCCCCGAAAAGATGTTGCCAACCGTGTTGATAATCACCTTCGCCTCCTTGTCGGTATAGTCACGGATAAGCTGGCTGAAATCCTGAAAACCGAGCAGCACGGCGACCTTGTTGCTGCGTGCGGTGGCTATCAGGTTATCCAGCCCCTTGATGAAAATGGTGGGCAACTCATCAATGATGATGGAGCTTTTCAGCCTGCCCTTCTTATTGACAATCTTTACAATACGGCTGTTGTACAGGCCGAGCGCAGCACCATAAATCGCCTGCCGGTCGGGATTGTTGCCTATGCAGAGGATTTTCGGCTCGTCGGGATTGTTGATGTCCAAAGAGAACTCGTCGGCAGACATCACCCAATAGAGTGCCGGCGAAATCATACGGGACAGGGGAATCTTCGCACTGGCGATCTGTCCCATGAGCTGGTCGGCGGCTCCCGCCAGCCACGCATCGAGGAAAGGACTGAGGTAGTTCTCCAGTTCGGGATAGGAGGACATGATGGGAAAGATCTGCTCGTAAGGCTTGTTGAGGAACTCGACGGCATGGGGGAAGGTGCAATACCTGCCGTCCTTGTACACCCGCAGAAACCAGATGATGGCGGCAAAGAGAATGGTGGGCGACTCAACGAAGAAATCGCCCTGCTTCGCCGCCCACGACCGGTTGAGATTGAGCATGATGCTGTACGAACTCTCGTAAGCATCGGAGATGTCGGTCATGAACTTCGGGTTGAGGGGATTGCAGCGGTGGCTGCGTGAGGGATCGTCGAAGTTGATGACATAGAACTTCGGCGGCACTTTGTACCCCTCCAAATGGTTGAGCAGGTGATTGTAAGCAATGGTGGAGAGGTCGGGAAACTTGAAATCGTAGATATAGGCGGCATAGCCTTTCTCTATCTGCTGCTTGATATAGGAATTTACCACTGCAAAAGACTTTCCCGAACCGGGCGTTCCCAGTACGATGGAGGCACGGAAAGGATTCACGACATTGATCCAGCCGTTGTTCCACTTCTTGCCATAATAGAACCGTGTCGGCAGATTTACAGAATATTCGTTTTCGATAAGCCTTGTTTCCTGCATGAAACTTTCGTTCTCGTTGTTGAACACATCGTCCATAAGGTCCTGTTTGAGAAGACGGGAGATCCATACACCGGCGGCAAGCAGGCAGAGATAGCCGACGGCAAGAGTGAGTATATAAAAGGCGGTGCGTGCCATTAACGGTACGGGCAGGCTGAGCAGCCACCAGTTGAAAAAGAAGAGGACAACACCTGCGGAAAGGGCTGTCCAGATATGCGCCCATTTGATTTTTTCCTCCTTTACACCCTTCGTGCCCAGACACGACAGGGCAAGGAAGGTAACGGAGAAAAGCTTTGTCCAAAGGATGGAGCCGAACAACCCGGTCGTGCGCTGGAAGTTCAGCAGAATCCTGTCCACCACTCCGATACTGACATTCCACTCCCGGATGGCCGGATAGCAGAACCAATAGATATTAACAACTACGAACAACACGCTGAGGGCACGCATAAAGTCCATGACTTTTGCCAGTCCCCTGAGATCATCTTCTTGTGACATAATACTGAGTTTTAAAAAGTTATCGTCTTGATAATTATGTAATACGGGTTCAGTCCTGACGGCCGTAACGCCGACGGCGTTTCTTCTTGTCGGGCTTCAGTAGCCTGGGATGCCGGGGGACATAGTTCAGCTCCGGCTCCATGCCGGAAAGTAGCCCTCCCAGAATTTTCTCCCCGTTTCCGGAAACCACAGCGGACGGAACGGACGGCAGAAGTGGCGGCAGGAGATCTTGCGGCCGCTCCTGAAAGCATCTGTCCAGCGTGTTCGCCGAAAACTCCTTGCCCAGACGTGAGCCGTTGAGCACGGTGCGGCTGCGGTGGTCTATAAAGGTAACGCCATAAATCCTGCCGGTTCCGTTGCGGCGGAGAACCAAGTCTATCTGTTCTTTCGCCAGCCGGCTACGGAAATCCCGTTCGTCCACGGACCGGCGCAAAGCTTCGGCCACTAACGGCCGAAGCCGTTCACGGCACGGGGCGGACTTGATTCTTGCGGCGGATTCCCGCATCTTCCTATCCAACTGCTGTGCACCGGCCGTTCTTCCCAGCCGGGAGGACTTTATGGGAGTGGCCGCCGTTTCGCCGTTGCCGTCCAAAGCGGTATAGAGTATGCCGTGATAGGTGCGTCCGCCAATTTCCCCCTTCACTTCTTCCACTCCTATATTATACAGGGAAAGCAGGGCACGGAGTTCGCCCATTGTGCGGAAGCTGTAAAGCTCGAGCAGGGGTTTGAGGGTACAGGCGATCTGCCGTTTGATGTCCCCTTTTGCAACATCTACCGGCTTCAGCTGCCACTCTTCGCCTTTCTTCCGGCCTTCCGCCGGATGCAGGCCGTATTTCTGCTCCAGAAGTTCGGTAATCTCCTTGCTGCGACGGTATTCGAACTTGTCGGATACTTTCCTTCCCTCACTATCGACACGCAGGGAAACGATGTGGATATGATGCCGGCCGATGTCCTCGTGCTTAAAGACAAGATAGGGCTGGTTGCCGTAACCGAGCCGCTGCATGTATTCCCTGCCGATTTCCGCCAGCTGCCCGTCGGTCAGCACATCGTCGGGATGCGGGTTGAGGGAGATGTGTATGACCGGCTTCTCGGTGCGGTAATGGTTCGGCATCCATTCGAGAAACTGCCTCACGGATTCATCCGGACGGAAACGCCCGTCTTCGGGATAACGGAGGAGATGTGCCGAAAGGACTTTCGCACCGCCTTCATCGACCTTGTTCTGGTTGTAGGCCAATGCACCGTACAAGTTCTTACCCACGCTGATCCTGGCTACCATGTGAGGCGAGTTTTTGGGAAAGTTCGACAATCCGGCGGTTCAGCTCCACGAGTTCAAGGGTGAGCTTTTCAAGTCTGTAAAGCAGTGCCAACGCTTTCTTTTCGGTGAAATGGATGTGCAACTCCTTGACTGCCTGATTGTAATTCACTCCTATAGCACGGAACTGCCGGAACAGTTCCGTGAGCTTGGCCACATACTCCATTGTGGCACGGTCTGTCCGGATCACCCTGAACTCCTCGTTAAAGATCCGTGCGGCAATGAACTTGGATTTGGACAACAGGCCGGACTGCTCAAACATGGTGAGAAACCGTGCATGGCCGGCTTCGTCCAGATTGACGGTTTCACGGCGGACGGCCGGGTTCGACTTGGGCAATCTGCCCCCTTTTCCCCGTGTGCGGGGACGCTTTTTCTCGTTGTTCATATATACGTTTTTTATGTGGTACAACTCCACCGGGTGGCATTGCCGCCGTCTGTTTCTCCCCCACAATTTGCGACTTCGGAGCAAATTGCAGCCCCCTGCAAGGGCAAGCGTTTTTTGCTGCAAAACGGAGTGGTGCTGCAAAAAACACAGCTTGCTATGTTCGGGCGAACATAAATCTTTCCTCTCCGAAGAGGAAAGAGCGCTTTCGGGGGAAAGCGGGGATTAGCGACCGACGGAAGGCAAACTGCCCACTTCCGGTTGGATGCCGCAAAGTTAGGAAGTGATATAATCAGTTGTATATCACCAATATTAGCCACATTATGCCAAATAGAAGCCACTTGTACACACAGGTGGAACAGGAGGAAAAACGGGCGGCCGATGATGGCTGAACCAACGGCTGAGAATGTGCCTGAATGGGATGCGTAATGGCGGACTGAATGCCCAACCGGTCAGATAACCAATCAGACGGTCAGCCGTTGCAACGTTGGTGCGGTCGTCCGGCTGACCAGCCAACCAAGCGGATAACCTTTTGTTCGGGCAACCTGTTCATCGGTCGGTTGTTTCCTTGGCTGATTATCCGACAGGCAATACAATCCAATAATATCATGTATGGTCGGACAAGTATCCTATTGGCCAATCAGACGGACAATACTTCGGTCGGTCGGCTGTTCAGTCAGCCATTCCACGTCAGGAGCCGGCCACTCGAACCCCTCCGTTCCCAAACCATGAATTCCCCTTCTTTTTCCTTCTTTATTTGCGGCGTTGATTCAAAAGTATCATTTGTAAACAAACTGCATCATGGAAAAAGAAACACTCTTTATCGCCTTTTCCACGCAAAAAGGCGGAGCGGGAAAAACAACGCTGACCGTGCTGGTGGCAAGTTACCTGCACTATGTGAAAGGGATGAATGTAGCGGTGGTGGATTGCGACTACCCGCAACACAGCATTGCCGAGATGAGAAAACGTGACCTGAAAACGGTCATGGAGGACGAGCATTACAAACTGATGGCGTACAGGCAACTGCAACGGATAAGGAAGAAAGCCTATCCGATAGCGGAGAGTACGGCTGAGGATGCTGTCGCAAAGGCGGACGAACTGCTGGAAAAGATGCCGGAAACGGACATCGTGTTCTTCGACCTGCCGGGCACGGTAAACAGTACGGGCGTGTTGAACACGCTGGCGAACATGGACTATGTCTTTTCCCCCATTGCCGCCGACAGGGTGGTAATGGAAAGCACACTCCGCTTTGCGAGCCGGCTGAATGACACGCTGATCGCTACGGGCAAGACGAATATCAAAGGTCTGTACCTTCTGTGGAACATGGTGGACGGCCGGGAGAAATCGGAACTGTACAAGGTGTACGAACAGGTGATCGGCGAGCTGGGACTGAAAGTGCTGAATACCTTCCTGCCGGACAGCAAACGGTTCCGCCGTGAGCTGACGGGGGAACATAGGGCATTGTTCCGTTCCACGCTGTTTCCTGCGGACGGTACGCTGGTCAAAGGCAGCAACCTGAAAGAGATTACGGAAGAACTGTTGTCCATTATCAAAAAGTAGGCTATGGGAAACGAACGGAAAAAAATAAACCTGACGGACATTGACGAGGACTCCATAGTCGCCTCGTTCAAGGAAAGCCGGCAGACGGACGGGCAGGCACAAGCAGTCGGAAATAACGGACAGTCCGGTGAAGAGAACGGATATGTCCGTCTGTTCATCCACGAGTCACCGGTCTGCGCACGGCTTGGCAAGACAATCTACCTTCGTAAGGAGTTCCATGAACGGATTCAGAAGATTGTCCAGACAATCGGGAACAACGAGATGTCCATTTTCAGCTATGTGGACAATGTGCTGGAACAGCACTTTTCCACCTATCAGGACGAGATTACGAAGGAATACAGAAAACGAAGTACCGAACTGTTTTAAACCCCGGAAATCATGTCAGCAATCTTATTCTTACTTACCGGCGGCTATCTGCTGTGGATAGCCGCCTACCTCTTCCACGAGCGGAACAGCCGGAGGAAGAAAGCGGAAAAAGCCGGGCAGATCCTTACCCGGATGGCGGTGGACGTGAGCGAGATTTTAGGCAAAAGCACATTTTCCCTTAGCCACTCCACGCCACAAACACCCGAAAAAATTGAAAACGAAAAATCTGTAAGTGAAGCAGATACTTTTGCACCGGAGAAAGAAAAGTACCCGAAAACAGTTTCCGCCGAGGAACTGGACAAGCTGTTTGCAGAAGGGAGTCCGCTGCCGGAAGAACTGGAACTGATGGAAGATATGGATGTTCCGCTGGAGTTCCGGAAAGAACCGGCGGATGACAATCCTCCGATAGATGATGACGAGCAGGACAGACGCCTGCCGGGATGCACGCCGCAAGCCACGGGCATCCGCTTCGAGGACATGGGACTGGCGGTGCGTGTGGCGGTCAGCGGTGAAGCAGCCAGTGAGGAGGAAAGGATTCAGGCCGGAAAGACGCTGGCGGAACTTCGCAACACCCCGATGTTCGAACAGCTGACCTCCGGCGATGCGAAACGTGAGGAACGGAACGGATCGGCTCGCTGATAGAACTGCACCTTGCGGCATACCGCAAGCGTAAACAGCCGGACAGCGAACCGGCGGCAGAAACCATACCGGACACTTTCTCCATAAGCGATATTGTCTAACGAATAAAGTAAAACGTACATGAAAAAAAGAGATTACGGATAGCTGACGGTTCATTCTTACCAGTAGAAATCCAGACAAATTTAATTAACAACCGGATACGGCGGACTCTTCCCTCCGTCGTGTCCTTCATTCAAATCCATTTATTTTATGAACACGAAACAACTTGTATTAGTGGCGGTCATGTTAATCGCCACAGGCTCGCTCCATGCGCAGGGAAACGGCTCGGCCGGTATCGCAGAGGCGACGAAAATGGTAACAAGCTACTTTGATCCGGGAACGAAGCTGTGCTACGCAATCGGAGCCGTGATCGGCTTGGTCGGCGGGATTAAAGTGTACAATAAGTTCAGTTCCGGCGATCCGGACGTAAGCAAGGTGGCATCCTCCTGGTTCGGTGCGTGCATCTTTCTGATTGTCGCCGCCACTATCCTGCGTTCGTTCTTCCTCTAAAGGACAGATTCGCCTATATAATAATGTATATGGACTATGAACTGAACAAGGGGATCGGCGAGAGTGCGGAGTTCAAGGGACTCAAGGCGCAATACCTTTTTATTTTCGCCGGCGGGCTGCTGGCTCTGTTCGTGCTGTTTGTCATTCTCTATATGGCCGGTGTCGGCCAATGGCTCTGCATCGCTTTCGGTGTAACCTCCGCATCCGCACTGGTCTGGCTGACATTCCACCTGAACGGCAAGTTCGGAGAACACGGACTGATGAAGCTGCTGGCCAGAAAACAGCACCCCCGCTACCTGATCAACCGGATCAGTCCCCGAAAATTATTCACGATTAAAAAGAAGAATGTATGCGGAACACACTAAAGGCCGCCACATTGGAAAGCAAGTTCCCGCTTCTCGCCGTCGAAGCGGACTGTATCATCTCCAAAGATGCGGACATCACCGCCGTCTTTGAGGTGGAGCTGCCCGAACTCTTCACGGTAACGGCAGCTGAATACGAGGCTATCCATGCGGCATGGGCAAAGGCAATCAAGGTATTGCCCAATTATACGGTGGTACATAAACAGGACTGGTTTATCCGGGAGGATTACCGCAGCCAGACGGACAAGGAAAATCTAAGTTTCCTTTCCCGGAGCTACGAGATGCACTTCAACGAACGTCCTTTCCTGAACCACAAATGCTATCTGTACCTGACCAAGACGACGAAAGAACGCATGAGGATGCAGAGCAGCTTCTCTTCGCTGTGCAGGGGATTCATCATCCCCAAGGAGGTGGACAAGGATACCACCGCCCATTTTCTGGATACGGTAGGACAATTCGCCCGTATCGTGAACGATACAGGGCTGGTACACCTAAGACGGCTCGTCGGTGATGAGATTACGGGCACGGAGGATAAGGCCGGACTGGTGGAGAAATATTTCTGTCTGTCAATGGAAAATACCACTGCGCTGGAAGACATCGAACTCGGAGATGACGGCCTGCGTGTCGGCGACAAGCACGTTTCGGTACATACGCTATCGGAACTGGATGCGTTGCCCAACAAGGTGGGTACGGACTGCCGGTATGAAAGGCTGTCAACGGACAAAAGCGACTGCAAGCTGTCATTCGCCAGTCCGGTAGGCCTGCTGCTCTCGTGCAACCACCTGTACAACCAGTATATCTTTCTGGATGACAGCGGCGAGAACCTGCAACGTTTTGAAAAGAGCGCACGCAACATGCAGTCGCTCTCGAAGTACTCACGGAGCAACCAGATCAACAAGGAGTGGATTGACCTGTACCTGAATGACGCACACTCGTTCGGGCTTACCTCGGTACGTGCCCACTGCAACGTCATCGCATGGACGGACAACCCAATGGAGGTGAAGAACATGCGCAATGACGTGGGCAGTCAGATCGCCATGATGGAGTGCAAGCCACGCCATAATACGGTGGACGCCGCCACGCTGTACTGGGCAGCAATGCCGGGAAACGGCGCTGACTTCCCGGCTGAGGAGAGCTTCTATACGTTCATCGAACAGGCCCTCTGCTTCTGGGTGGAAGAAACGAACTACCGCAGCTCCGTTTCACCTTTCGGACTGAAGATGTCAGACCGTATCAGCGGAAAACCGCTGCACGTGGACATCTCCGACCTGCCGATGAAACGTGGCGTAACCACGAACCGAAATAAATTCGTATTGGGCGGCTCCGGTAGCGGCAAGTCATTCTTCATGAATCATTTGGCGAGGCAGTATTATGAACAGGGCGTGTGACGCGAAAAGCCGTGTAAGTGATTGTGCAACTTTGGTTTAGAGAGTCATTGATTGCACCTGCAATTCCGTTTGCAGTAGTCTGAGAGTACGTGCATTGAGAGTAATCAAATTGTGCGAAGCTGCTCTGACAAAGTACCCTTTCCGAAAGGAATAGACCGAAACGTGAGCGGAGGTCAATGGCGGATAACATCGTTCCGCCGAGGGGCGAGACTTGATGGTATGGTTAACTCAGTGTGAACGTCTGATAAACATCGTTACGTAGAACAAGCCTAATGATGTTGTTGATTTTCCTCTTTCGAGTGAAATCTGAGGCTTGAACCAAAAGGTGAGCAGTCGGTTAACTCCCTGTCTCTGTGGGGTTACACGGACATCAAGACTGCCGGTGAATAGGACGAACCTAACCCATCATTGTCACTTACACGGAACGCGGCAAGTCCGTATCTCTCCATTTCTTATGGAATGGTAAGCGAGCCGTAAGGCAAGCCTATACGGGATGCGGATATAGGAATGTGGAAAAAGCGAATGCCGCTCTGTAATGGAGCGGATACGGATTGACCTCATTGCCATGTATGGCAGAGAGCCACATCATCCGACACGAAAGTGTGCCCACTTCCACAAGGTAACTCTTTACAATAAACTTTATAGAACTTCTAAAGAAAGGAAAGCAAATGAACGAATCGAAAGAAACGTGTGCACCTGAAAATGTAGTCCTTACTTACACCGAGCGTTGGCAACGGATTGACCGTCGCAAGGCTGAGGACTATGTTCGGAAGCTGCAAGCACGTATTGTAAAGGCTCAGAGGGAAGGCAAGTACGGCAAGGTTAAATCCTTGCAATGGCTGCTGACCCACTCGTTCTACGGTCGTTATCTTGCCGTAGTTCGGGTTACTGCAAATAAAGGCAAGAACACTGCTGGAGTTGACCGCGTAAAATGGTCTTCCGATGCAGCCAAAGCCAAAGCTATCGACACACTCAAGCGTCGTGGGTATCAACCGATGCCTCTGCGCCGTGTGGAGATTCCGAAGAAGAATGGAAAAAAACGCCCGTTGGGTATCCCAACAATGAAAGACCGTGCTATGCAGACGTTGTATCTTATGGCTCTTGACCCTGTGGCAGAAACTACGGGAGATATACACTCCTATGGTTTCCGTAAACATCGGAGCTGTCAAGATGCAATCACGCAATGCCATATTCTTTTATGCAAGGATGACAAATCACCTCAATGGATTCTGGAGGGAGACATCAAAGGTTGCTTTGACCATATAAGCCATGACTGGCTTCTCAACAATATACCAATGGATAAGGAAATGTTGAGAAAATGGCTGAAAAGTGGATATGTGTTCAATGGCAGTCTGTTCCCTACCGAAGAGGGCACACCCCAAGGCGGCATAATTTCACCCACTCTCGCTAATATGACTCTTGACGGGTTGCAATCGCTCGTGTCAAAAGCTGTAAAGCCTTATGACATATATCCAAATGGCAAGCGCAAAAGGATTGTCCCCAAAATCAATCTTGTCAGATACGCTGATGATTTCATCGTGACGGCAAGAGACAAGGAGACAATAGAAAACATATTGCTCCCCCTCATACAGCAATTCATGTCTGAACGAGGTTTGACGCTCTCGGAGGAAAAGACCAAAATAACGCATATAAATGATGGTTTTGACTTCCTCGGTTTCAATATTCGTAAATATCCGAATGGCAAGGTGCTGACCAAGCCGTCAAAGGACAGCATGAAAAGTTTTTGTGAAAAAATCAGATTGAAAATCAAGAGTAACAAAACGGCGAAGGCTTCTTCAATCGTGAGAATGTTAAATCCGATGATAACAGGTTGGGGAAATTACTACCGATACGGAGTATCCTCCAAATCATTCTCCCGAATTGACTTTGAAATTTTCAAGTCACTTTGGCGATGGGCAAAGCGACGCCATTCAAAAAAGAGCAAGCACTGGATTAAGGATAAATACTTCCTGCAACTAAAAGGTCGTAAATGGTGCTTTGCAGCCATAGAGAAACGGAGCAAGTCTTACAAGGACAAAACTTTGCGGCTCAAAAGGCTCGGAGACATTTCCATTAAAAACTACGTCCGTGTTAGAGGGGAAGCGAATCCTTACGACCCTGCTTATGCAGATTACTACAAACGCCGCAGAAATAAAGAAACGGAAGAAAAACTCCGTGAAAGAGATAATATGCTGCGTAGTATGTGGCTGCATCAGAAGATGTGCTGCCCTATATGTGGACAAGTCATTGATACTGAAAGCAGTTGGGGTACAATTATCCTACCTGTCAACGGCAGACAGTTCAAGCAACTTGTACACAAGCGTTGCAAGGCAAAGTTCTACTCAAAAGTTGTAGGAAATGAGGCGTAACTATTTTTTCAGTAGAAATAGGGACGCGTTGCTTGAGCCGTGTGATGGGAAACTATCACGCACGGTTCTTAGAGGGGAAAGCCCCCGCAAGGGGGCTGACCTACTCGACACACACGTGGTATTGATCGACACGGGGAACAGCTATCAGGGACTTTGCTCGCTGATACACCAGAAGACCGGCGGCAAGGACGGCATCTATTTCACTTATACGGACGAAAACCCGATAGCGTTCAACCCTTTTTTCACGGATGATAAGGTTTTCGACATTGAGAAACGAGAGAGTATCAAGACACTGATCCTCACACTCTGGAAAAAGGACAACGAACCGGCGACACGTTCGGAAGAAGTGGCACTGTCCAATGCGGTGGCCCTGTATATCAGGCGCATCAAGGAGGATGAAAGCATCGTTCCCTCGTTCAACACCTTCTACGAGTTCGTGAAAACGGACTACCGGAAGATACTGGAAGAGAAGGGAGTCCGGGAAAAGGATTTCGACCTTGCGGGTTTCCTGAACGTGCTGGAGCCTTATTACCGTGGCGGAGAATATGATTTCCTGCTTAACTCCGACAAGCAGCTCGACCTGCTCGGCAAACGGTTTATCGTATTCGAAATCGATCAGATCAAAGACCACCCCATTCTTTTTCCGGTAACGACTATCATCATCATGGAGTTGTTTATCAACAAGATGCGCCGTCTGAAAGGGGTGCGCAAGATGATCATCATAGAGGAAGCGTGGAAGGCTATCGCCAAGGAAGGGATGGCGGACTACATCCGCTATCTTTTCAAGACTGTCCGCAAATTTTACGGAGAGGCAGTTGTGGTGACGCAGGAAGTCGATGACATCATTTCCTCGCCTATCGTAAAGGAGTCCATAGTGAACAACAGCGACTGCAAGATTCTGCTTGACCAGAGGAAGTACCTTAACAAGTTCTCGCAGATACAGTCCCTGCTGGGACTGACGGACAAGGAAAAGGCGCAGATTCTGTCAGTGAACATGTCCAATGACCCGAAACGCAAATACAAGGAGGTCTGGTTCGGATTGGGGGGCGTACAGTCAACGGTGTACGCCACGGAGGTATCGCCCGAAGAATATCTGTGCTACACGACCGAAGAGAGCGAGAAGGTGGAAGTGGAACAACTGGCGAAACAGCTGGACGGCAATATCGAACTGGCTATCCGAAGGCTTGCGGAAAAGAAACGGAATCAAAGCAATGAAATACCGTAAATGCCTATGGAGTATGAAACCTTGTTTCCGCTCTACTGGATATGCGGGGAGTGGAAAAGCAACCGCAAGTCGCCGCCCGTTACCGTATTCCGTGACGGTGGCGCATACAAGATTGCCCTGACCTACCACCTTGATGCGGTGGTGGTAGGCACGATCCACCAAAGCGGCGGCATCATCTGGGCAGACCTGCTGGGGAGGGTGCAGCTCGCTTATGACCGGGAGGAAGACCGGCTGGTGCTGGCTACCGAAGGGATCTATGTACGTGCGGATGACTCATAGGGAAAATGGAGAACTCCGGTTCTCCCGTAAATGACAGTAACAACTATCCGATTTATTCAACATTAAAATTTTAAAAGACATGAAACGAATTATGGCTGTCTGCCTGGCCGGGCTTCTTTGCCCGATTATGGCAGTAAAGGCACAATGGGTGACGTTCGATCCCTCGAACTTTGCACAAAGCATCGTGAATACGACCCGCAATGTGGTGCAGACCACGACGACGGCAGAAAATATGGTGAAGAATTTTCAGGAAACAGTCAAGATCTACGAACAGGGGAAGCGTTATTACGACGCATTGAAAGCGGTCAACAATCTGGTTAAGGATGCCCGCAAGGTACAGCAGACCGTTCTTCTGGTCGGTGAAATATCGGACATCTATGTAAACTCTTTCCAGAAAATGCTGACGGACGAGAACTATACGCCGGACGAGCTTTCGGCAATCGCTTCCGGATATGCGAAGATGCTGGAAGAGAGCAGCGGTATGCTGAACGAGATGAAGACGGTCGTAACCTCCACCAGCCTTTCCATGACGGATAAGGAGCGCATGGATGTGATCGACCGTGTGTACCGTGACGTAAGAAACCAACGCAATCTGGTCAGGTATTACACGAACCGGAACATCGGCATCTCTTACCTGCGTGCAAAAAAGAAGAACGATACCCGAAGGGTGCTGGACTTGTACGGAACGGACAATCAAAAATACTGGTGACATGACGGGCGAGGAAACTTTCAGCAACCTTCACGAAGTGTTGCGCAACCTTTATGACGAGATGATGCCGCTCTGTTCGGACATCACGGGTGTGGCTACCGGAGTGGCCGCACTGGGTGCACTGTTCTATGTGGCCTCACGGGTGTGGCAGGCTCTTTCGAGAGCCGAGCCGATTGACATTTACCCGCTCTTCAGACCTTTTTGTCTGGGTGCGTGCATCATGTTCTTCCCCACATTCGTTCTGGGAACTCTCAACGGCATCATGAGTCCTGTGGTTACCGGCTGCCACGATATAATGGAAGGCCAGACGCTGAACATACGGGAGTATTCCGAGAAGCGGCAGAAGCTAGAATACGAGGCGATGACAAGGAATCCGGAAACGGCGTATCTGGTCGACAACGAGGAATATGAACGCCAGATCGAGGATCTGGGATGGTCGCCTTCGGACTTGAAAGCGATGGCGGGCATGGCGGCGGAACGCTTCAAATACCAGGCCAGGCAGGGCGTAAACAATTTTCTCCGCAGCTTTCTGGAACTGCTATTCCAGTCGGTTTCGCTGGTACTGGACACGCTGAGAACCTTCTTCCTGATCGTATTGAGCATTCTGGGGCCCCTGTCGTTCGCCATATCGGTGTACGACGGCTTCCACAATACGATGATCCAATGGATTTGCCAGTATATCAGCATCTATCTGTGGCTGCCCATATCCGACCTGTTCAGTTCCGTGCTGGCAAGGATTCAGGTACTGATGATCGAAAAGGACATCGCCGCACTGAGCGATCCCGCCTATGTGCCCGACGTGAACAATTCCGCTTACATCATCTTCATGCTGATAGCCATTGTGGGGTATTTCACCATTCCGACAGTATCCACATGGGTGATTCAGGCATCGGGAGCCGGCAACTACGGCAAGCAGGTCAACTCGTGGTCATTGAAGGGCGGACGTGCGGCTGCCGCTGTTTCCGGTGCAGCCGTCGGCCATGTAGCCGGCAAGTTAAGAGGCAGATAACCCAATATAAAATCTTAGAAACATATGGAATTTAAGAGTTTGAAGAATATAGAAACGAGCTTCCGGCAAATCCGCACGATGGGTATCGTGTTCGTTTCGCTCTGTGCTCTGGTTACCGGCTATGCTCTCTGGAGTTCCTACCGGTTCGCCGAACGGCAGAGGGAGAAAATCTATGTGCTGGACAATGGGAAGTCCCTGATACTTGCTCTTTCCCAAGACCTTTCGCAGAACAGGCCGGTGGAGGCGAAAGAACATATCCGGCGTTTTCACGAGCTGTTTTTCACCTTGTCGCCCGACAAGGCGGCTATCGAGTCGAATATCCGCAGGGCGTTGTTCCTGTGCGACGAGAGTGCGTTCCGCTACTACAAGGACTGGGAGGAAAAGGGGTATTACAACCGTATAATCTCGGCCAATATCAACCAGAGCATCCGGGTGGACAGCGTGGCGTGCGACTTCAACAGCTACCCGTATGTGGTAACGACCTACGCACGGCAGTCGCTGGTCAGGTCAAGCAACATCACGGAACGGAGCCTTGTAACCCGTTGCCGGCTGTTGAACTCGGTCAGGTCGGACAATAACCCGCACGGCTTCACGATGGAGCAGTTCAATATCGTGGAGAACCGGGATTTGAGAACCATTGAACGATAACTTAAAAAAGACAGGAAATGAACCGATTGAAAAAATGGATCAGGTACGTGCCTGACAGGATAGACGACGGACTCCGCTATCTGTGCGGACGGATGTCGCCCGATGTACGGCTCGTCTGCGTGGTGGTCATGCTCACCGGCTTCGGCTGTCTGTCGATATACATGACGGTATCTTCGATATACCGCATCGGCAGGCATGAGGGGGAGCAGTTGCAAATGGAGCATATCAGGCGGATGGAGCTGTACAGGGGGATAAACAAGGATAGTATAAACATTAAAAACCAGGTGGATTATGGAGAACCTAAAAAATCAGGAGCGGCAACCGGCGAACGCTGCAACGCCTGAAAAGGCGGAAGAGAAAGGGCAAACGCCGAAACAGGGGAAGAAAGAGGCCAGACCTCTGACTCCGGAAGAGATGCTCAAGCGGAAGAAGATGCTCGTGTATCCGTTGTTCTTTCTCGTGTTTCTGGGAGCGATGTGGCTGATATTCGCTCCTTCGGACAGCGACGAGCCATTAAGGGAGGGATTCAACGTGGATGTTCCGATGCCGGAGGACAAGGGGCTGCTGTCGGATAAAAAGACCGCCTACGAACAAAGTGCCTTTGAAAAGAAACAAAAGGAGAAAATGAACACGCTTCAGGATCTGGCGGTATCACTGGAACAGGAAGAGCCGGCAGCGGACGAAGTATTCCTGACGGAAGAGGACACGGACAACGGCAGTCCGTCTATCCGTTCCTCGGCCAATGCCTATCAGGACATCAACCGGCAGTTGGACAGTTTTTATGAAACACGGCCTGCGGAAGATGACCAGAAAACACTGGAACTGGAATGGCGCATTCAGGAGCTGGAGCGTCAGGCGGAGGAAGAGCGCAAGGCCAGAGAAAACAGCGAGGAGCAACTGCGGCTGATGGAGAAGTCCTACGAGATGGCGGCAAGGTACATGCCGGGCGGCGGTGAAACCAAACAGGTCGCCGTGTCCTCCTCTACGGGTAAAACGCCGGTCTGCCCGGTTACGCAGGTAACGGAACGGGTGGTCAGCCTGCTGGCCGCACCCCTGTCCGATGAAGAGTTTGCCAGACAGTACGGCAAGCCCAGAAACATGGGTTTCCACACGGTGGGGACAGTCCGGAGCCGTACGGAAAGGAACGGTATCCGTGCCTGCGTGTACAGGACGGTAACGGTTTCGGGAAGCGACGGTCAGGAAGTGGATCTGCGCCTGCTGGAGCCGGTGCAGGCCGGGAAGTTGTACATACCCGCCAACACGATACTGACCGGCACGGCGAAAATCAGCGGTGAGCGCATGGAAATCACCGTTTCTTCGATTGCCTTTCAGGGAACAATCCTGCCGGTGGAACTGGACGCTTATGACACGAGGGGCATGAAGGGCATTGAGGTCAGGGGATCGCAGGAGCTTACCGCCGTCAAGGAGATGGCGGCCAACATGGGCTCGGCAATGGGAAGCAGCATCAATATCTCCGCCAATGCCGGCGCACAGTTGGCTGCGGACTTGGGCAAAGGGGTGATACAGGGCGCATCGCAATACCTTTCCACAAAGTTCAGGACTGCCAAGGCGACTTTGAAGGCGGATTACGAGCTACTGCTCGTGTCAAGACAATAAACGGTTAAAATCAATTTATCAATCAAGAAAAAACAACAAGCATGAAAAAAGTAATTTTAATGATGGCTTTTGCCATTGGTATGACCGGTGCGTATGCACAAAAGACCGTAAAAGTGGAAAAGACGGGAAATGACACGGAAGAAACGGCGGATTCCGGAGAAACGGAAACCACGCCGCTGCCGGATAAGGAGGACGCAAGGCGCAGTCCGTCCACCGGTGATCTGTTTGACGGGCTGACACGCCCGGTGGCATTCGACCGGATGGTTCCTCCATACGCTTTGGAGGTGACATTCAATAAAACGGTACACCTTATCTTCCCGGCTGCTATCAAGTATGTGGATCTGGGATCGGCGGACATTCTTGCCGGTAAAGCGGACGGCTCGGAGAACGTGCTTCGGGTGAAAGCGGCGTTGAGGGACTTCTCCCGTGAAACGAATCTGGCGGTGATCACGGATGACGGCAGCTATTATACATTCAATGTGAAGTATGCGGACGAGCCGACCAAGCTGAATATCGAGATGAAAGACTTCATCCATGATGGCGAGGCGGTGAACCGGCCGAACAACTCTCAGGAAATCTACCTTACGGAACTCGGCAGCGAGTCCCCGCTGCTGGTACGGCTGATCATGAAGTCCGTCTATGACAACAACAAACGTCTGGTGAAGCATATCGGCTGCAAGCGCTTCGGCATCCAGTATATCCTGAAGGGGATTTATACGCACAACGGTCTGCTTTATTTCCATACGGAACTGAAAAACGCTTCCAACGTGCCGTTCTCCGTTGATTTCGTTACTTTTAAGGTGGTGGACAAAAAGGTTGCAAAACGTACCGCCATTCAGGAACAGGTTATCGTGCCGCTTCGTGCCTTCAACTATGTAACGGCGGTTGATGGAAAAAGCAAGGAACGGACGGTATTTACCCTGCCCAAATTCACCCTTCCGGATGACAAGCAGCTGGTTGTCGAGATGAACGAGCAGAACGGGGGAAGGCATCAGCGGTTTATTCTGACCAACGCCGAGCTGATCCGTGCCAGAGTCATTAACGAGCTGAAGGTGAAATAGTATGAAAAGGGTATCTGTTATTATATGTATGTTTTTGTGCTTTGTCCTGACGGACAAGGCACATGCCCAACGTTGCCTGCCCGGTACAAAAGGGCTGCGTATTACCGCCGGTATGACGGACGGTTTTCACACTGCGGACAAACGTAACGAATTGGGTTACCATTTCGGACTGGGAACGGACAGATATGTGAACGGCTGCCATAAGTGGGTATTCGGGGGCGAGTATCTCCAGAAGTATTATCCATACAAGGACATACGTGTCCCGGTTTCCCAATTCACTGCGGAAAGCGGCTATTATTATAATTTCCTTTCGGATGCCAACAAGGTGTTTCTCTGCTATGCCGGCGGTTCGGTGCTGGCAGGATATGAAACCGTGAATTGGGGCACAAGTACGTTGTTCGACGGCTCACGCCTGTGTGCCGGGGATGCGTTTGTCTATGGCGGTGCGATATCGCTGGAGATAGAAACCTACCTTGCCAACCAGGTGGTATTGCTGTTCCATGCCCGTGAGCGTTGCCTCTGGGGAAATGACAGCGGACACTTTCATTTCCAGTTCGGGGTGGGCGTCAAATTCATAATTGATTAGGGCATGGTTCTTTTGGAATTATTTTCGGGTATTGGCGGCTTTAGTAAAGGATTGCAGGCTGCCGGATACTCGTTTGAGAAAGTATATTTCTCGGAGATAGAAAAAAATGCAATCGCCAACTTCAAATACAATTTTCCTTATGCGGAACATATCGGATCGGTTACAGAAATCGGAACAGCGGAAATCGGACATCCCGACATCATCACTTTCGGAAGCCCTTGCCAGAATTTTAGTTCAGTCGGCGACGGCAGCGGGCTGCGTGGAGAGGCAAGTTCCCTTGTCAGGTATGCTGTCGAAGCCGTCGGGAGATTCAGACCTGACGTTTTTATCTGGGAGAATGTTAAGGGAGTCTTCTTCGCAAAGCATCGATCAGATTTTTGGAGCATTATCAAAGCGTTTGCCGACATTGGCGGTTATCGACTTGAATGGCAACTGTTTAATACGGCATGGTTTCTACCCCAAAACAGAGAGAGAATCTACCTTGTCGGACGTGTTGCAGACCGGTGTACCGGAGATGTATTTCCTTTCCCGGCGCCGGGTGGAGGGAATCATCCGTGCAGGAAAGACACGGTTCATTCCCATACCTGCGGAACGATAACACGTAACTATTACAAACAGCCCAATTTCGGCAATTATCTGATAAACCTGCAACCGGGGGAAACTTTTGACGGACAGCCGAACGAAGAACAGAAATCCCGAATCCGTATGCTGACGGAAGTGGAGTGCGAACGCTTGCAAGGCTTTCCCGATGATTTTACCAGATACGGAATTATCAACGGGGAAGTGAGGGAAATCTCACGAGCCAACCGGTATGCGATGCTCGGCAATGCCGTGAGCGTACCGGTGGTACGTGCCGTAGCGGAACGCATCAGAAATAGTACTGTTTTAAACGATTAAATTTTTAATGTGTATGAAAAAGATGATAGAAACATTGTTTGTTGTTACATTCATGCTTGTCGGTGTGATATGTGTAACCGCCTGTTCTGACAAATTGGACGTTCAGCAGGTGTATGAGTTTGATCTGGCGACCTTGCCGGTGCAGACGACAATCGTAAAGGGCGAGGAAGCGGAAATCCGTTGTCAGCTTGTAAGAAGCGGCGAGTATCAGGACACCAAATACTTCATCAGGTACTTCCAACCGACAGGCAAAGGGGAACTTCGCATGGAGGACGGTACGGTTTTGTTGCCAAACGACCTGTATCCGTTACCGGAAGAAACGTTCAGACTCTATTACAAATCACTTGACACAGACCAGCAGAAAATAGATATTTACATTCTTGATTCTTTCGGTCAGGTTGTACAAAAGTCTTTTGCCTTTAATAATGAAGAAGATGAAAAGGAGGATACCTTTAATGAACGGGCATGGATAGGAAACAGGAAGATGCGGATATAAAATCAGTACAGGAAAATCCCGGATATTTTCGGGATCTTCCTCCGGAACGTAAAACTGAGAATGTATGCTGGCACGCTGTCAATGCCGACAGTGCCAATGTGCGTCATGTACCGGAAGAAATGTTCTCCTACGAGATTGTCGGTATGGCTCTGACAAACAAACCTGATTCCATACATGATATGCCTTGTGGTGTACTGAAGTGCTTTTTGCCGTTGATTCTGGAAGATGACCGGTATCTCCGGGAGGCACTGCCGAAAGACGTCATACCTTTGGAGGTATATGAGGAGATGGTCAGACGGAACGGAAAGGCTCTGGAATATGTGCCTGAAGGCATGAGAACACCGGAAATCTGCCGTACCGCATTATCAAAAGTAAAGCACGATCCGGCTGTGCTGTTGCCCTATGTTCCTTATCCCGACATTTGTCTGGAGATTATGAAATTGCTTGAAGGGAAATGGAGATGTTCGGATTTGATGCGTTCTGTCCGGTGGAACATTATAGATGACCGGATGGCGGAATATGCTGTAAGCAGGGACGGCTATGCAATTTCGTCTGTGCCGGTACACCTGCAGACGGAAAAAATGGTCTGTCAGGCTGCCGCCGATACCTATAATTCGGCATTGCAGTTGAAAAGCATAAGGTATGATCTGAAGACTGAAAAAGCATATCTTGCGGGAATGGACAAAAATGTACCGGAAAGTTTTCTGAACATCCCACCCGATAAAAGAAGTGCGGGAATCTGCCTTCAAGCGGAAAAGTGGTATCCGGAACTATTGAAAAAGCAACCGGAACTGATTCCCGATATTGTCAGAAACAGCTGTAACGTATATTCTCTCAATCACAAAATGGAACAATGCACGGGCACAAAGTTCTCTGTCGGGCAGATAAAAAAACTGTATGACGGGAAGGCTTTGCCTGTTAAGGAAATTTGGACTCCGAAGGGGGTAATGAAAGATGTGGCGGTTTCCTTTGACAAAAGGCTGAAAGAGTTCAACTTTTCACCGGTCAGACAAATCAAAAGAAAAGGAATCAAACTATGATATGTGAACTCTCCTTGCCGGTTGTCTGCAAGGAGAGTTCTTTGGTGCAAATGGTTAATAACTCTCTCTCAATCTTATTACATATTATTATATCTTGTTTTTCAGATATTTATTGTTCTGTCATATACTTTCTTTGTTTTTGAATCAACCATTCATCACGTTTCTGTCTGCACTCTTCCAATGTGGGCTTCACACAGGAGAAAAGTTCGTTGTCTGCCGTGTCCCTGTAATCATAATGGTAAAACGTGCGTCTTTTCCGTCCTACGGTCATTTGGAATTTTTCATGTTTCTCACCCGTCTTGCAGGTTGAAACTCCGTTCTCGTTCATTTTTGTTGCCATAACTTATGATTTTATAGTTTGTGAATATTAAAACAGGCTTAACTGTCGGGGCTGTGTGTATTTCCGCTTGAGTTCCAACAGTTTTTCTTTCAGACTGCGGATAACCTTCGGGTTGTAATTGCTTCTGTCGGAAACAGACCAACATTCCGCTTTGTTGTATTGTCGTTCCAACAGGCGGATGCCTTGCCGGACAGCTTCCTTATAATCTCTGACAGGCTCATCCCAAACGGACGGGTGGCTGCCGCCTCCGGCTGTGCCGGTACACCAGTCGATGGATACCGCATACGTCCCGTCAACGGATTGCCCGATATGGATCGTGTTGGAAGTATCCAATTTGATTTCTTCAACTATCGGTAACATACCATTAATCCAACCGTGTTCGTTGAACCGCTTGCCGACATAGCCGAAAATCAGCCCTCTTTCATACGTGCGTACATTGAGTATGATATGTCGTACACTCTTGCCGAAACTTTCGAAGTAGGCGATTTGTTCCGTGTCATTGCGGCGTAGTGCCAACAAGTAACGGAGGACTGTGCTGCGTTCCACCCTGCAAGGACTGTATTCTACAATCTCCTGCAATTTCTCTTCTCGTGTCATTTGGAATATTGGCTTCATGTCATTTATGTATTAGAGGATTAAAATGTCGCAATGAATAACCGGCTTTGGATGAACTGCATGCTTCCTTTGGAAATGCGCTGGTTGCACCAGAAATGGTGTGAGCCATAGCCGTAGGTGAAAAATTCGTCCAGTTCGGTCGTTTCCCGAAGTTTGTCGATGGATTGGCGGAGTTCCTCTTCCGTCCGGCAAAAGAGAAGGGTATTTACCGGTCGGATAAGGAGTGCAGGGATTTTCTCATCCCATGCACAAATTACGGTTTCAAATGTTACATTCATATTTTCCTGATTTATTCATTAGACAGTCATCTTTAAAATCTCTCTCCAGTATATCGGCTCTACCTCACTGAGAAGAAAGTCGATAAAATCTTTTCTCGCCTCTTTACACAATTCCCGGTAAAGTTCTCCAAAAGTGGTGATGTTGCCGTTCAGGTAGGTTTCCACCATATACTCGAAAATGTTGTTTACCTCGTAATATCTGCACTGCTGTGCGACAGTCCTGCTATATCGTTTCATAAGGCTTTATTTATAAAGGTTTATAATGTTTCTGTTCATCATCCGTGCTTTTCCTACGGTATAATAAGTACCGCCATAGGGCTGCTTGTCCCAATAGGCCAGGACGATTTCGGAGTTATCAATCAGGTAGTCGTTCCTGTGATGGAAGCACCCTTTGCAGTAATCTTCCCTGAGAATGACCGTTTCATCGGCAGTTTTCATTATCCGGTCGTATAAGGACTTGTTCTCCGGGCGGTATCTGTCTGACTGTCGGCGGAACGGCACAACGGCAATGAGCCGAATATCCGTGTATTCCATTTTGAGGTCGGCTACCGCTTGGGCTGCAAGCAAATCAAAGCCTTCCGCCATTCCGCTTAGAAAGTAACGATAGCCCAGACTATACAACCTTTTCACTTGCGAAACTATATCCAGATAAAGATACAGCATACGGACTTGGAAGATACGCTCTGAACGGTGTCCGGTGAACGCTACTGATTTTGTAATATCCATTGTCATAACTGTGTGCATTAAAGTATTAATAACCAAATGATAATCCCGACTACGACAGCAAAGGAAAGAATGGAAACCAGACAACCCCATGCGAAGCGGATCACGTCCGTTATCAGTTCTTTTACGAGCCACAGACCGATAAACCACGCCAAAAGACTGCCACCGTACAAACTCCAACAGAAGCCTGAAAGAATGAGCCGAACCGACCAGCCAAACAATTTATGCAGAGGCAGATTGAGTCTGTTCTTATTTCCGTTATGTATTTCTCTTGCTGTTTTCATAATCACGACATTTTTTTTATGCATTGACGAGTTGAGCTGACTTATTTCATGTGCGTCAAAAGGTAGGGTTCAGGAAAAACAAGGTTTTTGGAAAAAATACCTCGTGCCATTTATGGCGCAGGGAAGATTTTTTTCAAAACCGGAACGGCTTGACCTTGTTTTTCCGTTAAGAACCCGAAGTACCTTTGCACTTGAATAAGTTAGTTTAATTCGTTCCTTTGTTTTAAATGTGGAGTGATGGCTACTGAAAACAGTGAGAGAAATACCCCGAAGGAAGTTAGCCTTAAACTTTGCTTAGAATCGTTGTGTTATAAATCCTTTATGCATAAAGCGGTGATTAATACGAAAAAATTTCTACCTTTGTGTTAGCGATGCAAATAGCATCGTGTAATGTGTTCGTTTACCAACGTTCGGAAATCGCCAATTTCAAAAGTGTGAAGGTAAATGAACCGGGTAGGTTATACTTTGACGTAACCTGTCGGTTCACTTTACACTGGGTGTTTGGCGATACCTCGAACGTAGTATCCGGCAGCGTTACGTCAATTTAATATAATAACCTTATTGTTATGGATTTACAATCGACTCCCCTGAAAGGAATAGTCCGGTCTTCAGAAGATGGGCTTTTCTATCTGTTTCCCATTCAGAGTTTATCTACATTGCAAGAGATGAAAGGGCATTTGACCTGTGCGATAGATGTCTTGAGTAATCCGGATGAAAATGATACGGAAAAGCGTTTGGACGCAGTTCGGACATTGAACAGCCTTGTTGCTGCGTTGAGCGTTAATGACGGCGATTACTATGATGCGATAGATATTGCCTTTGAGGAAATCAGAGAGTAAAAATATATAGATAATAATAAAAGCTTTCCTATTTCAAAAACGGAAAAAAGAAAGGTGTTGTACCGGGCAATGTGGGATTCATCACGCTTGCTTGTACAACACTTTTCTACGATTTTGTATGGATGAAAGATCGCTCCGGTTTCGGAGAAATGGGAACGTTCTTTCTACCGATAATGATGCGGCTTTTATTCCGCTATCGGGGTTGAGGATTAGAATGGAAGAACTTCATCCGTTCCGTTATTCATCTGTCCCTGTTCATGCTCTTTACGCCGTTTTTCTTTTTCCTTCTTTTTTTCTTTATCCTTTATTTCCTGTTCTTTAAGTATTTGTTTCAGGGGCTTGACTATATCAGGACGTTCCTTTTTGAAACGTTTATAGAAGATCTCTTCTATAAATTCCGGTAAGGGGGCTTTCCACGACTCTTGCCGGTGGTTGTCTATCTTGCCGAGTTTGTCGGGGTTGAGTCCAAGTTCACGTGCCATTTGTACATGGGTATCCGATAGCCGGTGTTTCTTTTGGGCGACTATCCATTTTTCGATCTGGGATTTCTTGATCGCCATATTACTTTTGATTTTCAGATTTTACTGTTTTACCTAAAAACAAACCGGTAACGGATTTTGCGCCGAGTTGTATCAGTTTGCGTTTCATTTGCGTGAAATTCTCGCCGGAAGAGATAATGTCATCTATTAAAAATACGTCCCGGTCTTTAAAATAATCGGGATGAAAGATCAAGTTGGATAACTTGTCTTGTCCGTGAGTTCCTTTCATCTGCTCACGGTCTTCTTTTATCCATGTGGCACGAAAACCGTCCACAACTTTAAGCCGATGTGAGAGAAGGCTGCAAAAACGGGCAAAACGGGCGATGTTCCGTTCACGGGTTGCCGCCGGTATGGGGATCAGCACGGCGTTGGCGGCTTTCTCTTTGAAGAACGGCATCCGGGCGATACAAAGAGAGAAGATCTTGGCGACAAGGGCTGCTTGTCGGCCTTCCTTAAATCTAAATACCAGATTACTCGTCTTTCTGTCGAATACCGATATGTCCTTGCATCTGGTCGGGTAATAATCGTGAATATAGAAACACAGTGCTCCGTCGATACGCATCTTGCCTTTGAAGTGAGTATTGTACGGGAAGAACCGGCGCACGAAATCGCTCTCGAAAGTAAAGCGGAGTATGTCACGCCAAAGGATGAGCGTGGTTTCATCCTGTACACGATAGAGTTCTCCGTTGATGCTTTCTTTATCCGACAAACCAATGCCGATTATCAGGCGGTCATTAAAAGCGTCTTTTGATACAATATACCAATCAAAGGATTGGCAGATGCACACGATGTCACAATCATTGGAACAAAGGAAGTAGAAGGTATTGTCGGGTTTCTGGATAATCAGAAACTCGCCGGACATTTCGGAAAGGTGGAAATAGTTGCCGACATGGGCTTCCTCTACTTCGCTGAAGGATATGGATATGGTGAGGTTTTCTATCATGACACTGTTATTTGGTGTAAAGATAGGATTTTCAGGAGAAAAAAAAGCCTTGCCCGTCGGATTTTCGGGCAAGGCTCGCTATTTACAGGCTTCTATGCATATCAGTTATAAGAAATGGTTGTCCGGTTGCTGCCGGGATTGAAAACGACAAGGACTTCGGGCTTTTTCTCTTGCAGGCGTTTGTACTCGCACAGGGAGTTGAGTACCCATTCACGGAACAGTTTCGTGCAATAGGTGTTGATGCGGAAACTGAGAAATATGATCGCTTCCAGATTATAATAGGTAACGATGCTTTTGTCCTGCTTCTCGGTTATGGTTACGTCGCCGTCATAAAGCAGGCGGGATTTGAAGATGGAGCGCACATTGGCGTCTATTGTCTGCACGAACACTCCGAACAGACGGGCAAGTTCGTGCTTGGTCATCCATACGTTGCCGTTCTCTATCTTTACACTGACGATGGGTTGTTCATCCTTGTTTTCCAAACCGGTGATGGTGATGTATCCTCTATTTTCCATAAGGCGTTGTTTTTAAATGGTGTGACAATATAATGATTTGTTTATTCATACAGCGTTTTGCGTCGTACCTTTTTGCATACTTTTAAGTTTTCGATCCAGCATATTCATGTCATGGCTCAACTTTCTATCCACCACACGGGCATAAATCTGTGTGGTCTGAATGTTGGTGTGTCCGAGCATCTTGGACACGCTCTCAATGGGAACGCCTTTGGTAAGGCAGATTTCCGTCGCAAACGAATGCCGGGCAAGATGGTAGGTGATCCGCTTGTTGATCTGGCAAATAGCAGCTATCTCCGCCAAATATTCATTCATCTTCTGGTTACTGATTACCGGAAGCAGTTTTCCGTTTTTCAACTTGCCCTCATATTTGGCGAGAATATCCAACGGTATTTGCAGTAGGGGAATGAATGATTCCACTCCGGTTTTACCCCTGTCTTTCATAATCCACTTCTTGCCGTCCACACCGATCTTTATGTCCTCACTTGAAAGCGTATAGATGTCACAGTAAGGCAAACCGGTATAACAGCTGAAGATGAAAGCATCACGCACGTGTTCCAACCGCTTTGACTTGAACTCCTTGTAATAGATCGTGTCGATTTCCTCCTGCGTGAGATACCCTCTGTCGGTCTTGTCAAAATTGAACTTGAAATTCCCGAATGGATCGATAAAGCTCAATCCGCTTTTCTGGGCGAACAGCAGTATCGTATGGAAACGTTGTACAAATTTCATGGCGGTGTTGTTGCTTACCTCACATTCCTGACGCAAATAAAGGTAGAAGTTCTCGATGTGGGTAACGGTGATTTCCTTCACGGGAATGTCCGACAACTTGTATTCCTTCTGCAAGAACTCTATCATCCGCTGCTTGGTCAGTTCGTAGCGGGAATAGGTCTTTTGCGTGGCAGTCTTGCCGACCTTCTTTGCATACTGTTCATTGTGCTGGGTGAAGTAGCTGATGAGCGTTTTCTCCTTTTCCTCCAATCCCAGGAATGCGTTCCTGATTTTTTCCGGCAGTGCGTAACCGTCCACGTTCATCATGCGTGTATAGTGCATGGTGATGGCCGAACGTATCTCGTCCAGTGTCTTGTTAAGTGAGGATACCCTGAGGTTTTCTTTCTTGTCCGCACTCTGTTTGTTGATGACGGCTCTTCCCGCTTTCGTGTCCCAATTGTCGGGGTGTATGTCCAGCTTGCTGCTGAATTGCACCTGATCACCGTCCACCGTGATGCGCACCATAATTACTACATGACCGTTTTTCTTCGGTTCGTTCTTCTTTAAATAGAAGAGTGTTTTGAATGTCGATTTCATACCGTAACTCCTTTCTTGTTGCAAAGTTAATTTGTTCATTCCGTAACGGCTATGACTTTCGACTGCCAATATTCGACAAATGAGCGACTTACCTATAAATTCGTTACGGTTTTTATCGTAACGGAAAACCGTAACGAATTAGTAACGATTAATCTTCACAGGGTGGCTTTTTGAGGTCTTTTTTCTGTCGTAGGCGGGTAAGAAAAAAGCTCCTTAAACCACTGGTTTAAAGAGCTTTGTCTTAGTTTGTCGGAGTATTTTCATTTCTCCTAAGTGATCCGCCTGGGGCTCGAACCCAGGACCCCAACATTAAAAGTGTTGTGCTCTACCTGCTGAGCTAGCGAATCAATCCTTTGTTATTGCTATTCTTCCGAATTGCGAGTGCAAAGGTAAGGCTTTTTTTTGAATTTGCAAACATTTCCCAAACTTTTTTTTCTAAAAAGATAGCTTTTATTATTCGCTTCTCATTTTACAATTATCTCTTCTATCGGCTGTACTAACTCCTTGTCTAAAGGAAAAGCCTGATATTTTACCTTACTGAAATCAATCTGTTTCATATCAATACAACGAATATTACTATTATATGCTGTACGATAATAGACTTTACGATTTGTCAGATCAATGGCAGAAGTCCATTGAGTAGCACTAGGAATCATAGGTGCATGCCCAGCTGCATGTTCTATACCGATAGGGATATCAAAATTATTCAAAATGTGAAAACTTTGCAATACAGCATCATAGGCAGTAGCACACTGTGGAGCAGTTGCTTTATAAAATGCAGCACGAACAAAACGCGAAGGAGGAGTTACATCTCCGGGGATTCCTTGAAACCCACTACCTGCACCAAATGGAAAGATAGTTACACCACCTAATTGATGTGCCTCTGCCCCACCCGGATAAAGATTCACATAATTGTTTAAATTGGTCATCTGCCAAGGGAAACCGGGCGAATTGGTCAATACGCCAATTTCATTCTCATAAAAACAAGGAACACCATCTACAAATTCCAACACAACCTGCCGACCGTTTGCATCGCCTATTCGCCAATGTACTGTGGAACTCGCTCCGGTAGTATCTACAGACACTACACGTATATCCTGCATTGCAGCCTTTATTTCCTCTATTGTCGAAAATTGAGAAAGCATCCACGCTACCAACTGTAAATCGGCCACTGTCCGTGTATTCTGCTTTGCGTCATAAACAGGATAATTTCCGTAATGGGGGAAATAAAACAGTCCTGCTGAAAGTCCTGCTTCATTTAAACCCTCAACAACAAAATCCTTCAATACAATGGAAAGTCCCACAACACCATATCGTGCACGAAACTTTGCCCCATTCATTCCTTTGGGAGTATAGGATATCATTTCATGTCCGCATGGGATTACCACATACTGACTAGGCAGATAGCTATCCCCCCACTCTATAGTGCGCGCCTGTACATAACCACCATCCTTTGCAGTCGCCGAAATACCGGTACAAGCCATTACCGGCAATGCACATCCTGTCAATAACAGTGCGCCGATCAATATCTTTTTCATAATAGTAAAAACATTTAGTCTTAAAAATAACAATGTTCTGTGAATTTAGTTCTAACTTTGCATTAGAAACTCAATAGACTACAACAATAAAATGCATCCGATTGTTATAGCCATTGTATGAAATATATTATTTTTGTTTTCATGCTTTTTATAAGCCAAATACCAAAAACTAAAATGGAAAAAACGAGTGAAATATACCTGGCAGGAGGTTGTTTTTGGGGAACCGAACATTTCCTAAAACAAATCAGAGGAGTAAAACACACCGAAGTAGGTTATGCCAATGGTAATACTGCAAGCCCGACTTACAAAGAAGTTTGTACGGATAAAACAGGATTTGCCGAAACTGTGAAGGTTGTGTATAATCCGCAAGAGGTCAGTCTTGAACTGTTACTCAATCTTTATTTTCAAACAATTGACCCTACCAGCATCAATAGGCAGGGACACGACCAAGGCACTCAATACCGTACCGGTATCTATTACACCGATAAAGCTGATTTAACCATCATTCAAAATGCCGTCTGCGAATTGGCCAAAGAGTATTCACGTCCGCTCGCCCTTGAAGTAGAACCTTTGAAGAATTTCTATAATGCTGAAGAATATCATCAGAACTATTTGGATAAGAATCCTGATGGATATTGTCACCTTAATCCTAAACTTTTTGAATTGGCACGACGTGCCAATGCCATCCCTTCCTATAAGAAGCCAAGCGATGCCACCCTGCGCAACAAATTGTCACCTGAACAATACGCTGTCACCCAAAATAATGCAACCGAACCCCCATTTCACAATGAATATTGGGACGAAACACGAGAGGGGATTTATGTCGATATTACTACCGGTGAGCCCTTATTTGTGTCTACCGACAAATTTGATTCCGGCTGCGGATGGCCTAGCTTTACCAAACCTATCGACAATACATTAGTTAAAGAACTGACAGACACTACTCACGAGATGATTCGCACCGAAGTAAGGAGCAAAACCGGTAATGCGCATCTAGGACATGTTTTTCCGGATGGACCTGCCGATAAAGGCGGCTTGCGTTATTGCATCAATAGTGCATCCCTAAAATTCATCCCTAAGGAAAAAATGGCAGCAGAAGGATACGGACACTATCTAAAGTTACTGGATAAATAATCTAACGTATCAAAAAGACTGCAAGGAGGAAGAATTACATATTTTCAGGCATATTCTGACAGGACAAGTATTACCTAAAGATAGAAAAAATATGAAAAGATACAGACCGGTCATATTCATATCCTTTTATATGATTATTCTGATTATCATAGCTGCACAGCTATGGGGAGCAAACGGCTTCCTTCATCCCGCCATTGAGAATATCAACCTTTATGTGCGCGAATTACGCAATACACATGCTCCTCTCTTTCATCAAAGCTATGATAATTACCTGCAATTGTTACCGGGTATTCTCCTGATTGGATTAAAACTAGGTGGGGTAAAAGGAAGATTCGAATGGAAACGACTTCTTATTTTTATCGTGCTCTCCATTATCTTCACCCAACTGGTAGTAAATTCTCTGAAATTAGCATGCGGAGTTTTACGTCCTGACGAGTCCAACTTTTTCTCTTTTCCTTCAGGACACACAGCTACTGCATTCATGACAGCCACTCTACTTTACAAAGAATATGGATTTAAAGGAATATGGATAAGTTTAGTTGCATACGCTTCTGCTATTGTTACCGGCATGACACGTATTCTCAATAATCGCCATTGGATCATAGATGTGATAGTAGGAGCTGCATTGGGCATTCTATTGACAGAAATGGCATATAGGCTGGTAAAAACAATATTTAAAGACAGAGAACTCATTAACACAGACTATAATCACTGATGTATTAATTATAGAAATAACGCAACAATAATTGAAAATACATGAAAAAACTAATGATAACACTTGGGATGTTTGCAACATTTTGTACAACAGAGGCAAAAGTGACATTACCCGCTCTATTTACAGATAACATGGTACTACAACAAAAGTCAGATATAACCCTTCGCGGGCACTCGACGAACCGAAAAGAGGTTATGGTGATAACCGGTTGGGACAAGCATATCTATATGGCCCAAACAGACAAGCAAGGGAATTGGAAAACAGAAATCTCTACCCCCTCTGCCGGCGGACCCTACGAAATCAGTTTTTGTGATGGAGAAGAACTCACCCTACACAACATCATGATAGGTGAACTTTGGCTCTGTTCGGGACAATCCAATATGGAAATGCCGGTCGGCGACTGGGGAAAAGTATTGAACTATGAAAATGAAATAAGAGAAGCGACTTATCCTGACATACGGTTATTTAAAGTAAAAAAAGAGACATCACTGACACCGAAGGAGGACTTAAGTCCCACACAAGGAGAATGGCAGGAATGCACTCCTCAAAGTGTAAATAGCTTTTCAGCTGTGGGATACTTCTTTGCCCGCCAGTTACAACAGAAGTTAAAAACTCCAATTGGTGTTATAGACTGTTCATGGGGAGGAACTCCTGCTGAAGCATGGACTAGTTATAACGGATTGAAGCACTTACAAGAGTTTGAGTACGAAATGGATATGCTGGAATCTTTGGGATTCCAACCCGAAAAGATTGATGCAGAGTATGCCAAGAAGAGAGAAGCATGGTATCAATCTTTGTATGAACATGATATGGGATGGTGTGATGACCATCAAGTATGGGCTGAACCTGATTATTCAGACGAGAATTGGAAAGAAATGAATCTACCGGGAAGTTGGGAAAGTAATGGAATAAAAGATTTTGATGGTGTAATGTGGTTCAGAAAGACTGTAGATATTCCTCGCACTTGGTACAGAAAACCGATAACAATCAATTTAGGCAAGATAAGCGATGAAGACATAGTCTATTATAACGGCGTGGAAATTGGACGAGGAAACAACCGTGACGCCGTGCGCCGGTACACTGTCCCCAAAAAGTTAGTAAAACGGGGGAAAGCTGTTCTCACCGTACGTGTGACAAACTATGCCGGAGAAGGGGGAGTCATCGGGAAACCGGAAAATATGACAATGACAGTCAAGGGTAAAGATCCTGTCGCATTAGCTGGAAATTGGAAGTATTTATCCGGCTTTTCATTGGCTGGTATAGAACCTCTTCCTCCTTCGCCCAAGACCAATCCTCAATACCCCACTACCCTCTTCAATGCAATGGTACACCCCATTACCAAAATTCCTATCCGGGGAGTCATTTGGTATCAGGGAGAAGCCAATGTAGGCCGGGCTGATGAATATGCCGACCTGTTTATGTCATTGATATCTGATTGGCGTGATAAATGGAAACAGCCTGACATGCCTTTCTACTTCGTACAACTGGCTAATTTTCTGAAGAAGGAGGAGATACAACCCGACTCGGAATGGGCTGCATTAAGAGAAGCACAATCAAAAGCCCTTTATCTAAATAACACCGGCATGGCCGTGACCACCGACTTGGGCGAAGCCAATAATATCCATCCCAAAAACAAGCAGGAAGTAGGACTGCGCTTGTCCCAACTTGCCCTGAAACAAACATATAAAAAGAAAAGGATGCCACAATCACCTCTTTTCAAAAGTTATCGTATAGAAGGAAACACAATACGCATCGGTTTTGACAATCCGGGAAAAGGCTTTATGAAACCAGACACCATCAAAGGTTTTATCATTGCAGGTGCAGACCATATATTCTATCCGGCTACAGTAACTATCCAGAAAAAAGAAATAATAGTAGAATCACCCGATGTTCCCCATCCGGTAGCTGTCAGATACAATTGGGCTGACAATCCCGATGGGAATTTATACGGACTATCCGGTTTGCCGACAGCCCCTTTCCGTACAGACAATTGGTAATAAAACCCGGTTATCTCTATTTTTCTATGAAAAAGGATCTTTTTGTTATAATGAATATATCTATATTTGCACTCTATTTTCAAAAAACTAAAAAAAACACATAGCTATGGGAATGGTTATAGGTATAGACGTGGGTGGGAGTACTACCAAAATTATCGGTGTGGACGGAGAAGGAATCAAACATCCGATGATTGTCAAAGCGACAGACCCCATCACCTCTCTATTTGGAGCTTTCGGGAAATATATATATGACAACAACATTAGTTTGAGCGGAATAGAAAAAGTAATGCTCACAGGAGTGGGAAGTGCTTATGTCAACCAACCGCTTTACGGATTGCCTACCGAACATACCGATGAGTTTCTAGCCAATGGATTAGGTGCGCATTATGGTTCGCAGCTGAAAAATCTGATTGTTGTAAGTATGGGCACAGGAACTTCTTTCGTCAAAGTGGAGGACGGAAAGATTCAACATATCGGCGGCATCGGTATCGGTGGAGGAACCATTCAGGGACTATCCAGATTATTGCTAAAAACACACGACATCCACCAAGTGGTAGAAATGGCACAAAAAGGAATAGTGGAAAACATAGATTTACAGATAAAGGATATCTGCAATGCTGCCCTGCCGGGACTTCCATTGAATGCTACTGCATCTACTTTCGGAAAAGCAGACAGTAATTCATCTTTAGAAGATGTAGCGGCAGGAATTATTCACATGGTACTGCAATCCATTGGGCAATCCGTGATACTCGCAGCATTGAACAGTTCCATCAAAGACTTCGTTTTAATAGGCAACCTGGCAAAGCTGCCACAATGCAAAGAAGTTTTTCCCATCATGGAAGACATGTACCAATGCCATTTCCTGATACCGGAATATGCCCAATACAGAACTGCTTTGGGTGCAGCATTGGCATACGTGCATCAAAAAGAAAAGCAATAAGGATGAAGTACGGAGTCAGTAAAAATACATTGCTCATTACTGCCGGCATAATTTGGTTGACAGCCGGCATCAATATATTGCGAATCGGCGTGGAATGCTGGATAAACGATTCGCATTATTGGCTGTTTAAAGCATGCGAAGCTACTCTGGTTTTTCTCCTGTTCTTTGGTTTCATTTTTCGGAAACTATACAGAAAGCACACACATCGCATCAGTCAAAAGAAAAAAAAGAATTGTCCTTTTTCTTTCTTTGATGTCCAAGGATGGATAGTGATGGCGTTTATGATTACAATCGGCATATTGTCACGCCTGTTTCATCTGTTGTCCGAATCTTTCATTGCCGTATTCTATACAGGACTTTCCCTCGCACTAATCGGTACAGGAATCCGATTCATTATTTATTGGTGGAAAAACAAACATTGGCTTCAATAAGCCAGGTTCTTTTACCTCTTTATTTCATTGAAAAGGCTACCTCATTACAGGCAGCCTTTCAAGTTATTTTCTTTCCAACAGGTTTATTATTGAGAGATTAATCAGAATCCTAAATGACTTACATAGAGTAAATGACCTTTCCTCTGAATATTAATATTGTTCTCTCTACACAACCAACCTATTGCAATAGCGACATCAATGGCGCTGAGGTTCATTTTCCGACTAAGTTCCTGAATAGATATTTCACCTCTGTTTTCATTCAGGTTGCGCCAGACTTTGCCGGCATTTTCTCCCACTGTTTCTATTTCCATATATATGTTTTGATTTGCCCTCAATATACACAAAAAATAGCATATAAAAAAGAAAACAGCAACTTTTTCTCATTTAAAATGAGGGTTGCCTAAAACGTGGATAATGCTATCGTTCAGTTCGCAGGAGTGAGGTTCGCTCGCCCGAAAACAGTTTACTTTGTGCCTTCGGACAGGCAAACCCTGCCCCTACAGCCCACGATGGGATAGCTCGGTTAGTTTTGACACTCCCTAAGCCTTTTCATTAGCCGGACTAAGCGTGTTCATCCTTTCGATTATACCCGTACATCAGTCGAATTACTACAGTCTTCCGCAATGGACTGTATAGTCCGTTGCCGTAGACTGTACAGTCCATTGCAGCAGACTGTACAATCTATTATAGTGGACTGTAATAATCTTCCGTTTAAAAAGCCTTGGCTGACAGTAAAAAACAGCTTACTCTTGCAGTTGGCTGTATGTTTCCCATTATCAGGGCACATTGAAGACTTGTACCCGTTAGAATATGTTCGTGCCGAGCATACAACAAATAAAAGCTCTAGGACTCAAAGAATCCTAGAGCTTTTATAAGCGGTGCGCACGAGGCTCGAACTCGTGACCCCATGCGTGACAGGCATGTATTCTAACCAACTGAACTAGCGCACCAATATTTCAAAGATTTGTCTTTCTTTATTTCACCATCTCTCTCGATTGCGGGTGCAAAGGTACGCATTAATTTTTAATCTGCAAGCTTTTCGGTAGAAAATGCACAAAAAAATCGAAGAACTCCCCGACTGATACCTCGTCCGATTTACGATATTGCTATTATTTTAATCTTTTTCTCAAACTTCTTGTTATAAAATGAAGCTAATCTGCAATAATTCGCTATTTTTGCGCACATATCATAGATAAAAACCATCCTTTCTCATATTATGCAGAAACATATTGAATTAAAAGGAATGGTTTATAAAAATAAAACGATGATCTTTTACCGATGAAAATAGCTGTCGTAAAATATAATGCAGGAAATATCTACTCTGTGGACTACGCACTAAAGCGTTTGGGGGTAGAAGCTATCATTACTTCCGATAAGGAAACGCTGATGAGCGCAGATAAAATAATCTTCCCCGGTGTTGGAGAAGCTGCCACAACCATGAATTACCTCCGGCAGCATAAACTGGATGAAGTAATCAAAAATTTGAAACAACCCGTATTGGGCATTTGTTTGGGAATGCAACTCATGTGCCGCCATTCAGAAGAAGGTAATGCAGAATGCTTAGGTATTTTTGATACCGACGTCAAGCTTTTCCACCCGGAACGACATACAGACAAGGTTCCTCACATGGGATGGAATACACTGACAAATGTGAAAAGCGATTTATTCAAGGGATTCACCAAAGAAGAGTTTGTCTATTTCGTACACAGTTTTTATGTCCCGCTAAATGAGTTTACAGCAGCACAAACTACATATATCCTCCCCTATAGTTCGGCATTGCATAAAGATAATTTTTATGCCACACAGTTTCACCCCGAAAAGAGCGGAACAGTGGGAGAACGGATATTGCGGAACTTTTTAGAACTATGATACATTATATTATATACTAAAGAAAAAAGTTATGATAGAATTAATTCCTGCCATCGATATCATTGACGGAAAATGTGTCCGCCTGTCACAAGGAGATTATAACACACAAAAGGTGTATAACGAAAATCCTGTGGAAGTAGCCAAAGAGTTTGAAGCGCATGGCATTCACCGCTTGCATGTAGTTGATTTGGACGGAGCCGCTTCGCACCACGTAGTCAATTATCGCGTACTCGACCAAATCGCCAGCCGCACATCGCTTGTCATTGACTTCGGCGGAGGTATCAAAACCGATGAAGATTTAATCATTGCATTTGATAACGGTGCCCAAATGGTGACCCTGGGCAGTGTTGCCGTGAAAAAACCGGAACTATTCAAAAAATGGTTGACTCAATACGGCAACGAAAAAATAATTCTTGGTGCCGACGTGAAAGACAATAAAATATCCATCAACGGATGGAAAGAAGAAAGCCGACAAGAGCTGATGCCTTTCCTGAAAGATTATACAAAGGAAGGAGTATTCAAAGTGCTATGTACCGATATCAGTCGTGACGGTATGCTGGAAGGTCCCTCGATAGAGTTATACAAACAGATCCTTGCTGATTTTCCTGATATGCACCTGATAGCCAGTGGCGGAGTTAGTTGCATCGAGGACATCATTCAATTAGAGATAGCCAAAGTACCTGCAGTAGTGTTCGGCAAAGCTCTTTACGAAGGCAAAATTACCTTGAAAGAGTTGAACCGTTTTATGTAAAGACAAATTATGTTAGCAAAAAGAATTATTCCTTGCCTCGACATCAAGGACGGGCAGACCGTCAAGGGAACCAACTTCGTAAACCTGCGTCAGGCCGGTGACCCTGTTGAATTAGGCCGCGCTTATAGTGAACAAGGGGCTGATGAACTGGTCTTTTTGGATATCACTGCCAGCCACGAGGGTCGCAAGACTTTTACGGACTTGGTGAAAAGAGTGGCAGCCAATATCAGCATTCCGTTTACTGTGGGCGGAGGTATCAACGAACTCAGCGATGTAGACCGCCTGTTGAGCGCCGGAGCCGATAAAGTCTCCATCAACTCATCCGCCATCCGCAATCCCAATCTGATAGACGAGATAGCCAAACATTTCGGTTCGCAAGTTTGTGTAGTAGCTATTGACGCCAAACAGACAGACCAAGGGTGGAAATGTTATCTGAACGGGGGACGAGTAGAGACAGACAAATATCTGTCCGAGTGGGCCCGGGAAGTAAACAACCGGGGAGCAGGAGAAATTCTTTTTACCAGCATGAACCACGACGGAGTAAAGACAGGCTACGCCAACAAAGCGCTTGCCACCCTCTCCGACTCACTCACTATTCCTGTTATTGCATCGGGAGGCGCAGGAAAAATGGAACATTTCAAGGATACTTTTATCGAAGGAAAAGCTGATGCGGCACTTGCAGCCAGCGTTTTTCACTTCGGAGAAATCAAAATACCCGAATTAAAACAGTATCTTTGCCAACAAGGAATCAATGTCAGATTATAAAATTAGAATTAAAATATAAAACAAATGGAATTGGATTTTAAGAAAATGAACGGGTTAATTCCTGCCATTATACAAGACGACTACACACAAAAAGTCTTAATGCTGGGCTTCATGAATGAAGAGGCATATAAGAAAACCGTAGAAACAGGAAAAGTAACTTTCTTCAGCCGCACCAAGAACCGCCTTTGGACTAAAGGAGAAGAGAGCGGGAACTTCTTGCAAGTAATCTCTATCAAAGCCGACTGCGACAATGACACTTTATTAATAAAGGTCAGTCCTGCAGGTCCTGTTTGCCATACAGGTACGGATACTTGCTGGGGAGAAGAAAACAAGCAGGACATCATGTTCTTAAAAGAATTACAAGACTTTATTGACAAGCGACATGAAGAAATGCCTGAAGGATCTTACACAACCAGTCTCTTCCAATCGGGCGTAAACAAAATGGCACAAAAAGTAGGTGAAGAAGCCGTAGAAACCGTTATTGAGGCTTGCAACGGAACCAATGAACGCTTGATATACGAAGGTTCCGATCTGCTGTATCACCTTATCGTTCTCCTGACATCAAAAGGATACCGCATCGAAGATCTGGCACGCGAACTAAAAGAACGTCACAGCGCCAACTGGAAAAAACATTAATGCCTTATGGATGAACCGCTTATTCGATATAAAAACGTAAACATCAATCAACAAGAACTCGGTGTGTTGGAAGATGTAAACCTGGAACTGAACAAAGGTGAATTTGTTTACCTGATCGGAAAAGTAGGTTCCGGCAAAACATCATTGCTAAAAACCATTTACGGCGAGTTGGACATTCAATCGGGCGACGCAGAAGTATTAGGTTACAATATGAGCAATATCAAGCGCAAGCATATCCCCCAACTACGCCGCCGATTGGGAATCGTTTTCCAGGATTTCCAACTGCTGACAGACCGCAATGTACATTCCAATCTCAGTTTTGTGCTACGCGCCACCGGATGGAGCAATAAGATTGCAATAAAAGAACGCATTGATGAAGTGCTGGATCAAGTGGGCATGACGGGCAAAGGTTATAAAATGCCCAATGAGTTATCAGGAGGTGAACAACAACGTATCGTTATCGCCCGTGCCATCCTGAATCGTCCTGAAATCATTCTTGCCGATGAACCGACAGGAAATCTGGATTCTGAGACCGGCCGCCAGATTGTAGAGCTTCTGAAATCTATTTGCGCATCGGGTTCTGCCATCATGATGACTACCCATAACCTGCATCTGCTGTCTGAATACCCCGGCATCGTTTACCGCTTCGAGAACCATCAAATCAAAGAAGTTACAAACGAATACAGCCGTGCAATAAAAAGAGAAAAAGAACAAGAAACAGAGGAAAAAACAACAAATGTGACCATATAAGCCACAGAATAAATGGATAAATGATAAATATTATCGCTAAAATACTGATTCTTTGCAGTCTTATTCGTATATTTGCACGCTAATTATCAATTATAGGAACAATTAAAATACGAAACGAAAAATGAAAGTTTTAAAGTTTGGAGGTACTTCGGTAGGTTCTGCACAAAGAATGAAAGAAGTAGCCAAATTAATTACTGACGGTGAACAGAAAATCGTTGTCCTCTCGGCAATGTCGGGAACGACAAACACGTTGGTTGAAATTTCGGATTATCTGTATAAGAAGAATCCCGAAGGTGCGAATGAAATCATTAATAAGCTGGAAGCTAAATATAAACAGCATGTTGATGAACTTTATTCTACTGACGAGTATAAACAGAAAACACAGGAATTTATAAAAGCACAGTTCGATTATATTCGTTCGTATACAAAAGATATCTTCACCCTGTTCGAAGAAAAAGTAATTTTGGCACAAGGCGAGTTAATCTCTACCAACATGGTTACCAACTACTTGCAGGAACAAGGCGTGAACGCCGTATTGCTCCCGGCATTGGAATACATGCGTACAGACAAGAACTCCGAACCTGACCCGGTTTACATTAAAGAAAAACTGGCTGCCCAACTGGAAATGCATCCGGGAGCCGAAATTTATATTACCCAAGGTTTTATCTGTCGCAATGCTTACGGTGAAATAGACAACCTGCAACGTGGAGGTAGTGACTATACCGCCTCATTAATCGGTGCGGCTGTCAATGCTTCTGAAATCCAGATTTGGACAGACATCGACGGTATGCATGACAATGACCCGCGTATTGTAGACAAAACAACCCCGGTTCGTCAATTGCATTTTGAGGAAGCTGCTGAGTTGGCTTACTTTGGTGCCAAGATTTTGCACCCCACCTGCGTACAGCCTGCCAAATACGCTAACATTCCGGTACGTCTGCTCAACACGATGGAACCGACAGCTCCGGGAACACTGATTTCAAACGATACGGAAAAAGGTAAGATTAAAGCTGTTGCTGCAAAAGACAACATTACCGCCATTAAGATTAAGTCGGGCCGTATGTTGTTAGCTTACGGTTTCTTGCGCAAAGTATTTGAAATCTTTGAAAGCTATCAGACTTCCATTGATATGATTTGTACTTCGGAAGTAGGTGTTTCCGTATCCATCGATAACACCAAACATCTGAACGAAATCTTGGATGACCTGAAGAAATATGGAACTGTAACTGTAGACCACGATATGTGTATCATTTGCGTAGTAGGTGATTTGGAATGGGAAAACGTAGGCTTTGAAGCAAAAGCGCTTGATGCCATGCGCGACATTCCTGTACGTATGATTTCATTCGGTGGCAGCAATTACAATATTTCTTTCTTAATTCGCAAGGAAGATAAAAATAAGGCCTTACAATCATTAAGCGATCATTTATTCAATAATAAATAATTTCTATCGAAGGGGCGGATTGAATCCGTCCGAATGTATCTCTACTCTGAAAAAGCAGATACTTTCGGGCGAATTTAATTCGCCCCTGCTCAATAATAACAAAATACAATATGAAAGGAACATTCCCCGTAAACAAGTTCAGAGAGTTGGAGACTCCCTTCTACTATTACGACGTCAATGTGCTGCGCGAAACACTGTCGTGCATCAATAAAGAAGCAGGCAAATACAACAACTTCTGCGTGCATTACGCAGTGAAAGCCAATGCCAACCACAAGATTCTGACTATTATCCGTGAAAATGGTTTAGGAGCAGACTGTGTGAGTGGCGGTGAAATCCGTGCAGCCGTCAAAGCAGGGTTCCCTACAAATAAAATCGTATATGCCGGTGTCGGTAAAACTGATTGGGAAATCAATCTGGGACTGGATTATGATATTTTCTGTTTCAATGTAGAATCTGTGCCCGAACTGGAAATCATCAACGAATTAGCCGCCGCTAAAGGCAAAGTAGCCAGAGTAGCTTTCCGTATCAACCCCAATGTAGGTGCACATACTCATGCCAATATCACCACCGGACTGGCAGAGAATAAGTTCGGTATCAGCATGGAAGATATGGACAGAGTTATCGACATGGCAGAAACGCTGCCTAACGTAAAGTTTGTAGGCTTACACTTTCACATCGGTTCTCAGATAGTAGATATGGGCGACTTCGTAGCGCTATGCAACCGTGTGAATGAGTTACAGGAAAAGTTATATGCACGTCAAATCATTGTAGAGCATATTAATGTGGGCGGTGGCTTAGGCATTGATTACTCTCACCCGAACCGTCAGCCGATTCCCAACTTTGCCGAGTACTTCTCCACTTATCACAAACATCTGAAACTTCGTCCGCAACAAACTTTGCATTTTGAACTGGGACGTGCCGTTGTAGGACAATGTGGAAGCCTCATCAGTAAAGTGATTTATGTAAAACAAGGAACAAACAAACAATTTGCCATTCTTGATGCAGGCATGACAGACCTGATTCGCCCTGCACTCTACCAAGCATATCATAAGATTGAAAACATCACTTCGGATGAAGCTATCGAAACATACGATGTGGTAGGCCCCATCTGCGAGTCTTCCGACGTATTCGGCAAAGCTATCGACTTGAATAAAGTTCACCGCGGTGATTTGTTTGCTCTTCGCTCGGCAGGTGCTTATGGTGAAATTATGGCTTCGGCTTATAATTGCCGCACATTACCTCAAGCATATACATCGGAAGAATTGGTATAACATCGGAGTGACATCCTATAAAAGATGAACATACAATTAAAGAAAAGGCTGTCTCCTATTTTATTCCGAGACAGCCTTATTCAGTGAATTATGAAGACACAAAAACTCTTTTCCTGTTTATTTATCCTCAGGGATGAAATCTTCTTTAATAAACTCATCATATACCCGACGCGGATGATCGGCTTTAGAAAAGCCATTAGTTCCAAAATTCTGCTCACGAAATTTTTTCAACTTCAAATTATCCTCTGCATATTCCCGTAATGTCTTGGGCTTACCTCCTAACAATGAACTTTCCAAGACCTCACACTCCAGTAAATTCTCCTTAGGAGTAATCATGGGCAAAAGCTTCTGTTCCAACAATCCACGATAAGCTCCCACATATTCGCACCAGCATTCATCCCCTACTTGGCATATACGGTAAGTATACTTAGACAAAGCTGTACGGATAAATATTTCATTATCCCCTACCTCTGCTACGGCTTCTAAATTATAAGCTAAGTCTTTAATTTTAATAATTTTCTTTCCTGACTCATCTTCTTTAATCTCCGTAGCCCAAAAATCAGAATGCGTAAGCTGGTCAAGTATATTGGCCAAACTTTCCTTAATCTCAAATTGTATTCTCATAATAATTGCCCGTTAGTCAGGACTTGTTATAGTTAAGTAATCCCAATATAGCAATAATTCTTGAGAAATGTTCATCTGATTAGTCTTTTAACATTAAATTATAATTAAAAAGAAGGAAATGGATAAAAGAAGAATATCTATGCTCTCAAAATCCAATTATTTGCTGTATTTTTGCATGGTTTTAATACAAATCAAGCATGGAACTATTCACCATAGATACAATCTTACCGGCTGCTTCAGGAATCCTGTTTATCACACAGGCTATTTACCATTTGGGATTATATAACAAACTATACATTCACAACAAGGAAACAGTATATACCACTGATATAAATGCCGAAAATCCTCCACTGTCTGTCATCATCGTTGCAAAAGACGCTGCTGATGAATTACAGGAAAACCTTCCATTCATTTTAGAGCAAGATTATCCGGAATTTGAAGTGATTGTGATTTATGACCGCTCGGCAGATGATTGTGACGATACCTTGAAATTACTGGAAGACAAATATCCTAACCTCTATCATACTTTTATCCCCGACAGTGCCCGCTATATCAGCCATAAAAAATTGGGCATTACAATGGGCATCAAAGCCAGCCGTCATGAATGGCTGGTGTTTACCGAACCCAATTGCCGCCCGCAAAGTAATCAATGGCTGAAACAGATGGCACGCAATTTCACACCTGCCACCGAAATCGTTTTAGGATACAGTAACTACGAAAAAGTACCGGGATGGCTGAATAAGAAAATCACTTTCGACACGTTGCTGAACTCTATGCGCTATTTAGGTATGGCCCTATCCGGACATCCCTATATGGGTACAGGACGGAACCTGGCTTATCGGAAAACACTGTACTACAAACAAAAAGGATTTGCCTCCCATCTGAATCTGCAACGCGGAGAGGATGATTTATTCATCAATGAAACGGCCCATGCACACAATACACGAGTCGAGACCGGCTCCGATAGCCTGATGCGAATCGCAATGCCTAAATATAAAAAAATATGGTGTGAAGAGAAGATAAGCTATGCGGCTACCAGTCGGTTGTTCAAGGGGACTGCCCGTTATATCATGGGATTCGAGACTTGCAGCAGATTGTTGTTTTATGCGGCTATCATCGCTACTATAGTCATCAGTATTCTTCTCCATCAATGGACCACTTTGGGTATTGCCATTTTGTTGTGGGCAGCACGTTTCGTGATGCAACTGATTGTTTTCAGAAAAACCGCCCAAGCCTTTGGCGAACGGAAGTTCTGTGCATTACTCCCTGTATTCGATTTTCTTCAACCCATATGGAATGGGGTATTTAAACTACAACGCAAGCTCAGACGGAAAAATGAGTTTATGAGAAAATAAAAAGAGAATGAAACCAGATATACATTATATTATTAAATAATACGAATATGATCAGATTAAATGTTTTTATCCAAGTAAACGAAAGTAACCGTAATGCTGCCTTAGAAACGGCAAAGGAATTGGTAGCACAATCTTTAAATGACAATGGTTGTATTGCTTATGATGTTTTCGAGAGTGCAACACGCAAAGATGTACTTATGATTTGCGAGACATGGAAGGATGCCGAATCACTGGATGCACACGAAAAAGCAGCACATTTTGTGACCTTGGTTCCTAAATTGCAGGAATTGGGCAACATGAAATTAGAAAAATTTGAATTCTAATTCGAGGGTATCCCCTCCTGAATTCAATCAAACAGTTCCGGGCTTTGGGCTTAATAGTGCCAAAGCCCGGATTAATTTTATCCGGCAGGAAATGTGATGCAAACGGTAGTTCCTCCTCCACATAATCACTGCCTGCAAAAGAAACGGAAGAACATTCATTGCGAAATTTAACAGGAGTACTCCGATTTCTATCCCCAAACGTTGCCGAACTCTTTTTATTTTAGTATGTTTGCAACTATCGAAATGTACAGTTCCGAAATGGGCATTTCGGAACTGTACATTTCGATAATAGTTAAAACATTGATAATATGAAGTTCTATAACCGAGAAAAAGAAATTAAGTTGCTGGCTAAGATACAAGAAGCTGCAGAAGAGAATGCTCAAATGGTAACCCTGATGGGGCGCAGACGAATTGGGAAAACAAAACTTCTATTTCATGCCACTCAAGATACTCCTACCCTATATTTCTTCGTTGCCCGTAAAGCCGAGCCATTATTGTGCCGTGACTTTATAGATGAAATAACTTCAGTACTCTGGTTACCCATTTATGGTGAAATTCAAGACTTCAAAACTATATTCCAACTGCTAATGGACTATTCTAAAACAATGAAATTCAATTTAGTCATTGATGAATTTCAGGAATTTTATACAATCAATCCATCTGTTTACAGCGATATGCAGCATCTTTGGGATAGAAATAAAGACGACAGCCACATTTGTTTATTCCTATGCGGTTCCATCTATTCATTAATGCATCGAATTTTTGAAGGCAATCATGAACCGTTATTCGGCAGAGCCACCCAACAGATTTTCCTGAAGCCTTTTAGTACCATCACACTCAAACAAATATTATCAGAGAATAACCCCGGATACACTTCCGAGGATTTATTAGCATTCTATGCCTTCACCGGTGGAGTAGCAAAATATGTAGAATTATTCGTTGATAACAAAGCTTTGACACATCATAAAATGATAAAGTTGATGTGTCAGGAAAATTCTCCTTTCCTTTCAGAAGGCAAGAATATATTAATCGAAGAATTTGGCAAAGAGTACACCATCTATTTCTCTATCTTATCATGCATAGCCAACGGCTTCACAGCTAGGACAACCATAGAAAGCTATTTACAACGTGAAATTGGAGGATATCTAACCCGTTTGGAAAACGATTTCAATATCATAAAGAAACGCATTCCCATGTTCAGCAAAGCAGAAAGCCGCAATGTACGATACGAAATAGAAGACAATTTTCTCCGCTTCTGGTTCCGTTTTTTCTATAAATATATTCGCTATATCGAGGCGGGTGCATTAGAGAAACTACAGGAAATCATCATAAGGGACTATCCTACCTTCAGTGGTCATGCTCTGGAAGAATATTTTAAGTGCAGATTTCGCGAGAAAGGCGAATTTACCGCTTTGGGAGGTTATTGGAATAGAAAGGGAGAGGATGAAATCGACCTGATCGCTTTAGATGAAATTGAAAAGAAGGCAGTTGTTGCAGAAATCAAGCGGAACAGACAGAATATCAAGATGGATGCATTGATGCTGAAAGGGGCTTCCATTCAAAAAGAGCTAAATGGGTATTCTGTGGAATATCGGGGACTGAGCATGGAGGATATGTAGAGTAAGTTTACTTTCTATCGAAATGTACATCGTATGGTATTAGTGGATAAAAGTGTACCCACACAACACTTTTATCCAGATAACAACAATAAAGTCGTTTATTCATATTCCATTTGTAAGAAAGATGAAACAAGGAGATGGAACGAAATGCGATTAAAAATTAACAACTTGAACAGTGTCGAAGAACCGAAAACCACTTATCTTACAAGCAGGCCCTCAAGCCTAGGACACTGCTATTATTTTTTTAAACATTATCTTATGCTAATGTTTATCATATAACTCCTGCAACAAATTATCTACATACTTATATACAGCCTCAGATATGTAACATAATGTAGTCTGTATCAATCTCTCGTAATGCAATGTCTTGTTCGTGCCCTGATTTATTACGGTTTTTCTTTTATTGAGAAATACCACTTCGAATAGGGTGGCTTTGTTTTATAACTAATTGTATACATTTCAACTCCTTTTAAAATGAATATTAAAGTTATATCAAGATACAGCCTGACATAACCCATTAATCAATTTCATTGTCTATTCTTCTCGTATTTCATAATTTTTCCAATAATTTGCATTCTCATAGAGCTCTTTTGAACCTTTAGGAACATAAATTATAGGATTACCCAAATTGATTTAATTGTAGATGGAAGATATATTATCCTCAATCCTTTGCAATATCCAAAAGCATAGAAACTTATGTATTCAACTCCTTCCGGAACAATTATGGATTCTAACGCACTTCCACCAAACAAACCAAATTCAATACGTTTTAAGCCAAAGCTGAGAAATGTGCTCTCACCCTTTGAGCATTTCTCACCCCCATCTCTCACACCCTAAAACGCCTGTGCATCGTTGTTTAGGAATAAGGGTGAAAGCAGTGAGAGATAAAAATCAATTTTACGATTACTCAAACCGTATAGACCGTGCCGGATGAATGCGTGTTATCAAATAAGACGGTCCGATAAGCATCAGCACCGATACCAACAAGGTACAAACATTCAGCAACAAATAAATCCAAATATTAAATTCAATAGGAACTCGATTTACATAATAAGTGGCAGGGTCTAGCTTGAAAATATGGAATTGGGATTGCAACAGGCAAAACGATACTCCTATGATATTCCCCCATAACATTCCTTTTCCGATTAGAAAAACAGAAAAACTGAGAAATACCTTACGGATAGCAAGGTTGTCTGCTCCCAATGCCTTCAGGATGCCTATCATATTAGTACGCTCTAATATAATAATGAGTAAGCCCGAAATCATCGTGAAACCTGCTACTCCGGTCATCAGTATCAGTATAACCCACACATTCATATCCAACAAATCGAGCCACGCGAATATCTGCGGATTGGCCTCTTCCACCGTCTGAGTGTAATAGGTTCCGCCATATTCATCCACTTGTGTATCCACCCGTTCACGAATCTCCTCTTTTACGCTGTTCATTGAACCTAAATCGGCCATTTCCAACTCCAGTCCGCTCACTTGCTCCGGTTTCCAGTTATTCAAACGGTTCACCGTATAGAGGTCGGTTATCAGGAACAAATCATCGTATGCAGAAAAATTGGTCTGGTAAATTCCGGCAACGGAAAGACGACGTGCGCGCACGTTCTCTCCTTCTATATAATAGGTATATAGTTTATCGTCCATCTTCAAGTGAAGCTTGTCGGCAATGCTACGCGATACCAATACCTTATTGGTGGAAGCCGTGTCGGAGAAGACCGGAATTTCACCCTCCAGCAAATGCTGTTTCAAAAAGTCCCAATCGTAGTCACCGGCAACTCCCTTCAGCACCATCCCCTGAAAGCTGTCGTCGGTCATAATCATACCGGGCTTGGTAGAATAACGCTGTACATGCTTTACCCCTTTTGTAGCATAAAGCACATTCAGCAAGCTGTCATTGACTACAATAGGAATGGTCTCGAAAGATTTCCGGGCATCAAAGTTAGTAATCATAATATCAGAACCCAAACCTATCACTTTATCGCGCACTTCATGTTTGAAACCGATTACAACGGCTACAGACACAATCATCACGGCCAGCCCGATGGCTATGCCCAACATGGCAATGCGGACAGCAGGTTTAGACACCTCTTTTCCACCCTCATTGCTACGATATACTCTCTTGGCAATAAAGAGTTTCCAGTTCATATTACTCTTCTACTCTTCCAGGATAAGCCTCTAATGCCTTTCGCAAGACAAAAAGTGCACGAACCAAATCTTCTTTCTTCAGCACATATGCGATACGCACTTCATTGCGCCCTGCTCCCGGAGTAGTATAGAATCCGGCAGCAGGAGCCATCATTACTGTCTCGCCTTCGTAATTGAACTCGGACAAACACCATGCGCAAAACTTTTCACTATCGTCTACCGGTAGCTTGGCTACAGTGTAGAAAGCTCCCATGGGAATGGGCGAATAAACACCGGGGATGCGGTTTAGTCCGTCAATCAGGCATTTACGGCGCTCCACATATTCATCATAAGTTTCGCGTGCGTATTCTTCCGGCTCATCCAAAGAAGCTTCAGCAGCAATCTGACCAATCAAGGGAGGACTTAAACGCGCCTGACAAAATTTCATTACGGCTCCGCGCACTTCAGGATTCTTTGTTATGAGCGCCCCGATGCGGATGCCACACTCGGAATAACGCTTGGACACAGAATCTATCAGCACGACGTTCTGCTCGATACCTTCCAAATGACAAGCAGATATATAAGGTGAACCGGTATAAATAAACTCACGGTATACCTCATCAGAAAACAGATAAAGATCATACTTCTTCACCATATCACGAATCTGATTCATTTCACGACGCGTGTACAAATAACCGGTAGGATTGTTCGGGTTACATATCAGGATAGCCTTGGTACGCTCGTTTATCAATTCTTCGAACTTCTCCACCTTGGGTAGTGAAAAACCTTCCTCAATGGTGGTAGTCACTGTGCGAATTACAGCACCGGCAGAAATGGCAAACGCCATATAGTTGGCATAAGCCGGTTCGGGTACTATAATTTCATCCCCCGGATTAAGGCAACTCATAAAGGCAAAAAGCACGGCCTCCGATCCTCCCGTAGTGATGATGATATCATCGGCATTAAGATTGATATCGTATTTTTTGTAATACCCCACCAGTTTCTCACGATAACTGCGGTATCCCTGACTAGGGCTGTATTCCAAGACAGTACGGTCTATATTGCGAATCGCATCAAGGGCCGCTCGCGGAGTAGGCAGGTCAGGCTGACCGATATTCAAGTGATATACATGAATTCCTCTCTGTTTGGCAGCATCTGCCAGCGGTGCCAATTTACGAATCGGCGAAGCAGGCATTTCAGTTCCTCTGACGGATATTGTTGGCATAATGTTATAAAATTATTTAATCTGAATGCAAAGATAGAGTTTAGCTTCCAACCACGCAAACAAAAGGTTGGTTAATATTTTAAAGAGATGTTTTTATGATTTAAATAAATAGCCGTATTTTTTCAACTCCGCCACATTAATTACAAAGAAAAGAATATCTTTGCACAAATCAATCTAAAAACTCAAAAAGACACGTATGAAAAATACACATTCTTCTTCCAAACGTTTGGAATCATTAGATGCGCTCCGCGGATTCGACCTCTTTTTTCTTGTTGCATTAGGCCCTCTCATGCACTCATTGGCACGGACAGCCAATGTGGAGTGGCTCAATGAGTCTATGTGGGTATTCAGTCATGTCTCTTGGGAAGGGTTTTCTCCATGGGATTTGATTATGCCGCTTTTCCTCTTTATGTCGGGCATTTCGATGCCGTTTTCTTTGTCGCGCTATAAATCCATATCCGACAAGCGACCTTTATTGCGACGGTTGGCAAAACGTATATTGCTGCTGTGGATATTCGGTATGATGTGCCAAGGCAATCTGCTGGCACTTGACCCTAACACGATTTATCTTTATTCGAATACTTTACAAGCCATTGCTACCGGTTATCTTATTACGGCATTGCTTTTCCTTTTCACAAGCCGCAGAACACAAATTATCACTGCGGTGGTGTTACTGCTGGTATATTGGACAGCCATGCAGTTCATTACGGTAGACGGATATGGAGGCGGGAATTACACCCCACAAGGCAATCTGGCCGAATGGATAGACAACACGGTGCTGGGACGGTTTCGTGACACGGCACAAGTGATAGACAGAAAAGTGGTCATTGCCGATTGGTATCACTATACATGGATATTGAGCAGTCTCAATTTCGGTGTGACTGTCCTTACCGGATTATTTGCCGGCTATATTGCCAAAGATAAAATAGAAGAAAAGAAAAAATTGAAACTCTACTTCGGTACAGGGATCACTATGGTCATTGCAGGTTGGTTGTGGAATTTCCAAATGCCGGTTATCAAAACTATTTGGACAAGCTCAATGGTATTGGTCAGTAGCGGCTACTGTTTTCTGCTCATGGGACTTTTCTATTATTGGATTGATTACAAAGGACACCGTTCGGGCATCACATGGCTGAAAGTGTACGGCATGAACTCTATTGTTGCCTATATGCTGGCTAATGTAGTCAACTTCAGATGTATCGGCGAGTCTTTGTTTTATGGATTGGAACAATATATGGGAAGCTATTATTCGTTCCTGATGACGCTGTGGAATATCGGTGCAGTTTATGTCATTATATGGTTTATGTATAAGCGGGGAATTTTTCTGAAGGTTTAAAAGGAGACATATTTATCTGCTTTCTTAATGAAATCAGACCATCAGACATTTTCTTTGGGAGAACAAATGTTTTTCCCAAAGAAAATGAAGAACCGGTTCGTACCTTATTCAGTCTGTGCGATATCGTCTTTTACTATTTTATCCATTTCTTTCAGGCGTTTTTTTCTTTCTTCCTTGTCATGAGGTACGTCACTCTTTTCATCATAAGGATTTTCTGCTTTATCCGTCATCTCTTCACTCCAGTCTTCAAACATATTTGTGGCCGGTTGGCCCGACAATGTCACATTCTCTTCTGCAATGGGAACATTTCTTTCAATTACTTTTGCCATAGTCTAATCTATTTATTATTTACCATACTACAAGTGAAAAGAAAAATGGTTTAAGGATTTAATTATTTAACATATTACTAAGAAGGTTTTTATACAGCAAATTAATTAAAGAGATGTTATCTTTAAGCGCTTTTTTAGGGTTATTAAAAAAAAACACGTATGTTTGTTCCTATAAAACAAAGCAAAATATCAAATGAATCTATACCTGATAACATTTCAATCCGGCCTAAACAAAATGGAATCTGTATACGATTGCCATAAAGATTTATTTGTGGAAATCGAAAAATATTTCACCCTCCATCTGATACATTATAAAGAGGTAGAAACGATTCCGGAAGACGCATACAAAATGGCTTTTATAGCCTCTGGAGGGGTGGAAAAAACAGTTACCCAACACTTTGACCAGCTTCCTTACCCCATTACGCTGCTTACAGACGGACTGCAAAACTCATTGGCAGCTTCGCTCGAAATAGCGACTTGGATGCGTAACAAAGGAATGAAAGCACGTATTATTCACGGTAGCCCGATGCACATGGTTAAGCAGATATTATCCCATCATCAGGCTTTTGCTGCCAAACGTGAAATAAAAGGAAAAAGAATCGGCGTTATCGGATACCCTTCATCATGGCTTGTTGCCAGCAATGTAGATTATTTATTGGCAAAACGACGTTGGGGGATTGAGTATATCGATATCCCGATGGAAGAAATATATTGTTTATATTATCAAATTACCGATGATGATATCGGCTATAAGGCATCTGTATTGGTCAAACAAGCAGTAGCCTGCCGTGAAGCAACTCCCGAAGATTTTCTAAAAGCAATGAGGCTTTACAAAGCCGTCAGAATCATTTGTGAGAAGAAGCATCTCGATGCAGTCACTCTCTCCTGTTTTTCATTGATAGAGAAATTGGGAACCACCGGCTGTCTGGCACTCTCTTTATTGAACGACGAAGGGATTCCTGCCGGTTGTGAAGGTGTTTTGCAATCCATCTTTACCATGCTCATCGCCAAAGTGCTGACCAATCAAACCGGTTTTATGGCAAACCCGTCATTTATCAATGAAGAACAAAACGAACTGGTTGTGGCACACTGTACTATCGCTACCAAAATGACCGACAGGTTTATTATCCGCAACCATTTTGAGAGTGAAACAGGCGTGGCCATTCAGGGAATCCTGCATGAAGGGGAAATCACTGTACTGAAATGCGGAGGAGAATGTTTGGATGAATATTTTGTATCACGCGGACAATTAACGGAGAATACCAACTACATCAATGCCTGCCGCACACAAATACGCATCCGTCTGGGAAAACCTGTCGATTATTTCACACGTAATCCATTAGGCAACCACCACATTGTTTTGATGGGTGACCACGAGCAAGTGATACACGAATTCATGCAATTAAACAGTTGTAAACAAATAGAATAAAAAATGAAAGTAACAGAGCCGATTAGTATCGGCACCAATAATGAAGGGAAAAAGATATTTATAAAACGACCTTGTAAAAAGTTTGCCGACATTGCTGCCTATCAGGAAGCCTTTGCCGCGGAAGCTACGCAAGGAATGGGTTGGGCTCACCCCAACTTATTAAATTATATTAGTCTGCAAATGGATGAGCAAGGGTGGTACATCACTTTTGAATACACACCGGCCGTCCCCCTCAACAGAGCATTGTTAGATGGTGTGTTACAAATTAATACAGTGACTGAGTTCAAGCAAATCATGAATCAACTGATGGATGCCGTTGCTTATCTTCACTCTCGGAATATCTGCCATCTTGATCTCCGCCCCGGGAATATTTTTATTACTAAAGGGACGCATGATGTGCTTTTGGCAAATCCAGCCAATATATACGTATCATATACTCCTTCTTTTTTTATCTTTAAAGAAAAATATGCAGCACCGGAACTCTTTAAAGAAAACACCGTTCCTACACTCGCGTGTGATATTTATTCGCTTGGCAAGGTCATGGAGTACCTTTACAGTTACTCCCATCTGAGCCCCGGTATCCGGCACGTCATTTTTAAAGCCACCCACCCCGAACCCGCCAAACGATATACCAATGTAGAGGAAATGAAGAAAGCCTTTGGCGCTTCCCGTTACATTGACCGGTCGGTACAGGTTATAAAGGGAATTGCTGCCGTTACCGTCATTCTGCTTGCTTACTATGGATTACGGGAAGAACCGGCCGACAAGGAAACATTACAATTTATAGAGGAGGTAAAACACATCAACCGTCAGGCATTGGAAACAACCGACAACAGAAACAGAAGCTACAGCATCCCACTTCCTTCAGATTCCATACGCCCGCTCCCCACCGACACGTTGGAATTCAATCCCGAAGAACATCGCAAACTGGCAGAAAGAATATTCAAAAAAGAGTTTCGGCGGAGAGCTGAGAATATCATATCCGCTATGTACACACCTCAGAAAATGAATATCAGTGAAAAAGCATTTCAGGAACAAAGCCTTGACGGTTTCAGCCGGTTAAATAAGATACAAAGAGAGTTAAGCGAACAATTTAACATGAACCCTATCCTCACTACCCGCCTCTCCTCTGAAATTATTTCGGAATTGACAACCGAAAGTATGAAGAAATTAAAGCAAATGGAGGACGAAGACTAAATAAAATAGTATCTTTGTGTCCTATTTTAATTTTTAATAAAACATTAAACTCTTATGATGCATACATGGTTTGAATGCAAGATACGTTACGAAAAAGTCATGGAAAATGGCATGAACAAAAAAGTAACAGAGCCTTATTTAGTTGATGCGCTGAGCTTTACCGAAGCAGAGGCACGCATCATCGAAGAAATAACACCGTTTATCAGCGGTGAGTTTACAGTGTCGGACATCAAGCGTGCCAACTATAGCGAACTATTCTTCTGCGAAGAAGATGCTGCCGACCGCTGGTTTAAATGTAAGCTGTTCTTCATCACGCTGGACGAGAAAAGCGGAGCCGAAAAGAAAACGTCTACACAGGTACTTGTTCAGGCTGCTGATTTACGTGACGCAGTGAAGAAGCTGGACGAAGGCATGAAAGGAACCATGGCCGATTACGTTATCGCATCCGTTGCCGAAACAGCCCTCATGGATGTTTATCCTTATGACGGAGAGCCAAACGTCAAACCAGAGTTTCCCGACGCAGGAAAAACCGAATAAAGATTATTCAGACAGACCAAATTATAGATTATATATGAGCATTCAAGCAAATTTAAAAGAAGTTCTGGCCGACCTCCCATCCGGTGTCCGCCTGGTAGCCGTATCCAAGTTTCATCCCAATGAGGCGATTGAAGAAGCATACACTGCCGGACAACGTATCTTCGGCGAGAGCAAAGTGCAGGAAATGACTCAGAAATATGAAACGCTGCCCAAAGATATTGAATGGCATTTCATCGGCCACCTGCAAACAAATAAAATCAAGTATATGGCTCCATACGTAGCCATGATACACGGCATTGATTCTTATAAATTGTTGGTTGAAGTCAACAAGCAAGCCCAAAAGTGCAGCCGTGTCATTCCATGCCTGCTACAAATCCATATCGCCGAAGAAGAGACCAAGTTCGGTTTCAGCTTTGATGAATGTAGGGAAATGCTCCAAAAAGGAGATTGGAAAGAACTGCATCATATCCAAATCAGCGGCGTCATGGGTATGGCAACCAATATTGATGACACAGAACAAATTAAGAAAGAATTTTGTTCCTTAAATACATTCTTCAAAGAAATAAAGCGAACCTATTTTACTGATACAGAGAGTTTCAAGGAAATATCAATGGGTATGTCGCACGACTATCCCATCGCTATCCGGGAAGGAAGCACGATGGTCAGAGTAGGCAGCAAAATCTTTGGAGAGCGAAACTATTAAAACTACTATTTTATGACTCAATTAAAGACCTCTTTTGCCGGATTGTCTTTACGCAATCCTGTTATTATCAGCAGTTCCAGTCTGACTAACAGTGCTGAAAAAAACAAAAAGTTAGAATTGGCCGGTGCCGGAGCCATCGTGTTGAAATCTGTTTTTGAAGAACAAATCATGATGCAGGCTCATCACATGGCTACTTATGATTCTCCCGAAGCAGGAGATTACCTGAGTACCTATGTCCGTTCGCATGCCATCAAAGAATATATTGACCTGATTCAAGAGACCAAACGCCTCTGTACCATTCCCATCATTGCCAGTATCAACTGTTTCAGCAGCTCGGAATGGACAGACTTCGCACGTACCATGCAAGATGCCGGTGCCGATGCTCTGGAATTGAATATTCTCTCGCTGCAAACCGAAAAGGAATATCAATACGGGGCGTTCGAGCAACGACACATCGATATCCTGAGTAGCGTAAAAAAGCATGTATCCATTCCTGTCATCATCAAACTGGGAACTAACCTTACCAACCCCATTGCGCTAATCAACCAACTTTATGCCAATGGAGCTGCAGCAGTAGTGTTATTCAATCGTTTCTACCAGCCCGACATCAATATCGAAACCAAGAGTTATTCTTCGGGGGAAGTGTTCAGCCATCCTTCGGACCTGGCAAACGGTTTGCGCTGGACAGCTATTGCTTCAGCACAAGTACCACAAATTGATTATGCCATTTCGGGTGGTGTGCACGATGGCAAAGCGATGGTAAAAGCAATTCTGGCAGGTGCTTCGGCTGTAGAAGTATGTAGTGTTATCTATCAGAAAGGCGAAAATTTCATAGAATCCATGACCGAAGAATTAAGTGAATGGATGAAAAAACAAGGATATAACACCATCAGCGAATTCAAAAGTGAAATGAATGCTTTGTCTACCGGTGAAAGTAATCCTTTCGAACGTACTCAGTTTATGAAGTATTTCAGTAGCAAAGAATAACAAAATCTCTTCGTATAAAGGGGTGTGTCAGAACGTGGATAATGCTGTCTTTAGTTCGCAGGGGCGAGGCCCGCTCGCCCAAAACAGTTTGCTTTGTGTCTTTGAGCAGGTAAACCCTGCCCCTACAGCTGACAATTGGATAACCCGGTTTAGTTTTGACACACCCTCTTTTTCCTTTCCTCTGTTTTACTAAAATTGCTTCCCTTTTAGTTTGTATCCTTATAATAAAAGCTTATATTTGCACATTTGATTAAATAATGTGCAAATATAAACCAACGAAAAGAACATTATGGAGCAGAGTTTTATTGCCTTCCTGGAAGACAGCATACAGAAAAACTGGGATTTAGATGCCCTCACCGACTATAAAGGAGCCACATTGCAATATAAAGATGTTGCCCGCAAAATAGAGAAACTACATATTATTTTTGAACTGAGCGGCATCAAGAAAGGTGATAAAATAGCCGTCTGCGGTCGCAACAGTTCGCATTGGGGCGTTACTTTCCTGGCCACCATCACATACGGAGCCGTCATCGTTCCTATCCTTCACGAATTCAAGGCCGACAATATTCATAACATCGTCAATCATTCCGAAGCACGCCTCTTATTAGTAGGCGATATGGTATGGGAGAATCTGAATGAGAATGCAATGCCTCTGCTTGAAGGCGTATTGCTAATGAATGATTTTACTCTATTGGTATCTCGTAGCGAACGGCTCGACTATGCCCGCGATCATCTGAATGAACTGTTCGGAAAGAAGTTTCCTCGCAATTTCAGACGCGAACACGTAAGTTACCGTCGCGATAAACCCGAAGAGTTGGCAGTCATCAATTATACTTCCGGAACTACCAGCTATTCTAAGGGAGTCATGATTCCCTATCGCGCCCTCTGGTCGAACACCCAGTTTGCTTTTGATGTACTGACCATGAAGCCCGGTGACAAACTGGTATCTATGCTTCCAATGGCGCATATGTATGGATTGGCATTCGAGTTCCTGTATGAATTCTGTGTCGGTTGCCATATCTATTTCCTCACCCGCATGCCCAGTCCGAAAATTATCTTTCAGGCATTTGCCGATATCAAGCCCAACCTCGTGGTGGCTGTTCCTTTGATTATTGAAAAGATTATTAAGAAGAACGTGCTCCCCAAACTGGAAAGCCCGGCCATGAAAATACTGTTGAAAGTTCCTATTATCAATGATAAGATTAAGGCTACCGTACGCGAACAGATGATACAGGCATTTGGCGGCAATTTCTATCAAATCATTGTAGGCGGAGCAGCTTTCAATCAGGAAATAGAACAATTCTTAAAGAGCATTGATTTTCCCTATACCGTCGGTTATGGAATGACCGAATGTGCCCCTATCATCTGTTATGAAGATTGGAAACGCTTTAAAACCGGTTCTTGCGGCAAAGCTGCTCCACGTATGGAAGTGAAAATAGTAAGTCCTGACCCTGAAAATATTGTAGGAGAAATTATCTGCAAGGGACCGAACGTAATGCTGGGATATTATAAAAACCCCGAAGCCACCGCCGAAGTCATAGACAAGGAGGGCTGGTTGCACACCGGTGACTTAGGTATTATGGACGCAGAGGGTAATATCACCATCAAAGGACGCAGCAAGAACATGCTACTCGGTGCCTCAGGTCAGAATATTTACCCCGAAGAAATAGAAGATAAGCTCAACAATATGCCGTTCGTAGCCGAAAGTATTATTATTCAGCAAACAGATGGTAAACTGGCAGCTTTAATATATCCTGATTTTGATGATGCTTTTGCGCATGGAATGAATAATGATGCCATTACACAAGCCATGGAAGAGAACCGGATAGCACTCAATGCCGAACTTCCCGCCTATTCTCAAATCACCCGCGTAAAGATTTACCCTGAAGAGTTTGAAAAAACGCCCAAGAAGAGCATTAAACGTTTTCTTTATCAAGAAGTGAAATAAAGACAGAACATACATTTCATCGTCCCATGGCCGTAAGGAGCTCTCCTCACAATCCATGGGACGATAATATTTGGTACATTTACACATTATATCAATAGACGCATTCGTTTTTTTTGATTAAATTTGTGCGCAAATAACCAAACAATATGAAAATAAAAAAACGTATCGCAGCAATTATCTTATTAGGATGTTGCGCAGGGCTCACAACTCCTGCCATTGCTCAAAAAAAGAACAAACTTAAAAAAGGGCCTAACATTTCCCTTAATATTTCCGCCAAAAAAGACAGTATAAAAACGACCTATCTGAATTTAGGTTTGCTCACTAATATCTATCGCCTGCAAGGTGTGGGCATCAATGCCATATCCAGTGTGGCGCAAAGTGACATGACAGGATTTCAAGTCTCCGGCCTGGCAAGCATCACCGGTCGTCATGCATCGGGTATACAGCTCGGCGGTATTGCCAATGTAGCAGGTGCAAATGCCAATGGAGTCATGCTCAGCGGTTTGATGAACGTGGCAGGAAACCGTGCAAACGGCATACAGATTTCAGGATTGGGAAATATAGCCAGAAATACTTCACGCGGTGTAACCATCGGTGGATTAATGAATCTTGCCGATGATCAGGCACAAGGTTTACAAATAGCCGGACTTGCCAACATTGCCGGAAAGTCGCAAAGCGGTATAGCCATTGGCGGTTTGATGAACGTATCGGCCGAGAAAACGGACGGAGCACAGATTGCGAGTATACTGAATATCAGCGGAGGAACAGCAAGAGGAGCACAAATAGCAGCAATAGGCAATGTGGGTATCAATGTCAATGGTATGCAACTTTCTGCCATCAGCAATATTGCCGCTGCAAAAATAAAAGGACTGCAACTCTGCGGAGCCGTGAATATTGCTGTTGAAACAAAGAATGCATTGCAAGTATCGGGTATTACCAATGTATGTCAGGGCAAACTGAGCGGGATACAATTTGCTCCCGGCAACTATGCCGGTGAAGTAAGTGGTGCCCAAATCGGCCTGCTCAATCTTTGCGGCGGTCATGTGAAAGGTGTACAGATTGGCATTATCAATCACAGCAAAGATACTACCGCACATAAAATCGGATTAGTGAACATCAACCCCAAAACCCGCATCCAGCTGATGTTGTTCGGTGGTAACACCAGTAAAATGAATGCCGCCGTCCGCTTCAAGAACCGCACCACTTATACCCTGCTTGGTATCGGTACACACTACCTTGACCTGAACGATAAGTTCTCGGGATGTGTATTCTACCGTGCCGGACTTCACTACCCCATCGCCGGAAATTTGGAAATCAGTGGTGACCTTGGTTACTTCCACATAGAAAACTTTGAAAACGAAGATGCCGAAACTCCCGAACGTATGTATTCTTTGCAGGCACGTGTCAACTTAGAGTACAAGATAAGACCCAAGTTCAGCATATTTGCTTCGGGCGGATACGGTATGACACGATATTACGACAAGAATAAGTTCTATGAGAAGAAGCCTATCATTGAAATAGGCGTCGTTCTATTCTAACAGAGTGCTATAAATGTCCGGAGACATCCGGCTTACATCCTAAATCCTAACGAAATGAAAATCCAACAAATTGCATTAGTCTGTCTTTTGGCTTTAAGCAATGGCATCGGGGCGGCACAAGTACTTCACCACCCCGACTCCATTTATACTTTCACCGACCCTCACATGCAGAAAAAGTATCCGTGGCGTGCTGCTGCCGAAACAGTCGGCATGAATGTGGGAGTATGGGCATTCGACCGGTATGTGATGAACGAAGATTTTGCGAAAATCAGTATCAACAGTATCCGTCGTAATATCAAACACGGCTTTGTGTGGGACAATGACCAGTTCTCTACCAATCTGTTTGCACACCCTTATCACGGTAATCTCTACTTCAACGCTGCCCGCAGCAACGGATTGAACTTTTGGGAATCGGCGCCATACGCTTTTGCCGGAAGTCTGATGTGGGAAGTTGCAGCCGAAGTAGAACCACCCGCCATCAATGACCTGATAGCAACCACCATTGGGGGTATTGCACTTGGCGAAATGACACACCGCCTGTCTTCATTGGTGTTGGATGACTCTAAGCGTGGGTTCGGGCGATTTACCCGTGAATTCTTGGGAACTCTGATCTGTCCCATGCGTGGCATCAACCGCATGATAACCGGTGACATGTGGAAAGTGAAACGCTCTCATTACAAATATCATGATTACGAACGCATCCCTATCCAATTCTCTATCAGTGCCGGTGACCGCTACCTGGCAGATAACAATTACCTTTTTCGCGGAGAGCACAATCCCTATTTGGAATTTCGAGCAGTCTACGGCAACCCTTTCGATAAAATAAATGATGCTCCTTATGATTATTTCACTGCTACAGCCACACTGGGGCTTTCTCCCAACCAACCGCTTATCAGCAAAATTAATCTTTTAGGAAAATTATGGGGAGTTCCGTTGAAAACCAGTACCGGCATGGAAATGATGTTTGGCGTCTTCCAGCATTTCAATTATTTCGATTCAGAAGAAATCATTAACGGTTCGGGGCGCATTCCGTATAAAATATCGGAAGCTGCCAGTGTGGGCCCCGGCATCATCTATAAATTTCCACGCATGAACAGTCTCGTCAATTTGGAACAAAGTGTATTTCTGAGTGCTATCCTGCTGGGTGGCAGCCTGACCGACTATTATAATGTTATCGACCGTAATTACAATATGGGTAGCGGTTATAGCGTAAAAAACAAAACCCTTCTTGACTTCGGACGCTACGGACAATTTGCACTCAACCTGCATCTCTACCAAATCTTCACCTGGAAAGGATACGAGCACAAAGACCTCGAAAATACCAATCCGCTCTATCTGAACGCACAGGGAGACAAAGGAAACGTGATGCTGGCTGTAGTCAATCCACTTATCGAACTGAACTTAAGCCGCCACTTTAAAGCAAACATGGAAATCTCTTATTTCTACCGACATACACACTACACGTATCACAAAGATGTACAATACAAAACCTTCGAAACGCGTGTAGGATTATTATACCAATTCTAAACAGTTAAAGCAATGACGAACGGACACGACTCAGTGTTTCGGGCGTCATTTGCAACAAAGAAGCAATGTATACCAACGGAGCTCTTTTTAAAATCTCAGGATGCAGACGAAGCAATTTATTATACCGTTCATGAGCCGGCTCAAATCGAAGTGCATCAGCTTTAATCTGCGATTCTATCAATGAATGCTCTATGAATTTGCGATAAAGCTGTTCGATATCATCATATTTAGAAGCAAGTTCCTCTATCTGAGCCTTAGGAAGCTCCCACACCACAGAAGGTTCCAAAGTCTCTACCATCAGACGTGTAGGTTCTTGCTTAAAATAACTTTCAATACAAATAATCATTCCGTTTTCATAGCCGATATGTTCGGTCAGATCTTTATCATATTTATAGTAAAACTGTCTGAGCAATCCTTTTTCAATAAACAACATAGCCTTGCACACTTCTCCTGCCTTCAACACAATTTCCCCTTTACGGTACTTCTTACACACCACAATCTCAGCCAATGCATGTACACTCTCCCTGCTCAACGGGCAATTAACTTCGGCTATTTTACGGGCTATTTCTATATTTGTTGTCATGTGTCTTCTCTTTACGGATTTTGTGCAAAATTACAAAAAAAGTTGGATGAAAAATGATAAAGCTTAAAATTAAGTCGGCTTTGTTCTACCAAATAGTTTTTTTTATATACTTTTGAAACAAAATAGTAATTGACCCTTTTTATGCAACTATCAGACAGTTTTGTCATATTGAGTCAGACAGTGGCACAAAGCCTCATCGTCCAATCCGATCGGACCAACGATTCAGTCAAATCAGAAAGAAATCAGGGTTTTAAAACAAGATGTTTAATAGGGAAAAAACAACATAATTAAAAACTAAATGAAGAAAATACAACTATTTTTATTACAGGGCTTGTTATCATCTGTTCCCTTATATACCCTTACTGCACAAACCACGACTCCATCCACTCATTATGCAGTAGAAACAGGTATTGTTGCCGGACATGGCGATTACAGTCCATTTTGGTTTACAGCCAATCGGCAGGGTTTATCCTCTGTAAAAACAGAAAACGGATATCTGCGCGCCGGAATTTTCCATTCACAGGCATTGGGTAGACATTTTACATGGAAAGCCGGACTGGATTTAGCCACTGCCTATAACTATACTTCTTCTTTCGTTGTTCAGCAAGCCTATGCCGACCTGAGTTACCGATGGCTGAATCTCAGTATCGGAAGCAAAGAACGTACACCGGAATTAAGAAACCCGAAATTGAGTACCGGAGGACTGGTAGAATCGAACAGTGCCCGCCCCGTACCGCAGGTACGTATCGAAATACCTCAATACATATCTGTTCCCGGAACGAATCATTGGCTGCACATCAAAGGTCATCTTGCCTACGGAACTTTCACAGACAACAACTGGCAAGAAGACTTTGCCCGCTCCGGAAATCTATACACCAAGGATGTGCTTTATCATAGCAAATCTTTCTTTATGAAAGTAGGGAAAAAAGAATCCTTCCCACTGGAGTTTGAGGCAGGTCTGCAAATGGCGGCCCAGTTCGGTGGAAAACAATATGTAGAAGGACAGAAAGAACCCATTATGAAAATGCCGTCAGATTTTATGGACTTTATCCGCGTATTGATCCCGATGAGCGGAAGTGACAATGCCATGGAAGGTGAGCAGATAAACAAGTATGGTAACCACGTGGGCAGTTGGAATATCGGACTTACCGGCTATGTACAGGATTGGAGAATCAAAGCGTACTATGAACATTTCTTTGAGGACGAATCACAAATGTTTTTTGGTTACGGTCCCTGGAAAGACGGACTACTGGGAGTAGAAGTCACCCTGCCGGAAAATCAATTCATTGATGCCCTTGTATATGAATGTATGGGCAGCAAAAACCAGACAGGACCTATCTTCTACGAAGGTTTCCGGGGAGAATTTGAACAAGTCAGTGCAAAAGATAATTATTATAACCACTATATTTATCAGGCATGGCAGCATTGGGGTATGGCTATGGGAAATCCGTTGTTTACCGGTCCTGTCTACAATAAAGACGGTAGAATAATGTTTGCCAACAACCGTATAAATGCACATCATCTGGGCATTAGCGGCACTCCCGGCAAGGAATGGGCGTATCGGCTACTGCTCACCTACTCCAGAAACTGGGGAACGTACGACAATCCGTTTGATGATGTGAAGAAGCAATTCAGCTCACTGCTGGAAGTCACCTATTCACCCGTAAAATGGAATGGATGGAGCTTCAGCATTTCAGGAGCTATGGACAGAGGTAATTTACTAGGAAACAATTCGGGCGGCATGCTTGTCATCCGCAAAACAGGCTTAATAAAATAAGGACTATGAAACAAATCATATTATGTGTATGCTTACTGCTCGGTGTATTATGCAGTTGTGACAAGAAACCCATCAACGGAAAATTGGACGGCAGATGGCAATTAATGACAATAGAATACAATGACGGAAGCATCAAAGAATGCGAACGTATCTATTGCAGTATTCAGCTCCATTTAGTAGAACTGATGGATAAGGGTACCACTCCCCTGACATTGATAGGACACTTTTCCTCTGCTGACGGAGTAATGATGGGTGAGTTTAAATATCAGGATAATATGGAGGCAACCGTTACAGAGGAGGATTTGAACAGGTTTGGGCTGAATTCTTCCGTCACACATTTCGAAGTGGAAAAAGCAACCGGCAGCAAAATGATTCTGAAATCAGACTATGCCCGACTCACCTATCGGAAGTTTTAAAGCAGACGGCATAAATAAAAAAGCGAAGCTCCCGTGAATGGCGGTGCTTCGCTTTTCCTTTTTAAAACAACATGATACTTCAAAATAACAATGCTTAATTAATGTCTTGGCTGTATATCCAATTTCACCGGATGCAACATATTTTCAGGACTCAGAATAGTATCCAATTCCTCCTTATTTAAAATTCCATGTTCCAACACCAGTTCATAAACACTCTTGCCTGTTGCCATCGCTTCTTTGGCAATCTTAGTTGAGTTCTTATAACCGATAACAGGATTCAAAGCCGTTACTACCCCGATACTGTGATGCACATTCATTTTGCAATGCTCTTCATTGGCTGTGATACCTTCGATGCAACGTGTACGCAATGTCTCCATACCGTTTATCATCAAGTCGACAGACTCGAAACAGCATTGGGCCATAACAGGTTCCATCGCATTCAGTTCCATCTGAGCAGCTTCGCCTGACATGGTTACACACAATTCGTTACCAATTACTTTATAGCAAATCTGGTTCATCACTTCGGGAATAACCGGATTCACCTTACCCGGCATAATGGAAGAGCCCGGTTGCATGGCCGGCAGATTGATTTCTCCCAATCCGCAACGCGGACCACTGGCAAGCAAACGCAGGTCATTGCATATCTTATTCATTTTCACGGCCACTCTTTTCAAAGCTGATGCATAACCCACCAAGCATGATGTGTCCGAGGTCGCTCCAACCAAATCGGCAGACAGTTTGAAATGGAATCCTGTGATCCGGCTCAATGCCTCCACACATTTCTCTGCATAACCCGGTTCGGCACAAATACCTGTACCGATGGCAGTAGCTCCCATATTGACAGTCAGAAAATCCTCGGCAGCTTGGTTAAGGTGCAGAATTTCATCTTTCAATATGCTTGCAAAACCATTGAATGTTTGTCCCAAAGTCATAGGTACAGCATCTTCCAGCTGTGTACGTCCCATCTTAATGACATGAGCAAATTCTTCTCCTTTCTTGCGGAATGCTCCGATAACAGATTCCAAATAGGGAAGGAAACGAAGATTTTCATAATACATACCGATATGGATGGCAGTAGGGTAAGCATCATTGGTAGACTGTGAACAGTTTACATGATCATTGGGAGAACAATATTGATATTCTCCACGCTTGTGTCCCATAATTTCCAATGCACGATTGGCTATTACTTCATTGGCATTCATATTGGTTGTCGTGCCCGCACCACCTTGAATCATGTCTACAGGAAACTGTTCGTGATGTTCACCGTTCAAGATTTCCTGGCAAGCCTGCACAATGGCATCTTTTTGTTCTTCAGTAAGCAGGCCCAACTCATAGTTAGCCATTGCAGTAGCCATCTTAGTAATGGCAAGGCCGTTGATAAACAACGGATATTCATTAAGGTGGAATTTACTGATAGGAAAATTTTCAATACCTCTAAGCGTTTGCACGCCATACAAGGCAGCGGCCGGAATTTCACGGGCACCGATTAAGTCACTTTCCACACGGGTTTCTTCTGTAAGTTTTGTTTCCATGATTAGGTTGTTTTAATATGTTATTTCTTTATCATACAGCAAAGGTATAAACTAACATTTTGATATCAAAATATATTCTGATATAAATTTATAGTTTTATTTTCGCCATCATAATGCAATATACACGCCAACAAAATATCATAATGATAGTTCAACGCATTATATTCTCTTATGGGTTATTAAAAGAAATACAGATATCGCCCCCCCTAAGTTATCTCATCGGTCGGACTAAGCCTTTTCATCCTTCAGGCTAAGTCTTTTTATACGTCGGGCTATTACGTCCTGCTGTAGTGGGACGTACGTCCTGCGGCAATGGAACGTACGTCCTACTGCAATGGGACGTATGTCCTACTGTAGTGGGACGTAGTAATCTTCCGCTTAAAAGACCTTAGCTGACCGTAGGAAATTACTTAATCCTCCGCAAGGAAACAAAAAAAGGTATCCGTAATCATACGGATACCTTTCCCTTGTTTTTTATGCTCTATCTCCTTGGTTATTTTACTTTAATTCTATCAAATCCTTCGCCAAACACACCGATAACGGCACTCTGTGAAACGAAAGCATTCGGATCAATATCTTTAATCAAACGGAAAATAGTAGTCGATTCACGTTTCTTTGCCAGCACAAACATCATTTTAACGCCTGCGCCTGTATAACAACCTACACCATCAATGAAAGTCACTCCACGGTGCAAATCTTTATTGATGCGGTGACCTATTTCTTCATGTTTCTTTGAAATGATAAAGAACTGCACAGACTGACGAGCACTGTTCACCACCTGGTCAAGCACAAAGCTGCATATATATAAGGTAGCAAAACCATATACCACCTTTTCCCAATCGTGCAATACGAGGTAACTGGAAGAGATTATCACCATATCCGTCATCAATATCACGCGTCCTAAGGTAATATCACGATATTTATTAATAATAGCGGCAACAATATCCGTTCCTCCGGAGCTTCCGTTAGCCGAAAATGCCACTCCAATACCACCGCCACAGAAAGAAGCACCGATAACACACGCCATAAAAGGCTGGTCATGCAATAAATGCAGCCCTGCTGTTGCTCCTTGAATAATAGGAAGAATGGTCGTCATGGTAAATACGGCAAAAACAGTTTTTACACTGAACTTCCATCCCAAAATAATCAGGGAGGCTACCAACAATGCACCATTTATGGCAAAATAAGTATACTGTACATTCACACCGGTTGCCCAATATACAATAGAAGCAATACCCGGCACACCACCTGTCGTGATGTCGTTAGGCAACAAAAAGACGGTCCACCCGATACTATACATCAGCATACCGAGAGCTATCATCATATAATCTCTCATTTCTCTGATGATTCGTTGTTTACGCGTCGTAATAAAGACTGACTCCATGTGATTTTTTTCTTTATATTATAAATTTTCGGCAAAAGTACAAAAAGATTAAATCACTTCGTTCGAAAAAGGATAATTTTTCATGCGAAAAAGAAATTTAGAATATTTCTCCTTCTCTTATTCAAATGCAAAAAAACGAACGGCATTATAATTTATTTATTTAACCACATGATTAATTACAAATTAAAGCATCACACAAGGAATACCATCCCAATTTGTCACATTCTATCAAACGAGCCATAAAATAGAAAGTCAAACGGTATAAATAAAATCAGAAAGACACACCTTTGCTTAAAATCAAAAATAAATGTAATTTTGCCGTCAATCGGACCTATATTAGAAAAACAGTTCCTTATTTCCGAAACGTATGATACATTCGTCTCGCTGTCGTTGACGAGCAGGAGGAGTTTGAAGAAGCCATGAAGAGAATCGGAAAATGGATGTTATAATCAATAAGATAACAAAAAAAACAATACAGGATACAATACTTGCCATTATTAACTTTAAAGGTAAAGAGTCGTGAAAGAAAACTTTAAAAAAGCAGTGTTGCTATTGGGCATGTCAATAACAATACCCACAGTCAGCATTGCACAAGAAAATATTGAAACAGACATCAGTGCCGACCTTGTCAGTGGGTATATATGGCGCGGACAAGATTTGGGTAATGTAAGTATCCAACCAACTCTATCTGTATCTTACAAAGGATTTTCGTTGAGTGCATGGGGCAGTGTAGGGTTTGAAGGGAAAGACACCAAAGAACTTGACCTCACACTAGGATATACGACCGGCGGATTCAGCATTTCCGTCACCGACTATTGGTTTGACGGTGGGTCGGGATACTTCCACTATGGTTCCGACAATACAAATCATACTTTTGAAGCACAAGTCGGATATGACTTCGGTTTTCTGGCTGTCAATTGGTATACAAATTTTGCCGGATATGATGGTGTAAACAATGAAGGCAGCAGAGCTTATGCCTCTTATGTTTCCGTCACTGCTCCTTTCAAATTGGGAGGTTTGGACTGGACAGCCGAGATAGGCGCCACTCCGTGGGCCAATGATTTCTATAATGCATCCGAAGAACTTCATTGCAATGGTTCAAATGGCTTTGCCGTAAGTGACATCAGTCTGCAAGCCGGCAAAGATGTAAAGATAACCCGGTCTTTCTCTGTGCCGGTTTTCGCTAAGTTGACGTGGAATCCCAGAACAGAAGGTACTTATTTTGTATTCGGATTAAATTTCTAAAAGTAAGATGTTTTAGTAGAAATGAGTAAATACAAAAGAGGCTGTCCTCAAAGGTAAATGATAGCTCTACTGTTTTTTTGAGGGGGACAGCCCCTTCACGCAGAAAGTCCATAAATAGAAGGCTTCCGGGTCCCGTTATATGTGAAAGGAGATTATCTTCCCACAAGAACCCGGCCGTTTCGGAAAGCCCACGGTTTTAAACCGAACCCTGAAGCTTCCATTATGGCAGTATTCCGTTTACAGGCAAGGCACTTTAACAAACTCCGCTTCGGGAAAATGCTTCTCCATATAATGCCTTATATAGTTCTCCGTATCTTCCTGTATTATCTTGTCCTCCCCTTCGGGATAAAGATTATACATCACCGTATGGAGACTGATGCCTCTGCGCTCTATGGCCTCAAAGCTGAGCAGAGTGTGGTTCACACTCCCCAGGCGACCTGAGGTGACAAACACCAACGGGTAGCCGGAGTGTTGAATATAATCAATGGTAAGACAGTCCGGCGTAAGCGGAACCATAAGCCCTCCCGCCCCTTCCACCAGCACGGCATCAAAGCGTTCACTCAGCACACTTGTGGCGTGATTTATCTTATCGAAATCCACGGCACGGTTGTCGATGCGCGATGCCAAGTCGGGCGAGGCAGGATAAGAGAATATCTCAGGCTTCGTCCATCCCTGTTCATCTTCGGGCAGGTATTCCAACCCCATCAGACGGCGATGAAGCTCGATGTCTTCGGAATAGCCGGCGGGATTGCCCGTTTGTATGAATTTCTGTGTTATCACGTTTATTCCCTTCTCTCGCCACACTCGTGCAAGGTAGGCGGTGGCATAGCTCTTACCGATGTTGGTGTCTATGCCGCTGACAAAATATACATTCTTTTTCATTATTTTATCTGTTTACTATATCAAGGTTTCTTTCGGGCGATGATGTAAAGGGGATGATAAGTCAGCGTGACGGCGTTACCACAACTGAACAGCTTCGCATACTTATCACAAAACTCCTGCAAATCACCTTTGGTCCATGCCTGCCGGCAGACAGCTGTCACCCCCGTATGCTTGAGATGATAAAGCACATCGAGCGGAGTAGCGAATGTCAGGCGGATGCGCTCCTCGCCGGCAGTGACTATATTATAATGCATGGACAAGGACTTTTTCAGCTCCTCCAAGGAATAATAATGCAATCCGCTTCCTGTGACGGCGGCTATCTCTTTCAGGTTCTCTTTGCCGAACGTGCTGAACGCGAAATATCCGTGGCCGGACAGCAAGGCATTGCAACGCTTGAAAAACTGTTCGGGCGAGACGAACCACTGAAGGGCGGAACAGGAAACTATCAGGTCTTGCCCCGAAGGAAAAGACAGCTGCTCTGCATCTCCGGGGATAAAAGTCACCTGCCTGTCCGACAGCAAGTCGGCAAAGCAAGTGCTCATCTCGTGGCATATATCATTCAATATCAGCTTTTCAGGATGAAAGGTGCGGAGCAACGGACGGGTCAGGAACCCGGTTCCGCTGCCTATCTCAAGCACATGCCGCGGACGTGCCGGCAGGTAATGTGCCAACATATCGTTCAGGCGACCGGCTATCTGTTTCTGCGCCGTGGCCTCACGGTTATAACTTTCTATGGCACGTGAGAACCGGCGCGTTATCAATTGTTTGTTTATCATATTCTTTTACTGTTTTGTTTATCGGAAGGCTGCATTATCGACACACGATATCTCGTAAAAACACATCGGAATAATGAGCCATGTCTTCTTCCTCTGCCGGCACACGGAGTTCGCTCCACGCTTTCCTTTGGCAAGCCGGAACAAAAATCAAATCGCCCTTACCTATCACGGCCTTACTCCAGCAGAAACGGGCAGGTGCAAGGCATTCTGCCTGCTTTGCTATCAGAAGGAGCTCTTCTTTCACTTCATCCGTAGAACGTCCGGGACTTCTAGTAAGGAAGTCTTCCAAAAGTACGGCGGAACCGCACATCCGGCGAAAGAACTTTCGCAGCGTAACGTCATTCAGCCCTTTCAATGTTCCTTCATAAATAGCGTTGGGGATGCCTCTGGAGTCATCGACAGGGGTCATTGTCCCGTTCACCGCCACACTTTCTGTAATGGGAAGACAAGAACGGTCCAAAACTTGGGAAGCGGCCCACACTCCCATCGACCAACCTACCACACGGATGTCTTCGTACCCCTCCGGCAATGAGAAATCGAAGTCGAGTGAACGGTAATCGTAGCAGACAAGCAAGTCCCTGTCCGCGGGGTGATAGTGCAAAAAAGGCCGTTCGTCCATTCCCCATCCGGCAAAAAAGAGTGTCAATGAAGGCAAATGGCGTTGTTCTATAAAATATTGTTTCATTTCATCGTTTTCCTATCGTTGTTATCAGTTTGCTTATCTCGTCTTCGGTAAGTGCCGCCGTCAGCGAAAAGCGAATGCGCGAAGTGCCTTCGGGCACCGTAGGCGGACGGACGGGAAGGGCGTAAAAGCCCTTGCGCTGCAACTCTTCGGCCTTCCAGACACTTGCCCCGCTTTCTCCTATGGTCAGCGGAATAATATGGCTGGTGGAAGGACATTCATATCCGGCGGCGAGCAATCCTTCTTTCAGCTGAAAAGAGAGGCGCTGCAAGTGTTGCCTCCTGTCGCGGAACTGTGCCAGGCGTTCAATGACAAAGTACGTCCACATCAGATTGACGGGCGGCAGGGCAGTCGTAAAGATAAGTGTACGCATCTTATTGACCAGATAATCATGCACCGTTCTGGAGCAGACCACATATCCGCCGACCGAGGCCAACGCCTTGCCGAACGTTCCACACAGAAAGTCAATCTCGCCGATGCATCCCTGCTCTTCGGCACAACCCAGCCCGTGTTCTCCTCTCACCCCGACAGCATGCGCTTCGTCCACATAAAGCAAGACACGGTCATACTGTCGTTTCAGCCTCACCAACCGATTGAGGTCCGCCTCGTCACCATCCATGCTGAAAATGCTTTCTGTCACTACAATCACCTTTTCATATTCGGCATGATGCGCAGACAACAATTGTTCCAGTTGTTCATAATTATTATGCCGGTAACGGATGCACTTTGCACTTGAAAGGCGAATGCCGTCAATAAGGCTGGCATGCACCAGCTTATCGGCAAGAATCAGCGTGCGGACATTGCTCACAGCAGGCAGGATGCCCGCGTTCATGTGATAGCCGCTGCTAAAGACCAACGCACTTTCTCTCCCGAAAAGCTCGGCCAGCCGTTCCTCCAGGCGGGTGTATATATCAAAATTACCGGTCAGCAAACGGGAAGAGGAAGCCGAAGGGAGGAAACTGTCGGGAGTAAGGGTCTGCAAAAAACCGGCACGCAGGTCGGCATCTGTTGCCAACCCCAAGTAATCGTTGGAAGAGAGGTTCAACATGACGTTGCCATCTGCCTCCACCTCCCTGCCACGATGATGAGTGGCGGGCAGTCTGCGCAGATTGTTTTTACTCTTCAAGCAGTCAAGCTCTTGTTCCAATTCTTCAAATAAACTCATATTTTTCTAAACTTGTGTCATTTCTTTTTTTCATAGAGCCCTTACAGCTCTCCTACTATCTTCACCAGCGCATGAGTCAGTCTGCTCAGCTCTTCAGGTTGGATGATAAAAGGCGGCATGATGTACACCAATTTTCCAAAAGGACGTACCCACACTCCTTCTTCCACAAAGCGCTTCTGCATATAAGCCATGTCCACGGGCTCCTTCACTTCGATAACCCCGATGGCTCCCAATACACGCACATCCGCCACTTGCGGCAATTCTCCGGCCGGTGCCAGCTCCCGTTTCAGCTGTTCTTCTATCGCCTTCACTTTTTGTTCCCATCCGCAGGAAAGCAACAGCTCTGTCGAGGCCCGAGCAATGGCACATGCCAAGGGGTTTCCCATGAACGTGGGACCGTGCATGAACGCACCCGGATAGCCGTTCGATATGACATCAGCCACTTCGTTATCGGTAAGCACGGCCGAAAATGTCATATAGCCTCCGGTAAGAGCCTTACCTATACACATAATGTCGGGCTGCACGCCGGCATGTTCCCATGCAAAAAGTTTCCCGGTCCTTCCGAAGCCGGTTGCTATTTCATCAAATATCAGCAACAGATGATATTCCTTACACAATTTCTCTGCCTGCCGCAGGTATTCGGGATGATAGAAACGCATGCCTCCGGCTCCCTGCACCACCGGTTCCAGAATCAATGCCGCCAGTTCTTCGTGATGTTCTTCCAATAGCTGTCGGAGGGGCAGCACGTCTTCTTCATTCCATTCTCCGCCGAAACGAGAACGAGGAGACGGTGCAAAATAGCGGACAGGCAATGCCGAACCAAAAATGCTATGCATTCCGGTCACGGGGTCACACACCGACATGGCGTTCCATGTGTCCCCATGATAACCGGAACGTATCGTAACAAAATTATTCTTGCTCTTCTTGCCTTGCGCATACCAATACTGCACAGCCATCTTCAGCGCCACTTCCACGGCCACCGAGCCGGAGTCGGCATAAAAAATCTTCTGCATGCGCGGTGGCGCAATCTTCAATAATAGTTTGCCCAACTCGATGGCCGGTTCGTGTGTCAACCCACCGAACATCACATGACTCATCCGGTCTATCTGTTCCCGTGCGGCACGGTTCAGTACGGGATGATTGTATCCATGCACCATGCACCACCATGAGGACATTCCTTCTATCAGCTTCCTGCCGTCCTCCAGCTCTATGTACACTCCTTCCGCCCGTTTCACCCGGTAAGTGGGAAGCGGATTGACGGTCGATGTGTAAGGATGCCATAAATGCTCTTTATCAAAATTGTCCATATCGTTTTTATTATAAAGTATAACCGGCTGCTTCTATCAATTTCCTGTCGTCCGATACTTTAGACCCCAGGGTGGTTAATAAATCGCCGACTATCGCCGAATTGATTCCAATGTGCAATGCCTGCCCTATCGCCTCCGGGCTTAGTTGCGAACGCCCCCCTGCAAAACGAAGATAGGCCGTGGGATTAATAAAGCGGAACAGGGCTATCGTGGTCAGAATTTCTTCTTCCGTCAAATGGGGCGCGTGTTCCAAAGGAGTGCCCGCAATGGGTTGAAGCAGATTGATAGGAATAGACTGCACTTCCAACTGCCGCAAGAGGAAAGCAAGTTCGATGCGTTGCCGCATCGTTTCACCCATACCGATAATACCTCCGCTGCACACATCCATCCCCACCCGGCGCGCGGCACACAGGGTTTCTATCTTTTCTTGCTGGGTATGGGTGGAGCAGAGCGATGGAAAGAAAGAAGGGGCAGTCTCCAGATTGCAGTGATAACGGGTAACTCCCACTTCGTGCAATCTGCGTAGCTCTTCCTCGGTAAGCAACCCCAGTGACGCACACAGTTTAATATCGGAACATGAAGCAATATATTCAAATGTTTCACATAATTGTTGCATATCTTGCTTGCCGGGTTTTCGTCCGCTAGTGACCAATGAGAAGCGGGCTATCCCCTGAACTTCATTGTATAGTGCCTGCCGCTTACATTCCGCTTTATCCACCAAGCCATAAACTTCCGTCTCAGTCCGGTAGTGTGCCGACTGCGCACACCATTTACAATTCTCGGGACAACGTCCGGACTTGGCATTAATGATGGAACACATATCAAAATGACCTGAAGCCATCTCCCGGGTTATCACGGAAGCAGCCTCATAAAGCTCTTCCTTATCAGCTTCCCCGGCTAGCCATTCTGCCTCTTCAACGGTTATCTTTTCACCGCTTAATACTTTGTTTTTAAGTTTGTTCAGCATCGTTTCTACTTCTGTTAATGACATAAAAAAAGCCGGAGAGAACGCATTTCACGTTCTTCCGGCCATATAGATATAAAAGACAATAACTCTCCACCAATCGCACAACGCAACCGGTTTACAGTTATTATCTCAAGAATAATCAATGAAAGTATCCTGTCCGCCACCTCCCTATCGGGGGCTTTGTCGTCTTCCTCATCCACTCGGTCCGGACGGCATAGCACGGACAATAGACATACGCCGGGCTGCTTTTTCAAAGAAGCCTCAACGATTCCTTTTCTCAGATTGCCGATTGCCACAGTCTTCCCCAAACTGCAAAATATGGCATACCCTTTCCTGCACCATCGGCGGAAACGTATGATTTGCGATTTAGATATTTGTTTGTTCATGTGGCATTACTTTAATAACAGTGCGGCAAAGATATACAAAAGGAAAACACAAGCCAAATAAAAAGAAGGTGTGTCAAGAACTGAAATGGTCTATCACTTTAGTCTTGACATACCCTCATTATCATAATCAATAAGCCAATACCTATTCTTCTTTCTTCGGAGCCGCTTTTTTGGCAGGTGCCTTCTTAGCGGCCGGCTTCTTGGCAACGGCCTTTTTGGATGGTGTTTTTTCCGCTTCAGCAGCTATCTTTGCTTCGGCTTTTGCCAATTTAGCTTGCAATCTTTCAACCTCCTTATTCAATGCCACCAATTCTTCACCTTGATTCTTGATGGTGGTAAGCAACGAGTTCAGCTCTTCATTATCCATATCAACCGGATATAATGAGTTTACACGGCTGATAAAATCACCCAATATATTCATATAGTTGGTGAAAGCATCGTATGGAGAATCATAGATACCGCGGTTAATACTAATGCCCGTATTCTTGCTGGTCATGAAACGGAAGTTGTTACTTGCCTGCAAGTAATCCCAATCCTGCTTGATACGACGGTCATTACACAAGTGCACACGCTCTGCCACACTATATAATTTATTGAATGCTTCACGCTGCATCACATTACCCAACCATGGACTGATATCGCGTTCTTCGTCTGTCCATGACATTGGATAAGGAACGTCTATCTGGTCTACAGATTTCAGTTTGGTAACGATTTCTGTTGGAGTAGAGAAAGTAATGCCTCTTTCTTTTGCACATATTGGCAATGCTTTCAGGAATTCCAAAATATTGGATGACAATGACTGTGCCATACCCAATGCGGAAAGTTCCATAAATATATTGATAACTTGTTCTTCTTCGGGTAATGCTGCAATCCAATCTACATATTTATCTGCAAACAAAGGATATTCGCTCCAGTCAGAGTTAGAGAACCGTAAACTGATATCATCAGACAATTTGAAGTCACGGAGCAACAACTTCAAGTTCGGATTCATGGCACAATGATACAGATAATGAGAACTCTTCCAGCCCAAAATATGCTTAGCACCTTCAGTCAACATTCCCTTGAAGCCCATATCGGCTATAATTGAACCGATTTCATTTGAGTAAATCAAACTAGAGTTACGGAATACCTTCGGCGTTTGGTTGAAAATTTGCTTAACCTTTACGCGCATGCGTTCCACTTCTTCACGGAAGCAGTCTTCATTTGCCAACGAAGAAAGACCATGTGAATAAGGCTCGCAGAGGAATTCACAGCAACCTGTATCGTTCAACTGATGCAACAGTTCGATAACTATCGGAGCATGAATTTCCAATTGTTCCAATGCTACTCCCGAAATAGAGAGTGCTACCTTGAATGCGCCTCCATTGGCTCTTGCCATTTCAATCAACGTATTCAGCGCAGGAACATACGAACGCTCAACTACTTCGTTGATGCCTTGTTCGTTGGCATAGTCATCATAATAATAGTGGTCGGTGCCTATCTCGAAGAAACGATAACGTTTCAAATGGATGATTTGATGTATCTCAAAGTAAAGACAGATTGTTTTCATATCTAGTGTGATTTTTATTATTTACCATAGTTTTTTAATACTTCCTCATAAAGAGCACGGATACGCAATCCGACTTTTTCCCATGTAATGCCATCCACTTCCTTTTTACCTTCTTCTTGCAAGTAATTAAAGAGAGACGGATAAGTACAGAGTGCATAGATGGCATCTGCCATCGCATGTATATCCCAATAGTCTGTTTTTATCACATTGGTTAGGATTTCGCCACAACCGGACTGCTTGGATATAATAGAAGGAGTACCACACTGCATAGCTTCAAGAGGAGCAATACCGAACGGTTCGGAAACCGAAGGCATCACAAACACGTCACTTTGTTTATAGGTTTCATAAACCTGACGTCCGCGCTGAAATCCCGGAAAATGGAAACGGTCTGCTATACCACGTTCCGCCACCATATTTATCATCGCATTAAGCATATCGCCCGAACCTGCCATCACAAAACGAATATTACGAGTACGTTTAAGTACTAACGCCGCTGCTTCTACAAAATACTCAGGCCCCTTCTGCATAGTGATACGTCCGAGAAAAGTAACAACTTTTTCTTTTGAATGATCCGGGCGTGGAATATCCTGATATTCTTGTGACAATGGATAAACCGCATTGTGCATGGCAAAGCATTTACGCGGGTCTTGATGATACTGATGTATAACAGTCTGACGAGTCAACTCGGATACACACATGATACAATCCGCATGATCCATACCATTTTTCTCCATGGCATAAACCGTAGGGTTCACTTTGCCACGAGAACGGTCGAAATCAGTGGCATGCACATGAATACACAAAGGCTTTCCACTGACCATTTTGGCATGTACACCGGCAGGATAAGTCAGCCAGTCATGAGCATGGATAATATCAAATTCTTGTTGGCGTGCCACTACACCGGCAATAACAGAGAAGTTATTGATTTCTTCATGCAGATTCGACGGATAACCACCACCAAATTCCATACAGCCCAAATCATTGACGTGCATATAAGAAAAATCAGCGTAAATATGGTCACGGAAAGCGTAATACTGTTCCGGTGTCATATAAGACGGCAAACGCTCTTTGAGATAATCATAATTCACATCGCGCCATACAATAGGCACTTGGTTCATTCCTATGATATTTAAGAACTGCTCTTCCTCGCCACAAGGTTTCGGCATACAAAAAGTAGTTTCCACATCACCCTGCAAGCTCAATCCTTTCGTTATACCATAAGAAGCTACGGCAAGACCACCATATATTTTGGGAGGAAATTCCCATCCAAACATTAATACTTTCATACAGGCTCCTCCTTTTAATAATTGTATTTACTTAATAAATATAACACTCGTAAGATTTCTGCCACATTCATAGCAAACGATACAGCTCCACGTCCTTTGAAAGGCGGATTACCGTCAAACAATTCGGGGATGGAGCCAATGCAATGAGAAACCATTTCATCTTCATAACCTATCAATTGACGTTCTATGAATCCCAAAGCACTCATCTTATAAATACGGAGATAAGCCTCGAAATAGAATCCTGCCAACCACGGCCATGCAGTTCCCTGATGATAAGCATAATCACGCTGCATCTGCGGACCTACATAGTTGGGGTTATAACCACCACTCTTCGGACTGAGCGAACGAAGTCCTTTCGGTGTCAATAATTCTTTGGTCACCACATCCAATACTCCCTTCTTTTGACGGGCATCCAACGGAGAGTAATCAAAGGCTACGGTAAATATCATATTAGGACGCACACTCCAATCCATCATATTACCATCCACATAATCAAGAAGATAGCCATATTCATTCAAGAAAGTATCTATAAATGATTTACCGGTCTGCTCGGCTAAAGTTTGTAACGTTTCAGCCAAATTATTGTTTCCTGTTTCACCTACTAGTTCACCGACAAAACAAAGCGCATTATACCATAATGCATTTATCTCCACAATATATCCTGTACGCGGAATTACCGGATGTCCGTTAACGGTAGAATTCATCCAGGTAATGGCTTTCTCCGTTCCGTTAGCATAAAGCAATCCATTGGAATGGAGGAAAAGGTTAGGATGGTTTTCCCTACGCAGATATTCCATTATTTCTTCCAACAACTGACCATACTTCTCACGACATTTGTCGCGTGAAACCATTTTGGCATATTGCTGTATACACCATACAGCCCAAAGTAATACGTCAGGATGCTCCATCTCATATATCTTCAGGTCATTCGGTTCATCATTAATAAAATCATGAATCGCTTTGCGGGCAGTTTCCATCACACTCTCAAACTTAGCCACTTCATCAATAGCCAATGTCAGCCCCGGAAGAGCAATAAACATATCACGGGCACGGCATTTAAACCAGGGATAGCCGGCAAGAATATAAGACTCCTCGTTTTGTTTGTTGAGGAATTGATGAGCTGCATTTATCAGGCAATGCTGAAAATTATCACGCGGGGTGCGTTCTTCCATTTCCTCTTCAAAGGTCTTCTTCAACGTTCGTGTACTTGCTTCCGAAACACCTCCCGAAAATACAACGCTTTCACCCTTCTTGATATCTACTTCAAAATACCCCGGAACATAGAGATCCTCATTAAAGTCGTAACCTCTTTCTTGTTCTTTCGGATACTCTATACCACGATACCAGTCAGGCTGGAAATGAAACTCATTCTTTTTATTAAGCTGCATAAAGAGTTCGGGATATCCCGCATACATACATGTCTTTATACCATTATCCACTTCCTGATAATCACGACTTGCCTGCGCATTTTCATGTGTATATTGGCGGACACTACGGAAAGCCAAAAAAGGACGAAGACGGAGAGTAGTGGCAGAATGAGCTTCGACTAAGGTGTAGCGAATCAGAATTCTATTTTCGTGATGTACAAACAGTTTTTCTTTCTTCAGCACCACACCACCCACACGATACCAGGTTGTTGGTACTTTCTCACACTCAAATTCGCGAATATATTTGTGTCCGCGAGGGCTGTAGTTATTGCCCTGATACTTATGAAGCCCCAAATTGAATTCAGCGCCATGCTGTACTACCGTTTCATCCAAAGACGATAGTAATACATGATTCTCATCATCAATCTCCGGTACCGGAATGACAAGCAATCCATGATATTTTCTCGTATTGCAATCAACAATGGTTGTACAATGGTAGGCTCCCGAACGGTTTGTGCGAAGGATTTCTTTCGGAAGTGATTCCTCCAGGTTCGTCATAAGAGTCTTGTCAAATCGTAAGTAACTCATAGTTGTTATATTAAGGTTATAAATTATTCTGTTTTTTATCTGCAATATATGTTTCTATTTTTATGCAATGCTCAAAATTAGTGATTTTATGGATAAACCAAAATTAAATAGCAAAATATTTTTCTTTTTTTCCCTATTTATCATTCGTATTACAAAGAAACACCTATATATGTGACAAAATGAAACCTTTAACTTTTTCTAAGAAAGACAAAAACAGAAGGCTTTTATTATATTGAGACAACCTTAACGAAAATATACTATGTAATAGGAAGTGCTTTTTTCATGTTGTAGCGATAAGCTAAACATGCCAATATAAAATACCCCACACATTGCATCCATAAAATGATGTACTGTTGACTAATCCCTGACATATCAGCTCCCATCGAGTTTATTTTCACGAAAGCCAAAGTACCCGGTGCAGCAGGAATCAAATAATGTGTCCATTGCCAATACCACGGCATTAATTCCAGCGGATAAGAAACCCCTGAAAGAAATATCAACCCGACAGAAAAAAAGGCTATCATTAACAAAGGCGCATCACTGTCACTGAAAAACACCGAACATGCCAATGCAAAGAAACTGGTTGCTATAATATAAGGTATCATCAACTGAATAATAAGTATAGGGTGCGCCAAATGAGGTAATTGAAACAACAAAGGCAGTAACCCCAACAGAAAGACTGAAAAAAAGGCATAAAACAATACATACACTGAAGTCTTTCCCAAAACAATGGATGCCATACGTGAAAACGACAAGTCTACCCTGTGGTTCTCATTATTATCTCCACCGCCAAGCGAAGTAAAAAAACGAAAAGCAGTTGCCTCTTCTCTTCCGTGAAGAGACATACGAGATACGGATTCTTCACGTTCTTTACCGCTCAGCATACTGATAACCATTACCAAAGTCTGAAATATCACGACCATCAGTACAGCCGGAATCAAATAAGTGCCATATCCATCGGTGTAATTATACAGTGCCATACCCACTACATCAATTGAACTTGTCCGGATAATCGGTTGTATATCTTTCTGAGGGAGAAAAACAACCTGATTGGGGCGAACCTCATCATTTACCGCCAACATTGCCCCGGCCGATGCTTCTTGCATGGAAGCATAATAAAGAAAAGCCGTGGTAGTGCTATACATTACATAAACAGCCTCTTCACCACGCCCCACCCGACCATCAAAATCTTCGGGTATATAAACAATTCCTACTACCTCCCTCTGCTTCATCAACTTTTTGGCAGCTTGCAAATCAGCATTATTTGTCAGTACTTGGGCCTGCGGAGTGGCATCCAGCAAGCGCGAGTAATGACGGCTCAAAGGTGTCTGACTCATATCGACTACAGCCACCGGCGCATTACGTACCACATTGGGAGCATACATATAATTGTATAGCAAACCATATAAAAAAATACCACCGCTTAATACCATTAAAATAGAATAACGGGTACACATCACACGGAATTCCCGCACGGAAACAGCAAGTATATTATTCAATATTGTCATATTTTCTACTAATTAAAGAACGTTTTAAATGTGGCAACAACAGCAACGGCAACAGCAAAAAGAGTAACAACGCCACTACATTAGTCCACATATAAGCATATCCGTAATTACCATAGAGTAAAGTCTGTCCTATTTCAATAAAATGACGAACAGGAAACAGATAAGAAGCATAATACACCGGTGCATACATGTGCGGTACGGGAAATGTGACTCCTGAAAGAGTAGCTCCCAACGAACCCACCATTGACACAACGCTGATAATGATACTCAATGCCGGAAATAGGGAAAAAAGAAATACAGCCAATGCCTGTGTAGAAAGTACGAACAATGCTGAAGTAAGATTCAGTGGCCAGAATCCGCAATCCATCGGTATATCGAATATGCCAAAATAAATATAATTAGCAAAGATACTCATTGCTATAAAGATAATCGTATACGGCAAAAGCTTCCCTATAATGGCTATCAACATATTCCCGCCGGCAGTCTGCAGCCACTCAAAAGAGGTACCGAATTTCCCTTCGCTACCAATGGCATAAGTAGTGACTAGTAACAATAGTACTTGAAGAAACACGAAGAAAAAAGGATGAGTCAGATATACAGAATAGTCCATATCAGGATTGAATAACGGATGATTTTGAGTAGTAACAGGCAATAAGAAAGATTTGATTTCTCCTTCGCCTACTCCCAACGCCACTGCATGAGTTACAATAGGGCTAACCGATATATTCTTTAATAAGCTTTGGAAAGCACCATGTATTTCGCTACCCACACTCAACAATGCATAATGATAATAATAGGTCAGAGCCACTTCCTTGCCATCCATTACCTTAGCTTCAAAGCCAACAGGAATACTCAGATATCCATAAATATTTTTCTTTTGCACATCAGCACGCGCCTCTGTCTCATTGGCATAATATTGAGTGACACGAAAAGTCGGATCTACCTTAACCATACGAATGATTTGCCGGGAAGTAACCGTATTATCACCATCCACGACACCAATGGGAAGATTCTCCATTTGTCCGTCACCAAAAATTGTTCCCATAAAAAAAAGCGAAAACAACGGAAGTACAATACACGCCACAAAGTAAATGCGACGTGACAACATACGGTCTATTTCCCTCTTGATAACTGCTATTAAAACTGACTGCCCCATCGAAATAGTCCTCATTTCAATTCATTCAAATTCACAAGTACGGACATACCCGGCCTTAAGCCATCCACCGGTTGCAGAGGCAGAGCATGAATCTCAAACGTTTTCATATCATAAGTTCCCGTCTGCTTGGTAGAACGCCAAGTAGCAAAACTACCCAACGGACTAATGTAATATATCTTAAACTCAATATTCTCAACTTTCAGTGCCGGCACATTTCCCCTAAAGGTTTCATTCATGCGAAAATAATGCATGTAATCCTCACGTACATTGAGCACCACATGACAATCATCCAACACCACCAAACTCATAATAGGAGTTCCTGCTCCGACCAGTTCTCCACGCTTAGGATAAATAGTCGAAATTTGCCCGTTCTCAGGGGCAGTGAGGCGGGCATCCATCAACAAGGCTTGTACCTCATTTACAGTGCTCCGAGCAGCATCCACCAATGAACGCGCACTCTCCTTATCCTCTTTCTGAGCTCCATCTTTCACTAACAAATATTGTTGATGTGCAGCACGTTCAGCTGCCACAGCCGCTTTATACACAGCCTCTACTTCATCTTTACGCTGACTGGTCACCACACTGTCACGATACAAATTCTGTATACGGTCATAAGTCACTTTTGCCAATTGAAGGTCACTTTTAGATTTATTCCAAAGTTCTTCTACCGAACGCACTATTTGCTCACGCGTACCATCATCTATCTTTTTGTTTTGATACTTGGCAATATCTTCCAATGCATTTACCTGCCGGAATTTTGCCCAAGCTTCGGGACTGTTGATAACGACAAGCGTATCACCTACTTTTACATTCTGCCCTTCCTTCACTAAGAAAGTATCTATGCGTCCCGGCAATTTACCGGAAATGCGAATCTCGGTGGCTTCTATTTGTCCTTGCAATATCACAGGTTTATTGCTCATGGCAATAATACCGATAACAGACACGACCACAACCGCTACCAGTACCACCATGAAAGCAACGGCTAATTGTTTCTTTTGCTTTTCCATATTTTAAATTATTCTTTTATTATTGGAGAATCCCCCGATTCATAAGTAGGAAATATAAAATCTTCCGTCTTTCCTGTACGACTGTATTGCCAAAAAGTCTCGGGCACTCCACAGGTAGCAAGCAAAGAAGCCAACGATACATCATATTGATAATATGCCATCAGAAAGGCTATCTGGATTTTAGATAACATCGTTTCGGCGTCTATCACTTCGGTGGAAGTTGCCATGCCTTCCTGAAATGATTTTTTACGAATTCTCACCAATTCACGGCTCATCTCAATCGTTGTATTCAAGGCAGCTACATTATCCCGGGCATTCTGAATCTCACTATACAGTTTATCAACCAACACACTCAGCTCATTCCGGGCTTTTTCTCGCCCCAAAGTAAGTGTTTGCTTTGTCAGTCGAGCCTGACGCACATTTGCCTCACGATTCAGGCCATCAAATATATTCCACGTAAAGCCCACTCCTACCATTGTGCGAGGCATCAGATTACGAGGAAGATTATCGGCATACAGAGTTTGCTTACCGAAAAGTGCAATATTTGGAACATAAGCACTCTTACTGATTTTTAATTGGTTATCTGCCATCGACTCTTGTAATCGAAGTTTATTTACCATATAATTATTGCCACCTATCAAGTTCTTAAAGTACAATTCATTCGGCAAATCATCATTCATAAAAAGTGGAGAAACAGGATTGATAACAGTAACATCTTCCACATTCAAAAGAACTTTCAAAGCATTCTGAGCTACTGTCAAATCTTTACGTGCAGACTCCAGTTCACGTTTAGCCTCATCCATACTGACCTGAGAGAAAAGACGTTCCGCTTTGTTTATCATACCGTTAGCCTCCAATTTCAGAGCGTTCTGATAATGCTTCTGAAGACCATTATAGGTTTCTTCACGCACTTTTACTACGCGTTGTGCCAAACGAAGGGCATAATAAGCAGCTACCAAATCTGTCTGAAGAACGGCTTCCGTTTCTTCACGGCCTACTTGTGCGAAATCCACCATACGATTCCCTATTTTAGTGGCAAAAACTCGCTTTCCACCAGTGAAAACAGGCCAAGTGATATTGGCATCAATAGTAGTCAAATTATGTTGAAGCAATGGAAAGGTAAGTGTATGTGCTCCGATATTGTCTAGAATAGAAGAAATAAACCGGTCATCAGGCAAAATGGAGTGAACAAAATCTTTCGCCGGATCCGTAAATTGTTTTAATGGTTCTTTCACTTCTATATTATTAGACAAATGCACATAAGCCCCGGCTGCATTGAGTGACGGGTACCAAAAAGAGTTCATCTTTTGGCGTTCACTGCGTGCTATGCCCACCGCCTTATCAGCCATCTGCAATGTCCGATTCCCCTTATTCATCAAGGAGACGGACTGTTCCAAAGTTAAAGACACCTCCCCACTCTGCGCCCACAGTCCGGCAGGAAGGAATAAAAGACATAAAAATAGTTTGTAATAATACATATAGGCTTTTGTTTCTGTTATGATGTAGTAAACAGAAAACAAAAGAGAATGTTTAAAAGAAAAAGAAAAGTAAGAAGCCTACTATTTATTGAACAATTCAAAAGTAAACTTGAACCCGAAAGTATCGAAACGTCCGTTAATAGTACTCACAAACGCACCTACATCAAAGATATGTGTACCTATCCCATACCCCAACTCTATATAGGGATTTAAATGAGGCATGAACAAGACACCTGCATACAACCGCTCCTGTTGAATCATCCCCAACCAGCGATTCAATGGCTTCAATAGAATGAACGGTGATTCGTAAGTAAGATTGCCACGCCAATACTGACGGGAAGAGTTGTACCAACGTCCATCCAACAATTGAAAAGTTCCTCCGATTTCATCATTCCAACCTTCCGGCAAATTATGACGGGAGAAGTTGGCGAAATCCACAAAATACACATCATTCTGTTCTGTAAACATACCACCGCCTATACGGTAACCTAAACTACGGATACCTCCTAATTTTAAATTTTGCTGAACATCAACTTCCCAACGTTCATGCGAACCGGTACTACCTAACACCCCTTTGATACCACGTTCATAATCTAATGTAAACGTAGGCATTTTCGAACCTACATTCATCTTACGATGTCCATTCATATAATAATACATTCCGGGAGTCCACTCAATACGTACACGGGGTGCAAAGGTATTATACTCCGAGCGAATACCTTTTAGTGCCAACCAATCCTCTTCAGGCAAAGGCTTCTCTACCTCCAATCTCTTCTTATTTGCCAAATAACGCCAATGGATAGAGACACCCGCCTTGATATACAAACCATTCACCACTTCAATATTATGGAACAAATTCAAATACACATCTTTAAAATAATCCAGTTCCACTTTATCAAAATTGAATGTACTATCAGGCAATTGTTTTAATTGGTCCAATACCACGCTACTATAAATACGGTTACCATTACCCACATTGATTTCAAATCCCGCCTGTTTCTCGGGCCAATACTGAAACTCTGTGTCTGCCTTTACATAAAGCTCTTTACGCGTGAAGTTATAACCAATCTGCGGTACAATCCTTAACAAACGCCCTGTATGCTGGAAGTAACGGTTATATTTAAACTTCTGCTTATAAGAGAAGCCCCGGCTATGACTGTAACTGAACAGCACCGGATTGATAAGCGGAGAGCAACGAACACTGCCAATACCAGCCAAGTTAACATTGTAGCTACTGATAAGAGCATCACCCAATTGTCCCCAAAACTCGATACTTCTACTCTTTTTCTTTTTAGGTGTATGCAATATCGTATCACGACGCATAGCAAATTTTTTATATAAGCTATCTTCATCTACAGACAAAGGCAAAGGGCGAAGTTCCTTGAACTTATCTTTGTCCGTTATCAACTGAGCCGAGTCACAAGTCAACTGATAAGACTCCGTTAAATCATGATGATGCTTTTTACTCGACTTACGTCTGGCTTCTCCCTGATTATAATAATGTATCTCATGGTATTTCATCCAGGCATTGCAATTCATCTCCAGATGATTTCCTAAAAATTTAAATATCAAATTCAAATCAAAACGCACAGGCAGAAATTCTTCATCACCTTCCTCCCCCATTATAATATTTACCTTAAAATTTATCACATCATATACTCCTTCAATATAAAGTTGGCGGATAGTCCATACCTGATCGCTTACCCACATATATCCACTGACCAACTGAGTTCCTTTAAATTTAGGAATAATAAGTATTTTATATTTCTGGCAATCATTAGGACCGGCTACCGAATCGAGTAAATAAGTATAATACCGACTAGCCTTCTTATCAAGAGGTGACAAAAGTTTATCCGACATCAAAGATGAAGAATAGATATTCATATTCAAATACTCCGCTATATCGGCAATCTGTCCCCGGTCACGAGGGAAAGTGGAAGACACGGCTTTTATCTTACGATCATAGATATCAGGAGCCGTATAATGCATCTCACTCACAGACTCTATCATATAATCGTTCACATTCTTCTCAAACCGAAACATAGAAGGCACATAGCGAATAAGATGATTCCTCTTATGGACCTTGAGTTTTCCTTTTAAATACAAATCGGCTTTATATTCATCAATGATGCGTGAATAGAAAGGAGAAAACTGAAATATATTCTGAAGTATAGAATCGGCAACCACAGGTTTATCGGGTATACGCTTCTTTGACCTTTTGGCAGACATACCCAAAGGAAGAAGCAAACATAATATCAGTATCCCAATAATCCGTATATATTTCATTAAGTCTTGTTTTCTTTATCCGAATAGCAAATATACAATAAAAATATTACGACCTTAAGAAAAACAAAAAACTTTAGCTACTTTTGCATCTGAACTATTAACCCTTAAAGACCATGAAACATTATTCTATTTTAGTCCACTTATTACTGTGGGCTGTTTCCACCTCATTATCAGCACAAAATCTCTTCCCCACTCCGGCAAACTACCAAAGGAATAAGGGTGAATTTATTATTACGAAGGCTACTAAAACTTACGGAAATCAAACGTATGCCGACAAAATAGCCTCACAAACCTCTTCTAATTTAACACAATCTAATGAAAATGCTGTAGCAAACGTTATCGCTTTTTTCATAGAACCACAACTGAAACTGGCAGAAGAAGGATATACCCTGCAAGTGAAAACAGATAGCATTATACTGAAAGCCGCTACCGAAGCCGGGCTTTTTCACGCCAAAGAATCCTTATTACAATTGTCGCGTTTCGGAAATGGAAAGGTAAAGTGTTGCACTATCAATGATGCCCCCCGTTATCAGTGGCGTGGTTTCATGCTGGATGAAAGCCGTCACTTCTTCGGCAAAGAAAAAGTGAAGCAATATCTGGACATCATGGCTTCGCTCCGTCTGAATGTATTCCACTGGCATCTGACCGATGAACCGGGATGGAGAATCGAAATAAAAAAATATCCCAAACTGACTCAGATAGGTGCCGTCGGTAATTATCATGACCCGAAAGCACCTGCCACATTCTATACCCAGGAAGATATAAAAGAAATAGTAGCTTATGCCGCTGAACGACAAATTATGGTAGTTCCTGAATTTGACATGCCCGGCCATGCCACTGCTGTATGCCGCGCTTATCCTGAATATTCGGGAGGCGGTGAAGGCCGTTGGCAACATTTCACTTTCCACCCTTGCCGGGAAGGAACTTACCGGTTTATCAGTGACGTACTGGATGAAATCGTGAGCCTGTTTCCTTCTCCTTATATACATATAGGTGGTGATGAGGTACACTACGGCAATCAAAGTTGGTTTACCGATCCTGAAATTCAGAACTTTATTAAAGAAAAAAAATTAGTAGACGAAAAAGGACTGGAACATTACTTCCTCCGCCGCGCTGCAGACATCGTAGCTTCAAAAGGAAAAACCATGATTGGTTGGGATGAAATAATTGATGCCGGTATCTCACCCCGCAAAGCGGTAGTAATGTGGTGGAGGCACGACCGCCAACACCAGCTGGTAAAAGCCTTGGAAAATGGTTATCGGGTCATATTGACGCCACGTCGTCCCATGTATGCTGATTTCACACAGTTCGGTGCCCACAAAGTGGGACGCCAATGGGCAGGATATAACACCATAGAAAACTTATATAACTTCCCCGAGCCGATATCCCATTTGATGAAAGGATATGAAAACCAAGTCATGGGTATGCAAATGTCTTTATGGACAGAAAGAGTAGCCGACTTCAAACGATTGGATTTTATGGTCTTCCCACGCCTGATAGCTTTGGCAGAAGCAGCTTGGACACCTGAAAAAGCAAAAGAATGCAGCATGTTTATGCAGCGTCTGCCCTACTTCCTGAAATACCTGGATAGTATGGATATCTATTACTTCAATCCCCTAAACCCGACTGAACGTGAAGAGCCCGGGGCTCCCGAAAAAGAGGATGTACTACAAAACGGATAACCGGCTTTCATCATAACTTCTATCATTTTGCATATAAAAGTGTGTCAAAACGCTGATAATACTGTCATTCTGAACTTTGCGAAGAATCTGCAAACATAAAGTAGATGTAAACAGCTCCTTCACTTTGTTCAGAATGACAAAATGATACACCATTTTAGTTTTGGCACATTTCCCATAACATTCAGCAGACAGCATTCGGAAAAAAATGAAGTACACATAAGTTCACTCCCTACTGCAAAACAAATCTCTTAAGTAAACTGAAAATTGATAATCAATATAGCAAATATTTAATCAAAAAGCAGTAATTTTGCACCGCAACAACCAGTAAAAGAAAGACAACATGTCAAAAATGAGATTTTTTGCTCTTCAAGAACTTGCCAACCGACGCCCTGTCAAGGTTGACTATCCTTCTGAGAAGTTATCTGATTACTACGGCGACCACGTTTTCGACCGTAAGAAAATGCAGGAATATCTGCCCAGTGAGGCATATAAAGCAGTTATAAACGCGATTGAAAAAGGAACTCCCATCAACCGGGAAATGGCTGATATGATAGCCAACGGTATGAAAAACTGGGCAAAAACCTTCAACGTTACTCACTACACCCATTGGTTTCAACCCCTGACAGACGGAACAGCCGAAAAGCACGACGGCTTTATCGAATTCGGTGATGACGGCGATGTAATAGAACGCTTCTCCGGCAAACTGCTCATCCAGCAAGAACCTGACGCCTCATCTTTCCCTAATGGCGGAATCCGAAATACATTCGAAGCACGCGGCTATACGGCATGGGACGTTTCTTCTCCTGCTTTTATTGTAGACAGCACATTGTGTATCCCCACTATTTTCATATCCTATACAGGCGAAGCACTTGACTATAAAACACCTTTGCTGAAAGCACTCGGTGCAGTGGACAAAGCAGCAACCGAAGTTTGCAAGATGTTTGACCCGAATGTAAAACGCGTGTATGCAAATCTGGGTTGGGAACAAGAATATTTTCTGGTAGACACCGTACTTTATAACGCACGCCCCGACTTGTGTCTCACCGGCCGCACCCTGATGGGACATTCTTCTGCCAAAGACCAACAGTTGGATGACCACTATTTCGGCTCCATACCTTCCCGTGTCACCAATTTCATGAAAGAATTGGAATTGGAATGTCACCGTTTGGGTATCCCGGCCAAAACACGCCACAATGAAGTTGCCCCCAATCAGTTCGAACTGGCCCCGATTTTTGAGGATGTCAATTTGGCAAACGACCATAATCAATTGGTTATGGATTTAATGAAACGCATCGCCGCCAAACATAATTTCACTGTACTACTTCACGAAAAACCATTTAAAGGAGTTAACGGTTCGGGTAAACATAACAATTGGTCACTCTGCACCGATACCGGCATCAATTTATTCTCTCCGGCAAAAACTGCCGAAGGAAATATGTTGTTTCTCACCTTTATCGTTAATGTGCTGATGATGGTATACAAAAACCAGGACTTGCTCCGCGCTTCCATTGTAAGTGCCGGTAACAGCCACCGTTTAGGAGCCAATGAAGCTCCCCCTGCCATCCTGTCCATTTTCTTGGGACGCCATTTATCCCACATGTTGGACGAAGTAGTGGCACGCCTGAGCGATGCCAAACTTACTCCCGATGAAAAGAAGGCATTACAGTTAGGTATCAGTCGTATCCCTGCCATCTTGCAAGACAATACCGACCGCAACCGTACCTCCCCCTTTGCTTTCACCGGAAACCGCTTCGAATTCCGTGCTGCAGGCTCTTCTGCCAACTGTGCTGCCTCCATGATTGTCATCAATGCAGCCATGGCTCACCAACTGAACGAATTCAAGGCACAAATAGACCGACTAGTATCTGATGGAATGGAACAGGAAGAAGCATTATATAAAGTATTGAAAGAAACTATTATTGCTTCTCAAAACATCCGCTTTGAAGGCGATGGTTATTCAGATGAATGGAAAGATGAAGCAGCCCGTCGCGGACTGACCAACATTTGCCATGTGCCCGAAGCCATCATGAAATTCAACGACCCGCAATCACGTTCGGTATTGATTGGCGAAAAAATATTCAACGAAAATGAATTAAATTGCCGTATCGAAGTAGAACTCGAAAAATTTACCAAGAAAGTACAGATTGAGAGTCGTGTGTTAGGCGACCTTGCCATTAACCATATCGTCCCCACAGCAGTAATATATCAAAACAGATTATTAGAAAACCTACGTGGACTGAAAGAGATATTCTCTACCGAAGAATACGAAGAAATGACAGCCGACCGCAAAGATTTGGTACGTGAAATCCAACGCCGCATCCTCTCTATTAAAAAAGCCGTACATGATATGACCGAAGCCCGCAAGGTAGCCAATCACCTCGGCAGTCAGGTTGAAAAGGCATTCAGCTATGAAGAAAAAGTCCGTCCCTACCTTGAAGAAATTCGGGAACACATTGACAGTTTGGAACTCGAAATCGATGACGAAATCTGGCCATTGCCTAAATATCGCGAATTATTATTCACGAAATAAAGTAAAAGGGAGAGCAATCTCCCTTTTACCGTTATTTTTCTAAGCTAAATTTCTTCTTTCATTATTTTCTTTCTATATTTGTGCTCTATAACACGGTTTTATAGCACACCTATGGTAAAAAAAGAATTATCAGAAACAGAGATTGCCGAAAGTATACCTGATTTGTGGCAACCTTTAACTCAAGAACAAAGAGAGTTCTTGGCTCAGAATTTTACAATACAAAAATATAAAAAGAATGAAACCATTTATTGTGAGGGAGAAACTCCCATGCACTTGATGTGCCTCCTAAGTGGTAAGGTAAAAATTTACAAAGAAGGTGTAGGCGGACGTAGCCAGATTATACGGGTTTTAAAAACAAAAGAATATTTTGCTTACCGCGCTTATTTTGCCGAGGGCAATTTTGTTACGGCAGCATCTGCGTTCGAACCGTGTACTATCTGCCTAATCCCCATGCCGGCCATCATGAAATTAGTGAAAGCAAATGCTGAATTAGCATTGTTTTTTATCCGCCAGCTCTCAATTGATTTGGGCATCTCAGACGAAAGGACAGTCAACTTAACCCAGAAACATATCCGTGGCCGTTTGGCCGAATCGCTTCTTTTCTTGAAAGAAACCTATGGATTGGAAGAGGATGAATCTACATTGAGTATTTATCTTTCACGCGAAGACTTAGCTAATTTATCTAATATGACAACATCGAATGCTATTCGCACACTTTCCAACTTCGCTACTGAAAAATTAATCACAATCGACGGTAGAAAGATAAAAATCATAGATGAGGAAAAGTTGAAAAAGATTAGTAAGATAGGATAAAATTTCCTGCTTCCTTCTTTTTATTTAATATCATTGCACTCTCATCACTGTAAGGGGGATGTGGCAATTATCCACTACCTTCTGATTTAGGGTCCCCCTCCTACAGAAACAATCGCTTTCACACAGAATCTCTACAGACAGGAGCTTTCAATTCCCATTATGTGTGAAAGGAACCACACCTTTACCGACTTGCCGACATAATGTCATCTTTCGGGTCAGCAGACACTATACCCTCCGATTTCCAAGCTCTGCATACGTTTTGAACTCTCTAAGTCGTTTCATTAACCGGACTAAACGTTTTCCTCCTTTCGGTTATGCCTGTCTGTCAGTCGAACTACTACAGTCTTCCACCGTGGACTGTATAGTCCGTTGCCGTAGACTGTACAGTCCATTGTAGCAGACTGTACAGTCCGCTGTCGGAGACTGTAATAATCTTCCGTTTAAAAGACCTTGGCCGACTCTAAGAAACGGCTTACTCTTCCCTTGGTTTACGATACGCTATAAGGAGATAAAACAGTGATTTAAATCCCCAAGAAAACAATGCGGCTCCATCTTTCCCCAATAGGACCGGACCGTCACGGAAAGCACTACGACCTTTTAAAAGCCGCAAAACCTTAGGGCACTACTCTGAAAATACACAGAGCTTTCATTGCCATACTGCAACCGGAACTTTCAGAGTATCCTCATATTAACTTCCCGATGTTTGTGAAACTCCTCCCTTCTGCACAAAATAAAAATCTCTTCCACCAAAAAACAATTTTCTTTTTCGGCTGTTCTTATCATAAAACCAAAACCAAAAAACTATGAGCAAAGGTAAATTATGGGGAATAATCCTCTTTATATTAATAGTACTGGGATTCGGCATCTGGCTGTACACTAGTTCTAATGTAAAAAAAGATGTAGACAAGGAAGGCATAGAAATATTAGATGATATGACTATCCCTGCCGTAAACTAAATAATAAACACTAACTTAAACTTTTTCATTATGGCTAAAGAAACAGTAAATATCCTAAAGGATAAAATTGACATCGTAGAGTTATTGGCTCAACTAAATGCAGCCTTGTCTGAAGAATGGTTGGCTTTCTATCAGTATTGGGTAGGTTCTTTTGTAGTAGAAGGTGCCATGCGCGGCGACGTACAACGCGAATTCCAAGAACATGCTGCCGAAGAATATAACCATGCAAAACTATTAGCCGACCGCATTATCGAGCTGGAAGGTGTGCCCGTGCTCGACCCGAAACAGTGGTTCGACCTTGCACGTTGCAAGTACGACGCTCCCGTAGATTTCGGTTCGGAAGTCTTATTGAAACAGAATGTCGAATCAGAGCGTTGCGCTATCTACCGCTATCAGCAAATTGCCGAATTCACCAACGGAATTGATTTCACTACCTGTGACATTGCCAAACATATCATGGCTGAAGAAGAAGACCACGAACAAGATTTGCAGGATTATTTGAATGATATTGCCCGTATGAAAGCATATATCTTAAAAAAATAGCCACATCTGCCAATGTGCTTCCCATAGATACAGGAAGAGAAGAAAGGGATGTGTCAAAACTAAAATAGTCTATCAATCGTAAACTGTAGGAGTAGGGTTTGCCTGCCCGAACCGGCAGTCATGCCCTTGGGAGTAATATACAAACAAGCTGTTTTTCGGACGAGCGAATCGCGCCCCTACCAACAAAATGACAGCATTATCAACGTTTAGACACAGCCCCTTCATTGTATCATTTCATCACCTTTATAAAGCTTGACGAATACGAATCAACTTAGTCAACAATCCTTCCAGCAAATCAAGCTTTAACATATTAGCTCCATCGCTTTTTGCAACGGTGGGGTCTTCATGTGTTTCCATAAACAGACCATCTACCCCCACTGCTACTCCCGCTTTGGCAATCGTCTCTATCAATTGAGGCATACCACCGGTCACTCCACTGGTTTGATTGGGTTGCTGCAACGAATGAGTCACATCAAGAATCACAGGATGTCCGAAAGACTGCATCTCAGGAATACCACGATAATCCACCAACAAGTCCTGATAACCAAATGTAGTACCGCGTTCGGTCAGCATCACTTGGTCATTACCGGCTTCCACCACTTTATCGGCTGCAAAGCGCATGGCACCGGGAGAGAGGAACTGTCCCTTCTTTATATTAACAATCTTTCCGGTCTGTGCTGCTGCGACCAATAAATCGGTCTGACGACAGAGGAATGCCGGAATCTGAAGTACATCCACATATTCGGCTGCCATTGCCGCTTCTTCGGCAGAATGAATATCGGTCACTACAGGAACATCAAAAGTCCGGCTCACTTTCTGTAAAACTTTCAACGCTTTTTCGTCACCGATGCCTGTAAAAGAATCCAGACGTGAACGGTTCGCCTTACGATAGGAACCTTTAAAAACGTATGGAATGTTAAGTTTATCAGTCAGCTTCACTACATGCTCGGCTATACGGAGAGCCATTTCCTCACCTTCTATCACACATGGACCGGCCAACAGAAAGAAATTGTCACTCTTCTTTAAATCTGAAATTGTTATCATATTTATTTCTATACTTTGAGAAATTATTCACCTTACATCATTGCCCTATCAATTAGGAATGATCAATGTAATAGCTTCCGGCATAATAGACACTTCCAAGGGAAAATGCCTGTCCAAAATTCGTCCATCCAGACTAACGGAAGCATTCTGCGCACGCAGAATCTTAACTTTACGCGTACGATATGGTTTCACCATTTTATGATTCAGAATTCGTCCCTTCAGTAGCATTCGTAGCCCTGAAAGCAACTGCAACAATTCGGGACGGTATATAACAGATACATCAAGCCAGCCATTATAAGGAACCGCACTCGGAGTAAGACCATAACCACGGGCACTACCTACACAAACAGTCATAATACGACCACGGATATGTTCATCATTGACACGCAAATGCATACGATAAAGCTTACGCTCAAACAACAATAAAAACATGGAAGCAGCAAATGAAAGTTCGCGAATTCCCCAAAAGCGACGAGTTCCATCTGAGATTTGCACTATGCGGGCCCCCAGCCCAATGTAAATGGCATTAATGAAATAACGATTAGTATGCTGTTCACCATCAAAAAAGTTACAACACCCCACATCAATCTTTCTCAGACGACGATTGATAACCCAGTCCACCGCCTGCTTATAATTATCTTCATCCAATCCCCAATATTTGGCAAAATCATTGCCTATGCCATTGGGAATAATCCCCAAAGCAATATTCTCCTTGTCTTCGGCTGAAGAACTCATAATACCATTGACAGCGTCATTGATAGCACCGTCTCCACCCACCACTACAATGGTTCGATAACCGTTATTGGCCAATGTCCGCGCCAACCGCTCCACAGAGCCGAACCCCTCCGACTGAACATAATCAAATACGACTTTACGGCTTTCCATATAGTCTCGTATCTCATTCCATCTCTTTTGAGTCTTCCGGCTACCGGCTTTCGGATTATATATGATTCCCCACCTGCTTGGTTCTACGGCCATAATATCTAACTTTTAGTATCCAACAAATTCATTATCTTCTCAACTTTCTCTTCCGTGGACATCCGGGCATCCAACCAATGAATGGTAAATCCCCTACGTTCCATTCCACGAAACCATGTCATTTGCCTCTTGGCAAACTGATGAATGGCGGTTTCTAGCTGACGGAACATATCATCGAAAGAGAGCACTCCGGTGGCATATAAAGTCAGGTACTTATATTCCAAACCGTAGTATATCAAGTCTTCGGAAGCAATCCCTCCTTCCAACAAGGCTTTTACCTCGTCCACCATTCCCTCGTCAAGGCGTTGCTTCAGCCGACGGGTAATCTTCTGCCGACGTAATTCTCTATCAATATCCACTCCTATTATCAAACTATTCAACACAGGGAACTCCCTGTACTCAGGCGGTTGCTGCTTGTAATATTCTTCAATTTCAATAGCACGGATAGCCCGCTTCACAGTATCCACATCAGTAGAATTATGCAATTTCTTGTAGGTTGACAGCATTTGCGTCAGTTCTTCCAAAGACTTATCAGCCAATGAAGTACGTAATTGGGGATTTTCAGGAACCGGCAGCAACCTATACCCTTTCAGCACAGACTCCAGATACATACCCGTGCCACCACATAAAACCGGTAATTTACCTTTTTGTTTAACTTTATTATATGCCGCAAGAAAATCTCGCTGATATTCGAATACATTATATTTATACCCGGGGTCTACAATATCAATCAGATGATAAGGCACTTGATGACCGTTTACGACATAATCAGCCAAGTCTTTCCCTGTTCCGAGATCCATCCGGCGATATATCTGTCGGCTATCTCCGCTAATAATTTCAGTGTCGAGCTTGTATGCTAATGCAACCGCCAATGGGGTTTTTCCCGAGGCAGTAGGGCCCAATATCGTTATCAAATCATAATTTACCATCTAAAAAATAGTTCTGCCACTGTTTCTCTTAATCCAAAACAGCTTTTCGGTTAATAATTGCACAAAGATAACGAATTTGTGTAATCTACAACCAAGAAAAGGAATAAAAGTCACAGAATTACTTGTCAGATACAGCTTGTTGCAGAGTTTTCCACGTTTTCATACTTAATATCTTCACAAACCGGATATTATTACTTCCCTCCTTTGCCCAATTACATATTTGAATGGAGCGTTTCTCAGAATCGGGATGCGTACTCACCCACTCGGTCAATGAAGGCAACTCCTCCTCTTTAGATAGCCTGAACAAAAATTCACCAAAAGGTTCCGGATTTATTCCTGATTGTAAAAGATAGAAAACGGCTGTCTTATCGGCCTCACTTTCCAATGTACGGTCATAGGCAGTAGAAGAAAGAAGCTTGGCAGTACTTCTCAACACTTCTCCGCTTTGTCCCCCCGATGCCATACCCACTAAAGCCGAAAGTCCTACTTCCTTCACTAACTTCTTCATGATATGACCTTTCTGCATATGAGCTATCTCATGAGCCATCACCCCACATAATTCTTCCTGATTTTCGCATTTAGCAATAAGCGAAGTAAAAACAACAAGATGATTATCAGGAAATGCAAAAGCATTTACTTCATTACTTTGTACAACGTGCAATTTTATTTTATCACGTTCTATATCATTGGCCTCACACAAATGTGACAACAACGAATCCAATGGAGCAAGGACTGTGTCCGACTCCAGAAAAACAGCAGATCCGGAGTACAAATCCCAATACATATCTCCCAGTTTCTCCTCGATAACTGTCTCACGCAAATCAAAAACCGAAAGCCAATCTACACGCGAAAAAGAGAATAACACAATTAAAAACAACATTGCCGATACAATCGACTGCAAAAATATTTTCTTTATCATGGCTTACAAATCAAATCTGTCAAACCTCCGTAAACATACCACTCTATCTGTTTGCCCTTTCTCACTTGTACGGCAGAAACCACCGTAGCGACCAAATCTACAACATTAAAAAGTACAACGGTAAACAGGTAAGCGAAATAAAAAGAAGTAAGTTCCACATCTCCAAAAAGCAAACCGACCGTCCACCAAAACAACACACTATTAGTACAGAATAAAGGAAGCTGAGATACCAATGCCTGTGTGCAATGCCAGCGCACAAAATACGTCCGATGCCTATTGGCTAAATAAAAAACAGCTGTTGCCAGCAAGTTTATAATAGGAAAAGGTAATCCGGCCATCACAGCCAATAATGACATTAGATAACTGTTTGAGGCAGCCTCCAATTCATGTTCTGCGGGTTTATAGTATATCATAAGCCTTTATAAATATTCCAACACCAATTAATTAATACAAGAAAAAGGAAAATAATGAAGATGCGTTTTCGGATAAAAATCCGTCCAACCCATAAATAAAAACGAAAAAAAGAATCTTTTCCCTTAATGATATCCAATAAAATCCACCCAGGAACCAGCAACATCAATACTGCCAGTAAGACACCATTCGGGTTAAGTAGTAATGATTCCTTCCAATGCCCTTGACAGAGTGCTATGAGAGCCCGTGTAGAACCACACGCAGGACAAGGAATATGAAAAAACTGCTTAAATAAGCATCCTCTCCACACTCCTTCTTCTGCATGCATGGACGAAACAGCAAGCCATACATACCCGGCAGCACAAGCAACAACCGAAAGCATGTACAGACCCTTTTTCGTCATTAAAGTACCATTTGAAGTTTTTGCATATTTTTGTCGCGGGCAGCTCCCATGATAAGGAACCAGTCTACAATAGTCCAAATACCAAAACCACCGCAAGTAATTAACTTAGCAATTCCCAATCCTGTATCTCCGATAAAGAAGCGGTCAATACCCAACGAACCGGCAAACAGAGAGATAATCAAGCAGATGGTGGGATCTTTAAACTGCATAACCTGCAACATTGACCATTTTGAATCGTCAGCAGCAAGCAACATGTCTCTGATTGCTGCTACTTGATAATCGGGAAAGAACTTTCCGTTTGCCATTATAAAGGCATCTACTTTTTGTGCATCCATAACTTCTATTTGTTTAATATTATTCATCGAATTGCACAAAGATATAATTATATTTAATATATGCCACATCTTTTCACAATAAATTGCAGATGAGACATAAAAAAGCCGTCCAAATTACTTTGGACGGCTTTTATTATATGGATTATAAACTGATTAGCAGTTTACAGAAGCCATGTGAGCGATCAAATCCAACACTTTGTTAGAGTAACCGATTTCGTTGTCATACCAAGAAACCACTTTAACGAAAGTATCAGTCAAAGCGATACCGGCCTTAGCATCGAAGATAGAAGTACGAGTATCACCCAAGAAGTCAGAAGAAACAACTG
>ENA-ORPH01000071-ORPH01000071.1-human-gut-metagenome-genome-assembly--contig:-NODE-71-length-111612-cov-16.983103_pt1 | contig 111612 bp, 106 predicted proteins | sample MGYA00242142_ERZ509074 | MGnify/ENA primary metagenome ERZ509074 (study PRJEB26280, sample SAMEA2338724) | human gut metagenome | biome: human gut; feature: human-associated habitat; material...
TAATTTTTCATTTCTTAAATCTAAAAATCTATATTCTAATCTTAAATCTTCTCTTGCATCTGCTGCTTTTTCTGAGTTTATTTCAAATGGTAATATATTTTTGCATTTTCCCAGTAGTTCTATTTCTTTTGCCTCTATTTCTATTTCTCCTGTAGGTATTTTTGGATTTTTGCTTGCTCTTTCTATTACTGTGCCTTTTACTTGAATAACACACTCTGTCACCAAATTATCAGCACTATTATCATTTACAACAATTTGAGTAATTCCAAATTGATCTCTTAAATCTATAAACTTCATAGAGCCCAAATTTCTTATTCTTTGAACCCAACCAGCTATTACTACACTTTCCCCTATATTTTTAATATTTAATTCTCCACAATTTTTGTTTCTATACATACGCGCCATCTCCTATCTTTATGCCAAACATTGTATCATATTTTATAAAAATACACAAGTACAAAATTAGGACAATTAGGGACAGTCCCCAAATGTCCAAATGGGACAATTGGGGACTGTCCCTAATTGTCCTAATTTGTTTGACAATATATGTTTGCTTGTGCTATTATAAAGTTAAATAAATTAATGGTGGTGTTACTATGAGTGATGAAAAAAAAATAGAAATTGTAAATGGTAGTGGTGATTTAGATATTTCTCCTGTTTCAGAATATATTGAAATTGAGAAACCAAAGCCAAAAGGAAAAGATGAAATAGTTATACCTGAAGAAAAAAAGCATTAAAAAGAACACCATTTTTATGGTGTCCTTTTTTCTATGTTACATTGCTTCTTGGTTTGTTTCTTCTACTTCTTTTTCATTATCTTCTTTATTATTTATTTCTAAGTTTGATACAGAAACTTCATATGCTATTCTTTTTTCAACTGTTCCATCTTCATATTTCTTTTCATATTCCCTAGATTGAACTCTACCAATTACTCTTAGCTCTGTTCCTACTGCTAAGTTTTCGCAGAATCTTGCTGTTCTTCCCCATGCTATACATGGTATGTAATCTGATTTGTTATATGCTCTATTTACTGCTAATAATATGTCTGAAATTTCTCTTCCAAATGGTGTTTTTCTATATATTGGCTTTTTGCATAAATAGCCATCTAATACTACTTCATTTGATATAATATCTTTTCCTACTGTAATTTCTTCTTGATTTGGTAAGAATTGAACATCTTTTGCAAAAACTGTAAGTATTAATCTACTTTTTTCATTTTGGTAGCTATTATATGATCTAAATTGACCATCAATTGATATTTTGTCATTAATTTTTAGCTCGGCATTTGTTAATAATCTTTCTGATATTGTTATTGGTATAATGTCTTCACTACCACTTAGACGTGGTACACTTAAATTAAATATGTAAAATTTCTCTCCATATATTTCATGACTAAATACTTTTTCACTTGTTACTTTTCCCACTAATGTTAAGCGGTTATTTTCTTCATAATTTGTACTCAATTTGGTTTCCTCCCCTTATTTGTTATGGATATTTATTTTTTTAATATCTCTCACATTTACTATTATACTACGTTTCTTTGGATTTGTCTACATAAAATTACATTTTTTTCAATATTATTTACATTTTTCCATAGATTGTAGCCAAACACATTATATACATATTGTCATAATTGTCTAACATTATATCTTTTTCTATATTTATTTCTTGTGGCTCTATTTTCTTTCCTTTTATGTTTATAATATTTCTTTGTACACATATTAACATTTCTTCTTCTGTAACGCTTGAAGCTGTTACTGTTGACTTTGAATTAAATCCATAGGTTATTACTTTTAAATCTAAATTTTCTATTAAATCAATTTTAACATTAATATCTGAATTAAGTATTAAATACTCTGCATTAAGTAATATATTCTTTATATTTTTATTATCTATTCCTTTATTTAGTACTATTATTTTAAATTTAATATTTTTTATGTTTTCTATATTTTTTTCATTTATAAATACAACATTTTCATTTTCTATTTTTTGTTTTAATATATCTTTTATGTGTTTTTCATTTTTTTCTTCACTTACAATACCAATAAAAAACATTTAAAATCTCCTTAATGCACATATATACTATATTATTTCATATTAATTTTTATTTATACATTAACTAATTTTTGAGCACCATTATTATCTATTATATAATTTTCTTTATATAATAATTCAGAAACCTTTACTATTTTGAAGCCTTTATTCATTATATTTTTTATTAGCATCTCTAAACTATCTGCTGTATGCTTTGTTCCATTATGTGTTAAAATTATACTTCCATTTGATAGCTTGCTTTCTAATTTTTGCCACATTTCATTTCCTGTAATACCAGTATAGTCTAATGTATCTAAATTCCACTGTATAGCTAAATGTCCTTGCTCTTTGGCTGCTTTTATTACAGTATTGTTATATTCTCCATATGGAGCCCTATATAAGGTTGTTTCATTACCTGTAATTTCTTTTATTTTTTCACTACATTCTTTTATTTCCTTCATATTTTCTTCATAGCTTAATTTGTTTACATGTGGATGTTTATTTGAATGATTTGCAATCTCGTGTCCTGCCTCTGAAATTTTTTTAACTGCTTCTGGATATTTACCAGCCCAATCCCCAACTATAAAAAAGGTAATTTTTATATTGTTTTTTTCTAATGTACTTAATATACTATCTATATCGTCAGCATTCCATGCGCAATTACAATTGGGATAGATTTTTATTCAGAGAACTTATAATATATTTTTATAGTTTCCGAATCGATTACTTCAATTTTATTAATTAAACCCATTATTGTTTTTTTATCAATGTTTTCGAAATCTGTAATATTTTTTATTATTTTTGTTAATTCATTTTCTTTAGTATTCTCATATGTATTTATTTGGTTTTCTAGTTTTTCTAATTTTATTTTTAGTTTTTCTTTTTCACTTCTATAAGCTTCTGTCATTTGTATAAATTCTTCTGCTGTTAAAATTCCATTTACTTTGTCTTCATAACTAAATTTTACTATTCTGTCTATTTCTTTTATTCTTCTCTCATATTCAATTTTCGATTTACTTGTTTCATTTTTTTCTTTTCTTATTTTATTAATGTCTTCTAAATTTACTATTTTTTGTCTATCCAATTTTTCTTTTGCCATAGCTTTCAAATCATCTATTACAGCTCTATCCAAAACACTTTCTCTTATTGCTACTCTTGAGCAATATTCCTTGCCATATCTATTATATACACTACATATTGCTACCATATCATCTTTTAAGCCTTGCTGTCTCTGATATTTATATTTATTATGACATCTAGGGCAATACAACAATCCAGATAATAAGTGTTCTTGGCATTGTTTATTATGTTGTTTATGTGCTTTTGTTTTTAATATATCTTGTGCTAAATTAAATTCTTCTTCACTTATTATCGCTTCATGGGCATTTTTTTTAACTATATATTCACTTTCTGGTAATGAAATATACTTTTTTACCTTATAACTAACCATTTCGCCTTTTCTTTGTATCAGTTCGCCAATATAAACTCGATTAGTTAATATCTTTCTAATAGTTGCATGTCCCCATAATCCTGTAAGTGTTTTACAATGGAACTTGCATGTACGTTGCTTATATACCGATGGGCATTCAATATTTTTTTCGTTTAGTCTTCTTGCTATATAAGCTAGTCCTCCTCCATTATTATATTCACTGAAGATATATTTCACAACATCTACCACTTCATCATCAATTATCAATTTTGTAATATCATTAGGATGTTTTTTATATCCATATGGTGCAAAAGCTCCTATAAACTCCCCTTTTTCAGCTTTAGTTTTCTTTGCTGTTCTTACTTTCTTTGAAATGTCTTTAGCATACATATCATTTACCACAGACATGAATGGGCTCATATCGTTATTACTATTTTTTGAAAATGTGTCAATTCCATCATTTACAGCTATATATCTTACTCTATGAGTTGGAAAAAATTTTTCCAAATAATATCCTGTTTCTATATAGTCTCTTCCTAGTCTTGATAAATCTTTAGTTATAACTAAGTTTACCTTTCCCAATTCGATATCTCTTTTTAATCTTAACCAACTTGGTCTATTAAAATTAGTTCCAGTATATCCATCATCTATGTATATATTAACCAATTCCCAATTTGCCTGATTTTCAACATGTTTTGTTAAAAATTCTCTTTGATTTATTATACTTCCTGAATCTCCAATATTCTCATCATCTCTTGACAATCTTAGATATATGGCTACTTTATATAAAATTATTTCAGCATCCATTCCATCATAAACAGTATTTCCATTAAAATTCAACAAAGCTCTATTATTTACATCTAACATAACAAATCTCCTTTCCGTGTCTAACTAATAATAGAGTTATTTATTCCTAGGTGTGTTGATTTTAACTCTGTCTGAAATAGATTACAAGAATTTTCGATTATATATCTAATTATTATCACTCTCATTGTTTCTTGCATATTTTTCTCTTCGGTTTCAAATTCTCTATATATCATCATAACTTTCACCTTTTAAAATATATGCAGGATTTTTTTTACTATTCTCTAAAATTCACTTTACATATTTAGGAATTGCATAACTCATTACTAAGCCTCTGTCAAGTTTGAGATATAAAAAACACAGTACCTATATAGATTCGCTAAAGTTATGAATTTTTTTATATACAAAAATTAAACTTTAATATGGATTCTATTGGTACTGTTTATTTATCTGAAATGATATTTATAAACTATACTACTAACAATAAGTATAATTTAAAGACTTTTATAGACTCTATATCTACTCTTATACTCTTTACTACTCCTCTATGCAATATTAACCTTTTGCAATTCCTAATAATTCACTGTCATCATATTTTATATAGATTGGCTTTAATATTGAGATTTGCATTGTTTTGTCTACACGATATCCTAGTTTTTTGCTTAAGTCATTAATAGTGCAACCTATTTTTATAATTTTTTCTTCACGCGACTTCAATTCAATTTTTCCTTCTGTTTCATCAAAATAGTTATAGCAATCTTCACCTATCACTATACTTATTTGATTAGATATATATACAATACTATCACTATAGTTTTTTAAAGTATACTCTATATGATTATCATTAAGTACTATATTAGTAATTACTATATTTTCTAAATATTTTCCTTCTTTACGGATTTTTGCAAATTGTATGCCATTATCCAAATACTCTTCATAACTCGGCTGTTCTGACTGTGTTACATTTTGATTATTCTTTATGATATTATTTGCAACAATTAGGATAATAAAGAATGTTAATATTAGGACAAGAATTATAGTTCTTTTGTTAAATTTGGTCATCAATCATTGCCTCCTATCTGAATATATCCAACTACATCTCGTTCCTCATTACATTTATATATTAATCTATGTGCCTTAAATTCTTTTTTACTAACTTTCTCTCTTTCAATATATGTAGTGTTAATTTGTAAATTAACTTCTTCTCCTGGTTTTAAGATTTTATAAGCACTATTAAAATCATAATATAATAATTGCATAGATGAGTATGAATTATCTACTTCATCAGTCAATTCTGGGGTTATCATTATATTAAAATCATAGTTATTTTTCAATGTATATTTTATATTTCTAAAATCTTTACTCATCTCATAGTTTTTTATTTCAATTTTTTCAGCTAACATCCCTTGCTTTTTATATCCCATATAATAAGCATAAGGTATATAAAAATCTGGATTATTTTTTTCTAAATTTTCTACACTTTGTTGGATTTCCGCTACCAAATCTGTTTTCTCTTTGACTTCATAATCATCTTTTATATACATATGATTTCTGATTATCGCTATACATAGTATAATAATCGGTAATATTATCCACATTGCTATATCACTTTTCAATATTTTTTTCATATTATAATATTTTCCCTTCACTAATTTGTAGAACTTCATCACATTTATTTAAGATATCATCGTTTATATGGGTAACAATAATAATTAACTTTCCTTCTTTTCTTTTTTTAATAAGATATTCTTGAACAACCTGTATGTTTTCTTTATCTAATGCGTTAAATGGTTCATCTAATAATATATTTTGTGGTTCGTGCATAAAAGCCTGAATTAATCCAACCTTTTGTTTTGTTCCTAAAGATAAGTTTTTGAATTTAATATTTTTATATTCTTCAATATTAAAAAACTCATACCATTTATTTAGGTCAATCTCATCTAGATTAGCGCTTTGTTTTTTTAAATATTCTAGATTTTCACTTACTGTAAAATCATTAACTAGAACAGGATTTTCTATAACTATACCTGCATTTTCTATATAATTATTATTTTTCCTAATTTCTTTTCCATTTTGCACTACTTGTCCTGTAGTATATTTTATAAAGCCAGCTAAGCTTTTTAGAATTAACGTCTTACCTGAACCGTTTGGTCCAGTAATTCCATACATTTTTCCATCTTCAAATTTATAATTTATATTATTTAAAACAGTTTTTCCACCGTATTTTTTTGTACCGTTAATTATTTCTAGCATTATTTATTCCTTTCTCTAATTAAAATTAGACAATATGTTATCAAAACTACAATAGCATACAATAGAATTATGTTGTATATATTAAGTTTATACACAAAATATTCTGCGAAGACTGTTAGCAGCAATACAGCAACTATAAAGTATTCAAATCTATCGACAATAAACATTATCAAAAATGGCACTACTATGTAAAACAGTGCCATTAATGAAAGATTAACTACTATTTGTAAGTTAAACACATCTTTCACATTCATTGCAAGCATTACAATATAAATAGTTGCAATAGTAACGAGAACATCTGTCACAATATATTTGAAATAGAATATACTTGATTTTCCAATATATTGATTGAGATTTTTGGATCTAATTCTTATTGTTTCTTTTAGTCCCTCATAGAAATTATGAATTTTAAATAATGTAATGCCATAATTCATAAGTATTAATACCGTAAGGCAAATTATTTTAAATGAATTCAGCTTAACTTGCATATTATAATCAATATAATAAAATGCATTTAGCCCTATAGTTGTAAAACTATAAGCATCCATTATTTCCCCTTTATGTCCCACAGTTTTATAAATTGAAATTACAGATGCAGATATAAATAATATTTTAATTAAGATAATACAAATATTTTTATATTTCGATTTTATCATACTTTAATTTCCTTATCCATAATATTGAAATTATTAATATTATAATTGGTAATATTAAATCCATAAGAGAAGTACCATATTCTAAGCTTATAAGAAGTATTGAATGCGGTAATATCTTTCTAATCGCAGTAAAAATCATTAAATCACCTGATATAAAGATCGGTAAAACCCATGATATTATTAAAAATATTATTATTGCATCTATATTTCCATATCTATCTACTAATTCTAATGAAAACAAACTTAACAAATAAATCCCTATAAAACTAAATATCTCAAATACGATTAAAACTGCTACATTATTAAACATAACATAACTAATTATATCATTATGGTTATATAAGAATTTAAAGTATGTCAAAAAATTATTTTTATTCGATAGCAAACCAATGACAATCAATGCAAAAACAATAATTAGCGAAAACAAAGCCGGTATCAAAGCTATTCTTCTTTTTAATTTATTGTTTTCTTTGGCGAATTTATTATTTCTTCCAATATTGTATTTGACTAAATTACATTTGATACTCGAATACAAAAAGAAGATGCTAATGACAACTATCGGAATTATTCTTGTTTTTACCGCACAGTACCTAGAATAACTTTCATCAAAGGAAAAGCCTTCCTTTAAAGAGAGGAAATTCTGCAAAAAATTATTATTTCTTATTTTTTCGATTTCCTCTCTAGTCAAATCAGTTTCATCATAATTAACATTCTCATATCTACTAGGCATTTCGTATGCATAATTAATATATACATAGAACACCATAAACATAGTAATAAATGCAATAATTCCAAATAGTATCATATACTTATAATTAAGTATTCTTTTCATTCTAGCTCTCTCCGTCTCTTGTATCAGGAGACCAACTTCCAGAAACATATGCAACTCCATCATAATCATATTGTCTTGTAACTTCAATTGCATAATAGTATCCTTCACTAGCCCAATTAGAATGTAAGTTTCTTGTTCCTTCATATGTTAGGCCCCATTCTGGTGCTCTCCAGTCGCCATTTGAATTTAATATCATAGTTCTAAGATTAATTTTTGTTCTGCCAGTAGGTTCATCTGCTTGAACTACATATCTTCCATACTTGTACTTTGTCAAATACTCAGTTCTGTGTGTATTATGTCCCTCAATCCTGAAGCTATTTAGATATCCTATATCTCTTGCTGATGATACTGTAGGAGTCTTTAAGAATATAATTGCTAAAAGTAATGCTACAAAAACGAATAATAAAAATTTAGTTCTACTTTTCATAAAAACAGCCCTTTCTTTTTATGCGTTCATTTTATCATATGTAATTTTAAAAAGCCATACAAATTTGAATATTTGCTGGTTATTTTTCCTACATTTTGTGCTATTTTTCGGCATTTTTCGACAATATTTTGTCTCTTGACAGTTTCAAAGTCAGCTTTAAACCATAGGAATATCAGTTCTATTCAAATCTGTCCCTATGGTAATTGTTACCACGCACAATTCATAGTTAGAGCAACCTTTTTTTCATCTGTTATTACATTATATATTGGCAACTGCCTTGTTGTTGCTGATGTAGTTATTGCATTTTTCCCTGTATTTATATTGCCAGCAATTACAAATAACATACATACTGTTGCTATTGATATTATATATGAATATATTTTTTGTCTGTTTAAAACAATAAACATAAAAACCTCCTAACATAGATTAATACATGTATATTCTTGCCACAAAAGTTTATGCATTTTATTGTTGATATATTTACAACAATGTTATATAATTTACATGTGGTGATATTAATGAATAAGACAATTTTACCCATAGGAAAAACTCCTATGGTACAAATAGAATATAAATATAAAGGAAAAATTAAGTATTTTTATGCTAAATTAGAGTATTACAATTTAACTGGTAGTATTAAAGATCGCTCTGCATACTATATGCTTCAAAAAGCTATTGAACGTGGTCATTTGAAACCTAAACAGCCAATTGTTGAAACTACTAGTGGTAACTTTGGGCTAGGTCTTGCTGCTATTGGAACTATATTAGGTCATCCAGTTCATATATTTATGCCTGCTTTTGCTACAGAAGAAAGAAAGCAACTTTTAAAATTATATGGAGCTAAATTGCATCTAAATTATGATGAGCATGATGCTTTTAATATTGCTATGGATAATAGTCATAAGTTTGCTTTAGAAACAGGAGCTTTTGAGACTTTGCAATTTGAAAATATGGATAATGTTTTTGCACATTATAATACCACTGGTGTAGAAATAGTCAATGAAGTTGGTAACTCTATCGGTGGATTTATTGCAGGTATTGGTTCTGGCGGAACTTTTTCAGGAATTTCTAAAAGAATTAAAGAATTTAATAATAAGATAAAAACTTGGTGTGTTGAACCTAATAATATGCCTATTCTTTCGGGTGGTCAACTTTCAGGTCATAGCAAAATAAGTGGAATTGCTGATGATTTTATTCCTAGTATAGTAGATACTTCTTTAATTGATGGTGTTTTTGGCGTTGAAGATGATGATGCAATTAATATGTGCCGTAAAATAGGACAACAAATTGGACTTGGCATAGGTATCTCTAGTGGAGCTTATGCTATTGGTGCAATTCTTTTGAATGAACAATTAGAAAAACCTGTTGTTACCTTGTTTGCTGATGATAATAAAAAATATTTATCTACAGAGTTAACAGATGATAAAATTAGTTTTGATAATCCTAATTTCATATCTAACCAGGTTGAATTTTTGAATGTAAAAACTATTAGCAATATAAGCGAAATCCGTTCACACTAGCAATTATTATAATTGTATAAAAGGCTTTATGCAAAGCCTTTTTATGTTGTGATTTGTAAATATTCTGCTTTCTGTATTTTTTCACCTATTTTATTATCTCCTAAAAGTTTTTCTGCAACAGATACAAAATTGCATTCTGTGTCTGTTAAATATATTTTATCTTCAATCATTTCTTCTACATTCTGAATATTATTTTCTTGCAAATATGTAGTTAATTTTCGTGCTATTTTTTCGCCTGTATTTATTATTTCTACTCTTTTACCCATTTCTTTTTTTATAATTTTTTGAAATAATGGATAATGTGTACATCCTAAAATAAGTGTATCTATTTTTTTCATTTCAATTAAATATTCTTTTATTGTTAATCTGGCTATTTGGTTATCTGTCCAACCTTCTTCTGCCATTGGCGCTAACAGTGGACATCCTTTTGCCTTTATTTTTGCACTTGGTATTAATTCTTTTATTTTGTTTTGCCATCCGTTACTTTTAATTGTCCCTGCTGTAGCAATAATTCCTATTTCAGCATTTTTATTGTTTCTATATTTTTCTTCTAAATATTCTACAGTAGAATCTATTATTCCTATTATTGGCACGGAGTATAGATTTTTCACCTCTTCTAATGCTTGACTTGTTGCTGTTCCACAAGCTATTACTATTAATTTTACATTTTGTCTTATTAAAAAGTCAATTCCCTGCTTTGTTAATTCAATTATACTTTCTTTAGATTTACTTCCATATGGAAATCTTTTTGTATCTCCTAAATAAACTATACTTTCATTTGGTAGTTGTTTTTTTACTTCTTTATATACTGTTAATCCTCCCACACCAGAGTCAAACATGCCTATTGGTCTATTGTCCATTTGTTTCATCCTTTCATAATAATGTGTATTCTTTAACTTTTCAATTATTATATATTAATTGTATATTTTTTTCAATTTTTTCGACTTTAATCAACATTTATTTTTTTCTGAATATAATATATTATAAAATTAAGAAAGGAAGTAAAAATTATGGAATGTGAAAAAAGTATATGTCCAGTTCTAAAAATTGATGGCGTCCTTGCTACTGGAAAACAGTTTGATTTAGATATAACATTGCCAGAAGATAATAGATCTGTAATATATGGTGTAGTAAAAGATTGTTGCCATGACCCTATTTGCAACGCAGTTGTTAAGCTTGTAGAAGTTGATCATGATTGTGGCAAAGAGGAAAGAAGACCAGTTTCTCATACTTTTACAGATGAAAATGGTGAATTTGTATTTGGTCCTTTATGTGCAAATAAATTTTACGAAATAGTCATTTGGGTAGATGAGGTAAAACACTGTAAAATATGTACTTCATGCAAACATGAAGGTAAATGTTTAAAAGGTATAAAATTAGAATGTCCTCCTTGTGATATGCACCATGAAAAACATGATGAAAAGCATGATGAATGCCATTGTGAAAAGCACTGTGAGAAACATGATGAAGATCACTGTGAAAAACACGATGACAAGCACTGCGAGAAACATTGTGATAAACCTTGTGATGACTTTTGCGATAAGCACTGTGATAAACCATGTAATGATCATTGTGACAAACATGACGACAAACATTGTGACAGACCTTGGGATAAAAAAAGTTGCAATAAATTATTTGAAAGACCTTGCAGATAATTTTAATTATTTATACACTTCAAAATCAATAAGATGTTGGAATTCCAACATCTTATTGTTATGAAGTTTAGTGGCAATACTCACATCTGCTTTTATATCATTTACTATGGTCAATCCATTAAGAAATCAACAATATTAAGTACTTCAATACCATCTATTTGTTTATTTTTAACTTTATCCATTGTTAATATGCCCTTTTATATAAGTCTTCATAATTTTTTATATTATACCATTCAGCACTTTCGAAATTCATATATATAATATTTTTTTCTTGTATATCTTGAGATAATAGATAATCCTTATATTGGAGTAATAATGTACTCTTTCCACTTCTTCTAACTCCTGTAATTACTTTTATTAATCCCAAATCTTTACTTTCTATTAGTTGATTTATGTATTTTTCTCTTTTTAGCATACACTTCACTTCTAATTATATTTTATACTATTATTTAAAAAATGTTAAGTTTTACGTTTATGTCCGTAAAACTTTAATATATATGCTCTTTCGCGTTTATATATCGTATGTAGAAAATATCATTTTATTCATTTTTTAGACAACGTGTTAGGTATAAATATACAAATACAAAAAGCGAGAAAATATTGGTATATCAATATTTCCCCGTTTTTTTTGGAGGTGTACTCCGGTTCGACGTTTTTGAAAGTATAGTAGTATCAGTGCCTTCGAGGATTAAAATTCGTGTGTTAATGTATTGTTAATGTAACTAGAATGAATTTTATAAAAATTACTTTTATATTATCAAAATAACCGAAACATTTTTTCGCATAATTATTGTATATTTATTGTTATTATGTTACAATAAATTCATTATTGCATTGTAAGAATAAAATATATACAGTTATAAACGAAAGAGGTGGAACAATTGCAAGAAGAATATATTATATATTGTGATGAATCAGCTAAAAAAGGAAAATATTTTGGAAATTTCTATGGTGGTGCTATAGTTAATGCAAAGCAAATTGATAAATTAAATATATTATTAAATCAGAAGAAGGAAGAACTTAATTTGTTTGGAGAAATAAAATGGTCTAAAGTAACGGAAAGCTATTTAGATAAATATATAGAAATAATAGATTTATTTTTTGATTATATAAAGACAAGTGATATAAAAATTAGAATTATGTTTAAACCTGTTTGTTATATTGCTAATGATTTAACAGATAATCAAATAGATAATGAATATTATTTGCTCTATTATCAATTTGTAAAATGGGCTTTTGGATTTGAAAATAGCAACCCTAAAAAGGATAAAGAACTTAATATTAGGTTTTATTTTGACAAATTACCCAATACTCCTAATAGAAATAACACATTTATAGATTTTGTATATGGGTTAAATAATGTAAATATATTTAAAGATAATAACATTCATATTAGAAGAGAAAATATAGCAGAAGTAATTTCACACGATCATGTTATTTTGCAATGTATGGATATAATATTAGGTTCAATAAATTTTAGATTGAACAATTTTCATAAAGAGAAATTACCTAATAGCAATAGAAGAGGTAAAAAGACAATTGCTAAAGAAAAATTGTATAAACACATATTAATTAGAATCAGAGAAATTCATCATAATTTTAATATAGGTGTATCAACAGGTCTACATGATTGGAATACTTGGACAATTCCATATAGACATTGGAAGTTCATACCGAGTAATTCTACATACTATAGTGAACTTACTAAAAAGCAATAAAATCAATAATCCCCCATCTCATCTACATAAACCTTTTACGCACTAAACGTAAAGCTTCGAATCGACAGGGGAATTATTAACTATAATATGTAATTTCTAAATTAATTATACAAATATTTAGTAAAATATGCAATAGTTTTTACAAATATTTTTAAAAATTTATAATTAATAATTGCTATTTTTTATTATGTAAATATAAAATGCGTTGTAATTGCTCACATTATAAATAACGTTTTCTGTATTATGCTTTTTTTCATTTATATATTCTATTGTAACTTCTATGATAGTTAGCATTATTTCACTAATTACAGATATTATTGGATTATCAATATAATATGATATTACGATTATAAATAGTTTTATTATGAATATAATGATTATATACCTTCAACTTCACCTCCTTTAGCTAATATTTAATTAGATTTGAGGTGAATATTAACTTGTATCAAATTTCCTTCTAATTCTTCCTTTCTTCAATTTTATTAGTAATCAAATTTTTACACTGACAATCATAGCATATATTTATATTATTGTCAAATTCTACTTACTCTCATTAGAAGAAAAGGGAGCGAATTTTCTATATTTAATAGTTAAAAATCATGTATTTACAGATGGAAATAAAAGAATCGCAGCAACATTATTTATATACTTTTTGAACTTTTACACTATTTTATATAAGGATGGAAAGCAGACTATAGATAATAATACACTTGCTGCATTAACATTATTAATAGCAGAATCTAATCCCAAAAAAAGAAGTTATTATAGATTTAATAATGAACTTTTTGAATAATGGTTGAGATTACATTGCAGTAATAATTTACGCAAATAGAGAAAATAAATTTGAAATTGTCTGTGAAAGAGAATGGGACTTGATGATGTTGTTCATTGGATACCAGGATTATTTAAAGATGATTTTAATTTTTGTGCTATATAAGATAAAACTAAAATAATGATTGAAGAACAAACTTCAAATTATAATGTTACATCACAAGATAATGATAATCTTTTTGATAAAGATGCAAAAATAATTTCAAAAGAAGGAAGGCTATATTATTTACCGCAATAAAGTAATAGTTTTTGGCTTAGTTGGATTGAAATTTTTATATCGAGCATAAAAATACTTGGTTAAATTATCAACACAGATAATCGAACCAAGTATTTTTTTGCTTGTTTATAATTTGTTAATGTAAAGTTAATGTAATGCCGAGAAATTTCTTAAAATTTTGTAAAATTCAAAGAAAGTACCTCCTGTTTGTGATATGGCGTGGAAGCATTGGTACAAAAGGGTTTGACACTCAAAGAAACCCAAAGAAAATGCTGAAAAATAAAAAGCCCAAAATGGACTTTTTGACTTTATTGGAGGCGACACCCGGATTTGAACCGGGGATCAGAGTTTTGCAGACTCGTGCCTTACCACTTGGCTATGTCGCCATATGTATTTGGAGCGAAAGACGGGACTCGAACCCGCGACATCAACCTTGGCAAGGTTGCACTCTACCAACTGAGCTACTTTCGCATAAGCTATTAATTATAATAGCAAATTTATCTCAAAAAGTCAATATATTACATCTAAAAATTGGTAAAAATAATCTGTTATTTCTTTCCTTTTTATCTCTGTTTCTATTACAATATCTACTGTTTGTATAGTTTCATTACCTATTTTTACTTTTAATGTTCCTATCTTTTTGTTTGCTTCAACTGGAGCTTCTAAATAATATAAACAGTTCGCATCTACATTTATATTATCTACTTCTGCATTTTTTACTGCCATTTTTGTATATTTAAGAGCTTTTAGTTTCATAATTACATTATTGTACACTCCTTTGTTTACATTAATTTGTCTTTCATTTATATTTCTCCATTCATTAAATTTTTCATTTACTATTTTTTCTATATCTATTATTTTATAATTTTTATATACATACTCTATTAATTTTATACTATCTGTTGTTCTTATTTTTTTAGTATCTGCCCCTAATACTACTGTTATAATGTCTAAATTATCTCTTTTACAAGCAGTTACTAAGCATCTTCCTGCGCCATTTGTAAAGCCAGTTTTTACACCATATACACCATAAAGGTTCCCTAACAATTCATTTGTATTTTCTATTGCTTTGCTATAACCGTTTATTGTTACATTATATGCTTTAGTTTCTACTATATTCCTAAATTTTTCTATTTTTAACGCATAATCTGTAATTTTAGCAAGTTCTAATGCTGTTGTATAATGGTCTTCATTATCTAATCCATGTGGAACTACAAAATTGGTATTTTTTAACCCCAATTCTGTTGCTTTTCTATTCATTAAATCCGCAAAACCTTGTATGCTACCTCCAACATATTCTGCCAATGCAACTGCAGCATCATTTCCTGACTCTAACATTAACCCCATTAATAAATCATTTACTGTTATTTTATCATTTGTTTTTAATCCTAATCTTGAGCCTCCTGCTCCCGCCGCTTTTTTACTTACTATAACTGTATCACTTAAATTAGTATTTTCTAAAACTATTATTGTTGTCATAATTTTAGTTGTACTCGCCATTTTAGTTTGCTTATATCCATTCTTTTCATATAATACTTTTCCAGATGCTCTATCATATACCAATGCTATTCTAGAAGATATTTGTGGAATTGCCTGTGCACTAGCTGTTTGCAATATCTCATCTAAATTAATGTTTTCACTATCTTCTATGTTTGCATTTACTGTTGTTGTAAGTAGGCACATACTTAATAGCAGAATTATAATAATCCTTTTTCTCATAAAAAATCACCTTTTAAATTATATTTTAAAAGGTGATTTTTTATGATTTAAATAATATATATTTATCTATTCATTAGGATATGGTTTTCTTTCTTCTGGTGCTCTAGTTATGCATTCATCTCTTACTATCTCAATTGCTTCACATGCTAATTTTTCCTTTTCTTCTGGTTTTATATTTGGTAAATTTCTGTCTATACATGCATAAACGTATCCTTTAATTTCATCTCTACTTAAATTTTCTCCTTTGGCTAACACTTCATCAGCTATTTGTTGTGCATTTAATAAGTTTGAAACTTCTCCAATTTTATATGTATCCTCTACTGTTGCGCAATCTTTTAATTTGGGTTCTGCTCCTTCTTCTCTCTTTTCTTGTACTTCATATGAGAAGTTTACTACTTGTTCTGGAGTACGACTTTCTACAAAATTTTCTACATTTCCACCAATTGTTTCTTTTTGGTTGTTGCTGGTTTCTAAAGTTCTAGATATTGAACAATTATTACCTAACTGATCTTGTGCTATATTTTCTACTACTGGTTTTGCTCTTCCTGTTTCATCTCTTGTAATTCCTATTGTTCTATTTTTGTTTGTTTGGTTGTAAAATCTTCCTATTACAGCAACCTCTTTTATATTTCCATCTGGAGTAATAAAATTAGTAGTTTCATTTTCCTTTGTTTCTTTCATTCCTTGTATTGTTTCATATTTTCCTTGTTCTTTATCTCTCTTTACAAACTGTACACTTCCATCTTTCATTGTTAACATTATTGGATATCCTGCAGAATTGCCATCATTTAATATCTCGTTAGCCTTTCTATCTGTAACTGTCTCTGCATATAATATTTCATCTTTTTCTATTTCTAAATCCTTCGAAATTTCTTCTCTTAATGTTTCTTCGTCTTTTTGTGCATCATCTCTTTGCTCTTTTTCTTCGTTCTTGTTATTATGTTCTTCTAGTATCTTTGTTACTTCTTCTGGGGTTAGTCCATCAATATCTTTACCCTCTTTTAGTTCTTGGAATTCATTATCTTTTTGCAACTCCTCAAAGGTAATTTGTCTTTCATCAAGTTTTAATTGTTCGTAATTGTCTTTTCCTAATTTTTCTTTTAGTTCTTCCTTAAAGGTTTCGTCAAATTGAATATTTCCATTCTTATCTACAAATCCTATTCTTTCATTTTCCTTATTATAAATTTCTTTTTCTGTAATCTCTTGTCCATCTTCTCCCATTCTGGTTGTTTCTACAATAATAACATCTTCTGAATAACCCATTTTTCCATTTTCTGCTGGTAGTATATTACAATTCTTTCCATAGCTTATTTTAACTTCATTGTTTTCCTCCATTTTAAATCTCCCCTTATTTATAATTATTTAATTCTTTTAGTGAAGTTTCAATTCGAAACTATATGAATCAATTGCATTTTCTTTCTCTTTTTTCATAATTTCTTCATCTTGTACATATTTATTAACTATATATACTGTATTAAATATTATACTCTCTGTTTCTTCTGTTTCATCATAAAATTTTGTAAATGATAATTCATAGGTTTTCTTCTCATCGCTTGGATATAATACTATTCCTCCAATTGGTATTTCCTGTATTTTTCTGGTTTCTGAACCCATTTTCATTCCGATTTCATAAATATAAGAATTATCCGCTATTATAATTATATTGTCTGTTTTGTTTCTAACATTCATAGTATAAATCTCTCTATCATCCATTACCACAACTTTATCTACTGTAAGTTTCATATATTCATCTTCAAAAAGCGTGTATAACTTTTCCTCTTTTATATATCCACCTATAGATAGATATAAATTATTATCTATATTTTCTATTACTGCTTTTTCTTCATAATAAAGTAAATCTTCTTCACCAGTTAATCCAGTTGCTAAAACATCATCTAATATTCTTAAATTATATATATACACACCATCGTTTACAGAATAGTTTTGTATATTATAAATTTTTTTAGTATTAAATATACTTTTAGCATATGTATCAAAATCTTTTTGCGTAGGATACAGATATTCCTTACATCCATCACTTAGCATATTGTATGCCGCCACATAATTTTGGTTATTACAATATTCCACAAATTGACTAAATAAATTTTCGATTGGCTCTTGCAAATTTTGTGGAACCTTTTGCGTGTCATCCATTATTGAAACATGTGGTTCATATGAGGTTAATGGAATAGGATTTGCCTTCAATGTTCCTAATAAGTAATTTATAACCACCATTATTACCCATATTATTAGTAGTACTCCTATCTTTTTTTTGCTTTTGTCAAATATTTCTTTTACTTTTTTTCTAAAATCTGTTCTATGTTTCCAAAACAAATGATTTGCCCCCTATCTAACCTGAAAGGATAATACATAATCTAAAAAATCTTTTTCTTTTATTACATATTTTTGCTCTTTTTCTATAATTTCATTAGTTAATAAATTATATATGTCTACTGTTAATATATAATAATCTCCTTGTCTACTCATATATGTATGCTCTATCCTCATAAAATCTGGATATCTTTCTTTAGCATACTTTTCAAAATCTTCTAATGTAGGAAAATAATTATTTTTGTAGTCTTCATAAAGTAAATTATATGCCTTTTCATAATTTTTTTCTTCTAAATATGTTATATATTTAGAAAAATAATATGTTATTCTCTTCTTTTCCTCCATTTCTTTTACTTCTTCTAACTCTTCTTTATTTTTTTCTTCTTCTGTCTTTGTTTTTCTAATATTAGCTAATTGCTCATCTCTTTGTTTTATAAGTTCTTCATATTCTTTTTGCACTCTTTTATTTTGGACTAAAGGAGATATTATTTTATATATATACACACATACATTCATGCATATTGTCATTAATAATATAATTGTTAGCACTATTGCTATAATATCTAATTTTCTATGTTTTTTCAATTATAGCTCCTCCTTTACAGGTATAAACTTAATAATTGGTTCTTCTATATTGTCTTTTTTACTTAAATATACATCAAATGTTATTGTTACTTCTCCATAATACATCTCTAATAAAAAGCTCATATAAGTATCATAGTCTTTAATACTATTTTCTACTAATTTACCACCTGTATATGCTCGTTCTGATATTTTATAGCTTTTTAATATATTTACAAGGTTAATAAATTCTTCTACTTCTGCTAATCCCATATTTATTTGTATTTCAGCTAAATTTTCTTTAAAATATTTTTCTATTTCTTCTTCTTTTAAATCTTTAGTATTTTGATATATTTTATTAAAATATTTATCTATTAAGTTAGTATATGTAGTTATTACATAGGTTGTATCTATTTCTCCTTTATATTGCTCTTTTAAAAGATTATAATTTTCAAAATATATCATTTTAATTTCTTTATAAGAGTCATAAAATCCCATTTGTTCTTTATACTCCTCTAATGTATATGTAATTGGCACTTTTATAAACCACATTATATATATACCAGTTATTATATTAACTAAAATTAATATACCTACTACTATTTTATATTTTAGCAATAACTTTCACCCCAATTCTATTTTATGCATATGCATTTATTAATACTGCAACATCAATATATTTTTCTACATCTAATGTATTGTGATATTTGTCTTTTAATATTACATTTATATTTTTATCTGTTGTTGTTGCAACCTCTGTTCCTACATATACAGTGTTTCCTACTTCCATGTTTGAGTTTGTAGAAATATTTGAAATATGCATTAATGTACCATCATCAGACTTTATTGTTATACTGCTTTCAGTCACTGCAACTACTTTACCATTTAAAGTTGAACAAACTGATTCACCATAACCAAATCCTGTATTTCCAATTCCTCTTGCAGCAATATTTAAACTAGAGTCTTCCAATTTACTTGTATTGGCAGTTCGTGTTCCTTCATCTTCATCATCTGGTATTATATATTTTCCCCAATTTACATATCCTTGTCCTTCAGGGTCTTCATCCCCTTCAATTGCATTAACTACATTTCCATTTGTGTCAACATATCCACTTACTCTGTTTCTCCAATTACTACACCATTCATCATAAGCTTTTTGTGCTGCTATTTCTTCTTGATTTGTTGCTGTTGAATATTCTCCTTCTTCTTGTTCATCTATTGAAAAATTATAGTATGCTAATATTTCTTTTAAGTCTCTTAAATTATATTCTGCTTGTTCTGTTTCCACTTGTTGTAGAAGCTGTATTCCAGCATTTATAGAGGTTAGCCATTTTATTTTTTTTGGTTCTGTATAATATGGCAAACTCTCTGCAAATTTCTTTTTTTCCTCCTCGGTTTTACTAGCAAGATCTGTATCGTCAAGGTTATTATTATATGAACCCTTAAATACATGATATTTATTATTGTTTATTAAGTCTATTATCTTTGGGCACTTGTCAATGTAATATGGTTTTTTTATCTGTTTTGGTGCACTGTCCGAACAAAAATAAATGGCTAAATTATTTTTATACTTTTCTAACTCTTCATCTTCAATGCCCGCATCAACTTTTAAATCTGTACTATACTCGTAACATTCTATACCTTTACTTGTATCTTTAAATACTAGATCTCTATACCAATGATTTGTAGTATACATAATAATCGGATAGTATACTTCTCTTTCATCTTCGGCATACTTAATAATTTTTTTTATAAATTCCTTTGTGAAAGAATATTCTACTCCGTCTGAGCCTATTATGTGTAATCCATTTTCATAATCTTTATCTTTAAATTCACTATATAAATCTTCTATTACTGGGTCGCCACTATTGTCTAGCCAGTTAAATTTTGCTTTTATATTAACATCCCTAAGTCCTATTATAACCTTAGTTCTAGACTCCTCATTTTCACATAAATCTAAAACAAATTCTGGAGACATTGTCCCTAAGTGCAAACATACTAGGAATTCAAAAGCGACTCCATATTTGGCGGTCCATGAATCTAAACTTATGGTTAAAGAATCTTTACCTACAGTATCTGTTGTAAGTGTGTGTTCTGAAGAGTTAAAAGTCAATTTATCAAATAAAGCATTAAAGAATCCATCTTCTTCCAAGTTCTCTTGGACAACCATTCCTCCATAAGTACCATTAACATATGATCTGGCCGCCGTTGTTAAATACCACTTAATTGGCCAAGATTTAACATCTTCAATAGGATTTTTTTGCTCTCCTGACTGTGTTTCTTCACCATCTTCTCTTTCTATATAATCTCCATCTGAATAATCCGTATGGCAAATGCCTTTGTCTGAATCTTTAAGCTCACCATTTGCATTATACCACTGTTTCCACGAATATCCTTCACTATTTTTATCTTCATCATTTTTTTGATTATCGTTAATATATTTATCTGCTTTTATAAAGCCCATTCCTACCAAATCATATCCCATTTCCTCCAAATACTTAGCATTTTCTAATATATGCGAATTATTTACTCCAGCATCTGCAGCATCTCCCTCAAAAATTGTTTGTGTTAAATCCCAAATTCCTTGAAAGAAGTCTCCTATTTTTCCAATTATCATATCTCCCATTATGCTGAAAAAGCTTAAAAATCCAATAAGCATGACAATTAATAAAATAACTCCAACAACAATTAGTAGTGGCCACCCTGCAGCTGCTGCTCCAGCTCCTGCTGCTGCTCCTGCTCCTGCTCCTGCTGCTCCTGCTCCAGCTCCTGCTGCTCCTGCTCCTGCTGCTCCTGCTCCTGCTCCAGCTCCAGCTCCAGCACCAGCTCCTGCTGCTCCTGCTCCTGCTCCTGCTCCAGCTCCAGCTCCAGTTCCAGCTCCAGCTCCAGTTCCAGCACCAGCTCCAGTTCCAGCACCAGTTCCAGCACCTTCTCCTGTGCCGGTGCCTGCTCCTGTTCCTCCTGCTCCTTGTTGTGTTCCACTTTCGGTTGAAGGTGTGGCATTTTCTTCTCCAGTGCCTTTTTCTGAACTATTTTCCGTTGGTTCATTTTTATTCTGTTCTTCCTGTTGTCCTTCACTTTCTTTTGTTTGGTCATTTTCTCCGTTTTCTTTATTATTTTGTCCTTCTTCTGTATTTCTATTCTCATTTGTATCGCTATTATCTTTACTATCTTCCGAACCTTCATCTTTTTCCTCATTGTTATTGTTATCATCATCATTGTTGTTACCATTATCATTGTTTTCGTCATCATTTTGATTATTGCCATCGTTTTCGTCATTGCCTTGTGGCTGTTCTTCTTGCTCTTCTGTCCCACCTGAATCGTCTCCTCTTCTTTTAGGCTTATCATCTTCAGCATATTTTTCCTCTAATGCTGCTTTTCTTCCTTTTTCGAAGCCTGATTCCTCCTCTTCTTCATCGTCTTCTGGTTCTGGTTGATTTCTTGAATTTATTTCATTTAACTTATCGTCTATCGAATTTCCCATAAAATTTCACCTCCTACTATTATTCAAAATTGCATATTTAAAGCCTCGCTCAGTTTTGCTGAATCTCTGGGTTGTCAATAAACAATCCCTAAATTTTTTATCATCTTCTATACCTATGGTTCCTGCCTATTTTGTTCTTCTTTCATCCATCTTAAAGTATGCTCATATCTTTTATTCTCGAATTTTGTATATCTTCGCCACTCCCTATTTCTTTCTATATTTTTGCTTACATCCTTTATACTTCTTATATTCTTTATATCATCCATAGTAATTTTACCTCCTTCAGGATTTTGATCAACAACTTCTCTCATATGTGCATTGATGTTTTGTTTTTTTCTAATACTATCTGCTATTCTAGCATTTGCATCATCACCATCTACACCAGATTGTTGATATTTATTTTGTAATGAATATAAAGATTGTGCATACATCATTCTATCATTCCATTGCTTCTCTGTTTCTAGTTCATTTCCATATGTATCTTTTAGCATAGTTCTTCTCATATAGTCTTCATTACTTTCTCCAGCCATTTGTTGCATGTCTTTTAATCCTTCTGGGTCATTTAACATATTATTTGTTAAATCTGTCATTTGCTCATCACTATATCCTGTACTTGCTTGTAGATTATCATAAGCTTGTCCCATTACTTTTTTTCCTCTAGCAATACTTGCCTTGTTAAGTAAATCATTTTGCTTATCTCCAACACTTGAACCTATTGCAGCACCTACTGTTGCTCCTGCAACTACACCTTGTCCTGTCATTCCACCTATTAAGCCACCATATAAAGCTCCACTTGCTGTTGCAGAAGGCTTTTGATATCCTTTTATAGCTTTCTTTCCTAATCCTATAGCTTTCCCTAGTTTAGATTTATTTCCTCTTATTAATAAATCATTTAAATTAGGTGTATTTGTTGACCTTGTACCATTTGCATTTCTAGAACTACTTGAAGATCCACCAGAACCGCCTGAACCTCCAGAACCTCCAGAACCTCCAGAACCTCCAGAACCTCCAGAACCTCCAGAACCACCTGAACCTCCAGAACCACCTGAACCTCCAGAATTTGAATTACTATTAGCTCCACCAGTTCCTCTAGAACCTCCAGGTCTGTCTTTTAATTTTGTAACAGCTTTTCCTGCTTGTTTTGCTTTTCCACCTAAATCTTTTAATTTATTTACACCTGCCATTACAGCAGCTCCTGCCATTGCTCCTGTAGCTAATGAACTAGCTTTTTCAAATCCAAATATTTTCCTAATAATTCCTTCTGCTTGCATTATAAAGAACATCATCATTACGGCCAAAATCATACTAGAAAATGTTCCTGCGCTACATAAAGTAATTGCTTGTGATACATACACTAAATATATTAAACAATGAAATGGTTGTATTAATACTCCATACATAAATTCTTTTAGCCATGTATCTAATGCTTGTGATTTATTATCTCCCATCTTATCTATTGAATATGTAATAGTAATTAATGGTGCTATTATTATTAAAAACGAAATAGTTATCATACGTTTAATATACATTATTAAGAACATTATAGTTAATATAACAGTACATATATATACACAAAGTGATGCCCACCCAACTGTTGCCATAGCACTCATAGTTCTAGTTATAAGATGACCCGTAACATTGTCAAAAATTTTATTAGCATCAGCTATATTTCCACTTGCATTTTCAAATATTGTAACCAATTGTGCATTTACATATATTGTTGCTCTTATTATAAAGTGCAACATAAATAATAAAACCAGACTAACAAACCAATTCATTAACATTTGTTTATATACTGCTCTTTTTTCTGCTACTGTTGATATTGCCATTCTTATTCCTACATATATTAATATACATAAGAGAATAATTGCTGCTAGGATAAACATAGCATAATACCAATTTCTTATATTTTCTCTAATTACATTTACACTTTTTGCACCTTGTGGATTTAAATCAAAAATATTTATGTCTGTTAAATTTATTTTATTAAATAAAATGTGTGCAACCGTAAACCATGAACCTTTCCATTCTTCTCCAGTTCCTGCAGTATATCCTTCGCCTATTCCTACAAGACTTGTTAAGCCTTGTACTGCCATTGGTATCAAAAGCAATATAACTCTAGGTATCCAAGTTAAAACTCCTATAATTCCATCTAATACATCCATATTGGTATCTGCTTGAAATATTTGCTCTTCTTCCTCTGGAGTATCATAAATTGCTAGCACTGTTGTATTACCCAAAAAGTTAAACAGCAATGTTAATATTAACAAACATGATATTAACTTCTTAAATTTCATATGTATTCACTCCAATCTTTATAAATTAACTATTGTTTCTATTAATGCATCTATATTATCATATAATGGTCTTCCTAAAACTTTTTCCACTTGAGCATTTGCTTGTTTTAGAACTTCAGCTTGTTCTAATATAGTTTTAAATCCTTGCATTTCCGTTCTATTGTGTCTTCCTGCCTGTAAAGAATCATATACATATTGTGTGACTCCATTTATGTTATTATTGCCATCATGTTGTAGTTGTTCTATTTGGCTTTCTTCTATATCTAATCCCAAATCATTCATTATTCCTCTTATACTATCTGCATCTAAGTCGCAATTCTTATTAGCTCTTGAAGTAACAAGTTGAGATATTGCTAGTCTAGAAGTATTAGTTTCAAATACATCATTTAGTGCTTTTCTTAAATTATCTCTTACTGTTTCATCTATTACACTATCTATTCTCGGATTTTTACTACTTCCTTGTTTTTTCTTTTCTGCCTCTTCTATGTTTATCATCTCTTGTTTAATTATCATTTCTGCTTCTGTAGCATTAGCTAATGATTGTTGACATTTTTTTAGTTTTTCTGTTGTGTCTTTCTTCTTTTCTATTATACTTTTCTTTTTCTTTCCGTCTTTTTCATCTTTTCCATCTTCTACTAAACTTTGAATAAGTTTATCGCTGAGACCTAGTGTTAATGCTGATGTTGTTACATATGCAAGTGTATATCTTTTTTGAGCTACACTTAATCCTCTATCTTGTAATATTTGCTCTTCGTAACCTTTTTTAAAGTTATTTATTTCTGCTCTAGTAGGGTCTCTACCATTTTGAACTCTAAAATCTTGTATGTAATCATTTATAATTTCTTGTGTTGGTTTGGTATTAGAGAATTGTCTTTTATAACCTCTTATAGTTGTTCCTGCTCTTTTTGCATTTCCCCCACCTTTTATGCCTGCAAATAATAATCCAAATCCAACTTGTGGATTCACAGCCATAAATGGCAGTATTAATACTCCTCTTACTGTCTTTTTTACTACTCCATAACTTGCACTTGCTATTTTTTTAGCACATTCTGTATTTGCCTTAACTCTTTCTTTTACCAAATCTATTTGAGCTCTTGCCTCAGATCTCGCAATATTTTTTACACCTTTTATCGTTGTTTTGCCTTGTTTCTTTACTTTTTTATAATTTTGTTTTGCTAATCTTATTGCACTCTTATTTTTACTTTGTATTGCTAATTTATATTTTTCCTTTGCTTCTTGTGCTGTAGTAGCACTTGCTTTTCTTACTGCTTCATATGAGTCTTTATATTTAGTATTTAAAATATGTGCTGTACCTATGGTTTTTGCAATTTTTCCAACAGGTTTTGTGATTAATTTTGGAACTTGTTTTGCATATGCTCCAACAAGTTTCTTTCCTATCTTATATCCTGCCAAGCCTGTTATTGCACCTTTTAATGTTTCTTCTGCTATATCACCTATTTTACTTCCTGGTGCATCAATCTTAAATATTTTCTTTACAAGTTTTTCTGATTTAAGCATGAAATTTAATGCAACAAGAACTATTATTATTGTAGTGCCTAAACTCCATAAGTCTCCTCCAGCTATTGTTGCAAATATAAAACTTATGAAAACAGAATAGATTAAAGCATGTACTATTTGTAAAAACACATTATATATATATTCCTTCATCCATGCTGATAAAGATTGTGACTTACCATCTTTTATTTTATCTATAGAATATCCTATTGCTACTACTGGTGCAATTAAAGTTAAAATTGCTATATTTAATAAACGTTTAAAGTATACAAGCAAGAATTTTACTAAGTAATATATTAGTACTACATATACAATTGTTGCTGGAACTGACTTAGATGCTGCTAACTTAACAATGTCCGCATATAGTATTTCTTCTAATTTTCCTACACCTACAGATGCATTACATAATAGTTGAACAATGGATTGATTTAATTTTATTACTGCTAACATAAAGAAATGTAATGTAAATAATATGACTACACTAATAAACCAATCTTTTAACCTTCTTTTATATTCAGCCTCTTTTTCTGCCACTGTTGATATTGCTATTCTAATTCCTATGTATATAAGTGTAACTAATAAACCTATTGCAGTTACTGTAAATAAAACATAATACCATTCGGCAATAGTCTTTCTTAACTTATATATTACACTATCTATTTCTAGCTGTTGACCTCCTGCTTCTTTAAAATTAAATACATTTATATCTAAAATTGGCACTTTATTAAATATAATATCACTTATTTCTAATCTTCCACTTGTCGTACTAGCAATTCCTCCTGAAATTTTAGATACCATACCTTCTATTGCATCAACTACAATTCCTCCCCAACCAACAACTTGTATTTTTATTCCTAAAAATTTTAAACCTAATAACCAATCTAATATATTGCTTAAAAATTCTATTATTTTTTTAAAAATGTTTTCATGACCTTGAACTGTAATTTTACGTGGCATTCCATTATAGTAAAAGTAGTTTTCATCTGTATAATTAACTACCTCTCCATCTCCTGTTAAGTCAAACTGAATGCCACTTTCATCTGGCCATTCTATATCACTGATATTCATTTTTGTATTGCCTTCAAGTTCTCTCGCTGTTGCTTTTGAGATACGAATTACAGTTCCATTTTTATCTTTTAGTCCGCGAGCATGATAGTAACTCATCATAGCACATTTGATGCCACTATAGCCGCAATCAATAATATTTACTTTTCTGAATCCATTAGGATATTGGTTATTTTGGTCTCCTTCATATGATTCAAATAACATAACATGTCCTTCATATACAATTATATCTCCTGGCTTTAATCCACTTTTCTCTACATTTTTATATTCACCCACATATTCAAAACCACAGTTGCAGTCATTATTGTGATTTCTATAATGTCCAACAAGTGTTATAGTAGGTGCTCCAGCATATCCTGCTAATATTTTTCCACAACTATAACTATATATAAAAGATGCAAAGTAGGAGCAATCAAAACATAATTTGTCACTAGCTCCATATGCATATATATCCTCTTCAGTTGTTGTACCACTTTTAGTAAAATCTCCATAAGCATATATTAATGTTCCATTTACAAAATATTTATAACCTGTTTCTCTATGTCTAATTCCATTTGAATTATGTGTTCCTTCATAAGTCCAACCATTGCTATTGCCTCTTCCATACATAACTAATTGCTTTGGCCCAGCTATTAAAGGAATTGTAGTACGATCAACATTTCCACTTTCATATTGATTAGCGGTTTCAACAAATGCTCTAGCAAATCTTATAACTTCACTTCCTAGTTGTTCTTGTAATACCGCATCAGAAGTGTCTTCTTTTGCAAATACTGTAGTAACAAGAGATATAATTAATAAAACTATTATTTCAAAAATTATAATACTTTTTCTAAGAATATTTTTCAATTAATTACATCTCCTTTCTTAGTATTTATTCTCCTGGTGTTTCTTCTGCTTCGCCAAAATATCTTTCTAATTCTAATTTGTAAACACTATCTTCTGAATCAAAGAATGTGTATTTAGGTAATTTTTCAATATTGTTTTGTATATCCTGTACAGTTAAGTTTTCTCGAATTTTTCCTGTAAAATTACTGCTATATGTTATTCCCTGGTTACTGCTAATATTAAATTCTATTTTTATTCCTTTTAATGTGTATTGCAAATGTACATAATTTTTGTCCCAATCGTATTGGTCATAATCTGGCCAAATATCTGTTATACCATTTACAAATTCCTTCACATTTTTTTCTCTTTCAAATTTTTCTATTAGTATTATAAATTCATCCAATTTTTCATATTGGTCTTCCACTCTATATACAGAAATTTTGCTTTCTGTAAAAAATACATATATTTTTTCTCCCTTATAACCTATTAACCCCAAATTTTCCTCTCCAAATGTTGGTGTTCCTAATATTCTTATAATTTCTTTTAAATCTGTTCCAGTTTTAATATTGTTTACGACTTCTTTGTTGTAATCTGATGTAAATATAATATTAAATACTTTTTTATATATTGTTCTTATCTGCAATCCTTGTTCTTCGAAAATTTCATAATCTCCGATTTTATTTTTTGTTATTTCAATTTTCAATTTATTTCTTTTCCATTGATTAGCTATCAAATTTTTTAATTCTTCTGATTGTATAACTATATTTCTACTTGCTTCTTGTGTATTTATTCTATTTAAATTTGTTGCTAATTCCCTGTTTTCCCAATAATTTTCTTCTCCATTCACATACAATTTAACTATCGACTTCTTACTTGCATCACAAATTGCAGCTATTACTATGTTTTTCTCTTCATCTATTACTCTAAAATTTTTATATTGCAAAACATATGCTATTTTTTTTATCATATCTTTATAAAATAGACTATTATTTTCTGTATCTGTATATAATGGATATTTTAAATTTGTATATATATCTACATCATAACCTTCTACATTTGATTCTTCTTCTTTTATATATTTAGCTTTTTTATATATAATCACTTCTTCTACTGTTTTAAAATCTTCTATAGAATTATATATTTTATTTGCATAATAATTTTCTTTTTCATCTTCTATTTTCTTTTTTTCTGCTACTTTGTTTGCTATAATTAATATTATTAGGAATAAAACTATCGAAACAATAAGTACTATTTTTATTATTTTTTTCTTTTTTTCCATAATTTATCTCCTATTTTCCCTTTTTCTTGCCTTTAAGATTTAAATCTTCTTTTACCACTGCGCTTTGCATTCTAAATATTTGTTTTATTATTTTCTCTCCTCTACTTACTCCTATTAGTAATAATATTGTAAATAGTGGATATTCTTGTATAATATTTGTAGCAAATCCTAATAATACTGAATACAAGAATAGGTGCATAGGTTGCATTAAAATATTTACGATTAATTCTTTAAAAAGAATTTGAAAAGCTTGTGCTTTACCATCTCCTGCTTTATCTAGAGAATATGTACATGTAATCAATGGTGAAACTACAACTAAAAGTCCTATTACCATAAATCTTTTTATATACATAATTAAAAATTTATACTCATATCCTACTAGCAAAATATAACATATAAAGTATTCTACTGGTTTCCATCCTTTTGGACTATTTAATGTCTTTGATAATTCTTTGAATATTGCTAAATCTATGTTTTTAATGCTACTATTGGCCATAGTCATATTAATAATATTATTCAATATATTAGTTAATAGTTGTACCAGAATTTCCGATACAAAAAATATTATTCTTATTATAAAGTGCATAACAAATAGTAGGACCATACTCTCAAACCATGCCATCAGTTTTTTCTTATATACTGCTTTTTGAGATGCAACTGTTGATATTGCCATTCTTATTCCTATATATACTAGCATTAACAAGTTTATAATTGTTGCTAATATCCAAATAGCATAATACCATTTTTGTATATTTTCTTTTATTGTGTTGTTAGCTTTATTTCCTGTATTGGCATTAAATATATTTGCATCTATTAATTCTATTTTATTTGTTAGCAAGCCCTGTATTGTAAACCAATGTATTGTAAATTCCGGCTCAGCTTCTGTTGCTGGTGCAACTGATGTCATCAACATTCTTGCTGCATAAACCAATGGAAAAAATATTACTACTAGTGTACTTGCCACCCAACCACCAAAATTAGGTTTTTCTGCTATTCCTTTGTCTTGGGTAGTTCCTCCTTCCCCAGGTATTGAAACATCTCCATCATTAAAAAATTTATCTACATCTTCTCGTGCAGTTGTTTCATCTTTACTTCCAACTACATTAGCATAATTGTCTCCATTTTTTCCAGCAAAAATATAGTTTGGAAAAAGGGCATTTATTAGAATAGTGAATATCAATATAATAGATATGCACTTTTTCATATAAATTCCCCCTCTCTTTTTTCAACTATTTTCTCTCTTTTATTTTGTTCATATTCGTTTCTACAAATTCAAATTCCCTTGCAGTTGGCTGTATTGCTATTATTGCTGTATCTTCTCCAACTTTTAATAATCCTTCTCCTCTATTACATGTAGTTAAGAAGTATGCTTCTCCTTCGCTTAATTTAAAAACTTCCTTTATATATTGTATTTCTGATTTATCTTGTGCTAAAAATAATTTCGTATCTGAAGATGTTAAAACTGCTTGTACCTCTGGTTTTTCATAAAAATCTTGAAACTTTTGCGACATAACTGCTAAAGATACATTTCTTTTTCTTGCACGTCTTGCCATAGTATTTAAGAAATCTACAGCTTCTGGATATGGTAAGAGCATCCAAGCTTCATCTATTAAAACTCTTTTTCTTCTTGCTTTTGTTCTGTCTTCACTGTTTTTCTTAACATATTTTTCCCAAATCCAAGATAATAATATTTGTTGTGCAAGTGGTCTTGCAAATCTTTCTTCCAATTGAGATATATCTAAGTTTATAAATGGTACTCCTTCTAGTAAATCAAATGTAGATTGTCCATCAAAATATGCCATTTGTCCCTCATATTCTCTTATATATTGTTTCATAACCTTTATTAAATAACTATAGTGAAATCTGTAATCTGGGTTAGTATTTTTTTCTGCATTTTCTACAATTCTTCTATACCAAGATCCTATTGTAGGCATTTCTTTTTTTATCTTTTTTAAATCATTTGAATTTTTATATAAACTGTTAACATCATTTGTTATTCCACAACGTGCATATTCTTCTGCTACTGCTTCTGCTATTATTTGTTTTGTAAGCTCATTTACTTCTTGGCTTCTTGTACTACCTCTTGCCATAGTAAGAAGTGCTTGCGTTACGTCTTCTACTTTATTTTCTATACTTAACATTTTTCTTTCTTTTCCAGTTATCTCATCTTTGAATATTTCAGTTTCCACATCAAATAAGTTAATTATTGTTTTTGAATTTGGACTTATTGTAACATTTATTCCTCCAAGTGCTTCTGCAACTACACCATATTCTCCTTCTGCATCTAATGCTAAGCTTTCTATTCCCATTAAAACAGATGACCTTGCAGTTAATGTTTTTATTGTAACACCTTTACCAGCACCAGACTTTCCGAATATTACCATATTGTAATTTGTAAGGGTTGGACTAAAATTATCAAACAATATTGGAAGTCCTGTTTGCCTATTAAATCCTAATGGAATTCCTTTTTCATGTCCTATGTCTGATGAGAAAAATGGAAATACTGTTGACATAGACCTTCTATCAAATGTGTGTGTTTGCTTAATCTTGTTCTCGCAAAATGGCATATTAGTTTGTAGAGCATCCTCTTGCATTGCCCAAGCTGGCCTTAATCCTATCATTGTTTTAGACATTTCCGCAGATAACAATTCGGTTTGTTTATCTAACTCTTCTAGACTGTATGAAAATAGAGTACAAGTCATAGATGTTTCAAATAGTTTATTAAATCCTGCTGCTATTTCATCTCTTAGTTCCTCTGCCTCTAGTCTTTTTTGTGCTAATATTCTTTCTCTATTTATATCTCCTCTATCTATTGCTACAACTCTTTCTGATTCTAGCTCATTTATGGTTCTATTTAATTCTGTTTGTGAAATATTCTCTGCAATTGGATTAATAAATACTGATACATTAATATCTCCAAAAGTATACATACCTCTTAAAAATTCTGGGAAAGTACACATTCTTGGAATTGTAGCAACTATCATACTTCTTGCATATCTTGTTTTGCTAGATACTATTTCTATATGGTTCAATTTACTAGCATCTACGCCTGCAGGAGCTATTATATCTTTTAAAGTTCTCTTATTCTTTTCTAAAAAACTTTTCTTTTCTTCAACCTGTTCTTCTAAATTTATTTGTTCACTTTGAACTTCTTTTTTTAGTTTTCTCATTTGATTTCATCTCCTTATTCTGGTTTCTATTGCTTTCCTGCATTTGCTACTTTTTTTCTTGGTTTTTTATCTTTTCTATCTATTTGTTCTTTTGTTTTTTCATATAATCTATTTGTCATTTGATGTTTATGCTCTTCTGTAAGCTCTTTTGCCCTCTTTATTATTGCTGCCTCCATTTTAGCGTCTTCCTCTTGTATCTCTTTATCTGCTTTTATAATGCTGTCTGTTACTAAGTTTGTTGCTTCTTCTTCTATTTTTTCATCTAATATTTCTTGTTTTTTCTTTAATACATCTTTTCCTGTAGTATATAAAGAATCATATTGTGATTCCAAAAGTCTGTTAAAAGACAACATATTTGCATCATCTCTATTATATGCTATATATAATAACTCTGATAGTTCTTCTGAATTTAATATTCTTCCACTTACCCCTGCTGATGCAATTGCTCTTACAAGCATTTTAGCTCTTGTATATAGCTCCGAAAAATATATGTTATCGGCTTCCTCTTTGTCAAATTTATTACTTCCATTAAACTCACTTGTATAATATGGCACAATTATATATGTTTTTTGCTTCAATACATTTTTATTTAAGCTTAACCTCTTTACATATTCCGTAATATCTGCTCCATATTCCAGTACGTTAGTTTTTCTTTTTAGTTCAAATTTTATCTTTTCAATTTCTTTAATATTTGACATTGCTTTTGCTTGTTCAAGTTTTCTCTGAAGATTTCTTATTTCATTTTCTATATTATGAATCTTTTCTTTATATTCACCTACAATATCTTCTAGATTTAAAGTTTGTGTTTGAACATATAATTGTATAGGAAATCTTAAAGTATTTAAAAATTGAACAAATCCTTCCTCTACGGCTACTTTTTCTTCTTCTGATAGTAAATCATAATTTACACCTTGACATTGAATAACCATTATATATTGTGTTCTATCTTTTCTTATAATCATATTGTCCTTTATTTCATCAAAATCTAAAAATTGTTTTATATTTACTATGTTTTCATTTATGGTTCCTTTTGGAGAAACAGTAGAGTCATTTTTATCATTTTCCGTCTCTACATTTTTTTTCTTTTTTAACACATATAATGCTAATCCACATATTGCAATCAAAAATATTAATATACATAAAACACAAATCAGTATTTGTAAAACACCCTCCATACTCTATTTTTCCTCCTTTGTATAAGAATATATTTTTCTATTCATTTTGAATTTAATATATCTTAAAATTATTTCGCTTAATGGAGCTCCACCTATTTTTTTTGTAATTGGTATTTGTGATATTGTTGGTACATTAAATCTACCAATAACAAAACCTATAATTGCAAATAAAATCATAATTCCTATACCAACTGATTTTAATTTTAATAAAGAAAATATGTACATAAAAATTAGCCCAACTAAGAGCCCAACTCCAGTTGTGGCTAATGACTTTAATGTAAATATTACTAAAATTCTTGTTTCTCCACGTAGATTACGTGGAACATTATATGTTCCCATATTTTCCTCCTATTATCTTATGTTAAAATATTATTTATTATTTTCCCTCAATTGGAGCTAGTCCTATTGGTAATTGTTCTGCACCTTCGCTACTGCCACCACGGCACTACTTGCACTTGGTCTTGAATTCACTACCTCATTCATGAAATTATATGATAATTCCCAAATTGTATATGCACCTAGTATTACTATAGCTGCAATAACCAAACCTATTAATTGTCCTTTTAATTTTCCTTGTTCTTCTGGACTCGCCATTATAAATTTTATTCCCATTACTGTTCCTGCTATAAATAGAGTAATAATGCCAGCCCAAAATAGTAGTTGAGAAATTGGTGCAATAGCATTAGCTGTATCTTGAGGATTCATTATAGTTTCTCCTCCTGTTTTTCCTCCTTCAAACCACTCTTGTGCTTCTTTTATTATATTAGAAGCATAACTTGGTTGCATATATAATATAAATATGAGTAGCATAATTATACATACAATTATTTTTACTATCTTTCTGTTCTTCATTTTTTATCACTCCTATTATAATTATACAGTATTATTTATATAATAACATTTTTTTACATTATTTTCAATGTTTTTTCTTCTGTAATAAAAATATTATATTTTTGTAATGTATTAGTAATCAATTTAGTGTATGTCCTACGGAAATAGTAATTTTACATTTTACCATGAATCCACAAATAATTTTATTATTCCTATTGCTGTACTTATTCCAAAAAGAATAAATGCACCTATTACATATGCCATTAATTTTTCTTTAATGGTTGCTTTATCATTGGTTGAAGCAAACATATACTTAATTCCCAACACCGAAAGCATTATAACTGCAACGGCAACACCAACAATTTGAACTATATTTAATATTTTTCCACCCATTGTTTTCATAATTCGTGTGTCTTGATTCTCTTTATTCCATTTATCTTTCATTGAACCGGTTATGCTATCTGCCAAAACATAGTTTGAGAAACATAGCATTATCAATACAATTATACTTAAAATAGTTATAAATTTTTTCATAATATCACCCTTTTATAAATTTACAAAAAAGCTATTAAAATTAATAGTTAATTTTAATAGCTTTTATTTTATTAGTTAAAATTTTGTTTAATTACTTATAAAGTTTCTAATAACTCCAATTAGCATGCTTGCTCCAAATAGTAATACTGCACCTATTACATATATTGTCATACCTTTTTTGTATTCTGCTTTTTCATTAGGTGATGCTGAAACATATTTAATGCCCAATACTGTTAACATAATTGTTGCAACGGCTACACCAACAATTTGAACTATGTTTAATACTTTTCCCGCTATATTTTGTACATTTGCAGCTGCAGGTGATGTTTGTGGGGTAATTTCTGTATTAAGCCCTGCTCCTGTTGCTAATACATTACTTGTTATTAATAATGTTGATATTATTGTTAATATAACTATTGCCATTATTTTTAAAGTTTTGTTTTTCATATTTTTTCCTCCTAAATTTAAAATTATAAATTAACTATCTAATTAAATTATAACTCTATCTTGCAAAAAAATCAAGAGTTTTGTTATTTTTTGTCATTCTCTATTCTGCATAATCTTTACAGCTGTCATATCTATCATGTATTTTTCCATCTTCATCGCAATATTTACCATCATAGTGTTTACAATCTTTACATGCTTCACTCATTTATAACACCTCCATCATTAGTATTGTTATTTTTTACAGCTAAAATAATTCTAGCACCTTTTTATTGTATAGTCAACATTTTTCTAAAATTTACATTATAATACAGCAAAAGAGACCTTATTGGGTCTCTTTTCGATTTTTTCTTCTCTATATATTTATTAATTGTCGAGAACTCCAGTCATCTGCAGTTCTTTTAGCAAATCTATTATTGAATTTTTACTTCCTCATTTTCTGCTATTACTTTTGCTTTTTTGCTTACTGTTATTTTTCCATCTAACATTGCTTCTGCTATTTTATCTTCTAAAATGTTTTGTATGGTTCTTTTTAGTGGCCTTGCGCCATACTTTATATCTACTCCTTTTTCTATAAGTAATTTTTTTACGCTTTCATCTATTTCTATGTCTATTTCTTGTTCTTTTAATCTACTTATAAGTTGATTTAGCATTATATCCATTATTTTTCTTATATCTTCATTGTTTAATTTATGGAATACAATGATTTCATCAATACGGTTTATGAACTCTGGTCTAAATTGTTTTTTTAGTTCCCCCATTACATCTTTTTTTATAGTTTCATATTCTTTTTGGGTTTCCTCATTTTTATTGTTATTATTCGAAAATCCTAACATATTCTTATCTGTAATTAATCTTGCTCCTATGTTAGCTGTCATAATAATTACAGTATTTTTGAAATTTACTGTTCTACCTTGTGCATCTGTTAGACGTCCATCATCTAATATTTGTAGCAACATATTCATAACATCTGGATGTGCTTTTTCTACCTCATCTAATAATATTACCGAATATGGTTTTCTTCTTATTTTTTCTGTTAGTTGACCTCCTTCATCAAATCCAACATATCCAGGAGGAGAACCTATTAATTTTGATACAGAGTGAGGTTCCATATATTCAGACATATCTATTCTTATCATTGCATTTTCATTTCCAAACAACGTTTCTGCCAATGCCTTTGAAAGCTCTGTTTTTCCTACTCCTGTTGGTCCCAAGAATAAGAATGAGCCTATTGGTCTGTTAGGATCTTTTAATCCTACTCTTCCTCTTCTTATTGCCTTTGCAACTGCTTCTACAGATTCATTTTGTCCTATAACTCTCTCATGTAAAGTTTTTTCAAGATTTTTTAATTTTTCATTTTCATCTTGCGTTAATTTTTTTACAGGTATTCCTGTCCAACTAGAAATAACATCTGCAATATCTTCTTCAGTTAATACAGATACACTTTTTGTATTTCTGTCTTCCCATTTTTGTTTTTCTTTTTCTAATTTTTTCTTTGTCTCATTTTCTTTGTCCCTTAAATTTGCTGCCTTTTCAAAGTCTTGGACTCTAACCGCTTCTTCTTTTTCTTTATCTATACTTAATACTTTATCTTCTAATTTTTTTATGCTATCTGGTCTTGTATAATTTCTCATTTTAACTCTTGAAGCTGCTTCATCAACCAAGTCTATTGCTTTATCTGGCAAAAACCTATCATTAATATATCTAACAGATAGCTTAACTGCTGATTCTATGGCTTCTTTTGTTATTTTTACATTATGATGTGCTTCATATTTATCTCTAATTCCTTCTAATATTTCTACAGTTTCATCAGGTGTTGGTTCTCCCACATTAACTGGACTAAACCTTCTTTCTAGAGCAGCATCTTTTTCTATATATTTTCTATATTCATTAAGAGTTGTTGCTCCTATTACTTGTACTTCTCCTCTTGCTAACAATGGCTTTAAAATATTTGCAGCATCCACTGCACCTTCTGCTGAGCCTGCTCCTACTATTGTATGAATTTCATCTATAAACAATATTACATCTCCAACTTTTTTCACTTCTGCTAAAGATTTTTTTATTCTTTCTTCAAAATCTCCTCTATATTTAGCCCCTGCTACCATACTTGATATATCTACATTTACTACTCTTTTGTTCTTTAATGTTTCTGGTACATCTCCTGCTATGATTTTTTCTGCTAATCCTTCTACTACGGCTGTTTTTCCAACACCTGGTTCGCCTATTAAACAAGGATTATTTTTTGTTCTTCTTGATAATATTTGTAACACCCTTTGTATTTCCTCTGTTCTACCTATTACTGGATCTAACTTTCCTTCTCCTGCTTGCTTTGTTAAATCTGTACCAAATTGATTTAGTGTTGGTGTTTGGTTAAAGCTCCCTATATTTTTATTATTTGCTTGTTTAGAATTTAAGTTAATATTTTCGTCTTCACTTACTAATTTTATTATTTCATTATATATTTTTTGAGGATTTATATTTAAATCCAGCATTATTCTTACTGCTACGCTGTCTCCTTCTTTCATTATTCCTATTAGCATATGTTCTGTTCCTATATATTCAGAGTCTAACCTTTTAGCTTCTTTAAAAGCATTTTCTATAACTCTTTTTGTTCTTGGAGTAAAACCTATTGTTTCTTCTACGTTTGTATCTTCATTTCCTCTTCCTATTAACATTTCTATTTCTTCCAATACTTTTTCTGGTGTTAAATTTTGCATTTCTAATACTTGACTTGCTACTCCAGTTCCTTCAGCTATTAGCCCATATAGTAAATGTTCTGTTCCTATATAATTGTGGTTTAACTCTATAGCCAATTCATTTGCAATTTCTAATGCCTTCTCTGCCCTATTGGTAAATTTATATGTCATCTTGGACACTCCCTTTCTTTTTGTCTTTAATTATTTAGTATTTGCTTTACTACCTTAGATCTTTCTATATCTCTATCATATGCATCTAACTCTTTTGCTAAGTATTTTTGCAAATTTCCTGGTTTTGTATATGTTTCTAATTTACTCACTTTCATATCATCTAGTTCTTTTATAATTCCTAAGTCTGTTCCTAATTTTACATCTGACAATAACTTTCTGCATTCTTCTGAAGATAATTTCATTGCATTTGCTAATATTCCATATGCTCTATAAACTCTATCTTCTAGGTCTATTTGTCTTTTTGTTAAATATTTTCTAGCCAGTCTTTCTTGCTCTATAACCTTTTCTGTTATTGTTTTTATGTTTTTTATAATCTCTTTTTCTATTAATCCTAAAGACTGATTATTAGAAATTTGATATATGTTTCCCTTACTTTGAGTTCCTTCTCCATATACTCCCCTAATATTCATTCCAAAATTGTTTACTACGTTTAGTACTTTTTCTATATTTCCTGTTAATGTTAATGCTGGTAGATGTACCATTACAGATGCTCTTAAACCTGTTCCTACATTTGTAGGGCACGAGGTTAAATATCCATATTTTTCGTTTGTAGCATATGTTACTAGCCCATCTATTTTTTCATCTATTTCAATAGCTAAATTTAATAGTTCTTCTAATTCTTGTCCCGAAGAAAATACTTGTATTCTAATATGATCTTCTTCATTAATCATAATGCAAATATTTTCCTCATCATTTATTAATATTGCTCCATTTTTGTTAGTAGCAAATTCTGGGCTTATTAAATGATTTTCTATTAAAGTTAATTTTGTAATATTATCTATATTTCTTAATTCAATGTATTTTAGTCCATATCCTATACTTGGTACTATTTCTTTTATTTTTTTTAATATCTGTTCTAAATCTTCTTGTTTTGCTTTATCTTTAAATGGAAAGTCTGCTAAATTTCTTGCAAGCCTTACTCTTGAACTAATAACTACATCTGAGTCTTTTCCATTTTGTAAATACCAATTTGCCATAAAACTTTTCCCACCTTCTACTCTTTATTCATACTTTTTATTTCATCTCTTATTTTTGCCGCTTCTTCATATCTTTCTTCTTTTATAGCTTGTTTTAAATCCTCATTAAGTTTCTTTAACTTATCATTTTCTTCATTATCTTTTTCTACTTTCTCTTTATTAATATTATATTCATCATTTTCTTTATCCACAAATTTACTATTTCGCCCAATATGTCTATTAGACCCCTGTATATTTTTCAATACGGGATCTATTCTATCTTTAAATACATCATAACAATTTGCACATCCAAATTTACCTTTATCAATAAATTCATCATATGTCATTCCACAAACATCACATTGTAGTGCATTACTTTGAGCAAAGTTTGGTAAAAAACTTTCTTCAGCATCTTCAAAGAAATTTCCGAAAAAGCTAGAAAAATTTATTGGAATATTAAAATCCATTTTCTCTAGCCCTAAATCTTTCGCACATTTTTCACATAATGCCATTTCCTTTTTTACACCATTTATTATTTGAGTATATCTAAAATTCACCTCGTTTTTTCCACAATTTTGACATAACATATTAATACCTCCTATTCTTAATGTCACTTTGGGGACGTTCCTTTTTGTGACATTTTGTCACTCTGGGGACAGACCTTTTCTTCAGGGGTGTCCCCAATTGGGCAATCGGGACAATTAGGGACTGTCCCCAATTGAGCTAATTTTTTTGCTTTTTCTTTTTGTTCTTCTGGGGTTATCCATTTAAAATATGAAGACATAAATTCTCCATATTTTGTTGTATCTTCTATTTGTGCTGGTTCTTCTTTTGCGATGTTTTTTTGTTTTTCTATTTTTTTATTATTATCTTTTTTCATAAACTATGCACTCTCCTTGTGATTAGTTTAGTGCATTTTATTTTTTTTATTCAATATATTTATTTAATGCTTCTGCTACTCCATCTGAGTTATTATCAGAGGTCACTATGTTTGCATATTCTTTTATATATGGAGCACTATTTTCCATAGCGATTCCCAAACCTGCATTTTCTAACATTTCTTTGTCATTGATATTGTCTCCTATTGCAATTACTTCTTCTTTTGATATTTCTAATTCATTTATTAAATATTGTATTGCGTTCCATTTGTTTACATTTTGATTTGTTATTTCTGTATAATAATATCCGATCTCTATTTCCTCTGTGCCATATTTTATTATCTTCCTTGACATATGTGCTACATCTAATACATCTATTTTATTTATTGTTCTTAATTTTTTTATAATTCCATTAAATATTACATTATGGTCATCACAAATATTTATTTTTAAATAGTCCTCTTCTTTTCTATCTTTTATATATTTATACATGTCTTGAACTATATTTATGTTTGTTTTTTGTCCTTCTGGCTTTTTTTCGTTTTCTTGATGATAGAAAAGCACATTATAATTTAAAGATTTTGCTATAATATTTTGAGTTGTGCTTATACTATAATATATACTGTTTTCTTCACATATCTGTATTATTTGTAAAACTTTTTCTTTTTCTATAAAATTATCATATATTATTTTTTCATTTTTTATATTATAAATTAATGAACCATTTCCACAAATAACGTAGTTTTCTGCTCCTAATTCATTTGCTATGCTTTTTACAGATGCAAAACCTCTACCTGAACATAATACTATTTCGCTACCTTTTTCTATGGCTCTTTTTATTGCTTGCTTATTTACTTCTGAAACTTGGCTATATGAATTTAAAAGTGTTCCATCTAAATCTATTGCAACTAATTTATACATTTTTGCTTTCACTTCCCTTTTTTTACTGATATCTTGTTTTTAGTTTTAGTATTATATCATTAATTAATATTTATTTACAATAAATTTCAACAAAAATTACCAGTTTATTTTTTTATTTATTGCACAGTATATATAATGAAAAAACAAAATGTTTTTTTATTAAAAATAAGTCAACACATTCTAGGAGGTGAAAAACATGACAAATAACAGTAATAAATCTGCAGTTCCAGAAGCAAGAGAAGCTCTTAACAAATTTAAATATGAAGTAGCTAGCGAAGTTGGTGTTAATTTAAAGCAAGGTTATAATGGAGATATATCAGCTAAAGACGCTGGTAAAATAGGTGGACAAATGGTTAAGAAAATGATAGAGCAAGCTGAACACAATATGAAATAGTTTTTGCGTGACTTTTAGTTTTTCTATAAAAACGTAAAAAAGAAATCTGTTTAGATATACATATTTAAGCAGATTTCTTTTTAATTTATTTAATTTTTATTAATAAATTGTAAAAATAGTTGTTTTTTCACGTTTCCGAATTTTTGTTTTTATGCTCATTTTATCAAGGTGTTATTTTGTGTTTGAAAGTGTTGTATTCGCGTTATTTTCTTTATTAACTTTAAAGTGACTTTTTTCTGTTTTTTTCTTGACATTATTTTCTTTTTGGATTATATTAAAAAAGGTGCTGGAAAATTTTGGTTAATTTTTTGACTCTTTGTCGTTTTTTCAGTAATAATTTAGTATAGGAGATGGAATATATGTTAAATTTCGCTTTATGCGATGATAACGAATGTGTACTTTCCAGACTCTCAAAAATGCTTGAATCTTTATTTATTAAGCATAATTTTGATTGTAATGTAACTTTTACTTCCGTTGATCCTAATTCCTTTTTAGCCTATGTTCTTAATAACCATGTTGATGTAGTATTTTTAGATATTGATTTAAAAAACAATATTAGTGGCTTAAATTTAGCAGAAACTATTAGAAAGCATAATAAAAATATTTACATTATTTTTACAACAGCTCATTTAGAATATGGACTTATGGCCTACAAATATAAAACTTTTGATTATCTTGTTAAGCCTATTTCTGTTGAAAGATTAGAAGTTACTGTTTCTCGACTTTTGGAGGATATAACTGAGAGCCATTGTAAATATTTAAAATTGAGTAATAATAAAATAATTATAATATGTGATTCTATTTGTTACATAAGAAAAGAAGGTATGAAATTAATACTACAGGCAGATGATAGACCATACACTATATATAGTTCTTTTAAGAATGTTATGCCAAATTTGCCTAATAATTTTGTCCGTTGCCATAAGTCATATATTGTGAATATTAATAAAATTGAACATATTGTTAATAATCAAATAATGTTAAAAAATAAAAATATATGTTATATTGGCCCTAATTATCAAAAAACTTTTATGGAGGTTTTGAAACATGGAAATCTTTCAATCAATTTGGACAGCATTAACTACGCCAAATGAATTTTTAACAAATATTCTTTCTATACCACTTGCTTTTTTAGATGCTTTTGTTTGTATGATACTTTTTACTACAATTTTAAATATCACTACCACACGTAAACAAAGGTTGTTATACGTTTTAATATTTGGGACTTTTACTAGTTTAACTAATTTAATTATTTCTAATTCATTTATTATTTTACTATTAAGTGTAATACTATGGCCTGTATTAGTAATTTTGATATTTAAAACCTCTATTTTAAAGGGAATATTAGCTGAAATTATACCTTATATCCTATCGCTCTGCTTAGAATTATTTATTACTAAACTTTTATATATCGTATTCCAAATAAATACTAATGATATACTTACAATACCCTTACTTAGATGTTCTTTGGCATTATTAATATATGGTATAATTTTTGGTATGACTTATCTTATAACTCATTTTAAAATATACATAAAAATATTTGATGGATTATCTAAAAAGTCTAGAACTTTACTCATTTTTAATGCTATCTCACTTATTCTAATTATTGTCTCTCAATTTTACTTGGTTATGTTTTATAATACTTCGCTTCCTATATATATAACCTCAATTAGTATTATAGGATTATTAGCATATTTTTTACTTAGTATATATAGCATACTAAATATTTCCAGATTAGAAATAACCTCACGAGATTTAGAGCAAGCACAATTATATAATAAAACTCTAGCTATCTTGCATGATGGTTTAAGAGCTTTTAAACACGATTTTCACAATATAGTCCATGCAATTGGTGGATATGTAGATACAGAAGATTTAGAAGGCCTTCGCAAATATTATTCTCAACTATTAACTGATTGTCAAAGAGTAAATAATTTAACAGGTTTAAGTCCAGAAACAATTAACCATCCTGCAATATATAATGTTTTAGCAAATAAATATCATAAAGCTAATGAGACTGGTATAAAAATTAATTTAGAAATATTTTTAGACTTAAGCGAAATTGACAAAAGTATGAAAATATACGAGTTTACAAGGATTTTGGGAATTTTATTAGACAATTCCATAGAAGCTGCTAAAGAATGCGATGAAAAATTAATAAATTTGACTATTAGAAAAGATGAACACAAACATCAATTATTATTAGTAATAGAAAATACATATAAAAACAAAAATGTAGATACAGAAAAAATATATGAAAAAGGTTTTTCTACTAAAACTGGCAATACAGGCTTAGGTTTATGGGAGGTTAGACAAATATTAAAAAGAAATGATAATTTAAATTTATTTACTTCTAAAGATTCTGAATATTTTAAGCAACAATTAGAAATATATTATTAACAATAAAGAGTACCTAATTTTAATAATTAAAATTAGGTACTCTTTATTGTTGTTTTTTAGGATGTATATTTTTTAGGAATTAATCTTTTTTTATTAGTGATGCAGGCATTTTAGGTTGATGAATTATTCCTACTATAATGCAAGCATTGTTTGTTGCTTTTGCATATTTTTCTGCTATTTTAGCCATAAATTTTAACATATATTCCCCCCCTTTCTTACTATTGTACCCACTATAATTTAGTGAATATTAGCTTATTATTTGTTCATTGGACTGATATACTTCATGTCCATATCTATTGTTGGTTATTTTATATGCTAATCTTGTTATGAATAATGTCTGTACAAATGCTCCAAATATTAATATATTTGATATCGAATTGTTTTTTACAATTAAACTTATAAGTAACATTAAACTTAAAGTTACATATGATAAAATTTTTTTCTTTTTCCTCTCTTTTGTGCTAATTATTGGTAAATTTTCTGTATCTGCTGGTGCATATAATGTTATCATTATTATTCCAAATACTAGCACTAATCCTATTAATATATATTTATGTATTGGTTGTAGAGTTATAAATTTACTAGCTAAAACAACTCCATAATAAAATGTACTAGTACTTAAAATACAACTTATATGTGTTTTTAGATGAAATCCGCCTGAACAGGTTCTATATGGTAATATAGCTAAATATGCAAATATAGTTAACCAACCAATTCTTAAGATAAAGGCAACTGTAAATAGTAATATTATTTTAGGAATTTCCCCTATTATTAACTCCATTCCATATTGTATGATTTCCGCTCTTTCATCATCTATTTCTGGCATGCTTTTTCTCATTTTATTTACGATATAACTACAAATTTTTTCTACCATTTATCTACCTCCTTTTTATGCCTTTATACTATCGTAATTTGATTTATTTTGTTTATTTTTCTTGTAAAAACTCAAAAAAAATATATGAAAATATTACTTTTATATTTTCATATATTTTTTTGAACGTTTTATATAGTATACATAATTTACAATCGCACATCTTCTAATATCTTCCAACTTCCTATTTGTTCTGGAATAGAAGTAAACTTTATTTTTTCCTTAGTTGTTGGATGTTCTACTTCTAATTGATATGCCCATAGTGCTATTTGTTTTCCATGACCTCTTCCTCCATATTTTTGGTCACCATATATGCTATGTTTTCTACTAGATAATTGCACTCTTATTTGATGATGTCTTCCAGTATGTAAATTTATTTTCAAAACAGATAAGTCTATTTCTTTATCATATTTTAGAACCTCATAGTCTAAGCTAGCAAATTTACTATTCTTGGTTCCTTCTTTTACTACTTTACTCATATTATTTTTTTCATTTTTTAATAAATAATCCTCTAAAACTCCGTTTTTCCTCTTCAAATTTTCCATTTGCTATTACAAGATATGTTTTTTTTAAAATCTTTTCTCTTACTTGTTCGCTTAGTCTTGCTGCTGCCTTTGAAGTTTTAGCAAATATCATAACTCCGCCAACTGGTCTATCTAACCTATGTACAAGACCTAAATATACATTACCTGGTTTATTATACTTTTCTTTTAAATACTCTTTTATAATAGAAAGCATATCTATATCACCAGTTTTATCTCCCTGTGATGGTATATTTACTGGCTTTTCTACTACTATTATATGATTATCCTCAAATATTATTTTTAATTTTTCCATATATTATTCTTCCCATCTACCATAAATACCACAAGGTAATATTAAATTAGAATCACTCATTGGAAGACCTAATTCTCCGCTAGACAATTTACCTTTTGCTTTAATATTTAATTTTAATATATTTTCTAAAACTGTACTAGAAATTCCAGTTGTATATGAATTTATCAAAAAGAATAATGGTTTATCTGAAAGAACCCTTGTGCAAAGTTCTACCAAATCTGCAATATTTTCCTCAAATTTCCATACTTCTCCATTTGTACCTCTTCCATATGAAGGCGGATCCATAATAATTGCATCATACTTGTTTTCTCTTCTTATTTCTCTATTAACAAATTTTACCACATCATCTATTATATATCTAACTGGATTTTTTTCCAGTCCTGATGATATTATATTTTCTTTTGCCCATGTTACCATACCCTTCGAGCTATCTACATGGCATACAGAAGCTCCTGCATAACTACAAGCTACCGTTGCTCCTCCTGTATAGGCAAATAAATTTAAAACCTTTATTTCTCTACCTGCGTGCTTTATTTTATCTATCATCCAATCCCAGTTAACAGCCTGTTCTGGAAATAACCCAGTATGTTTAAATCCCATTGGTTTGATATTAAAAGTTAAATCCTTATATTTTATTTGCCAATTAGCAGGAACTTTTTTATTAAAATCCCAATTTCCACCACCTGTAGAACTCCTAATATATCTAGCATTAACATCTTCCCACTTATTTGGAAAACTTTTATTTTTCCAAATAATTTGTGGGTCTGGTCTTACTAGCACAATATTCTTCCATCTTTCAAGCTTTTCACCATTTGCCATATCTAATATTTCATAATCTTTCCAGTCTCTTGCTACATCCATTTTCTACTCCTTTTGTCATCTTGGGGACGTTCCTTTTTGTGACAATTTGTCACTTCGGGGACACACCTCAAAAACGAACATACATCACAATACCATTAATAATTTTATAAAGCTTTTTATAAGAAAATAGTCAAATATAATTAATCCCATTAATAATGTTATTGATAGTATTATTAATTTATTTTTTTTTATTTTTTGTATTAGTCTGCTTGTCCTACTTTGATTTTTGTTTACTAATTTGTCATATTTCAAATTATAAATAATATCTTTTGCATACTCCATAAATAATCCCCCTGATTAATATATATTCTGTTTATGAACTATTTATGTATTTATTCGTATACAAAATTATTACATTTTCTTTAGTTCTTTTTTTATTTTTTGAGCCATTTGTTTATTTATTCCTTTTATTTGTGATATTTCTTCATCTGTTGCTTCTAATATTTTTTCTACACTTCCGAAATTTCTAAGTAGCTCTTTTTTCTTTACTTCTCCAATTCCTTTTATTTCATCTAAAACTGATTTCGTAATTTGCTTATCCCTAACCTTTCTATGATATTCTATGGCAGTTGCATGTACATTATCTTGGAAGTTAGTAATTGCCCTCATTAATGTATCTGAAAGTTCTATTTCTTTTCTATTTTTATTAATTAAAGCTCTTGTTTGGTGCTTATCATTTTTTACCATTCCATATACTGGTATTTTTAAATTATATTCCAAAACTGCTTGTTCTGCTGCTTTAATTTGTGTTATTCCTCCATCAACAAATATTAAATCTGGTAATTCTCCAAAACCACCTTTTGGATTTTCTATAGAATGTTTTAATCTCCTTGATATAACTTCTTTCATGCATCTAGGGTCATCTTGATTTAATACGGTTTTTATTTTGAATCTTCTTGATAAATTCTTTTTTATTACCCCATCTTTCATTACACACATCCCTGCAACAATAAAGTTCCCCGATATATTTGATATATCATAACTTTCAATTTTTCTTGGTACTTTTTCTAAATTCAATATTTCTTTTATTTCTATTAATATATTGCATTTGTCCTTTTCTTTATTGTTTAAAGTAATTAGGGCATTTTTTTCTGCCATCTCCACAAGACGTAGCTTTTCACCTTTTTGCGGTGATTTTATCTCTATTTTTCTTCCTGCAGTTTTTGTAAGCCATTCTTCTATAATTTCTTTATCTTGAATATTTTCTTTTACCATTATTTTATTTGGCAATATTGTTTTATCTATATAATACTGCTTTATAAAACTTGACAAAATTTCCTCATCTGGTTCATCGTTCATATTTTCTAAGAAGTAATGTTCTCTACCTAGCATCTTACTTTTCCTAACAAAAAATATTTCTATACATATTTTAAACTCATTTCTTGCTATACCAATTACATCAATATCATTTTCAGATATATTAGACACCTTTTGCTTTTCTGTTATTGCTTCTATTGCTAATTTTTTATCCCTTAAATATGCTGCTTTTTCATATTGCATATTATCTGAGGCTTGCTTTATTTCTACCATTAAGTTTTTTATTATTTTATCTGTTTTTCCTTCTAATAATGCTATTACTTCATCTATATTTTTTCTATATTCCTCTTTAGATATATATCCCATGCATGGTGCAAAACATTTTTTTATTTGATAGTTTAAACATGGTCTATCTTTATATTTAAAATTCTTGCATTGCCTTATCTTAAATTTATCTTTTATAAAGTCAACCATCTCTTTGGCAGCTCCAGCATTTGCATATGGTCCAAAATATTTTGAGCCATCGTTTAATATTTTTCTTGTAATGTAAACATCTGGATAATCAGCCTTTACATTAACCTTAATATATGGATATGTTTTGTCATCTTTTAAAAGCACATTAAATTTAGGCATATTTTTCTTTATTAAATTACACTCTAATATTAGTGCTTCTGCCTCATTGTCTGTAACTATATATTCAAAATAATCAACCAAAGAAACCATATTTTCTATTCTCTTAGTTTTTTTATTTTTTCTAAAATACTGTCTTACTCTATTTTTTAATGAAACTGCTTTTCCAACATATATTATATTATCATCTTTATCATGCATTATATATACACCTGGTTTGTTGGGCAGTTTTTTTAACTCTTCCTCTATATTAAACATTTTATCTCCTGATAAATTTTATTCTATATATCCTATATATGGCAAATTTCTATAAAGTTGGTCATAGTCCATACCATAGCCCAACACAAATTTATTTTCTATTTCAAAGCCCACGTAATCTATTGGAACTTTTATTTTTCTACGGCTTGGTTTATTTAGCAATGTACAAACTTTAACACTATTAGCACCTGCTTTTTTTATATGCTCTAATGTATAGTTTAAAGTTATACCTGTATCTACTATATCTTCTATTATTAATACATCTTTACCTTTTATTTCACTAAAGTCTATATCTTTCTTTAATTTAATTGTACCAGTAGTATTTTCTCCCTCATAGCTAGATAATTGCATAAATTCAAGATAAATTTTTCCACCTATTTCTCTTGTTAAATCTGCTGTAAAAAATAAACTGCCTTTTAGTAAACATATAGCTGTAATTGTTTTTTCTTTATAATCTTTTCTAATTTGCTTAGCCAATTCTTTAACCCTATTTTCTATTTGTTCTTTTGATATTAATACTTTTATTTTTTCCATATTATCCCCCTCTAATATTTTAACATCTTTTGTTGGTTTTTTCTACAATATTTTGACACTTTTTAACTTTTGTAGTAATATATTAATATTAAAAATATTCACATTAATTTAAGGAGGTTTTTATGTGTGGAATTGTAGGATATATAGGTAAACAAAAAGCAACTCCAATACTTTTAAATGGTCTCTCTGCATTAGAATACAGAGGTTATGATTCAGCTGGAATTGCAGTATTAGAAAAAGATAATATATGTGTATTAAAAGATAAAGGTAGAGTAAAAAATTTATATGATATAGAAGGAATAAATAATTTAGAGTCTACTATAGGTATTGCTCATACGAGATGGGCTACCCATGGTAAACCTTCAAAAGAAAATTCTCACCCACATACAGATAATAGCAACACTTTTGCTGTTGTACATAATGGTATTATAGAGAATTTTACTGTATTAAAAGAATTTTTAATTAGTAAAGGTTACCACTTTTTCTCTGAAACAGATACAGAAGTAATTCCAAATTTAATTCATTACTATTACTATAATAATATAGATGATGATGACCGATTTTTGCGTGCTGTAAAATCTGCTTGTGATGATTTAAAAGGTAGTTATGCTATAGAGGTAATTTCTAAATTCTACCCAGATAAAGTTATAGTTGTAAGAAAAGATAGTCCACTAGTAATTGGTACTTCAAAAAATGAAAATTTTATTGCTTCAGATATACCAGCTATACTTAGCTATACTAGAAATTTTTATTTGTTAAATGATAATGAATATGCAGTTATATATAAAAATAAAGTTAACTTTTATGATAATAGCTTATCTAAAATCAATAAAGCTATAAAAAATATTGATTGGGATGCCAATGCCGCTGAAAAAGATGGCTTTGATGATTATATGTTGAAGGAAATTTTTGAACAACCTAACTCTATTAGAGAAACTATTGGCTCTAGATTTAAGTTAGGCGAAAAATGTAGTTTTGATGATTTATCATTGTCTAAAGAATATTTAGAAAATATTAGCAAAATTTTTATTGTTGGTTGCGGAACTGCAATGTATGCAGGTTTAGTTGGAAAAGATATAATAGAAAAACTTTGTAAAATACCTGTTGAAGTAGAAATAGCGTCTGAATTTAGATACAGAGATCCAATAATTGATAGCAAAACTTTGTGCATATATATTAGTCAATCTGGCGAAACTGCTGACACCATTGCAGCTCTTAAGCTTGCTAAATCTAAAGGTGCTAAGACATTAGCTATTTCAAATGTTATTGGTAGTTCTATAACTAGAGAAGCAGATTATACTATATACACACATGCCGGTCCTGAAATAGCGGTTGCTTCTACAAAGGCTTATACATCTCAAGTTGTTTTAATTGCTATTTTAGCTATTCATTTTGCAGAAATTTTAGGAAGTGTTAATAAAGAAGCTTTAGAAAATTTAAAATCGGACATATTAGATTTACCAGCTAAAATATCTACTATATTAGATAACAAAGCAGAAATAGAAAACTTTGCGAAAAAAATATATACTCAAAAGGATGTATTCTTTTTAGGTAGAGGTGTTGACTATCATGTAGCATTAGAAGGTTCTTTAAAATTAAAGGAAATATCTTATATTCATTCAGAGGCTTATGCTGCTGGCGAATTAAAGCATGGACCTATTGCTTTAATTGAAAATGGTATTACTGTTGTATGCATAATGACAATACCTAATCTGGTCGAAAAATGTGTTAGCAATATGCAAGAGGTAATTTCACGTGGTGCAAATACTTTAATTATTACTAATCAAAATTTACCAAACTCAAATTTTAATTATGTTATAAATATACCTGAAACAAACCCTCTAATATCACCTATTCTTTCTGTTGTTCCTTTACAACTATTATCATATTATATCTCTAAGAATAAGGGATTAGATGTCGATAAACCAAGAAACTTAGCGAAATCAGTAACTGTTGAATAATTGAAGCGACACTTCGTTTTACTCTAGCATTAATTATATTTTCCACAGCGGATTTATATATATTTTTTCTTTGGCTAAAGCACACAAAAATATATATAAATCCGCTGTGGTTATTCTACAAAAGTCAGATTTTTTATATCATAAGATAAGTCTAGCTTTTAGCAATGTATAATAAATAATCTTAATATTACCAATAATATTGCCCCGTGGTATACCCAATATTCCTACAAAGATTGCCGTTCCTAGATTTATTCCTATATAAAATCCAAAATTTGCGCCTATCAAATTTATAATATATATTATAATTGCCCCTATACAGGAATTTGCTATTAGCTTTAAAATGCTCTTTATTGGTAATATAAATATTTTACCAAATATGAATAAACATATAATACATGCTACAAAACTTATAATCGCACTAATGTCCAAAACTAAACACCACCTTTATTAATAATTATGCTTAATTTTGGACAAATATTACTTACATTATTTTTCTTATTTCTAATTCATTTATGCAATCTAGTATAATTCCCTTACTTTGAGCTTTTTTTATCAAATAATCTAATTTTGTTTTATTTGCCTTTATTTGATATGTATAATAATCTATTAGCTCATTTTCGGCATATTCAAAATTATTATTGGAATCATCTAAGTCTTTTTTAGTTTTTATAATATTTATTAGTAGTTCCATCCTTTTTTCTTCTTCACTTTTATCCTGAATTTTATTCTCTCTTACATATTCCTCATTCATATATAATACTTCTCCTAAATAAATTTATATAAATTATTATATTCCACATTTTCCTTTTTATGCATATTTAGGCAAAAATTGTATATATTAAAATTCCTATAGACTGTATAATAAATAAATTCATTATATTTGATGTTAACAAATTATTTGTTGCTTCTACTACTCCTGTTTCTCTATTTTCATTTTTCATATGATGTTTTTGTGATTCAATAAAAGTTATTAATTCTGGTATACTTGTTATTACACCTAATAGAACTCCAAGTATAAACTCTGGAATATTAAACTTTATACATAAGTTAGTAAGTGTATTACTTAGTAAACTTCCTATTAGGTATAATAATATTGCTATTAATATCAAATATATAAAATTTAAACCAATCTGTATTTTGTTTGTTTTTACCTGTTCTTCCTTTTCAATTGTTGTTCTAACTTTGCTTAAATATAATTTATGCGCATTTTTATTTATAATATAAAACAAAATGAATAGCAATATAAAAGCTGGAATTATAGAAATGTCTTTTTGTACATTTATTAACACCAAAGGTAGTAAAATTGTAAATATTATCATTATAATATCTATTTTTAGTGCTTTATTGCTTAAAATGTTTTGATTTTTGTTTATAAAAATAGAAATTAAATACTGTATAAAATTTATTATATTTGAACTAATTATATTAAAGCTACTAATTTCAATTAATCCTGTGAAAGCAGAAAAAGAAACTGTTAATAGCTCTGGTACTGAAGTTGCTATTCCTGCTATATTTCCTGTTGTCCTAGAGCTTAGTTTCAATTGCTTTGACAATTTTCGTAAAACTGTTACTAATAAATATTTAGATATAACAACAATAAGTGTTGAAAAAATAATAAATTGTATAAACTCTAATATTATATTCATAGTCTATCTTCTCCTTTTAATACAATATACCCAATTTCATGCCATTTATATTTATAAATTGCAAGTTTAAAATTGCAATTTGTTTATTTTAGTGATAAAATATTTACGTATTATAAATTAGGAGGTAATTTTATGGAAAATGTTAAAATTGGTAGAGTATATAGACATTTCAAAGGAAATTATTATTTTGTAGAAAATGTAGGATTAAGTTCAGAAACACATGAAAGAGTTGTAATATATAAATCTTTATATGATAGAGATGATAGTAATATATGGGTTAGACCAGAGAAAATGTTTTTAGAAGAAATTCCAGAAAGACCGGATAATATAACGGGTCAAAAACATAGATTTGAATTATGCAAAGATATTGAAAAAAATTATTTACCTAAATAATTAGTGGCATAAGGTGTGTCCCCGAAGTGACAAATTGTCACAAAAAGGAACGTCCCCAAAGTGACAAAAGGAGTTAAATTATGATAGATATTAAATTAATTAGAGAAAATCCAGATTTGGTTAAAGAAAATATAAAGAAAAAGTTTCAAGATTATAAACTTTGTTTGGTTGATGAAATTTTAGAATTAGATAAGAAAAATCGTGAGGTTAAGCTTAATGGTGATGATTTGAGAATGAATAGAAATTCTTTAAGTAATCAAATTGGTTTACTTATGAGAGATGGAAAAAAAGATGAGGCTGAAACTATAAAAAAGCAAGTTCAAGATATTAATAATCAACTTGTAGAGAATGAAAAACTTGAAGCTACATATGCTGAAGAAATTAAACAAAAAATGATGAAAATTCCAAATATTATTCATGAATCTGTTCCTATTGGAGAAGATGATAGTAAAAATGTGGAAATTCAAAAATATGGCGAACCTGTTGTTCCCGATTATGAAATTCCTTATCATGCAGACATAATGGAAAATTTAAATGGTATCGACTTAGATTCTGCACGTCGTGTTGCTGGTAATGGTTTTTATTATTTAACAGGAAATATTGCGAGATTACATTCTGCAGTTCTTAGTTATGCTAGAGATTTTATGATTGATAAAGGTTTTACTTATTGTATTCCTCCTTACATGATTCGTAGTGATATTGTTACAGGTGTCATGAGTTTTGAAGAAATGGATGCTATGATGTATAAAATAGAGGGTGAAGATTTGTATTTGATTGGTACAAGTGAGCATTCTATGATAGGAAAATTTAAAGACCAGATTTTATCAAAATCTGAACTTCCTTATACAATGACTTCATATTCACCTTGTTTCAGAAAAGAAAAAGGTGCTCATGGTATTGAGGAACGTGGAGTTTATAGAATTCATCAATTTGAAAAGCAAGAAATGATTGTTGTATGTGAACCAGAAGATAGTTGGAATTGGTATGATAAAATGTGGTCATACACAGTTGAATTGTTTAGAAGTTTAGATATTCCTGTACGTACTCTTGAATGTTGCAGTGGTGACTTGGCAGATTTAAAAGCAAAAAGTTGCGACATAGAAGCATGGAGTCCAAGGCAACAAAAATATTTTGAAGTTGGTAGTTGTTCAAACTTAACAGATGCACAAGCTAGGCGTTTAGGCATTCGTATAAAAGGAGAAAAGGGTAATTATTATGCCCATACTTTAAATAATACAGTTGTTGCACCACCTCGTATGTTAATTGCTTTTCTAGAAAATAATTATAATCCTGATGGAAGTATTAATATTCCAAAGGTCCTACAGCCATACATGGGTGGTTTAGAAAAAATTGTACCTAACACCAAAATATAATATAGGAGGAGCAAATGTTAATTAAAAATCCCAAATTTGAAATTTCAGCTGTAACCACTAAGCAATACCCTAACAACGATTTGCCTCAAATTGTGTTAGTTGGAAAATCTAATGTTGGTAAGTCTTCTTTTATAAATACTATGGTTAATAGGAAAAAGTTGGCTAGAACTAGTAGTGAGCCTGGGAAAACTAGACAAATAAATTTTTATAATATGGATGATAATTTTTATTTTGTTGATTTACCCGGATATGGTTATAGTAAGATGTCTAAAAAAGAGCAAGCAATTGTAGGTAATTTTATAGAAGAATATTTAAAAAAAAGTAAGAATATTGCTCTAATACTATTTTTAATAGATATTAGACATACCCCTACTTCAAATGATCAATTAATGTATGATTATATAATAAAGTGTAATTTGCCTTGCTTAGTTATTGCAAATAAAGCTGATAAAATTGCAATAACAAAAGTAGATGAACAAGTTTCTAATTTGCAAAATGTTTTAAATCCTCTTAAAGATTTAACCTTTTTGCCATTCTCTTCTGAGAGAAAAATATATGTAGATAATGCTTGGAAAAATATAGAGTATTATATAAAATAGTCTAGAACATTAAGTAATTTGGGCGACTAGAAGTCGCCCATTTTTTATTATATATTTTTTTCAATTTTTTTAGTTATTGCTTTTAAAGCTTTTTCTCTTTGCAACATCACTACATGTCCACATCCTAAGCATTTTAATTTAAAATCTACACCAACTCTTGTAATTTCCCATAATTGGCTACCACATGGATGTTGCTTTTTTGTTTTTACTACATCTCCTATATTGTAATCCATTGTTTACTTCTCCTATTTTACAAGTATATTTATTCTTTTCTCTATATTTTCTTTTCCTAATACTTGCATAATTTCATATAAATCTGGAGTTTGTTGTCTCTTGGTTAAAGTCACTCTTAAAACTGTACTAATATCTCCTACATGCCCTTTCCAATTTTCTGGATTTTGTTTATATTCTTTAACTTCTTTAGCATATCCCATTTCTTCTGCTAAGTCCTTCATTTTGTCAAACCAAGTTTGTTTATCATCTTCAATATTAAAATATTTTTCTAAATATAATTTTAATATTTTATTTATTTCTTCTTTATCATTTATCTTGCCAAATTCATATTTTCCTTCGTTTTCAAAGAACTTTTCATCATACATATATATAATTGAATTTTTAACATCTGACCATTTAGAAATATCTTTTCGTGGTTTTGCATTTCCTCTTTCTATTCCTATTATTTTTAAAGCATATTCTTTGTTTTCAAGAAGTTTCAGTAGTTCTTCATCATATACTTTTGCCCAATTTAATGTTTCGTTATACACTTTTTCTGCATTAAATTTTGAAATTATAGTTTTAGCAATATCTAATAATTTAACCATATCAAATAAAGCTCCACTTACTCCCATTTTGTTGAATTGTAATTCAAATTCTTTTAAATCAGCTTGTGGATTTGCTTTTCTCCAACCTTCAAAATTTGAATTTGCAATATTTAATAAATATTCACAAACTGCTTCTGGTGGAATTCCTTGTTCATGATAATAGCTTACAGCTGCTTCTGGATCTTTTCTTTTACTTATTTTTCTCTTTCCACCTTCATCCATTTTCATAAGTGGTGCAATATGTGCATATCTTGGTGCTTTAAATCCTGCTGCTTGGAATAATTGTAAATGTAAAGGTACTGAAGATAACCATTCATCACCTCTTATAACTACTGTTGTTTTCATTAAATGATCATCAACTAAATGTGCAAAATGATATGTTGGAAGTCCATCTGCTTTTATAATTACTATATCTTGGTCATTTTCCGGAAAATCGACTTTTCCTTTTATTAGATCTTGATGTCTTATTTTTCTTTCTTCATTTCCTTTAGACTTAAAGCGAATTATATATGGCTCCCCATTTTTTATTTTTTCAGCTGCTTCTTCTACTGATAAGTTTCTATATTTTGCCCATACACCATAATATCCAGGTCTTATTTTAGCTGCCTCTTGTTTTTCTCTCATTTCCTCTAACTCTTTTTCTGTTGCAAAACAAGGATATGCTAAATTGTTTTCTATAAAGTATTTTGCATATGCTTGATATATATCTTTTCTTAAACTTTGTTTATATGGTCCATATTCTCCTTTTTCTTCTTGTTCATTTATCATTCCCTCATCAAAGTTAATTTTAAAATCCTTTAATGAGTTTACTATTCCCACTGTGGCATTTTCAACTTCTCTTTTTTGATCCGTATCTTCTATTCTTAAGAAAAATATGCCATTTGTTTGTTCAGCCATTTTTTTTGCAATTACAGACTGATATAAGCCTCCAATATGTACATACCCTGTAGGGCTTGGAGCAAATCTTGTAACTATTGCTCCTTCTTCTAAATTTCTTTCAGGATATTTTTCTTCATAATATTTTATATCTTTTACATTTGGAAAAATCAAATTTGCTAAATCTTTATAATCCATTTTAACACTCCTTTTAATCCCCATAAAGGCGTTCCAAGCAATACATTTTGCGTCATTCAGGAACATCCCTGTAATACTTTCTAAATTTCCATTATAATTGGTAAAATCATAGGGTTTCTTTTTGTTTTTTGGAAAATGTAATCCCTTAAATTATCTTTTAGTGTTGATTTTATTGTTGACCAATCTCTAATCTTTCTTTCTTCGCACTTTCTTACTTCTTCCCTTATCACTCTTTTTACATCTTCCATTAAATTTTCAGATTCTCTTACATAAACAAATCCTCTAGATACTACATCTGGTCCTGATACTATTTCTCCTGTTGAGGAATCCATAGTCATTACTATTACTATTAAACCATCTTGTGATAAATGTTGTCTGTCTCTTAATACTATGTTTCCAACATCACCAACACCTAATCCATCTACTAATATTTTTCCTGATGGAACTGAATTTGTTATTTTAGCTTCTTTTTCGTTTAATTCTAATATTCTACCATTTTCCATCATAAATATATTTTTAGGTTCTATTCCTATTTTTTTAGCTGTTTCTGCATGTGCTGTTAATTGTCTATATTCCCCATGTACAGGTATAAAATATTTTGGCTTTGTTAAAGATAATATTAATTTTTGTTCTTCTTGACAAGCATGTCCTGAAACGTGTATATCTTCTAACGAGCTATAAATTACTTCTGCTCCAATTTGCATTAAGTCATCTATTACCCTTGATACAAATTTTTCATTTCCTGGTATTGGTGTAGCAGAAATTATTACTAGGTCATTTGGTGTTATAACAACCTTTTTGTGGTCGCCTGCTGCCATTCTTGTTAAAGCAGACATTGTTTCTCCTTGACTTCCTGTAGTAATTATTACTAATTGTTCATCTGAATAGTTTTTTATCATATCTATGTCAATAAATGTGTTGTCAGGTACAGTTATATAGCCTAATTCTTTTGCAGTTTCTATCATATTTATCATGCTTCTACCACAAATTGCAACTTTTCTATGATATTTAATAGCTGAATTAACAATTTGTTGAACTCTGTGAACATTTGATGCAAATGTTGCAACAACAATTCTTTTTTTAGTATTTAAAAATAATTTATCAAATACCTCTCCAACTGAACTCTCAGACATTGTATATCCTTTTCTTTCAGAGTTTGTGCTATCTGAAAGTAATGCTAAAACACCTTTATTTCCTAACTCTGCAATTCTACCAAAATCCATTACTTTTTCATCTATTGGTGTATAATCTATTTTGAAATCTCCTGTGTGTATTACTGTACCAACAGGTGTATGAATTGCAAGCATTACTGCATCTGGAATACTATGTGAGCTTCTTATAAATTCTACCTTAATGTTTCCAAAATTTACTGTTTCTCCTTGATTTACAACTGTCATTTTTGCGCTTCTTAGCAATTTATGTTCTTCTAACTTATTTTCTATTAATCCTATTGTTAACTTTGTTGCATATATTGGTATATTAATTTGTTGTAATATATATGGTATAGCACCTATATGGTCCTCATGCCCGTGTGTTATTACTAAACCTTTTATTTTATCCTTATTTCTTTCTAAATATGTTATGTCTGGTATTACTAAGTCTACACCAAGCATATCATCCTCTGGGAATTCTAGCCCACAATCTACTAATACAATTTCATTTTCATATTCAAAAACTGTTATATTTTTTCCTATTTCTTCCAATCCGCCAAGTGGAATTATTTTTAAATTTTCTTTTTTAAACTCAAATTTTGTATTTTCCTTTTTATTACTATTATTTTTTGGTTTCTTATTTTCTGCTTTGTTATTCTCCTCTCTTTTATAATTTCTTTTTTGTGGTTTTCTTACTTGTTCTTTATCTTTTTGTTCTGTTTCAAGTGTCATATTTTTATATCTCCTCCTTAATTTTTGTCAAATTTATATACTAAAAAATAGTTTATTTATCTCAAAACTATTATAATTACAAAATATTTATATTTAGATTTACAATAGAAATTAAATATGTTTAAAAATTTTTCCGCACAAACTAAACATATTTTTACTACTTATTATTATAAATATTTAATATTCCGATTATACTTCATTTTATATATATAAATCTCTTCTTTACCAATTTTGGTAACAACTGTTAATTATTATACACTTTTTTTAATAAATTGTCAAATTTATTATCTTCATTGTATTAAAGGGGTGTCCCATAATGTCCCATTGGGACAATTGGGGACTGTCCCTAATTGAGACAAAAAAAAGATACAGCTTTTGGCCATATCTTTTATATGAATTCATATATTTATATAAATTTCAAATCTTATTTTTTATTTACTAAATCTTTTAAAGCTTTTCCTGCTTTAAATACAGGTGCTTTAGATGCAGGTATTTTTATTTCTTCTTTAGTTTGTGGGTTTCTTCCCTTTCTAGCAGCTCTTTTTCTTACTTCGAAAGATCCAAATCCAACTAATTGAACTTTGTCTCCTTTTGCTAATGTTTCTGATACAACATTTACAAATGCATTTAATGTTGCTTCAGCATCTTTTTTTGTTTCTCCTGTTTTAGTTGCGATAGCTGCGATTAATTCTGATTTGTTCATTTTTATTACCTCCTATAAGATTTTGAATATGTAGATAAATACATCTACTATTAACATTATTCGCCAAAGTTCTTTAAAATCCTTCTTTTTTTGTTGCTTTTTTTCTATAGCTCTATTTATCAGTGGCTTTGCCAATTTTAATTCTCTGTAACTTCGTATTTTACTGGGTTTCATGTTTTATTATTTTAAATATTTTGTTATTAAACGGTATCATATATAAATTATTTTTATCAAAAATTTTTAAGAAAATAATTAAAATACTATATATTAAGACAACTAAACCTAAAGTTAATATTAAACTTGTTTTTTCAGCAAATATGTATATTAATTTGTTGTATATAAATAATGCACAAATTATCATCATTACTGTAGCTAATATTGGTTTTAAAATAAATGTTGAAAATTTCAATTTTAAATTTATTATTTTTTTCAAAATCGCAAAATCTATTGTAACTGTAATCAAATGGCAAATTACTGTTGCTAGACTTGCTCCATTTACTCCGTCCTAATATGAATTTATCTGGATTTATTGGTACTAGTATTAAATTTAGTACTAGTTTTATTGCCACTCCTACAGATAAGGCTATTGCTGGCACTATTGATTTTCCTAATCCTTGTAAAGTTCCACTTATAGTTTGCTCTAAGACTATAAATATAATAGAAATGGCACTTATCTGTAATATAAATACACCATTGCTTTGACTTGGAAATAATAGTTTTAATATAGGACCTCCAAAAAATATTAATCCCACTGTGCATGGTAACCCTATCAATATTGTTAGTAGTAGCGAAAAAGATACTCTCTTTTTTATTGTTTCTAAATCTCCTATTGCTTTTGACGCTGCTATTGTTGGTATTAAAGTTGTTATAAGTGCTACATTAAATGACATTGGTAGCATTACAAGTGTATCCACTTTTCCGCTTAATATTCCATATTGTATTTTCGCTTCACTTTCACTTAAAAAATTTTTTAAACCTCTTACCACTGTTATAGAATCTATGCTCTTATTTAGTGATCCTAATACAGATATTAAAGACATTGGTATTGATACCGTTAGTATTTCTTTTATTGTACTTAATATCCTTCTATGTTTATAATTAACGGTTTTGATAATTTCTTTCCCAATTTCTCTTCTTATAGTTTTATAATATATGTATAAATATGCAAATCCTACTGCTGTTGCTAAAGTAGTTGCTAAATTCGCACCTGCTGCCATTATTGCTGTATTAGCTCCAGATACTATTGTAAGTAATTCTACTATTATAACAGTAAATACCATCTTAAATAATTGTTCTATTGTCTGTGAATTTGCTGTTACTTTTAAATTGTTTCTGCCATTAAAATATCCCCTAATTACACTAATTAATGTAACGAAAAATATTGATGGAGATAGTGCTACTAAAGTATATTCAGCCTCTGGAATTTGTAGCCATTTTGTTGCTATTTGTCCTGCTCCTAAAAATAAAATTAATGAACAAGCAAATCCTATTAATGCAAATGTTACAAAAGCTATCTTAAATACTCTATGTGCTCCTTTGCTATCGCCTACTGCTAATCTCTCAGATACTAATTTAGCAACTGCATTTGGAATTCCAACAGATGAAACTGTAAGTAGTAATGCATATATCTGGAATCCACTTGAATATATGGCATTACCCTTATCTCCAAAACCTTCCTTATTAGTTAAGTATACCTTATATATTAGTCCTAATACTTTAATTAAAATATGTGACAGCATTAAAACTAATACTCCACTCATGAAACTTTCTTTTTTTAGCTTTTTCTCTTTTTTCATTAAATCCCTCTAGCAGAAATATATTCAGCCTGATATTTTTTATTCATGCTTATAATATTTAAATATAATGTCATTAATTATATCCGTTATCCTTTTTGTGCAAAGTTTTTTTGCGAAAAGTCTTGTTTTTTTCATAATTTTGTAAGATAATATATATGTAAGATTATAATTATTGAAAGTGGTGAAACAATGAAGCTTTTTGATAAATTTTTAAAACTTCTAAAAACAGATAGAAATACTTTTGCAACATATATATTATCATTAATATCTTTTTACATATTAGTAGATAGAATCGTAGAAATGTTGTTTATTATATTCACAGGGGTTTCCTATTCATATTGGGGTCCTGTTAAATATACTTTAGCAATTGCCTGTGTGTCTTTTGCATTTTTCTTCTCTTCTGGCTCAAAATTTGCTAGAGCAGATATTAATAAACTAAGAATATTTCATACATTCATTGTTAGTTTTTATATAGTTTGTATTTCTGCACTTGTACAGTGGCTAAACGCTCTTATATGGTTAGGTTTATTATCTTTACCTAATTTTGTAGGCTTAGTAACAGATTTCTTTTATTTATTTAGACCTGCATTTACAGCTATAGGAATCTATATACCTCTTGTAACATTTTATAAAGTAATTAAATGGCTTATCTTTTCAATTAATGATGTTAAGGATATTAGAGATTCTATTTTTGATTATCCAGGAATTGATTTATCTGCTAAGTCAGAAGAAGTCGGAAATTTTACTTGTGAAGTTAAAATATGTATGGATACTGAAAGTGGTGTAGATGTAAAAATACCAGAAGCAAAACGTTTCGAGTCTTTGCTTGTTGTTGGTGTTTCTGGTTCTGGAAAAACTACTACAATTTATGAACCTATGATAGCTAGAGATTTTGAGAAAAAGTATTTCTTTAGAGAAGTAGCAAAAGAAATGGGATTTACAGCTTTAAAAACTGGAATTGCCACATTAACATATCCATATACTAATGAATATCTAAATGAAAACTTTTCTTTAAGTATGCTAACACCAAATCCAGATAAGCTTGACTTATATAAGACTTATATGAAAAAAATGTTAATTTCTTCTTCTGGAAATAAATTTGTTTATAAAGATTTAGGTTTAACATATATGTCACCAGATTATAACACAATAGAAACTATGGCAAGTGTAGCTAAGAATTTCAAAATACCTGTAAATATTATTGACCCAAATGATTCTAATTCTGTTGGATTAAATCCTTTTATTTATAAAGATCCTATAAAAACAGGTATTGCTATATCTTCTGTTTTAAAAGGCTTATTTGCTACAAACAGACCAGATTTAAGCTTAGCCTTTAGAGAAAATGCTGCTATACAAATATTAGAAAATCTTTCTATTTTATTAAAAGAAATGTACCCAAGATTACATGAAGGTGCTTTACCTAACTTAGAAGATTTACTAAATATGTTAAATAATTTTAGCCTAGTAGAAGAAATGACAGAGCAAATGAAACTAATACCAGAATTAGCTGATAAATATAGAATACTAATTAGATATATGGAAAATAACTTTTATGCAAGCAGTACAGATTTAAATAATACTAAAACTTCAGTATTTACAGCTTCTGCTGAATTAGATAATTTATTAAGATATCCTGGTGTAAAAAGTATTTTATGTAATAGAACAAATAATTTAGATTTTGATAAAGCTTTAGAAAGAGGCGAAATTACTCTTGTTTGCACAAGAAGAGGGGATTTAGGGCTTAATGCGCATAAAGCTTTTGGATTGTTCTTTATACTGTTAATGCAACAGTCAATCCTATCTAGACCTGGAAATGATAATACAAGAATTCCACATTTCTTATATATAGACACATTCCCAGATTTTATTTGTAAGGCTACAGAACCAATCTTTACTGTTTATAGGAAGTATAAAGTAGCAACAGTTTTAGATGCCCAAAACTTATCTCAATTAGAAGGAGAAGGTAATTCAGCCAACGGTTCGGGTAAACACTTTAGAGATACAATATTATCAAACTGTATAAATAAAGTAATATTTGGAAATGCTTTACCAGAAGATATTACTTGGTGGGAAACAGAAATGCAAACTAAAAGAGAATGGAAATGGAACAATAGCTATCAAACAGATTCAGAGAAAAATGATTTTGGATATGATTCGAAAAAGTCAAACATAGAATATAAATGGGTTGCTAATTTTAGTGCTGGTAAAATAAAATCTTTAAAAAGTAACCAGATTATATACAAAGTTAAAAATTTAAAAGGTCAAAGTATTGTAGATAAAGGTAAGGTAGCTGGCTTAGAAAGTAAATACAAAGAGCCACAAAAAATAAAAGAATATAATTTTGATAAATTTACTAGTGGAATATCACAAGATGCTAAATTAAAGGAAAAAGCACATACTATTATAAAAAAACATTTAGACGAAGATTATAATGAAGATGATCCAATTAAAATTGATAATTCAGATTCTAAATTCTTATTTGATAATGAAGATGCAATTGTAGTTGATTTAAAAAAAGGAAATAGTAATTAATCAAAAGATTTACCACCCCAAAAAGGGGTGGCATTTTTTTCTATTTAATTTTTCTTGCTTCAAGATAATATCTTTTGTCATAACTGTGTCCCATTGAGAAGGTTTTTCTTGGTAATGCTCCATCTAATATAACTGTTTTAAATAATTCTGATTTGTGCATTTTTGGTAGCAAGAATCCAATATTTCCTTCTTGTTCTCCTAATTTTTCTGTTGTTTCTTCTCCATGTATATAATCCACTCTTCCGCCATTGTTTTTTAAATATTCGTCTATAAATATTTGTAAGCTTCCTACTGCTAAATTTGACTTAGGATTTTTTATACAAATTTTACCTTTTTTGCCTTTATATACATATTCTATTATTTGACCTTCTCCTTCTTCTGATGTTTCATAGAATTTTTTAAATTCTTCTATCATGTGCTCTGGATTAACTCCAAATACAACTCTGTGAATAGGTTCAAAATCTAAGGCTTCACTATGTAAATTAACTACTTCTACTAATGCATATCTTGCAGGATGATTTTCGTACTCTTCTTTTGGTAATGTTTTCTTTAAGTTTTCGTAACATGTTTTTGCTGTAGCTAATGAGTGGTTTCCATCTCCTACTGAGAATAGCAAAACTCCTTTGTCTTTAACATTGTATTTTCGTTCAAATTCTTCTTTGTCTGCTAATTCTGACATACCATCAAAAACTTTTTCTATAAGCTCATCATTAAGTTTATATCCTTTTATATGACCACCATTTTTCATTAAGTCTGTATCATATACTTTGTCACTTTCACTTACTTTATTTGCTAATTCCTCTATTATTTGTTTTTTATCATCATCTATTAATAACATTATATGTGGTAATTCTAATGGTGCATTTTCTCTTACTCTTACTCTAGGTGGTATTCTTTCTAAAACCGTTCCCTCTGTAGCTCTAATTAGTGTTTGTGAATCTTTTGCAAATGAATAATCCTCTAAATCTACCTTTCCTATTAATCCTTTTCTTATTCTTCCGTCTGCTTGTGTTCTTTCTACATATATTAAACTATCCTTTAATGTTTTGAAAAAGTCATTATCAAGCAATTTTTTCATTTCTCTGTTTACTTCTTCTATTCTTTCTGTTACATTACTTTCTTCCAAATATATTTCTGGTAATGTTACTCTTAATGTTGATGGGTTATTTCCTACAATTTTAGTTACATCCTCCCAATACTCTGGCTCTGATGTATATTGATCACAAGCTATAACCGCCCATTTACTCATATCTGCTTTTTCTGGCAATAGTATGTCAGCTTTTGAAAATGGTATTTTCATATGTTTTCACGTTCCTTTCTAAAAAATATATAAATTGAAAAATTTATTTTCAATTATTAACTTAATAGTTTAATTTCTGCTGTATTCATTTGATATTTATTAGTATTTTCATCCAATTTAATTGTTACTAATGTATTTTCTAAAGTATCTGAATTTTGTTTTAAGTCTGTTGTAAAATATAGATTTATTTTTTCTATTTCTAATTGGTTCATAACTATTTGTTTAAATACTTCCGCTATATGTTTTTCATCCTCACATACTATTATTAATTGTGGTATAGACGCAAAACCAGAATCCCCTGGGACGAAATTTTCATAGAAATCTTTATATAATTTCATCTTTTCTATTAATTTCTTTTCCCAGTCTTCTTCTCTTCTTATCACCTCAAATAAAAATTGTATTGATTTTTCATTTTTAGTTAATTTTATTCCTCCACCTGAAGCTTTAAATACTTTTCCTAAAACTTTTGCTTTTAAGGCTGGCTTTGGAGTATATGAATCATAAGCTTTTACTTTATTTAAATATGCTATTATAACTTGGTTACCTGCCAATCTCTTTTTTATCATGGCTACTGGTTTTGTATTATCAGTTGGTTGCCATTTACATTCTATTCCTCTTGAATCTAGTAAATATTTCCCCATTTTTTCTAAGCAATATACTCTATATATTCCTTTTCCATCTTTTGAGTCAAAATAATATCTAGTTAATATTTTAGATTTTACTAATTGTTCTAATTTGTTATTTAGTTTATCTTGTGACCCAGGCTCTATTCCTTTTCTCTCTAGCATTTGGTATATTTGTCTCGAGGTAATAAATTCAAACTCATTCACTAATTCTAGTATTTTAAAATGTAAATCATTTATATGTCCTAAATTTATCTTATGTATAATTTGGTTCATGGAAACATATCCATCTTTGCCATCAAAAACCTTTATTTCTCCTGGTCTTATTGCAAAGGGAGATACTGTCGCTTTTATTTCATTATCTCTAACCATATTAACCATCCTCTCTTATTAAGATAGCATAATTCTATCACAAATTTATTTATTTGTCTACTTTATTAGGCTTTCAATCTGTTTGTTATTTAAATATTTCCATTCTCCTATTTTCAAGTCTTTTACAATTAAATTTCCTATTCTACTTCTATGCAATGCTAATACCTTTTTTCCTATTGCATTACACATTTTTCTGACCTCTCTATTCTTTCCTTCATGTATAATAATTTCTATTCTTGATACATCTTTTTCCTCATCAATCTTTAATATTTTAACTTTTGCCTTTCCAGAAACATAATCTTCTATTTTAACTCCTTTTTCTAATGCTTTTATTTCTTCTTCTGTTACTTTTCCTTTCAAAGTAACATTATAAGCCTTTTCTATTTCATATTTTGGATGTGTAACTTTATATATAAATTCTCCATCATTGCTTAAGATTAATGCTCCTGAGGTATACATGTCTAATCTTCCAACTGGTACCACCTTTTCTTTTATGTTTATTAAATCTAAAACCGTCTCTCTATTAAATTGGTCTTTTGCTGTTGTAACATATCCTATTGGTTTATTTAGTAGTATATATATTTTATCTTCAACATTTTTTACTACTTTCCCTTCAAAAGTAACTTCATCTTTAGCAGGATTTACTTTTGTTCCCAATTCTGTTATTATTTTTCCATTTACTTTTACTTTTCCTGCTAATATATATTCTTCTGCTTTTCTTCTGGAGCATATTCCACTATTAGCTAAAAATTTTTGTAATCTTATTTGTTCCATTATTTTTCCTTTCATTATTTTTTATATTATATATAATTTTTCTAATATTTCCTTAAAATACTGTGGCAGTGGAGCTATTAGTTCCATATGTTTTTTAGTTGTTGGATGTTCAAATTCTAATTTATATGCATGTAGCATTTGACCTTCTACTCCAAATTCATTTTTTCCATTTGAATAAACAGCATCTCCAACAATTGGATACCCTATTTCTGCCATATGTACTCTTATTTGATGTGTTCTTCCTGTTTCTATTTTAACTTCTAACAAAGTATATTTACCATATCTTTTTAATACTTTAAAATGTGTTATAGCTGGTTTTCCATCTTTATTAACTGCCATCTTTTTTCTATCTCTTGTACTTCTACCTATTGGCATATTAATTGTTGCCTCTTCTTCTGGCACATTTCCTCTTACCAATGCTATATATGTTTTTTTAACTTTTCTTTCTTTTATTTGATTACTAATATTTATATGAGCTATGTCATTTTTAGCAACTATAATTATTCCAGATGTGTCTTTATCTAGTCTATGAACTATTCCTGGTCTAATTTCGCCTCCTATACCAGATAAGCTGTTTTTACATATTGCCAATATAGCATTTACTAATGTTCCATCTGGATTTCCATTAGCTGGGTGAACTACTAATCCTTTTGGCTTATTTACTACTATTATATCATTATCTTCATATATTATTTCTATTGGTATATTTTCCGCTTCTAACTTAGTTTCTTTTGCTTTTGGCACATTTATACAAATCTCATCATTTGCCTGAACTTTATAAGAAACCTTTTGCTTCTTTTCATTAACCAAAATATTGTTAGTTTCAATTATCTTTTTTATCATTGTTCTAGATAGTTCACTATAATTTTCTGCTATATAACTATCTAATCTTTTTCCTACATCTTTTTCCTCTACAATAATTTTTTTCATCTATTTTTCATTCCTTTATGTCCTTTTAAATTCTTAAATTCTTTTGTAGTGTATATTGCCATACTTAAAGCAAAGCTTATCCAACCTACTACGACTAATATGTCTGCTATATTAAATGTTGGAAAATTAAATATTGGTGATATATCTATAAAATCTATTACTGTTCCTCTAAAAATTCTGTCTATTAAATTTCCAAATCCACCTGCTAAAATTAATGATAATGATATGCTTGTAAATTTGTTCATCATTTCTTTTTGATTTAGCATAAATCTTATGACAACAGCCATTACAATTATATTTATTATAATATTTGTAACTCTACCATTAGAATTAATTCCAAATGCAACACCACTGTTCTCCACATATGTGAAGTTTAGAAAATTATTTATTATATTTACCGATTCCCCTTTAATAGTATTTATGACTATTATTTTTGTTGCTTGATCTAATATTATTAAAAATACTATAAGTAATATTAGTAAAATATTTTTCTTTTTCATTTATTTTAATCATTCCTTCATTTCAATTTTACATCTTTCATATATTACAAAACTTTTATCTGAATATATTTCTAAATAACTATCATCTCTAGAAATATATTTATAAAGCTTTGATGTTTTTTTCAAAATAACATGTGTTATTCCATACTTTTCAAAAGTATCTTCATAATATTCATTTAAGCCTGATATTTCCATAAAATCTGTAAATATATCTCTTCCTTCAAATTTTCCATCTTCTTGCATACTTCCATTAAACTCTGGTGCATATAAATCCGCTCTTGAATCTATAAATACAGGAATTCCTTTATATAGCAAATAACTTCCATAATTATATTCGTTAAAAAGTTTTATATTTTTTACATCAAGATTTTGTAACATCCAATCTGCTGCTTCTACTGGATATTTAGTCCTACTTACAATTTTGTTTCCTATTTTGCCACTATACATATGTAAACTCATTATAATTATTAATAATAAAGTAATTACTTTTCCTGGCAATGTGCATATCATATTTATAAACTTTTCTTTTGCCTCTGGTGCATATTTTTCAAATAAACTTGATACTAATTTTGAAAATATAAAAGAACCTATAAGCGCCAATAAAGAAGTTTGCCTTCTGGTCATAAATGCTAGTAAAGTTAATCCTGAAAGCATAAATAAATCTCTTAATTTTATTTTTGTATCTGTAAACATTAATATTATTATAAAAATTATTAATAAAGTCATAATTGGTATATTATTTACTAATGTTAATGGTAAATGCTCACTAATATTATGTGTAGTATTTCCTTTCATGGTCTTTATTAAATAGGTATATGGTGTTGTTCCAAGTGGTGTTAAAAGTCCTGTAAAAATAGATATAATCATTATAATTATTAAACCTTTTATAGGTATTTCTTTTGTTATTTTTACTTTGTATGGATTGTTCCTTCTTTTTTTCTGCCCTTCCAATACCACTAAATGATTTTCTTGTATATGTTTTAATTCCTCTGCAACTTTTTCCGCCTGTTCTTTTTTTCCTTTTCTATTTAATCTTTTTATTTTATTTTTGCATGTCCACACTTGAATTCTATTATATATATCATTATCACTTATCCAGCAAATAATGGCTTCTGCAATATATGGTAAAAATAGTACGAAATAAAATGGCCAAACTGCAACATGTATATTTACCATTAAAATAGAAATTGCTAATAACCCAAATAAATAAATTTTTTTGTTCGTTTCTATATAATCTTCAATAAATAATATTGTTAATGCAAATAAAATAAATGTAACTAATTGTGCTCTAGCAGCAATATAGTCTTTTAATAAATATAATACGCCTAATGTAACAATAAAAGATATAACATTATTTTTAGATAGTTTTGAATTTACTAAGTAGACCACAAGGCCTAGTACCATACTTAGCATGACTGTAGCTATATATATAGCTGTAAATCCACCTATTCCAACATTTTCTCCCAGATTATATACTAAATAAGTGGCTGTATCATAAGCCCAATGAGGATACGTATATGGCAAATTTTCATGCCAAGAAAATGGGTCTTTCATATCAATTCCATTTTCTAGTATATGTTTTCCTATCGCTACAGTATAATATGTATCATTTTGTAATGTTATTGGTGTAATCGAAAATGCAAAAATAACTATTGATACAATTGCAATAATATTAAATACTCTTTTTTTATTCATAAATGTCCTCCAAATTATATATTAAACTCTGTATATATTGCATTATGGTCTGATGTACCATTTGCATCTATTGTTTCATATTTTATTAGTTCTATATTTTCAGAATAAAAAATTGTATCTATACAACCTTTTCCAAGTTCTGAAAACCATGTATCTTCTTTGTTATCTATCTTTTTTAACTTTTTCTGCAATATTTCATACTCTTCATATCTTTCTTTTTCTTCAAATATATATCTTCCTTTTCCTAGTCTTGTTACCCCAACATTAAAGTCTCCACCTACTATAATTACTTCATTTGAATCTATTTTGCTAATTATTCTACACAATTCTTTAGCTGCTAATATTCTTTCATCCTCATATGTTGATAAGTGTACAGAAAATAGGTTTAATTTAGTAGTTCCTAGTGATATTCTGTTATATAATATTCCTCTTTGCTCATGTTTTGTATCTGTTAATGGCATTAAATAATTAGCTGAAAATGATATTAAAAATCTGCTTATTATTCCATCTCCGTAATATCCATCTTCTAAGGTTATATTGCTTTCCATAGAGCAATAATACATTCCTACTTTTTTTGCAAATTCTCTAATTTGATTTACCTCTCCTGCCCTTTTGGTGTACATATCAACTTCTTGCAAAAATATTATATCTGGTTTGTATTCTTTTATTAAATTTGCCTGTCTCTCTATGTCTATTATATTGTCCATTCCTCTGCCATGGGCAACATTAAATGTAATAATTTTTACTAGCATATAACCACTCCCTTTTATTCATATTTTTACAGTTCAATTATATCAAAGGTACTGATAGAATTACAAGGAAAAGATTAAAATAACACAAAAAATGCCTCTAAAGAGGCATTTTTATTTTAACTAATTTTTAATTTGTTTTGCTACTTCTTCTGCAAAGTTTTCTTCTCTTTTTTGTAATCCTTCGCCTTTTTCAAATCTTGCAAATCTTAAGATTTTAGCATTATTTTCTTCTGCTAATTTAGATATTTTTATATCTGGATTTTTTACAAAAACTTGCTCTACTAAGCATATCTCTCCATAGAATTTTCCAATTCTACCTTGAACCATTTTTTCTGCTATTTCTGCTGGTTTTCCTTCATTCATAGCTTGTGCTTTTAGTATTTCCATTTCTTTTTGTAATCTATCTGCTGGAACTGAATTTCTATCTAAGTATTCTGGTCTTGCAGCTGCAATTTGCATACATATATCTTTTGCAAATTGGCTATTTCCACCTTCTACTTCTACTAAAACTCCTATTTTTCCATCTCCATGAATGTAGCTTTCTATTAATCCATTAGTTTCAAATCTTTCAAATCTTCTAATAGACATATTTTCACCAATTGTTGCAATCTTTCCAGTTAATACTTCGCCAACTGTTTTTCCTGCTTCTGCTATAGAAGGTTGTTCTAATAATTCTTCTACAGTTGCTGGATTTTTTTCAACTATTTGTTTTGCTACATCTGCTACAAAACTTCTGAATTCTTCGTTTTTTGCCACGAAGTCTGTTTCTGCATTTACTTCTACTACTGCTCCTATTTTTTTATCTTCTGAAACATAAGTAGTAACTAAGCCTTCTGCTGCAATTCTGTCTGATTTTTTAGCAGCTTTAGCAATTCCTCTTTCTCTTAAAAGTTCTATTGCCTTTTCTTCGTCTCCATTAGTCTCTGCTAAAACTTTTTTACAGTCCATCATTCCTGCACCAGTTTTTTCTCTTAATTCTTTAACTTGGTTTGCTGTTATCATAGTCGTCTATCTCCCTTCGTTTTTTAGATTTATTTAATTAGTTTTCTTCAACTGCTTCTACAACTTCTTCCATGCTTTGTGGTTCTTCTTCTGCTACTTGTTCTTCTTGTACATCAGTAACCATAGATTCGCCTTGTCTTCCTTCTATAACTGCATTTGCCATACAATCTGCTATTAATTTAACTGCTCTTATTGCATCATCATTTCCTGGAATAGCATAATCTACTTCTTCTGGATTACAGTTTGTATCTATTAATCCAATAACTGGAATGCCTAGTTTTTTTGCTTCTAATATTCCAATTCTTTCTTTTTTAGGATCTACTATAAACATAACTCCTGGAAGTTCTTTCATTTCTTTAATTCCTCCAAGGTTTTTTTCTAGTTTTTCCATTTCTTTTTTTAGAAGTATAACTTCTTTTTTAGGTAATACATCAAATGTTCCATCTTCTTGCATTGTTTCTAATTGTTCTAATCTGTCAATTCTTTTTCTAATTGTTGCGAAGTTTGTTAATGTTCCACCTAACCATCTTTGGTTAACATAGTACATACCACATTTTTCTGCTGCTTCCTTCATACAATCTTGTGCTTGTTTTTTAGTTCCTACAAATAGAACTGTTTTTCCTGCTTCAGCTTGTTCTTTTAAAAAGCTGTAAGCTTCATCTAATTTTTTAGATGTTTTTTGTAAATCGATAATGTGAATTCCATTTCTAGCTTGAAAAATATATTCAGCCATTTTTGGATCCCATCTTCTTGTTTGATGTCCGAAATGAACACCTGCTTCTAGTAATTGTTTCATTGCAACTACTGCCATTTTAAATTCCTCCTTTTAGTTTTTTACCTCCACATAGCTTCTAACATTTAAGAAGACTTGTTTTTATAAAACAAGCACTTTTCTTAAACTAACTATATGTGTGTTTTAACAGGCAATATTATATCAGACTTTATTACAGATTTCAAGTGGTTTTTAAAGATTTTAAGGCTCTTTCTGCCATTTTTTCGTATCTTAATTTTTTATCTTTTATTTTTTCGTCCAATTCTGGCAAAATTCCAAAGTTTGCATTCATTGGTTGAAAGTTTTTATTTGGTGTAGATATATAATTTGCTAGTGCCCCAATGACTGTTTCATTTGGAAATACTGCCTTGCATTTTATTTTATTGCCTTTTAAATTTAGGCATGCATTTATCCCAGCTACAAGCCCTGAAGCTATTGATTCTACATACCCCTCTACACCTGTTATTTGCCCTGCAAAATATATATTAGAATTTTTCTTTAAATTATATGTATTATCTAAAAGTTCTGGTGAATTTATAAATGTATTTCTATGCATAACGCCATATTTAATAAACTCTGCATTTTCTAATCCTGGTATTAAACTAAATACTCTTTTTTGTTCCCCAAATTTCAAATTTGTTTGGAAACCTACTATATTAAATAAATTTCCTTCTGTATTGTCTTGTCTTAACTGTACTATTGCATATGGCCTTTTTCCTGTTCTTAAATCTGTGAATCCTACTGGCTTTAATGGTCCAAATCTTAGTGTGTCTATTCCTCTTTTCGCCATTACTTCTACAGGCATACACCCTTCAAATATTTCTTTTTTTTCAAAATTATGAAGTTCTACTACTTCTGCATTAATAAGCTCACCATAAAATTTTTCGTATTCCTCTTTATTCATTGGCAAATTAATATAACTGTTCTCATTCTCTTTTTCTAATCTTGTTCTCCATTCGTCAATAGACTCTTCTTTTCCTCGTTCTTGCTTATATCTATCTCCATAAAAACCTATATTCATATTTATGGAAATTTTTTCTACTATCGGTGCTGCTGCATCATAAAAATACAATTTATCTTCTCCTGTAAGTTCTTGTATTTCTTTGGATAAACTTTCTGAAGTAAGTGGACCTGTTGCAATAATTACAATTCCATTTTCAGCTAATTGCTTAACAGATATTTCTTTTCCAACTTCCTGCCTTATTACTTCTATGTTTGCAAACTGTTCTAATCTTTTAGTTACTTCTTCAGCAAACTTTTCTCTGTCTACTGCTAATGCTTGACCTGCAGGAACTTGTACCTCATCTGCAATTTTTATAAGTAGAGAGTCTAATTGCCTTAATTCCTCTTTTAGTAATCCAGATGCATTTGTAATTAAATTAGATTTAAAAGAATTGCTACACACAATTTCTGCTAAATTGCAGTTACTGTGTGCAGGTGAAAATTTACTAGGTTTCATTTCATATAATTTTACTTTTATTCCTCTTTTGGCAATTTGGTATGCAGCCTCTGAGCCTGCTAACCCTCCTCCAATTATTGTTATATTTTTCTCCATAGTTTTTCCTCTTTTTTATACTTATATAATTTAAACTGTTAAAAATTGTATGTGTAACAACTCTTAAGTTTTGTATATATTTTTTAATAAAGTTGGCAATGACCAACTTTCGATTTATTGTTCGAAAGTCAGTCATTACCCGAGTCAAATGTTAATTTTAGTGTAATATGCGTCCGCATTCGCCACCTACCTGGCATTCGTCATCAGAATCAGCAAATTCGTCCGAATCGCAATCTGAATCGTACTCAGAATCAGCCAAATTGCACAAAGCACGAATTAAATTGCTCACACCATCAACATTATCGAAACTTTCTCTGTCATCATCATAGTCTTTGCTTTCATTTTCCAGTTCTTGCATCCACATTTTCCTTTTTTGAGCAACTTCTGTAATTCTTTTTGCTACAAATACAAATGCTTCTTCTAAAGAAACTTTATTTCTTATAGCAACGAAAGTTATATGTTCTGCTATATTGATAGGAATATCATTGCTTCCGTCCTGCATATAGAACTCCACTTCTACTTTTGTCAGACTGTCTGCCAAAGCTTGCACCATGTTTGTATTTGCTATCTGGTTAATTAAGTCCCGCATTTTTTGGTTTTCGTCATTAAAATCAAACATTTTTTACTCCTTTGATACATTAAGACAACCTGTCTCAATGTCACCCCTCAGGGAATTGTAATATGTCTTACACACATTGTGTTTGACATTTATTATTATACATCGTTTTACATAATTTGTCAATTTTAAAATAATTACACTATTTTTTATTTTCTATTTATATTTTTGACATTTTATGATAAAATAATTTATATTATTTTAGAAGGAGTAAAACTATTATGAATTTAAATAAATGTTGTCGTTGTGGTTGCTTTTATGCTACAGAAGGAGATGTCTGCCCTAATTGTCAACCAAAAGATTTTAATGAAATTACCAAATTAAAAAGTTATTTAGAAATTAATTCTACACCAGATTCTATTGAGTGTATATCTGCAAATACAGGAATTTCTTTTAAAAATTTAAATAGATTTTTAGCTCAAGATGAATTTTCTAAATTGTCTAATAAATTTAATAATTCTAGTAATATAGGAATTAATTTATAAGAAAGGCATTTTGCTAAGTAAGTCTTCGAAGTAAGTGCAAAATACATGCCACTCACTCTGCTCGGGCAAATTTAGGTAGCCTAACCTTGTTGTATACGTAAAAATCTTCGATTTTTCCTATGCAATAAGAAAGGCATTTTGCTAAGTAAGTCTTCGAAGTAAGTGCAAAATACATGCCACTCGCTCTGCTCGGGCAAATTTAGGTAGCCTAACCTTGTTGTATAAAACAAGAAACTCAGCAATAGCTGAGTTTTTTAAATTATCTTTATTATTGCTTTTTTAGTGCCTATTTCTTTTTCTCCTATTGCATATATTGCCTTTAATTGTTCCACCGCTTCTTTTGCCTTTTTTTCTTCATTTGCATGTATATATGCTAATACATCTCCTATAGCAACTTTGTCTCCTACTTTTTTTTCTAATACTATTCCTACTGTTTTATCTATTTTATCTTCTTTTTTTATACGCCCTGCCCCTAAAAATACAGATAATCTACCTATTTGCTCTGCATTTATATCTGCTACGAATCCATCTTTTTCACATATTACAGGAATTATATATTTTGCTTTTTCAAATTTTTCTGGATTCTCTAGGTATGAAATATCTCCATTCTGTTTTTTGACTAATTGTTTAAATTTTTCTAATGCTTTACCATTTTGTATGTTTTCTAACATTTTTCTTTTGTTTTCTTCTATGCTGTCGCCCTTTCTTGCTAGTCTTATCATTTGTGCTCCAAGTTCTAATACAACTTCTTGTACATCTTTCTCTATATTACCTTTAAGTGCATTTATCACTTCTAAAATTTCTAAAGTATTTCCAACATTTTTTCCGAGTGGTTCATCCATATTTGTTATTACACATACTGTTTCTTTATTTGCTAATTCACCTATTTTTTTCATTATTTCAGATAATTTAATTGCATCTTGTTCATTTTTCATAAATGCTCCACTACCACAAGTTACATCTAGCACTATTTTATTTGCACCTGCTGCAATTTTTTTACTCATTATGCTAGATGCTATTAGTGACATATTTTCTACACAACTTATGGTATCTCTTAAAGCATATATTTTTTTATCTGCCGGTGCCAAATTCAATGTTTGACCAATTAAACTAATTCCTATACTTTTTACATTTTGTTTAAATGTATCGATATCTATGCTTGTATCATAGCCTGGTATTGCTTCTAATTTATCTATTGTTCCTCCTGTAAAGCCTAAACCTCTTCCTGACATTTTTGCAACAGGTACACCTAATGATGCAATTATTGGTGCTAATATAAGAGTTACTTTGTCTCCAACTCCACCCGTACTATGTTTATCTACAACAATTCCTATTTCTGATAAATCTAATACATCGCCTGAATATGCCATTGCTACTGTTAAATTTGTTGTTTCTTCCTCATCTAGTTTATTTATATATATTGCCATTATTAGTGCTGCTGCTTGATAATCTGAAATAGAATTATTTGTATATCCTTGAACAAAGAAGTCTATTTCTTCTTTAGACAATTTTTTACCGTCCCTTTTCTTAGCAATTATATCTAATATATTCATGATTATTTCTCCTTTAGATAATATTTTTTACAAAACTCCTTCTATGTATTGGACATAGTCCGTTTTCTCTTATTGCTTGCATATGTGCAGCTGTACCATATCCTTTATGTTTAGCAAAACCATATTGTGGATAAATCTCATCCATTTGTTTCATTATTCTATCTCTTGTTACTTTTGCAATTATTGAAGCACAGGCAATTGAATAGCTTATTGCATCTCCATGTATTATAGATTTATATGGTATTCCTAAAGTATCTATACCTGTTAAAGCATCTACTAAAATAACTTCTGGTCTTTTCAAATTTTGTTTTTCTAATTTTTCTTCAAGTTCTTTTATTGCAATAGTTAATCCTTTTTTAGTAGCATTTAATATATTTATTCTGTCAATTTCCTCTTGGTTTATTATTCCTACTCCATAGGCTATAGCTTCTTTTATTATTTCTTCATATATTCTTTCTCTCTTTTTTTCTGCAATTTTTTTTGAATCATTTACCCCTTCTATCATAGAGTCTTTTGGCATTAATGAACATGCAACAACTACTGGACCTGCTAAAGGTCCACGCCCTGCTTCATCTATTCCACATATTGATACTATTCCTTTTTCATATAATGCTTTTTCTTCTTTCTTTAAATTTAGTAATCTCTCTAATTCTTTTTCCTTCATTATTTTTCCTCGTTTGCTGTTTATTCTTTTATATTTTCTTCTACAAAGTCTTTTTCTTCGTTTAATTTGTTGAAATCTGATAATTTATATAATATGTTATCCCCAATTTGAACTCCTTTTGTGTATAAAATTTCTAAATTATCATAATTTACAATATAATATTGATCTGATTCTAATTCTATATTACCTAGTCCAATTTCTTTTAAATTTTCTTTATCTAATACATAATATTTGCTATTTTCATCTATTGTTATATTTTGTTGTTCTAATAATTTTTTTATATTTTCCTCTTCTTTTTTATCTGAAATTTTTATACCTGCTAATTCCTTTTTTAATGCCTTTTCTTCTTCTGCTATTATTTTTGCTTTTCCTTGTATTGCCAACATATTTGTTTTTATTGTTTCACTTTCTTCATTTTTGTATTGCAATTCTACAAAGCGTACTGCCACCAATATTAAAACCAGTATTATTATTACTAAAAATATTGTTGTCATATGTGTAAGTCCATTTTCTTTTTTCATATTTTACCTCCATCTATTGCTTTATTATATATAATATTTATTTTAAATACAAGAGCAGTTTTTTATTTCTTCCAATATCTAAATTTTTCATATTTTTTTCACATTTTTTTCATAATTCTCTTGTATTATAATAATAATTTAGGTTATCATATAATCAAATAATTAATTTTAGGAGGTATTAAAATGGACGAAAATAATAATAATAACACTTTTAAGAGTATTGATTCCACTAATTTTAATTCTTCTTATAGAGAATTTAAAAATAGCGAAAAAAAATTTAATTTTGGATTTACAAGAAATGTATTAGCACCATTTTTATTTGGAGTTATTGGAAGCATCACTGTACTAGCAGTCTCTCTTAATGTCCCTAGCATAAAGGAAAATTTAGTAAAAAAACTTGTTACTATAGAAACACCTAATGCTTATGGAGAAAGTATAAATAATGAAAATATTAATACACAAATGGTTTCTTTAGCAGGATATTCTGAAACAGGTGTTGGCGTGGCTGCAAAAGTACGTCCTTCAATTGTTGGAATAGAAGTAGAATATTCTGTAAATTCAATATTTTATAGGAATACATCTACTGCAACAGCCGCTGGCTCTGGAATAATAATTAGTGAAGATGGATACATTTTAACAAATAACCATATAGTTAATTCTTCTTCATCTTATTATTACGAACTTGGAAAAGCCAATAAAGTTACTGTTACTTTATATAACGACAAAACAAAATATGATGCTACTATTGTAGGAACAGATTCTCAAACAGATTTAGCTGTTATTAAAATAGAAAAAAGTGGACTAACCGCTGCTGAACTTGGAGATTCTGATGCTGTGCAAGTTGGAGAATTTGCTATGGCTATAGGAAATCCTTTAGGTTTAACAGATAGCGTTACAGCAGGTATTATAAGTGCTGTCAATAGAGAAGTTTCTGATCAAGATGGTAATACTTATGTTGCAATTCAGACAGATGCATCTATAAATTCTGGAAATAGTGGAGGTGCATTAGTAAATAGTAAAGGGCAAGTAATAGGGGTTAATACACTAAAACTTTCTGGCAATGGTGTTGAAGGAGTTGGATTTGCAATTCCTATTAATTCTACAAAAGAAATTTATGAACAACTAATTCAGTATAACAAAGTAAAAAGACCATATATTGGTATTGGTGGATATGACCTAGACGAACAAACTGCTGAATATAATAATTTAGTTATTGGTATTTATATTAAAACTATAGATGATTTTTCTGCTGCTGAAAAGGCTGGATTGAGAATTGGTGATGTAATAATAGAAGTAGAAGGAACCAAAGTAACTAAAATGGATGAATTAAATGCTATAAAAAATAAAAAACAAATTGGAGATACTTTAAAGTTAAAGGTTTATAGAGATGGTAAAGAGAAAGATATAACAGTAACATTACAAGAACAACCATAATTTTAGTGGAGGTTTGTTGCTAAAACATACCTCCACAATTTATAATTATAAACTAATAAATTACAATTAGTTCACACAATGTTCAAAAATCTTTGGTATATTATATTCAGTTGATAAATATTACTCCGTTATCAACATATATAAAAACATCCCCTTTTGTTTTTTTAAAGACACATATTATTAATATAATATGTGCCTTTTTTATTGTCCTCTATATATATAATTTTCTGGGTTTACTTGTGAGCCATCTTGCCTTATTTCAAAGTGTAAGTGGTTTCCTGTTGAGTTACCTGTTGAGCCAACTGCTGCAATTACATCTCCTGCTTTTACTTTTTGTCCTTCTGTTACATATAGACTACTACAATGTCCGTAATATGTTTCTACTCCATTACCATGGGATATAATAACTAAGTTTCCATATCCACCATAATATTCTGCAAGTTTTATTGTTCCATCTGCAACTGCCTTAATTTGTGTACCATAACTAGCTCCTATATCTATTCCCATATGTGTATGGTCTCTTATATCTTCTATAGCTCCAAATCTGGATGTTATAACACCAGAAACTGGCACACATGCAAGATATACTCCATTGATAGAATTACATTTTATTACATCTAATTCCTCTATCATACTATTTCTTGCTGTTTTTATAGTGACTGTTTCGCATTCTTTCATGTCTTCTGTATATAATTCTTTTATTCCTATATTTAAATCTTGTATACTACTATATTCTGATTTTAATTCTGCTACTAATGTTTCAGCTTCTTCTAATGTATTTACTTTTGACTTTTCTTCTCCATTTAAAGTTATTGCATATATTTTGTACGTAAATTTCATTTGCTCTTCCATTTTTGATAAAATTATATTTTCGTTTGTTTCCTCACTTTTACTTATCAGCCTTAATCCATATTCTGGTAAATTATCTATATCAACAAATGCAACATTTACTCCTTTTAGATCATTTATATATTCTTCTATTTCTTGTTCAAATTTTTCTTTACTGTCTACATAGCCTACTCTTTCTCCATCTATTGTTACTGCACATACTAATTTGTATTTAGATAATATTATTATGGCTACTATTATAATTGCTACTGCTATTATATTAATAAGTTTAAATGTCTTTTTAGTATAATATTTTATATACTTGCTTAAAATATATATTCACTCTCCTTTTCGTCTACACGACAAAATTAATTATACTACATATTTTAAACAATTTCAAATTTGATATTCATTATTTGCCCATTATAAACATTTTTTAGCAAGTCTGTTGGTAACATTTATCAAAATAGTGTGTATTTTCCTCTTATTTTCTCCCATATGCTCATTTTTTCTCGTTTTTCCAAACATTGACATTTATCATTTTGTCTGTGCAATTTTTATTTTATTTAAATTTTTTCCTGAATTAGGCATAATTACTTTTACAGTTTGTTCTTTGATACTTTTTTTCTGAATCTCCATTATTATTATTGGCAATAGCGATATAACCGTTGTATATAACCATTGAGTAGTTGTTAATGGAATTAATTCAAATACTTTAGCGACTGATGGTATTATTACAACTGAAACTTGTAATAAAGTACCTAATAGAAACGCGCCTATTAAATATTTATTTTCACATATGTTCATATTAAATATAGATCCTTCACTTCTTATATTAAAACTGTGTACTAATTCTAATATACCTAAAGAAACAAATGCCATTGTTCTTCCCACTTCTATTCCATAAAATTTGTTACCTATACTAAATGCTAAAAGTGTTAACATTCCAATCATTATTCCTTCTACAACAATTTTATTCCACAATCCGTCTGCAAATATTCCTTTTCTTGGATTTCTTGGCTTTTTGTCCATTATATCTTTTTCTGGTGGCTCTAATCCTAATGCTATTGCTGGGAAAGAATCTGTTACTAAATTTACCCATAACAATTGAATTGCTAAAAGTGGCGATTCTAGTCCTAATATTAATCCTAAAAATATTGTTACTATTTCTCCTATATTTGTAGCAATTAAAAAATGTACCGCCTTTTTTATATTATCAAAAATATTTCTTCCTTGTTTAACTGCTTCTACTATTGTAACAAAATTGTCATCTGTAAGTATCATATCTGATGCATTTTTAGCTACATCTGTGCCATTCAATCCCATAGAAATACCTATATCTGCGTTTTTTAAAGCTGGTGCATCATTTACTCCATCACCCGTCATTGCTACTACAGCACCTGTACTTCTAAATGCCTTTACAATTCTTACCTTATGTTCTGGTGATACTCTTGCAAAAACACTATATTGCATTATATTTTTTTCTAGTTCCTTTTGACTTATATTATCTAATTCATTCCCTGTTATAGCTAAATCATTTGGTTTCAAAATTCCAATTTCTCTTGCAATTGCTTTTGCTGTAATAATATGGTCCCCTGTTATCATAACAGTTTTTATCCCTGCTTTTCTGCAAGTAGCTACAGCTTCTTTTACGCCTTCTCTTGGTGGATCTATCATTCCTATCAGTCCCACAAAGGTTAAATCTATTTCTACACTTGCACTATCTATTCTATTTGGCAATCTTTCTACGTCTTTGTATGCTACTGCCAAAACTCTTAGTGCATTATTTGCCATTTTATTATTGTTTTCTTCTACTTTTCTTATTACTTCACTACTTATTGTTCTACCTATTCCATTTTCATAATATTTATTACACCTTTTTATTAATACATCTGGAGCTCCTTTTGTAATTATTCTATATTTATTACCTATTTTATGTATTGTAGTCATCATTTTTCTTTCAGAATCAAATGGAATTTCATTTATTCTCTGCATTATTTTATATAAGTTTTCTTTGTTCTTTCCATTACTTAGTCCTGCATTCACTATTGCATTTTCCGTAGCCTCTCCTTCTGCTTCCATTTTTCCTTCTTTTACAATTATTTGTGAATCTGTGCACATGCAACCTAATTCTAATATAAAATCTTTATTTATATTACTTCCTTTAACATCTTGAATATCAACTACTTGCATTTTGTTTTGAGTTAATGTACCTGTTTTGTCAGAACATATTACACTACTACTCCCTAATGTTTCTACCGCTGGTAATTTTCTTATTATTGTATTCTTTTTTGCCATTCTTGTTACACCTATCGAAAGCATTATTGTTACGATTGCTGGTAGTCCTTCTGGTATTGCTGCTACTGCTAATCCAACTGAAGTCATAAACATTTCTATTGGCTCTATCTTTTTAACCAACCCTATTACAAATATAAGTAAACAAATTATTAAACACCCTATTCCTAAACTTTTTCCAACCTCTGCTAGTTTTTTCTGTATTGGTGTTTCTGGTGACTCATCTGTAATAATCATTTTTGCTATTTTACCAACTTTTGTATTCATTCCCGTTTCTGTTGCAATAGCTTCTGCATGGCCATTTACTACAATTGTTGTTGCAAATCCCATATTTATTGTATCTCCTAAAGATGTATTATCTTTTAAAATTACATTTGCTTCTTTTAGTACCGGTACAGTTTCTCCTGTTAAGCTTGACTCCTCAACTTTTAGATTATATGAAGTAACTAGTCTACAATCTGCTGGTATATAATTACCCGCTTCTAAAACTATAATATCTCCAGGTACTATTTCTGTTCCCTTTACTGTCACAATTTCTCCTTTTCTCTTTACCTTTGCTACTGGCGCTGACATTTTTTTAAGTGCCTCTAAAGATTTTTCTGCTTTTGCTTCTTGAACTAGTCCCATAATAGCATTTAAAACAACTATTGCTATTATTATAATAGAATCTATATACTCACCTGTTCCTTGTATTTTTGTAACAATTGCTGAAACAACAGCAGCTATAATTAAAATAATAATCATAAAATCATTAAATTGTTTCAAAAATTTTATAAAAATGCTCTCCTTCTTTTGTTCTTGGAGTTTATTTTCTCCATATTTTTTTAATCTTTCTGCCACTTCTTCATCTGTTAAACCATCTTTTAGGTTAGTTTCTAATTTAATTTCTACATCTTTTGTAGATAAATTATGCCACATAACAACACACTCCTTTGTATTTCAATTAATAGGGACAGCCCTTAATAATAATATGCATTAATGTAAAAAAATAGAATTGATATTTTTATCAATTCTATTTTTAGGTTAAGGGCTGTCCCAAATTGTCCCATTTGGACATTTAGGGACTGTCCCCAATTGAGCTGAGTTTCATTGATAGTAGCTTGCTTATGCCATTTTCCTCCATTGTTACTCCATATACTGTGTCTGCTACTTCCATTGTTCCTTTTCTGTGTGTTATTACTAAGAATTGTGATGCTTGACTAAATTTTTTTAGATATTCTGCAAATCTGTAGACATTTACATCATCTAGTGCTGCTTCTATTTCGTCTAGTATACAGAATGGTGCTGGGTTTATTTTTAGTATTGCAAATAAAAGTGCTATTGCTGTAAATGCTTTTTCTCCTCCTGATAGTAACATCATATTTTGTAATTTCTTTCCTGTTGGCTGAACTCTTATATCTATTCCACATTCTAGTACATTATCTTCGTCTGTTAATATTAATTCTGCTTTTCCTCCTCCAAATAGTTCTATAAATACTTCATTAAAGTTTTTATTTATTATTTCAAATTTCTCTTTAAATTGTTGTTCCATTGTTTGAGTCATTTCTGAAATCACTTTTCTTAACTTTGCTACCGTATTTTCTAAATCTAATCTTTGTTCGCACATAAAGTCATATCTTTCGCTTATTTTTTTGTATTCTTCTATTGAATCTATGTTTATACTGCCTAAGTCTTTTATTTTTTCTCTTATTGAGCTAACTTCTTTTTGTGCTTGGGCTATATTATTTGGCTTTTTATATTCTCCAGCATTATTTGGTGTTATTTCATATTCGTCCCACAAAGTGTTTATCAATTGTTCTATGTCTTGCTCCAACTTTGTTTTTTTGAAATCCATTTTTACAATTTGTTCTTTTAATCCTTCTAATATGCTAAATTGGTTTGTTATTTCTTCTTCTTTTTTATCTAATAATTCATTTTTTTCTGTTCTTAATTGTTTTAGCTTTTCTATATTTTCTGAACTATTATTAACTTCTGCTTTAATCTGCTCTATTTCGCTATTTAAATTATCTATTTTTGTTTGTAATTCCGCATTTTCTTTTATAGCCTGATTTAATGTATTATTTTTATTTTCTATATTATTGTTGTTGTTTAAAATTTCTTGCCTTATTCTTTCTACAAATTCCTCTATAGATGCTTCACTTTCTATAAATGATGAAACTGAAATTTTTAAATTTGTTATATCAAAGTTCAAATCATCTATGTATTTTTGATTGTCTTTATTTACTGTTGCAAATTGTTCTACTTCTTCTGATAAACTTTTTATTTCACTGTTTAATTTTTCTACTTCTTGTTCTTTTTCCTCTTTTTGTTTTATACTTTCTTCTTTTTGCTTATTTATAGAAAGTTCTTCTTCTTTTAGTTTATCCCTTCTTTGCTCTAATTTATAAATGTTTTCTTCTATTGATACCATTTTTTGATTTTCTGCAGCATACACTATTTCTATATCTTGAAGTTCTTTTTCTAATCCTGCTACTTTTTCTATTACTTCTGTTATTGACTCTAAATATTTTTGTTTTTGTAATGTTATTTCTTCTATTTTTTTAGAAAGCTTTTTTATTTCCTTTTCTAATTCTTCTATTTCTCTACTTCTTCCTAAAATATTTACTGTTTTAGTTGCAACACTTCCACCTGTAATGCTTCCTGATGAACTAATAACATCCCCCTTTAGTGTAACAATTCTAAACGAATAATTATTCATTTTAGCAAGTGAAATTCCTATATTCATATCTTCTACTACAACTGTTCTTCCTAATAAGTTTAAAACAATTTGAGTATATTTTTTATCACATTTAACTAAATCGGAAGCAATCCCTATTACTCCTTTCATGCCATTACTTATTACGTTTTCTATCCTCTTTCCTCTTATTGAAGATATTGGTAAAAATGACGCTCCTAGATTATTATTTCTTAAATGTTCAACTAATTTTTTAGCATCTTCCTCTGTTTCTGTAACAACATTTTGAAGAGCTTGTCCTAAGCACATTTCTATTGCTAATTCATACTCTTTATTAACAGAAATCAAATTGGCTAAAACTCCATGCATGCCTTTTTTTAATTGTGAATTTTTGTCACAATCTAACAATAATTCTTTAACACTTTTTATATACCCTTCTTTTTCTTTTTCTGTTTCCAGTAAGAATTTATGTCGTGCATCTTTCATATTCATTTGATAGTTTAGTTTGTTTATTTCTTCTTCGAAGTCTTTAATTTTATTCATACAACTTTCTTTTTCAGTCGTTTCTTGTTGCAAATTATTACTAACTATGTTTCGCTTGCTTTGTATTTCGTAAAACTTTTTTGATAATTCTTGTTTATTGTCTCTAGTACTATCTAATTCAGATATTATATTTTCCAACTCTATTTTTAATGTCTTTTTCCTTTTTTCTAAATTTTCATAATTAGCTTCTTGTGTATTTATATCTGCCAAAACTTCATACTTCTTGTCTGTATTTGTTTCTATTTTTTGTTTTTTAGCTTCTATTTCTAATTCTTTATCAGACAATGTTTTTGTTAGTTTCGCCAGTTCTTTTTCTTTTTGTTTTAATTCTTCTTCAAATTTTTCTTTATTTTGGAATAAATTAGCCTTTTTTTCTTGTCTTTGTTTTTCTTCTTCTTGTAATTCTTGTATTCTTATTCTTAATTCTTTTATTTCACTTTCTAGTCTTTCTTTATTAGTGATGTTGTTTTGTATTCTTTCTTTAGATATGCCTATTTCTGAGTTTATTTTTTCTATTTTGTTTGTACTTTCAAAACCTATATTTTGCATTTGTTCTATTTGTGTTGTTATCTCATCTAATTCTTGTTTCAAAGAATCTTTTAAGCTTTGTATAGATGTTAATTTTTCATTTTCTGTATTTCTTTGTGAAGTCATTATTTCTTCATCTTTTATAATTTGCTCTAATTTTTCTTTATATGTATTTATATTGTAAACAAATAGTCCTACCTCTATATTTTTAAGCTCTTCTCTTAAATTTAAGTATTGTTTTGCTTTCTCAGATTGAGCTTTTAGAGGTTCTATGTTTCCTTCTATTTCTGTTAAAATGTCATTTATTCTTAATAAGTTAAGCTTTGTTTGCTCCATTTTTTTCTCTGATTCTTGTTTTCTTGTCCTATATTTTACAATACCTGCTGCTTCTTCAAATATGTGTCTCCTATCTTCTGATTTATTTGATAATATTTCATCTATTTTTCCTTGCCCTATTATGCTATATCCATCTTTTCCGATACCTGTGTCCATAAATAGCTCTAAAATATCTTTTAGTCTACATGGAGTTTTATTTATAAAATAACCAGTTTCTCCATTTCTATATAATTTTCTTGTTACAGTAACTTCTGAATATTCTATAGGTAATTTTGCATCTGAATTATCTATAACTATAGAAACTTCTGCAAACCCTAAGGATTTTCTAGACTGTGTTCCTGCAAATATAATATCTTCAGATTTTGCTCCTCTTAAAGATTTCATACTTTGCTCTCCAAGAACCCATCTAATAGCATCAGAAATGTTACTTTTTCCTGAACCATTTGGTCCTATTACTGATGTAATTCCTGGCTTAAATTCTAATATTGTTTTATCTGCGAATGATTTAAATCCTTGTAGTTCTAATCTTTTTAAATACATTTAATACACCTTTTTTCTCTTTTACTTATATTTGTACTTGAAAATTATATATTAACTTTTGGCAAAAATCAACATTCTTTTTTTGTCCATATGGTAATTGCATAAAATATCACAAAATTGTATCAAAAGCTACAAAGCTTTGATACAATTTTGTAATATTACTCTATTAATTTTCTACTTTTCAAAATATGTGCTTATTTCTTGTAGATTTTCAAAATTGTGTTGTCTTAACACTTCATATGCTACTATTGCAACAGAATTTGATAAATTTAATGAACGCAGATGTTCTTTCATAGGTATTCTTATTGTATTTTCTATGTATTTTTGTAATAATTCTTCTGGTAATCCTTTTGTTTCCTTTCCAAATAGTATAAATACTTCGTCATATTCTGCATATTTTACATCTGAGTAACAATGTTGTCCTTTTGTGGTTGCAAAGAACATTGCATTTTCCTGTGGTTTGTATTTTTCTAAAAACTCTTTTAAAGATTTATGCTCTTCTATTTCTAATTTATCCCAATAATCAAGCCCTGCCCTTTTTAGGTATTTATCTGTTATTTCAAATCCTAGTGGATATACTAAATGTAATTTTGCCCCTATCGCTGCACATGTTCTTGCTATATTTCCAGTATTTTGTGGTATTTCTGGCTCTACCATTACAATATTTATTTTCATTTTGCCAATCTCTTTTCTCTATTATATTTCTATAACTATATTGTTAATATTATTGCTGTTATACTAACATATATTAATAATAATATTGATAATCCTATTATTCCTAATATCATGCCAGCCTTTCCTAATTTACTTCCCATTTTTTTTATAGATTTTGCTCCAAATACTATAGCCAATATTCCTGCTGGTAATGAAATATACCAAAAAGTAGAAAGTACTATTGATACTATCCCTAATGTAAGTGAAGCTACTGGCATCCCTGATTTATTTTTATCTATTACCTTTTCTTCCATTTTATTTTCCCCCTATAAATCTATTTTACTAATTTCTTTTAATGTTTCTAAATCACTTACTTTTATGCACTTTTCTGATACAGTATATAAATTATTTTCTATATATACTCCTCTTAATAATTTTGAATTTGTATAATAGTAAGTATCCTGTGATTTATTATCTATATTTTCTTGTGTTATTATGCCTTTTAAGTTAATTCCTTTTTCTATATTTATTGAATATACTGAATATCCTTCTGATATATATTTAGTAGTATTTTTTTTGTATGCATTTATTGTATCTTCATAAGTATTTGATGATGCTATTGAAATGTATTCTGCATAATTATTTACTGGTATCGCTATAAGTTCTTTTTCTTTTGAAAATAATAATGCTTTTGGATTTGTTAATATTGCCGATGTTGTTCTCCTGTCTCCTATTACTGTACTTGATATTTCAACTGGGTTAGTTGGATCTGTTACATCAAACAGTGCCATCTTCATTCCTGTTATTGTGGCTGTAGCAGAAGTAACCTTTCCTTGAATATCTCTATTTATTTTTTCTTCTGTTTGCATTCCTATTCCAATTAAATGATTTTCATCATATGGATGTAAATATGTACTATAACCTGGTATTTTTAACTCTCCTAATACTTTTGGCTCTGTTGGGTTACTTAAATCTATAACAAATAGCGGGTCAATAGTTTTGTAAGTTACAAGATATGCCTTATCTCCCATGAATCTTGAAGAATACATTTGCTCTCCTTTTGCTAAATATGGAGTTTCACCAATTTGTTGCATCTTTTCATTAAATATTACTATTCTTGAACCTTCTCTACTATCTTTTAATGCTACTCTTAAATTTCCATTATACTCATCTAATGAATATTGATTTATAGTTTGCCCTTTAACTCTAGTCTTACAACTATATTCCACTTCTCCGTTATCTAAAATATTAAACTTATATATTTCTGTTTCATAATTTCTAGTATAATCATATATATAATCGTTTAATCCCCAGATTCCTTTTATTCCATATATAGAAGATATTTTTGGATAATAATTTCCCTTATAATTTGTGTCTAATAAGTATATATTTTTTTCTGATATATATGCATTTTCTATATCTATTAAATAAGAACTTACATTAACATTTTGCTCAATATTATTTAAATCCATCATAGATATTATGGTTTGCTTGTTTGTTTCTACATTTTTTAAATATTTAATATTTTTTAGTTCAATTTCTTTTTGACTATATTCTTCATCATAGTATCTTACTATTTTATTGTTCTCTTTTCTCAAGTTTCCAGTTGATATTACATATAACTTACTTCCTATGCATCTTGTTGTGTAATATGGCTCATATAATTTATAGTTTTTTACCATTCTAGGTTCTTCTCTATTTGTTATATCATATATTCTTACTATTGTGTTATTTTTATTTGAACTATAATAGATATATGGGCTATTAATCTCTGAACAAATAGCTACTAATTTGTTTTCAAAAAGTATTAAATCTTCTGGAATCCCATTATCTGTTGGTGTTATTTTTGATGCTACTTTAATTTTGTTTGGGTCTGTTACATCTGTAATAACTATAGATTCTTTTGATAAAGAGTATATATAGTTTCCATCTGTTTTTATTATATCTGCCTCATCTACATTCTCTACTTGAATATTAGTTTTAGAATAATCTTTATTTGTTATACTATTAGAACTTTGCTCATTGGTTTGTATATTTTTAAAAATTGACTCACTATCAGTAGCTGAAGTAATGTCTTCTGTTATGATATAGTCTTCCTCTACATATATATTTCTTGATATTTCATATGGAAGTACCAATGGTCCTAGTATAGCTTTTTTTAATATACTGTCATCGTCTCTTCCGCTATACATTTTTTCCAACTGTTTTTCAGATTTTATTGTTTTTAATTCTGTATTTACATTTATACAACATATTAATGTAATAAAAACAGTTAATATAATTACGGTTAGTACTATTATTGCAATTTTTCTTTTCATATTTTCCATCCTTTCTATTATTGGGTTACTTATATTATAACATTAATAAATTAAATGCACTATAAATTTTAAAAAATTACTTGCTATAAATAATTTTTATATGTGTTTCTTTCATTTCTTAGGATTAATAAATTATTAATAGCTTTTTCTTTATTTTTATGTTATTATTATATATGTTTATTTTATTTTTATGGAGGGTTTTGTCGAAATATGAAAAATAAAGTAATAAAAACATTATTATTTATTATAGCAATGATTTTAATCCTTGGAATTGTTATATATCTTTTTCCTTTTTTAATTAATTTATCAACTTATGAAGGACAAGTTGCTTTTAAAAACGAAATAGACCATCTTGGAATTTTTGGAATTGGTGTTTTATTTTTGTTGCAACTTCTTCAAATACTATTAATAGTTCTACCTGGTGAACCTTTAGAATTACTTGCAGGTATTTGCTATGGTCCTATTTGGGGCACATTATTTACACTTATATCTGTTTTTATTACTACAAGTTTAATATATTTTCTAATTGGAAAATTGGGAAAAAAATATTTATATAATGCATTTTCACAAGAAAAAATTGAAAAAATAGAAAATAGTAAATTATTTAAAGACCCTAAAAAAGCAGAAGTGCTAATGTGTATATTGTTTTTTATACCTGGCACTCCTAAAGATTTATTAACATATATTGGTTTCTTACTTCCAATACCACCTATGAAATTTATATTAATTGCTACATTTTTTAGATTTCCATCTATAATTTCCTCTACAATTGCTGGTAGTGGATTATCAAATGGTAAATTATCTATACTAATAATTTCTTATGCTATAACTTTTATAGCTACTGCTGTTATCATCTTTTTTATAAATAAAAAGGACAAAGATACTACTGAAGCTATGAAAATAATTAAATAATTATATCTCTCTGCACTTAACAACTAACCTTTCTGTTCCATAATTAGTACAGGTTATTAATGTTAGTTCTCTATATCCATTCGTGTGTTGAGTTGTACAACTTGTATCTGTTGGTTTTACAACATATTTATTATACACTTTATATTTTACCATTTTCCCATAACCATCTGTTAGCTCTACAATGTCTCCATTTTTTATTGAGCTTAATGTACCAAACATTTTTCCATTTCTATAATTATGTCCTACTATGCAATAATTCCCCTCTTCGTTTGGCTCTGGTCCCCAATATTTATTAAGTGAAATTTCTAATAATTCTTCTGATGTATCTGATAATACTGGATACTGGATGTTTAAAGCTGGTATATTTAATATTGCATCTGTTTCATATTCTATACCATTTGCAGCAGTATATACTATTGAATTTTCTTGTACCTCCTGTATTCTTTCCTCTTGTTCTGGTGTTATTTCCTCTTGGTCATCTATAATTATTCTAATAATATCATCTTCTGGTTTTTTTATTGTTGTATCTATTGAAGAAGTTGTAGCTATTTGTTCTAATATTTCTTGTGACACTTTTTCATTTTTATTTCTATCATATTCTGCATAAACATAATAAGAAAATAAAATGCACACCAAAAAAACAGATAAAAAGAATTCTATTTTATATAATCTTCTTTTTCTCTTGAATTCTGGTGTAATATACAATTTCTCTGTAACTAAAATTTGATTCATGCTATTCTCCTATTTTATTTAATTATAACATACATTTTAGCTTTTTTAAAGAGATTTTGCAAGTAAATTTGAAATCTCACAAAACTGCTCTATAGAAAGAGTTTCTCCTCTGATATTTATATCTATCCCTAATTTATTTAATATTTCTATTGCTTGTTCTTTATTCTTTAACATTCCACCATTTACCATACTATTGATTAGCGTTTTTCTTCTTTGCATAAAACTTATTTTTATAAGTTTAAAAAATAATTTTTCATCTATTGGATCTACTACTGGCTTTTTTCTTAAATTTAATTTAATAACTTGTGAATCTACCTCTGGAGCTGGAATAAATTTTGAGCTTTCTACATCTAACACTACTTCTGGCTCTGAATAGTAATATACAGAATAAGTAATTGCACCAGAATTTTTAGTACCTGGTAATGCTGTTAGTCTTTCTGCAACTTCTTTTTGAACCATTACTGTTATTGTATCAATTGGTAATTTTTGTTCTAATAATCGCATAATTATAGGTGTAGTAATATAATATGGTAAATTTGCTACCACCTTAACTGTTTTGAAATTATTTTTCTCTATCAGTTCTCTTAAATTCACTTTTAATATATCTTCATTTAATATTTCTAAATTTTTATATAACAAAAATCGTTCTTTTAATATTCTTATCATTTTGTTATCAATTTCTACTGCAATAACTTTCCCAGCCTTTTCTAATAGTTTTTGTGTTAAAGTTCCAAGTCCTGGTCCTATTTCTATAACTAAATCTTCTAATGTTATTTCAGATACTTCTACTATTTTTTCTACAGTTTCATCATCAATCAAAAAATTCTGTCCTAAGTTCTTATTTGCTGTGATATTGTACTTTTTCATTAAAAATTTTGTTTCTTCATATATATTATTCATTACTTCTCTCCAACATTATAATCTACATCTCTTTTATTTTACCACGTTTATAGTAATATTGCAATGTAATGTATTTGTCTCTCAGAGTAATATGTATAAAAAACATTGATTTTTGTCTTATTATATAATAAAATATTATCATAATTTTAGAAGTAGGTGTAACATGAATACAAAAAACAAAAGCAAAGTAAAAAAATCTTCTATTTCTACAAGACTAAGGAATGGAATGATTGTAATATTTTTAATTATGATTTTATTAATTGTTCGTTTGGGTTGGCTACAATTTGTTAAAGGTTCTTGGCTAAAAGAGCAAATGTATAGCCAATTAATAACCAGTCGTATAATAAGCCCTAAAAGAGGTACTATATATGACGCCAATGGTAAAGAATTAGCCATAAGTGCTGCAGTAGATACTGTTACAATTAACCCTAACTTAATTATGGTTTCAGATGAAAATAAAGAACTTTCTGAAATTAAGACCAAAGCTTTAAAGGAAAAAGTTGCCAAAGCTCTTTCTGAAATCTTTGAATTAGATTATCAACAAACTTTAGAAAAAGTTTCTAGTACAAATTATATAGAAACAATTGCCAAGAAGGTTCAAAAAGATAAAATTGATAAGTTAAAATCTTGGATGGAAGAGGAAAAAGTTTATTCCGGTATTAATATAGATGAAGATTCTAAAAGGTATTACCCATATGGAAATCTAGCTTCAAATTTAATAGGCTTTTGTGGTGATGAAAATATTGGGCTAGAGGGCTTAGAAAACGAGTTTGATGATTTATTAACAGGTACTCCTCGGAAGAATAATAACATCTCAAGATGCAATTCAAGAATTTATACCAGATCAAAATGAAACATATTTCGTTGCTGAAAATGGTAATGATATAACTCTTACTTTAGATATAAATATACAAGCTATAGCTGAAAAATACTTAGAGCAAGCTTGTAAAGAAAATAATTGTGCTCGTGGTGGAAATGTTATAATTATGAATCCTAATAATGGAGATATTTTAGCAATGGCGACATATCCTAATTATAACTTAAATAATCCTTCTAAAGTATCAAGCATTTCCGATTCTGATTGGAAAAAAATGACTTCTGAACAAAAAGCTAATGCTTTGTATGGAATGTGGAGAAATAGAGCTCTTACAGATAGATATGAACCTGGTTCTGTATTTAAGATTATTACTGCTGCTGTTGGTTTAGAAGAAAACATAGTATCTCCTGATACTAAAGATGTTTTTAACTGCCCTGGATACCATACAGTTGCGGGACAAACTATTAATTGCTGGAAAGGTCGTCCTGGACATGGCTCGCAAAGTTTAAGAGAAGCCTTGTGTAACTCTTGTAATCCTGCTTTTATGCAATTAGGCGAAAAAATAGGTGCTAAAACATTATATAAATATTTTGAAGCTTTTGGCTTGTTCAGTTCTACCAATCTCACATCTGGAGATGTTTCCGGAAACTTTTGGGACTTAAATGATGTTGGCCCTGTAGAATTGGCTACATTATCTTTTGGTCAAAGATTTGGAATAACTCCTTTACAAATGATAACTGCTGTTTCATGTATTGCAAATGATGGAGTACTAGTTCAACCTAAAATAATAAAAAATATAATTAATACTGATACTGGTGCAACTACTAATATAAATGCTACAGAAATAAGGCAAGTAATTTCTAAAGAAACATCTGAAAAACTTTTAAGTATGATGGAATCTGTTGTAACTGTTGGAACAGGAAGTTATGGAAAAGTAGCAGGATATTCTGTCGCTGGAAAAACCGGAACCTCAGAACCTTCTCCTGGTGCAGAAGATGAAGGATATGTGGCTTCATATGTTGCTGTATCTCCTGTTGAAAGTCCAGAAGTAGTTATTCTTGTAACATTATATGCTCCAGAAGGTGAAAGTCATCAAGGTGGTCAAATAGCTGGTCCTGTGGTATCTCAAATTTTAACAGAAGTATTACCTTATTTACAAATTCCTTCTGATAATAGTGCTTCATCTACTGGTAGTAGCTCTTATAATTCAACAACTACCCTTCCAAATGTAGTTAATAAGACTATGGCAGAAGCTAAGAAAATTATTGAAAATGCAGGATTTGATTGCATTATTTCAGGTTCTTCAGAAGAACTTGTAACAGAGCAAATGCCTAAGGCTGGAACTCAATTAATAAAAGATTCTATTGTAAAAATATATTCAGCAGGAAATGAGGCAAGAGTGTCTCAATCTGTACCAGATTTAAAAGGTATGACATTATCACAAGCAAAAGCTACACTAAAAGAACGAAATTTAAATATACAAATCAGTGGTTCTGGAATTGTAATAAGCCAAGATCCTATAGCAGGAACCTCTGTTGAGGAAGGAACGTTAGTAAGTGTTTCTATGAAACCAGAAATACAAGATGCACATTAAAATTCATTATATCACAAAAAAATCCGAGGAATTATCTAAATATCCTTGGATTTTTTCTTTTTTTAATCATTAAATATTGCGTCAAACTCTTCTCCATCTATCTTTTCTTTTTCTAAAAGTATTCCTGCTACTACATGTAATTTTTCCATGTTAGCATTTAATATTTCTGCAGCTTTTTTATATGCAAAGTCTATTATACTTTTTACTTCTTCATCTATAATAGCTGCTGTTTCTTCTGAATATTCTTTGCTTTGTGCGAAATCTCTTCCTAAGAATACTTCTTCTTGATTTTGACCTAATGTTATTGTTCCTACTCTTTCACTCATTCCATATTTCGTAACCATGTTTCTAGCAATTTTGGTTGCTCTTTCTATATCATTACTTGCACCTGTTGATATATCATCTAACACTAGTTTTTCTGATACTCTACCACCTAGTAGTGATATTATATTTTCAATCATTTCTGTTCTAGACATAAATGATTTATCTTCTGTTGGTCTATACATAGTATAACCACCTGCCATACCTCTTGGTACTATTGATATTTGGTGAACAGGATCTTGAGTTGGTAAAAATCTACTTACTACAGCATGCCCTGCTTCGTGATATGCCACTAATTTCTGTTCTTTTTCACTTCTAACTCTAGTTCTCTTTTCTGGTCCCATTGTGACTTTAACCATTGCATCTTCCACTTCGAGCATTCCAATTTCTTTTTTATTTCTTCTAGCAGCTAAAAGTGCGGCTTCATTTAATACATTTTCCAGATCTGCACCTGAAAATCCTGAAGTATTTTTAGCAATTGTTTTTAGTTCAACATCTGGTGCCAATTTTTTCTTTCTACTATGCACTTCTAATATTTCTTCTCTTGCTTTAACATCTGGTGCTGACACTACTATCTGTCTGTCAAATCTTCCTGGTCTTAATAATGCTTTGTCTAATACATCTGGTCTATTTGTTGCTGCTAATACTATTACACCTTCATTAGCAGCGAAACCATCCATTTCTACTAATAATTGATTTAAAGTTTGCTCTCTTTCATCATGTCCTCCTCCAAGTCCTGCACCTCTTTGACGTCCAACAGCATCTATTTCATCTATAAATATTATACATGGCGCTTTTTTCTTGGCCTCATCAAATAAATCTCTTACACGAGAAGCACCAACACCTACAAACATTTCCACGAAATCCGAACCACTTATGATAAAGAAAGGAACTCCTGCTTCTCCGGCAACTGCTTTTGCTAAAAGTGTTTTTCCTGTTCCTGGTTGACCAACTAATAACACTCCTTTTGGAATTCTAGCACCCATATCTGTAAATTTTTTTGGGTTCTTTAAAAACTCTACAATTTCCTCTAATTCTTCTTTTTCTTCATCTACACCTGCTACATCATCAAAAGTAATTTTGTTTTTATCTGTAGGATTTAACATCTTTGCTCTACTCTTACCAAAAGACATTGTTTTATTTGACCCTACACCGCCTTGTGTACTACTGTTCATAAATAAGAACCAGAATATAAAGAATATAATTAATATTCCGAATGGTGTCAATAATGTTAAGAAAGCCATAAAGATTGATTCTGATTTTTCAGTTACTTTTATAGTACCTGCTTTCATACTTTCTTCAAGCACATTCATTAAATTTTCTATACTTGGTATATTTACTTCTTTGGTAACATTTTGATTTTTCAATTTAACATTTGCCTTAGAATTATCAGCAGAAATCTCTATTTCTTTAACTTCTCCTGCTTCTATTTTTGTAAGCAATTCTGAGTATGCCAATTTATTTTCACTATTATCTATAATTGAAGATATTAGCACTATAAAAATTATAAATATTATTAGCCACATGGCTAAAGTTTTTATTCCATTTTTCAAATTAATGCCTCCTTTTACTATTCATGCAATATATCATAAAGATTTTTGTATTTCAAGTATTTTTTTAAAGTTTTTTCTTTACAATCTAGTCATATCAATACTTTCCTTACGGAAGTTCATAATACCTAGTAAAAAAATTTTTTTATTTTTTACAAGTATTTTTATATTTTTATTAGGTGTTAAATATTTATTACCTATATTATTTTCACATAATTTAATAATATCCTCAATATGTATTTTTTCTATGCCATTTGTTGTACCCAAAAGTTCATTAATAGTATATATTATAAGTCTAGATTTTATTACCTTTTCTAATTTATTAAATTTCTTCAAGTCTAAAATAATTTCTTTTTCATTTCTATCTATCAAAACATCGCTATATGCTTGCTTAACTATATTTTTAAAATACAATTCATCATTAGCAATAAGATTTGACATTCTATTTATTGTTTCTATTATATTAGGATTAAAATTTTCCTGTATATATGGAATAAGTAAATTTCTAATTTTATTTCTTGTATAAATATTTTCTTGATTTGTTTTGTCATACTTAGGGTTTAAGTTGTTTTCATCACAATATTGTTCAATTTCTTTTCTAGTACATTCTATTATAGGTCTTATAAATTTGTTATTTCTTATTGGTTCTATTCCTTTAAGCCCTGAAGTCCCACTTCCCCTCAAAAAATTCATCATAACAGTTTCTGCATTATCATTTGCATTATGTGCTGTAGCAATTTTATTTCCACCTACTTTATTCATTACTTCTTCAAAAAAGTCATATCTTATTTTTCTTCCTACTTCCTCTGTCCCTAGCTTCTGCTCCTTTGCAATTTTTAAAATATTTTCCTTTTTTACAAAACATGGTACATTTTTTTTAATACAAAAATCTCGAACATAGTCTGTTTCTAAATCTGCCTCTTCTCTTATCATATGATTAATATGTGCAACAACAATGTCTATTTTAAGTTCATTTTGTAAATTTTTTAATATATTCAACAAACAAATGGAATCTGGACCACCAGACACTCCTAATACTATAGTATCCCCAGATTTTATTTGTTCATACTTTTTTATAGTTCCTAATACTTTTTCCTCTAACATATATTTCCTTTCTACCCAATTAGGGACAGTCCCTAATTGTCCCGTTTGCACACTTTGGGACAGTCCTTTGCAATAAGGTGTGTCCCCAAAGTGTCATTTTGTCACAAAAAGGAACGTCCCCATTGTGACAACTTATTCCCTATATCTGTCTATGTTTGCAAATTTTGTGTAGTTTCCAAGCCATAATAATTCTACTGTTCCTGTTGCTCCTGATCTATGTTTTGCTATTATGACTTCTGCTATATTTTTCTTGTCTGTATCTTCATTATAATAATCATCTCTATATAAAAACATTACTATGTCAGCATCTTGTTCTATTGAACCTGATTCACGAAGGTCTGAAAGCATTGGCCTATGGTCAACTCTTTGCTCAGGTGCACGCGATAATTGTGATAATGCTATTACAGGAACATTGATTTCTTTTGCTAGTATTTTTAGTGACCTACTTATTTCTGCAATTTCTTGTTCACGGCTTCCTCCTTTTCTATTACTTCCTTGAACGAGTTGCAAATAGTCTATTACAACTAATCCTATATTTTTTTCCAATTTCATTTTTCTGCATTTTGCTCTTATTTCCATTACAGAAATTCCCGGTGTGTCATCTATATAAATTCCTGCTTCTGAAAGCTCTCCTGATGCAGCTGCTAGTTTTCCCCATTCTTCATCATCTATTTTACCTGTTCTTACTTTCGCACTATCTACCATTGCCTCACTACATAATATTCTGTTAGCCATTTGCTCTTTAGACATTTCTAAACTAAATATTGCAACAGGTACTTTTCCTCTTACGGCTGCATGTGTTGCTATATTTAATGCAAAAGCAGATTTTCCCATTGCTGGTCTTGCTGCTACTAAAATCAAGTCTGAATTGTGAAGTCCTGATGTCCTATAATCTAAATCTGCAAAACCTGTTGGTACACCTGTAATCATTTCTTTTTGGTTATATAATTGTTCTAGTTGCGTAAATGTATCTATTAAAATGTCTTTCATTGATGAATATCCCTTTTGATTCTTTTTTTGCATTACTTCAAATATTTTCTTTTCTGCCGTATCTATTACTTGTTCAACTTCTTGTGTTGGGTCATATCCTAATGTTATTAATTCATCTGCTGTTTTTATTAAAGCTCTTAACATAGATTTTTCTTCTACAATTTTAATATATTGCTCTACATTTGAAGTTGTAGGAACTCTATCTGGTAATTGAACTATGTATTCTAATCCCCCTACTGCTTCTAATTTTCCCATTGATTTAAGTTCTGCTTTTAATGTAATAATATCTATTGGTTCTGACCTATTATATAAATTTAGTATTGCAGAATAAATTATGCGATTATCTTCTCTATAAAAATCTTGTTCACGCAATATTTCTATTGCCGCTATTACCGCATCTTTATCTGTTAGCATACTACCTATAATTGCTTGTTCTGCTTCTATATCATGTGGTGGAATTCTACCTAGTTCCATTTTTTCTCCATTCCTTTCTATTGCCGATAATCTAGTTATCTTCAATTATTTTTTATTGTTTTTCTTATTTTCATTATTCGGAAGGCGCTAGTTCTACATTTATTCTGCTGTTATATTTACATTTAATTTTGCGTTTACCCCTTCATATAATTTTATATTTATATTAAATCTACCCAGATTTTTTATTGTTTCTTTTACTTCTATTTTCTTTTTGTCTACCTCTATTTTATATTGATTTTTCAAATTTTCTGATATTTCCTTTGAAGTTACTCCTCCAAATATTTTTCCGCTTTCTCCTGCTTTTACCTTTATTGTTAAAGTAATTTCTTTTAACTGTTTAGCTATTTCTTCTGCCTCATTTTTTTCATTTTGTTTTTTAAATTTATTTGCTTCATTTTTCGAATCTAATTTACTTAAGTTTTCTTTTGTAGCTTCTACTGCTAATTTCTTTGGAAATAGATAATTTCTTGCATAACCATCACTTGCATTTATAATTTCGTCTTTTTTCCCGACACCTTTTATATTATCTAATAAAATTACTTTCATGTAATTATCCTTCCTTTCAAATTTTTATATATTTTTACATATTATATAATATATCATAATTGCCTTTTTTTCAAGTGTTTTGTGTGTTTTTGCATAGTAAATGAGACATTTAGTTTTACACTGTCTCTTACCATATCCGTCACATCTCTTTACTTTATAGCAGAAAAAAACTGCTGACGTTTTCTTCGTCAGCAGCTTTTTTCTAACTTGATATTTCAGTAAAATATTCATTTATTCTATTTATTAATTCTATTTTTACTTCTTCTACTGTCATTCCTTCTACTTGTGCTCCCGCTAGGGTTATATGCCCTCCACCACCAAGTTTTTCTAGTATTAATTGTACATTTATATCACCTATAGAACGTCCACTTATGCACACTTTGTTGCCCATCATTCCAATTACAAAGGATGCAACTATATTACTTATTGTTAATAGTTCATCTGCCGCCTTTGCACATATAATATTTGCATTTTTATCCTCTTCTTCGTAAATAGCAATTGCTATCGAATTTTCTATGACTTCTGCTTTTTCAACTATTTTAGAAATTTTATTATAAGTTGCTAAATCACTTTGGAACCATTTTTTTACTTTTATTGTATCTATTCCATATCTTCTTAAATATGCCGCTGCTTCAAATGTTCTGACACCTGTTTTAAAAGTAAAGTTCTTTGTATCCATCATAATTCCTGCATATAATGCTTCTGCTTCTAATTCTGTTAATTTTATTTCTTCTTGTGAATACTCTAATATTTCTGTAACAAGTTCTGCCGCTGAAGAAGCATAAACTTCGTGAAACATTAATGTTGCATCTTCTATATATTCTGTACTTCTTCTATGATGATCTATTACTACTATTTTTTCAGTTTCTTCTAATAGTTCTGGAACTTCTACATAATTTTTCTTACTTGTATCTACAACAATTAATAAAGTTTCTGGATTTATTTTAGATAATGCTTCATTTTTGTTTATAATTATATTTTTGTATTCTTCATCATCTTTTGCTTTTTCAATAAAGTTTTCTAATCCGATTCCATAAGAATTGTTTACTATATATGTATTTTTTCCTAATGTTCTTGCTAGTCTATATAATCCCATACTAGAGCCAATACAATCCATATCTGAATTTGAATGTCCCATTATCATTACATTTTCAGCTTCCAAAATTAATTCTTTAAGTGCATGTGCTACTGTTCTTGCTTTTACTTTAGTTCTTTTTTCTACTTCCTGTGCTCTTCCTCCAAAAAATACATATTTTCCGCTTTCTCTCACAACAGCTTGGTCTCCACCACGTCCTAAAACAATATCTAATCCAGCTTGTGCTGATTTATATTTCTCATAATTTGACTTACCCTCATTTGAAACTGCTATACTTAAAGTAAATTGTACTTTATTTGCCCACTCTAGCTCTTTTATTTCATCTAAAATACTAAATTTTTTATTTTCTATTTCAATTAAATACTTTTGCTCAAATATGAATACATATGTATCTCTTTCAGATTTTATTACTAGTCCTTCAAATTTTGATGCCCATTCATATATATTTTTTTCTATTTGTGCTGTAAGTGTAGACTTATCTTCATTTTCTATTCTTTGTATTAATTCTTCATAATTGTCTATCATCATTATACCAATACAATTTTGTGAATTAATATATTTTTCTTCTGTTTTTACTAACTCTGTATTATCAACAAAATATAATGTAATCATTTGTTGTTTATTTTTTAGTTCTATATACTCTCCTAATAATTTATATGTTTTATTTCCAATTAGTACTTCTTTGCATATATTTCTATTTTCTTCTAATTCCCCATTTTCTATTTCTTGTTTAAGTTCTTTAAGTATATTTTCTAAGTAATTATTAATATCTATATTGATGAATTCTTTAGAAAATTTTTCATTCTTTAAAATAACATTTCCATTTGTTTCTAATATTATCAATGGAAAAGGAGAATTTATTAGTGTTCCTTTTGCTGCTTTATCTACACTAAAAGTTAAGTGCTCTATATGCTCAGAAAGTTCTTCCTTTCTTTTTTGATTACTCCAATAAGCATATCCTACTATTAAAGCGTAAAATAAAATCGATGGCATTATAAAATTAACATTATTTATACAAATAATTGTCAAAAGTATGGCTATAATTACCAAATATATTTTTACGCGTGATATTAGTTTATCAAATATTTTTTTATTGCTCGGCATAAATTCCTCCTAATTACCTATTAATTTTACACTTATTTCGCGCTTTTGTCAATATTTCGGTAAGGCTTATAACTAAGCCTTCCTTTTACACTAATGCCGATTTTTATGTATATATTTATATTTGCTTTTCGCCACTTTTTATATAGTCTTCTATTAATAGCTTTAAAACGGCTATTATTGGAACTGCTAAAAACATTCCTAGTACTCCAAAGTATGCTCCACCTACAGTTACTGCAAAAATTACTAACAGTGGACTTATTTTTAGTGAATTTCCTGTTATTTTTGGATTTATTATATTTGCATCTATTTGTTGTAAAATTGTCACTACTATTACCATCCATATAGCTTGATTAAATCCACCTGTAAATATTGTAATTATTGCTGCTATTATTACAGCTATTATTGCTCCAAAATATGGTATTAAATTGAATAATCCTATCATAAATCCTAGCAATATTGCATATTTTACTCCCATTATTTGCATTGCAATAGAAGTTATTATGCCTACAATTATTCCATCTAATAATTGGCTTGATATAAAATGAAAAAATATATTGTTTGTTTGGTCAAAATAATTCACAATATTGTTGTAGGTTCTTTCTTTAAATAGTCTTTTTGTTAAACTTTTTAAAAATCTTATTATTTGATCTCTTTCCAAAAGTATGTATACAGATACAATAACTGAAACAAAAATATCAAATATACTGGTAACTATATTAATTGCACCTTTAGCATATTGTGCTAATTGTTCGAAATTAAAGTATTTTTCTATATCTATATTTTTTATTTGTTCTGCTAATTTATATATTATTTCATTTTTTAAGAATGAGTCTTCTGGTAAATTGTTTAATACAGTTATTGTTTCATTGTAATAAGTTTGAAAATTACTTATTAAATCTTTTATGCTTTCTATTATTGTAGGCACTATAAAATTTATTATCAGTACAATTACCATCATTGCTATTATATATATAGTAAATATAGCTATTCCCCTGGCTCTTTTTTTTATAAATTTATTTTTAATTCTTGAATAAGTTTTTTCAAGATTTCTTGCCGGAATATAAAATAAATATGCTATTAAAATTCCTATTACAAACGGCATTAAAATTGAAAACAGCTTTTTAAACCATATAGATATTTCTCCTAAATTATCTACTGTTTTGTATACCAGTATTACTGCAACAGCAAATACAAACCAATAAAGCCATTTAGTTAATGTACGCTTTTTTCCTTCCATATTTTTTATCCTTTCATATTTTAATTTTTAATCCTACTGGGCAATGATCACTTCCCATAACTTCCGAATATATTATCGAATCTTCTATTTTATTTTCAATAGATTTGGATACTATAAAATAGTCTATTCTCCAACCTATATTTTTTTCCCTTGCTTTTGCCATATATGACCACCAAGAATAAGCATTTTCTTTATCTGGATATAAATATCTAAAAGTATCTGTAAATCCTGCTTCTAACAATTCTGTCATTTTACCTCTTTCTTCATCTGTAAAACCTGCATTTCTTCTATTTGTTTTTGGATTTTTTAAATCAATTTCTTTATGTGCTACATTTAAATCTCCACAATATATTACAGGCTTTATTTTATCTAGTTTTAATAAATATTTGCGTATTTCATCCTCCCAAGTCATTCTATAATCTAATCTTTCTAATTCTCGTTTTGAATTTGGAGTATAGCAATTTACAATAAAAAATTTCTCAAATTCAAGTGTTATAATTCTTCCTTCTTTGTCATGTTCTTCTATTCCAATTCCATATGTAACTTTTATTGGCTTTTTTTTACTAAAGATTGCAGTACCTGAATATCCTTTTTTTACAGCGCTATTCCAATATTGATTATAACTTTTAAATAATTCTTGAATGGCTATGTCTATCTGTTCTTCTTGCATTTTCGTTTCTTGTATGCAAAAAATATCTGCATCTACTTCTTTAAAAAATTTTTCAAATCCTTTTGTTATATTTGCTCTTAATCCATTAACATTCCAAGATATTAGTTTCATATTTTTCTCATTCCATTTCTATTTTAACTTGTATTATAATATCAAAAAAGGCACTTATATGCAAGTGCCTTTTTTAAAACTCATATACGTAACATTCTAAATATCTTCTACCAAATTGTAATGCTGCACTGTGTGAATCATAGAAAATGTCTAATCTATCACTTGAAATTGCTCCACCTCTATCTTGAACTACGAACCAACCACCATTTGGTTTATCTTTAAAATATGGTATATATATAACTGTTCCTATTGGATATACTGAACCTGCTGCTAATGTGTACCATTCTGATGCAGGTGCTCCAGATGCTGTTATACCATTTGTTTTACCACAACAACTCATACATGGGCAATATGCAGAAGTATTGAACGTTGCAACTTTAGGCGTTATCCCTTCTACTCTTTTTGCTAATGTTGTAGAAGCTGTTAAAGCTGGGTTTGTAGATGCTTCTCTAAAGGTTGAACTTCTTGAAGTTATTTGTTTAGTTCTAATCTCAACTATTTTGTCTATAGGTTCTTTAATAATCTCGCTAGAAATTTCTGTTTTCTCTATCTCTATATTGTTTTGATATTTTATTTTATATGTTACTCTTTTTAATCCATCAACACCATACTGTATTATTTTATCTTGTTTTGCACTAGAACCTGTTGATACATCTTTAGTAATTGTTTCATATGGTATTTTTACTTCTTCTGTAACTATTTTTTCTACTATCTGTTCATAATTTTTTAGTAGGTCTTCTGTTTTAACATTTGCTGAACTTTCGATTTCCGTAGCTATTTCTATTTCTTCATCTGTATTTTTAAATATTTTTATAGTATTATTTGATGAAAGCTCTTCTTCTAAATCTGGAATTACTTTTTCATCTTCTAATATTATAATATGGTTTTCGTCTAATATTTCTGAAACTTTAGTTTTTGCAGTTAATACATTCATTTCATAACCACTTGATAATATTATTTTAACATTATTTAGTTTTACATTTCCTGCTACTACAGCTATACCTGTTAAAAATAAAAATATTATGCTTATGGCAATGATTCTTTTCAGCGATATTGACGCTTTTTCATCATTTTTCATAAGAAATTTGTTCCCTCCTTTAAAAGCAACAATTATATTATACCATTTTTTAGAATATATGTCAAATTTTGCTGATTCTGTCAAAAGTGCTTAGCTATGCCTTTTATATATTTTGTCTATTTTTATTATTTTTTCAATACTATATTATATGTGGCTTGTACACTAAATATGACATTTTTTAGTTTATTAATTTTAAATTTTTTATACTTGGTTCATAAATTGATTCTCCTGTATAAGTAAATCTTGAACCATGGCATGGGCAATCCCACGTTTTAGCTAAATTATTCCAAGATAATTCACATCCTAAGTGTGTACAAACAGGTTTAATGGCAAATAAATTTCCTTCCTTATCTTTGTATATTCCTACTTTATTTCCATCTACTTCTACTATTTTCCCCTCATCATTTTTAATGTCTTCTATTGTCGCTTTTGGTATATCTAACTTATTTAATAAAAGTGAATGTGTTGTTTCTTTCAGCATATTTTCTACTTCTTTTATATTTTTTATTGGCTCTATTCGTGTTGCTTTAAAAATTTCTTGATATTTATTTGTTTTTTCTAATATCATATCAGATATTATTTTCCCTGCGATATTTGAAAAAGTCATTCCCCACTTTTTGTACCCAGTTCCTACATATACATTTGGCATTATTGATGAAAATTTACCTATATATGGTATTTTGTCCAGAGAAATGCAATCTTCTGTATGCCATCTATACTTAATTTCACAGTCTGGATACATATTTTTTGCAATATCTTCTAAAAATTTGTATGCATTGGATAAATCAATTTTAGCCCCCGTTTTATGGTCATTTCCACCAATTAGAATTAAATCATCTTGTCTTCTAAACGAGATTGTTGGTTCTTCGCTATTTATATACATACCATTAAAACTTTTTTCATTTGTTTTTATTGCAATCAAATATGACATTGACTGGTACATTTTTAAGAAATAATATCCTGGTACATTTATTATAGGATAATGTGTTGCAATAACAACATGTTTACAATTTATTTTATAGTTTTTTTCTGTTATTACAATATATCTTTCTTCTTTTTTTAAGTCTACTACTTTTGTATTTTCATATATATGGATATTTGGCATTGCATTAACTAACCCTATTGCATATTTCAAAGGATGAAATTGTGCTTGTTTCTTAAATTTTATAGCTCCCAATATCTTTATAGGTAGTTCTATTTGTTCTACAAATTCACTATCAAAACCTATTGACTTAAGTGCTTCTATTTCATCTTTTATTTTAGATATTTCATCTAACTTTTGAGTAAATACATATGAGTCTTGATATTCAAAATCACATTGTATATTTTCTTCTTTTATAATTGTTTCTATATTTTTTATTGCTTCTTCATTTGCCTTCAAATATTGTTTTGCAAATTCTTTTCCTTTTGAATCTACTAAATATTTGTAGAATAAGTGATGCTGACTTGTAATTTTAGCTGTTGTATTACCACTTGTGTGATTACACAACTTATCTTTTTCCAAAAGTACTACATTTAAGCCACTATTTTTTAAATAATATGCTGTTGTTAAACCTGTAAGTCCCCCTCCTATTATACATACATCTGTATTTATGTTTTTTTCTAATTTTTCAAATTCTTTTCTGTTATCTTTTGTGCTTTCTAACCAATACGACATCATAAACATTCTCCTTCTATTTTTTTATTAAAGTCATTTTTATTTCTTTTTCTGTGTTATTTCTTAATATCTTTAAAATAACTTCATCCCCAATATTTTTTGTATATATATATCTTCTTAAATCACACATTTTTTCTAAATTAATATTGTCTATTTGTATTATTACGTCTTTTTCTCTTAATCCAGAATTATATGCCGAAGAATTTCTATCAATTTGAACCACATATATTCCTGTATTAAATTTTAAATTATTATCTATATATGGTATTACATTTTTGTCATATGCAAATATTCCTATACTTGCTTCTTCAAATTTTCCTTGAGTTGCAAATTTTTCTATTATTGTTTTAACAAGATTTATAGGAACAGCAAAACTAATTCCTTCTGCTGAAGTTATTTTAAGTGTATTTATTCCTACTACTTCTCCATCTATATTTATTAGTGGTCCACCGCTATTTCCTAAATTAATTGTTGCATCTGTTTGAATCAAATTACTCATATATGAATCTTCCTCTTCTTCAATTTTAATTGTTCTATCTATTGCACTTATAATGCCAGATGTAACAGTTCTTTCGAATTCAAATCCAATAGGATTTCCAATTGCATACACCTTTTCTCCGACTTTAATATTATCTGAATCTCCTAATTTTGCATATATTAAATTTTTAGCTGATATCTTAAGAATTGCTAAATCCACATCCATGTCTGACCACACAACATTTCCTGTAAAAACTTCTCCTGTTTCTAATGTAACATAGCACGTACTATATTTTTCCCCAGAAACATGTGCATTTGTTAATATATACCCATTATCTGTTACTATTAGTCCTGTCCCCAAGCCCAATTTTGAACTACCATCTTTCAAAAAAATTGTACTACCTATATTTTTAACTTTTGAAATTCCTACAACACTAGAAGTAGCTTGTGCTATTACATCTACTACTTCTTTTTGTTCTTCTTTTTCCTCATCCAATGTTCTTAAAGTTCTCACAGCTTCTGACCCTTTATCTAATTCTTCTACCTCTATTTTCTCATAAAATTTATATAGAATTATACCACTGGCGATGATTAATAAGAAAACAAATGCTACTAATATTTTATTTTTTCCGTTCTTCTTTCTCCTTCTTGCAACATATGCTTCCATCTGTTCCCTCCTTTTATTATATTTTTTACCATTTTGTGAAAATTAAACATTTACTTTATATTTATGTATGTCATAGTTCCGCTTAATTGTGCCTTTTTTGTAAATTTTTCAGCATTTCATTGAATTTACAAAATATATATGGTAGTATATATCTATACTATTTAAGGAGGTCCAAATTATGGGATGGATTATTTTTATTATTGTAATTCTTTTAGTTATATTTGTTATAAGTATATATAATAGTCTTGTAACTTTAAGACAAAGAGTTAAAAATGCTTGGAGTCAAATAGAAGTACAATTACAAAGAAGATTTGATTTAATTCCTAATTTAGTTGAAACTGTTAAAGGATATATGGGACATGAAAGTGAGGTTTTAACAAAAATAGCTGAACTTCGTACATCTTGGGCAAATGCAAAGACTGTAACAGAAAAGTCAGAATTAGATACACAACTTTCTGAAAGTTTAAAAACCATTATGGCTGTTTCTGAAAGTTATCCAGATTTAAAGGCAAATCAAAACTTTACTGAATTACAACAAGAATTAGCAAATACAGAAAATAAAATTTCATACTCAAGGCAGTTTTATAATGATACAGTAACAAAATATAACACAAAATTACAATTATTCCCTTCAAACATTATTGCTGGAATGTTTAATTTTACTACTGAAACTTTATTTGAAGTAGATAGTGCAGAAGCTAGAAAAAATGTAAAAGTTGATTTTAATAACTAAAACTTGGAGATATTTCTCTAAAAATATAATATTTAAAAATAATGATATAATGTTTTATTTGAGAAATAAGGCATTATATTATTTTTATTTGAGGTGTAAATATATGTATGAAGATATAAAGAAAAATAAAATAAAAACAGGATTTATCATATCTATTTTTATATTAATGATAACATTAATAGTATATTATATTTGTATGTCTTTTAATTTAGGTACTATTTCAATAATTATAGCACTTACTTTTTCAATTCTGTCTTCTTGGTGCTCATATTATTTTAGTGATAAAATTGTTCTAAGTTTAAATGGTGCAAGGCTAGCAACTCCAGAAGAAAATAAAAAATTAATAAATATTTTAGATGGGCTTATGATATCTTCTGGATTAGAATACAGGCCTAGATTATATATTGTTGAAAGTTCTCAACCAAATGCTTTTGCTACTGGCAGAAATCCAAAAAATGCTGTAGTTTGTGTTACTACAGGTCTTTTAGAAAAATTAGATTATTATGAGTTAGAAGGTGTTATAGCACATGAATTAGGTCATATTAAAAATTATGATATTTTACTTTCTGCCGTAGTAACTGTTATGGTTGGATTTATCGTTATGCTTTCAGATTTAATGTCTAGAAGATTTTATTTGATAAATCGCAAAGATAATGATAGTAATTCTAAAGGCAATTTTATTATCATGATTTTAGGATTTATTTGCTTAATTTTAGGACCTGTTTTTGCTCAATTAATGAAGTTAGCTCTTTCAAGGCGTCGAGAATTCTTGGCAGATGCTAGTGCTGTTGAATTTACTAGAAATCCAGATGCTTTTATTTCTGCGTTACAAAAATTGGATTCTGACGATTCAGAATTTAGTAAGGCTAATAATGCAACTGCACATATGTTTTTCACAAATCCATTTAAGAAAGACCAAAAAGAGAAGAGTGATTTATTGTCAACTCACCCTTCTATAAGTGCTAGAATAGAAGCAATAAAGAAACTTATGTAGTCTATATTTGCCTTATAATTTCCAATTATTATATGTTATTCTTGCTATTTCTTCTGGCTCTCTTTGTTTTACTTGTGCTATTTTTTCTACTAAATATTTTAAATTTCTCGAATCATTTCTTGTTCCCCTATTTGGCTCTGGTGCTAAGTAGGGGCTATCTGTTTCTATAAGCATTTTTTCTAATGGTATCATTTGTATTATTTCATCTGCATTTTTTGAATTTTTAAATGTTATTGGTCCTGCTAGTGATATGTAAAAGCCTAATTTTAAACCTTCTTTTACTAGTTCTATATTTAAAGGGCAACAATGAAAAACTCCCTTTCTTTTTGGAATATTTTCTTTTAATATTTGTATTGTATCCATTACCGCTTCTCTTGTGTGTATTATAATTGGTAAATCCATTTTATCTGCTAATTTTATTTGATTTATAAATGCCTTTTTTTGTAGCTCTTTATTTTCCTTGTTCCAATAATAATCAAGCCCGATTTCCCCAATTCCTACTACTTTTGTGGATTGTGCTATTTTTTGTATTTGCTCAATTTGCTGTTCTATTTCATTTTCTGTTTCTGCAATATCATTTGGAGATATTCCACATATTGCGTATATATATTTATATTTTTTAGATAAGTCCACTGCCTTTTTAGATGAATTTATATCATATCCTGCCACAATTACTTTTGTTACTCCTGCTTTGTATATTTCTTCTAATATCTGTTCTCTATCTTCATCAAATTTTTCATCATTGTAGTGTGAATGCGAATCAAAAAATTCCATTTTTCTTTTTTCCTTTTTTTAATTATCTAAAATCAAAGTAAAACTTGCTAGTGCATAATCTTTTATATGAGAAATACTTAAATCCATGCTAATTATATTTTTAATTTCTAATTTACTAATATCAGCAATCGGCTTTCCCTGCTCATCATTATATATTTCTATATTTTTCCATACCCAATCAGAAGTATCATTTATATTCTTAGAAATTGCTTTAAATATTGCTTCTTTTGCTGCAAATCTTGCTGCATAATGTTGATATTTCATTTTATTGGATTTCTCACAGTATTCCTGTTCTTTTTCTGTATATATTCTATCCAAAAAAACTTGTCCTATTTGCTCAATACTCTCTTTTATCCTGCTTATTTCTATTATATCTACGCCTGTTCTTATTTCCATTTTAACCCCTTTATAAATATTATTTACTTAGTAAGTTTATAAGAGTAATAATAAAAATTCCAATTACAACTATTGCAATTACTTTATTTCCTTTAGCAATTTTTTCTATATTATAATTTTTATATAATATATCATATTTATTTTTAAGCTTTAAGTAGGTTTCCTCCAATAGCAAAGCTTCTTTTTCCTTTTCTTCTATTTCTATACCTATTTCATCATTTGTTATTTCTTGAATCCAAATAAATTTTGTAAAATTTATAAATTGTTCTTTAATTTTTTCAAAATTGTTGTTTATATTAA
>ENA-ORPH01000076-ORPH01000076.1-human-gut-metagenome-genome-assembly--contig:-NODE-76-length-108378-cov-10.944250_pt1 | contig 108378 bp, 141 predicted proteins | sample MGYA00242142_ERZ509074 | MGnify/ENA primary metagenome ERZ509074 (study PRJEB26280, sample SAMEA2338724) | human gut metagenome | biome: human gut; feature: human-associated habitat; material...
CTTATACTGTCCGTAGCTGTTACGGGTATTAGTAAGCCATTGCGTCGGGTAGCTTATTTGCTCCAATTGGTTAAACCGCCCCGTCAACGAAATTGGTCTGTTAACGGGGTAGTTTGTGAATAATATAGGGAATGACTGCCAATAGTCGGCTCGGTAAAAGGTCAACTTTTCAAGGGCGATGAACTGATAACGCAATTTCAAGTTGAAATAATTTTCTACTTCCTGTTGCGCTGCCTGTATATAGAAGCGCATACTTTCGGGGCTGAAACTTGTACCGTCTCCGCCTTGTATTTTAATTCCATACAGGTATATCGCAAAAATTTCTGTCGGGCTTAAAATCATCCCTTCGTTCTTGCGGTATTTCATCGTCAATGTAAGTTGTCCCATAACGATTATTCTCCTTTAGATTGTTCCATGATAAAGTTAATCATTTCCGGCTTTTTGCCGTTCGCAATAGGCGTCATGTCAATTTCTGCCTCTTTAGCAAATTCCAAAATTTGCGCTTTGGTCATCAGCTCCAATTCTGCACGCAATTTTTCCTCTTCTGTGAGCTCTGCTTGGGCTTCTTCCGTTGGAGCGGGTGCTGTTACAGGTTCTTGAGGTGCGCCCTTACTACCGACTTCTTTGATGCGTAAATCGTGCTCCTTTTGATACTCCGATTTCCACACTTCAATTTCCGCTTGGGCTTCTTTAAGCTGTTGCTCCAACGCTGCTTTAATGTTAGTCAGGCGTCCAAGTTCTTTGTTCAAAAATTCTTCTCTGTCCGCCGCACTTGCTTGTAATGCAACCTCTCTAGGAGTTTGAAATGCGGGCTGTGTTCCGTCCTCATACAATCCCGGAAGTCCAAGTGCAAGAGCTTCTTCACCAAATGCGTCTTCTACTTCTGCAATGCAGTTGTCAAACTTTACTCTTGTTCCGTTAATGTTGACAACTTGTGTGCCAACCTTTGCATAAAATAATTTCATAATCTCTTTTGTTTATTAGTTTATAAAATAAACGGGGTGTAGGGGTAAACCCCACACCCCGTCATTATTATACGTATCTTATTGGTTAAACCGGAAGTCCAATTTTACCGATGTTGATGATACGTGCGATTTTTCCTGGCTGATACAATACCGGAGAACCGTAGTTCAATACAGAGAACGAACGACGAGGACCGACAATAGCATAGTCAAGTTTCATCGTACCACCCAATTCAAGGTATTCGTTGATTTCGCTGCCATTGAAGTAAATCAAAGCGGATTTACATCCAGCAATCCAACGGTTACGGTCGTTAACAGTGTTTTCGGCTGCACCGTCCCATCCTGCTGCGAGCTCTGTTTTGCTTACTTCAAAAATTGGATAGAAATCAGCAATGTCCTTAGACACCGGATTTACTTCGGTACGATAGATAACGAAGCAAGTTTCAGGATATGCAGAAGAACCTGCACTCTTGAACTTCAACGCTACTGATTGAGTTGCACCAACTGCTAAAGCGTCAGCGGTCAACAAAGTAGGTTCACTTTCACCATAACGGTTCTTAGCTGTTACAGCATACAGGTAATTACCTGCGTGAACTGTACCGAACTTCGTTTTAGCATCAACGAAAGCTGCTGCCGGAGCTGATGTATCAGCGATAGGAGCGTTCGGTGCTTTATCGGAAGTTTTAGCATTACCCAACTTGATAGCTTCTGCCCAATCAAAGAACTTGTCGGCTTTTACAGAAACTTTACCGAATTGAGTTTGGATGTCGTTTACAGACTGACCCATAGTTGCGCCAACAACACCACCCGCCATTCCTACGATAACTCGCTTGCTTTCGTGGAACAGTTTAACGTAGTTGTTAAACACAATAGGAGCTGAAACGATACGGTCAATAACACCGTTTCGGTCGTTAACGACGGCTTGTGCAGCATCTTCAACCATACGGTCGTTCAATACTGAACCGTTTGCGTTGATTACAGATACGTCACCAAAATAAGCATCCAATACCTGTTCAGATGTCTTACCAAGCAAACCGCCTGTAATATCGTTAATACCCTCTACGTGTTGTGCGAACACACCGTCAAACTCTTGTTCAATTTTGGAACGGTTAGAGGTGATAACCTTTTTGTCCAACTCTGTCTGCAACAGGATAGTTTTGTTTTCAACTTCCTTAGTGTACAAACTGCCGACAACGGTTTTCACAATCATACCCGGATGAGTAACCTGTCCAGTCACACCAGAGAACGCAACTACGATAGATTTACGTCTGTAAATACTGTCGGTTTCTGTCGGGGTTTCGCCTTCAGAATTGAATATACCCACGTTCTGTCCGTATTTGTACAACTGATTGTACTGATGAACGGTACTTTCAATTCGTTGACGTGGCAATTCATTCCAGAATACCAATTGGTCTAAACGGTTTTCCAAATTCTTCAGCACGTAATCCAAGCTCTCAGGTTTCAAACCTCCACCATTATTGAGCTGATTATCGTACTGCATACCAGTCATAAGACCAGCTTCCATCGCTTTCAAAATTTCGTCAGCGGTCATGCTTTCCAACGGATTATCGTTGTTCTGCCCTTGATAATTGTATAAATCCATATTATTTTAATCTTAAAAGTTTCACTTCACGAAATTATTTAACTAGACGCACGCCTTTCTTTTCGTACAGGTATTGTGCAACAGGTTCACCAATAGCACCACCAATCGGGTCAAGAATGTATGCCATTGCATTGTCATTCAATGACTTCGCAAGGGTTTTGTCTTCCTCTTCCTGAATGGATTTAAGTATAAGTTCACGTACCACCAAACGGTCACGGCTTGCACTCAAGGAAGTTTTACCTACTTGGTCTTTGATACCACCGCCCTCGGCAATACTTTTTTCAATGATAGCTTGGCTCAAACCAGAAGTTTTGAAACTTGGAGCTTGTTTACCAAACAATTCAATAGCCGTTTTCATTCCTTCCATAGACTTCTCAATGCGGTCTATTACGGGATTGAAATACGCTTCACAAGTACGCTCAACAATTGCAGGAATAGACTTTAAAATCTCTTCGTTCTGCGTGTTTACTGCACCCAAAATCTCTTCGGACATAGATTTGTAGAAAGCATCCAAGCCCAAAGACTTTGCAATGTCAGGTTTGTTATCACCGCCCATGTCGCAATCTTTCTTGCCTTTACCTTTTTCAAGGTCTTTATCAGCATCTTCGTCTTCGTCCTCAATTTCTTTCTTTTCCTTCTTTTCGTCCTCTTCTTGTTTCTTGTCACGCTTTTCATGAACGTCATCCCCTGCACCCTCTCCGTGGTCATCGGGTCCGTACTGCGTAGACTTAGCCAAGTCAATAGCACCTGTGGCAATCCACTCCGCTACTGTCTCCTCAGAAAAATCACTACTTAATAGCGATTTAACCAAAGCATCTTCTTTTTGTTCTGATGTTAATACATACATAATCTTCAATTTTTCTTGGTTAAAATTATAGCTTAATTTCTTTTCCTAAAAATGTCCTATCAAATTTTCTCTTCAATAATTCGGAATTTTGAATCGATAACTATCCGTTTATCTCCGATAACTTTTTCAAACATAATGTCTCTATCCAAACGACTTTTGATAAGAGAACCCGTAGGAATGAAATCTTGCTCTTGCACACCCTTAACAAAATCTAAATAGGAGTTAAAGTTCACAGGGGTAAACGTTAACGCAATATTATTGATAATTGCTTTCGTAATATGCTTTTCATTCTTGGGGTCACGCTCCAGTGCCTTGCCCTCTATGGACATTCCCGGACGTCGTGTACTGCCACTCTCTTTCATCTCAATACACTTGTCCCAAAAGGCACGGGCTTCGGGGCTTTCTGACCAGAGTTTACCCTTTACCCAAAATTTGTTATTGATGATTCTACCGTCCAATGGCTCGCCAATCCAGAAACGGCTTTTCAGCTCTTTGGCACGAACGGTCAAGTGGTCTAAGTTGAACAACCCGTGTTTTAAGAAGTAATCTATAACGAAGCCATTTGGCTCCATGCTATCTCCTTGATAATCTTCACTGCTGTCGCTCGCAATACCCTCAAAGACCATATTTTCGTATCTCCGGTCATCCCCCCGTTCATATTGGGTGGCTTCCTCAGATTTCATAAAATCAATAGGCAACCAGAAATTAAAATCATTTGAGGTTTTCTTTTTCATGTCTTACAGTTTAAATTCTGGACAAAAATACAAATCTTTTCAAAGAGGCACAAATACCGCATCACCAACGTAATCGGTTCCGTTTTCATTTGCCATTAAGAAATCATCGTTAAGTGTCCGTACTTTCACAGAACCCGCTAACAAACCGCTTCTCATTTTATCAAGTAAAATTCGCATATTTACCTCGTCTCCGTCATACACAATTTCACATTCTGTCAAACGGTTGGTGGTCGGGTCGGACTTGTACTTAGTTTCAAACACTGCAATAGGCTCATCCAGCTTTAAACAACTGTCACCAATTTTTATTTCACTTTCCCCGTCAATGGCTTTCATTACTTGTTCCAAATTCTTCATCGGGTCACGTACAGGTACAATGACTTTTTTCTTTGTCATCGGAGGTGGTGCAGGTTGGGCAATCGTCTTAACGCTGCTATCCATACTTTCAGGCATCAATGGTTTTGCGTCATCTGTTCCAATAGCTTTCTTTAATATGCGGCTAAATGCAGGTACAAACAAATCAGGGGTAATTCTACCCTCTTCAAGAGCCTTCATTAACGGCATAGCAAGAACTTCCTGATGGGGTTGCATCAAAAATTTTGTTACGATTTTTCCTTGGTCAAAAATAAACGGGCGCAAAGGTACTTCGGCAGGATTTATCCATTCGTGATAGCAATGCTCCATCGCATCACACGTAACAGGTTGAAATTCGTCAACCGCTACTTGATAGTATTTAATATGTGCATCAGCCGTTTTGTACTCCCCCAATTCAAGAACACCTGCTTCGGGTAGAGGGTCTAAATTGGTTTCTTCCTTTAATTCCCGCAATGCAGCCGTCATAAAGTCCTCTCCTGGGTCAACGTGCCCTCCAGGAATACAAACTGTTCCGTTAGGTGTAAAATCGGTCACACGATGCAAAATGAGGAGCTGACCCTGTTTATTAAATGCAAGTACATCAGCATACTTTGTCGGCTCACCTGTAACACTCTTTATAATGTCAAAATAAACCGATTTTGCAAGTGTACCCGCTTTAAACCTACTACGGGCTTCATCCAACAAATCAATGTCACTGCACGCTTTACCCACTTCATCGTCATTACGTAACTTTTCCATGGACTTAATAATGCGTGCCCGTTCAGAAACGGCTGCTGACACTTCTTTTTGGTGGCTCTTCATAAAGGCGTTATAACTGTCAAACACTTCAGTTCGTTTGCTCTCGGGCAACGTGGCAATATCATCTATGATTGACTTTTGCAACATAAATTTATCAGCCAACTCCTGTCCCAATTCATCAAGCTGTTTCAAGCGGTTCTTGTACCCCTTGTATTCTTCAACTTTTTCTTGGGCTGTTTGCAGCCCTAACAACTTTTTCAGGTTCATACTAAATACTCTTTATTTCCGATTGTTATTTTAACTTTGCTTTTCCTTTCTACTTGTGGCTTATAATCTTTAGGCGGCTCAAACCTACCTGTCCCCTCATTCCATTCGTAACCTTGCGGCAAATAACGCAAATCGCAACGGCAAAACGGATGGACGGGATGAATGGTAGCCTTCCAATCACGTACTTTTACCCCGTAATTAGTGCCATTGGCAAGCAACGTAGAAAGTTTGAAAACACGAGGTTTACTTCCAACTCCATTTGTTAGGAACAACCTGATGCAATGTTTGCACGCTCCAGGAAAGACATCAAAATATACCAACGGGTCGGGGGCTAATGTCATCATATATTGCGCCTGCCCCATGTTGTACACATCCTGACATTCTGTTTCCACGATACGACCCCAATCCCTTTGCCAATCATTCATCTGATTGGCAATATTGGAAGTAATTTTCTGGACAGTACGTTTTTCCAGTGTGCCATCAGCTATTTCTTTAGCTAGCACCTCTTCACCCTTTTGGCGTGCCGCTTCTTGTGCTGCAAGGTAGTTTATCTCTTCTGCGTCTATAGAAGCCCTTACATCATTTTTAAGCCTCTCCCCTAGCCCCTTTATGTGAGTGTATGTTTTCTTAGCGGCTATACTATAAAAAGCCATTTCCCTCGTAGTAGGAGCAAATAAGCCCATATTTGCCAGAAACTTCTCAAAATCAGTATAACTCATTGACCGAGACGCCTGCGTTCCAATAGCAGCCGAAACACGACCAAATAAAAAGGCTTGATAATGGGACGGGAACTTGGGTATTAATTTAACCAAGTCCACGCCCTTGTCTTTCAACATTGTCAAATCTGCCTGCGTTAAGTAGTCTTTACCTAGTGTTTCCGCAACCATCTTCGCCACTGCTGTATCAATAACCCCTAGTATCTGCTTTATGTCTTTTTCTGTAAACAGCATTATTTCTTCTCCTTGGTAATTGCCACCATTTCTTCCACCAACTCGCCAAACACCCTGACAGCCGAAAACGAATTTTTAGCCTTGTTTTCGTACTTCGCCTGAATGTTTGGATAACGTAGCGGGTCAACGTGATGTTTTATTCTTGGTGAAACAGCCCTTTCCATATCAACTCCTTCTGCCTAATTGTTTGTCAATAAATTCTAAGGCAGTACCTAAAATTGGATTGCCATTTATAGATTTCTCCATAAATAACTTGTCAATTTCTTTATCAGCATCTGTCTTGTCTTCTTCGGCAATATCGTTCATATAGTCACCACCCATCATCTTAGCACTTTGCGCCTGTTGGTACACGCTATTAAGTATCGTATCCTTTTCAGGGTCAAACGGACGACCGCTATATTTCTCAAACATGTCCTCAAGACAAACAAAACCGTTCTGTATCTTCTGAACGTCTAACTTAACTTGTGCTTCCTCATCCTCAATTTCAATGCCCGTAAAAGCAAACTCTAAACGGTCGTCAATTTCGCTGATTATGTACTTATTAATAACGTTCTGGTAAAATACCAACAACGGGGTCAAACCTTTCTGTTTAGAATGGTCTAGACGCTCCTTTTGCCCCTCTTGCCCGAATATGCGTGCTGCATCCTCAAACTGAAAGCCCAATTCACTCGGGTCCATGCGATATACGGCACATGCAATCACTAATAGGAATTTCACCCATTCAGTAAACTCCATGTCACGGTTATTCTTTTGTAAGTCAATCCATTCAAGGTCTATGCCCTGCACAACGGGTATTTTGTGAGAATTATAAACGGTAGACATTGTTTGTTTCCAATCCTGTCTAAACTCGTTTAACGTTCCTTGGTCAATATTCCCGTTCTTTACATTAATAAAACCTTTCGGCTGACTTCCCTGTTTAAAGAAGTTTCCGTTATACTGCATACCCCACAATATCCACGTAACAATTTCTACCAATGTTTCCAATTCACTACATCCGTAGCCATTCTTGAATACATTAGTTGTCTTATTACGTATGCCATATCCAAGCTCCCAAGGATAAAAAGCTACATATTCCCCTGTAACAGGGTGGCGAATAATTTGTCCATCCCATACCATAGCATAACGAGGAAGATACCCGTGCCATCTGAACTGTTCAAACATTTGCGCATAGCGGGGGTCGTTTGTATCTAGCTGCCGAATTAACGCACCATCCACGGCACGAAACTTCTTTAACTTCAAATCGCGACTACGTACTACTTCAAAGCACATTTGGTCTAAACGCAAACTATCGTTTAGCACCTTGCGGGTAAACTCCTGGAAATTATCTTCGCAGTCCCACTTCTCATTTTCCCCGCCCTCTTCCAGAAACTTAACAATGTAATCAACAATTTTCTTGTCTTTATCACTAAGTTCCTTTTTATCCTTATCACCCACTGACCCCGGAGATTGTTTATAACGTATCTGATATCCGGGCTTCTGGTCATCATTACTGTATTTAAGATAGTTTTGCACTTGCTCAATACGAGTATTGATAATGGATTTAATAATAAAGATATCGCCCATACGATTGAGCGTATTGAAAGAAAAGCCCGTTGCAGGGTCACGATATCCTTTACCATTGAAACCAATTTCAGACGGGTTCCAAAGAATTGATTTTATTTCAGGTTGGGGAAGTTTGCGTCCGCCTTTTTGCTGTGCTATAAAATTCTGAGCCTTTAACACCTCTTCAAAATTTTCAGAGTTTAAAGACTTCTCTAGCCTGTTGCGTAGGGCTATCGGAGCGGCTGATGCTAATGCGTTCAGTTCCTCCATACTAAGACCTTCCAATGCTTCAAAGGGAGCCTGTTGCGTGGCTCCCCGTTGGGCTTGGTTCAGTCTTTGACGTTTCCCTCTATTACCCATAATTAAATCGTGTTAGGGGTGACAAATACCTTTGCTTCGTAAGTACGGTTATCGTAAATGAATTGGATTGTAAACCAAGTCACCGCCTTTGGATTGTAAATAGTCAGGTCACGTACGATGTCAAACATAATGTACTCCTTTGCTTTAGAAGTAAGCACCTTGCCGTCTGCACTAACTGTACCAACAGATTCCGGAACATTTTTGAATGAAAGCTGTGCATCGTCAGCCCAAACTTTAACCTGATATTCATCATCGTCTCCCCCCTGTTTGTCAAACTTTGCCACCAACCACGGCAAAGAATCTTTGCTAGCCGAATACGGGTATTGTTCAACATAGGAAGCCGGAACTACACTGTTGTAGGTTGCTTCATTGAAAGCGACACCAAGTGACAAACCAAAGATAATTCCCTTCGGTTCGGGGTCACCACCTGTAAAGTCAGCACTCTCATCAATGATAAGTGTGCCACCCTCATAACACTCTACTTTACATTCGCATCTTTTAGCTGCATTCAGCATTTCCGGAATACTTACTGTATCCCCCATCTTAAAAGCCAATCCAGCGTGTACCAACCCACCGTAATTCTGACCGATAAGACCTGTCACCATAAAATTATTGATAGCCGCTAGACCATCGGTTTCAACGGTTACTGTTTCTTCACCTTTTGAATAAACATATTTCTTCATCTTTTCTATGTTTTAGTTCTACCTTTAAACGGTACAAATGTATAATAAAAAGAGTAAATTGGAAAACCGCTAGTCCTCGTCAGGGTTCGCACGCTTCATTAATTCGTTAGTTTCTTTGTTCGTAGCGTATCGGGCTTTGCCCAATTTATCAATCAGTACATAAATAGGACGTCCGACATTTATTTCACCTGTCACACCATCTGGAAAAGCAAAATAGACTATATAGTCTTTGTAGTTTTCCAACTTAGTCAATTTAAATCCTTCTATTCCGTCTAGGAACTTCGTGGCTATCGCCCGAGTTACCTCTTCTGTCATTTTACTCATAATGCATTGCGTAATCTTTAACAATATTTGGTTTAATGAGTAAATTATCTACTCGAATTATCCTGCACAAATATTTAGGACTAACCTCGTCCAATAATTCTATCATAGGTACATTCTTCCCATTTTGAGGGTCGTAAAAGGTCAAATTACCGTCAGCGTGCCTTTCAGCGGTTATTATATGCCCCGCACTATCCTTACCGCTAACCCATCCATAAGAAAAATTATAACGTCCAGTCTCTTTTGTAGCTTCTAAAATATTTTTACGTAAATCCGACTTTGATTTCTGGCTTTTTCTAACCTTAATTGTTTTATTATCTGGAGCACAAGATATTCTCACAACTTCGGGTTGCTGTCCAGTTAGCGGGTCTATCCATGCAAAGGTGCAATCCCTCGCCATTGCTTCTTGTGTAGAACTTGCTTTTGGCTTAGCACCCAAATCAAATCCTCTTAATCGCAATTCATGCACTACCACACACATTTGACAATTTACGCCATAAAGTTTGTTAGTACGAAATTTAGGATTTCCACGCCCCTGATTAGCTTCCTCAAAGCTCATCGGTTTGCCCTGTTTTATCCCAACATTCTTAGAAATATTCTTATTGTTTTCAGCAACCTGTTCTTCAAATGCTTTTGTGCGGGCTGCACTCATATCTTTAGCTTGAGCCCTATCAGCCACACTTTCAGCAACTAGCTCAAATATCCTATCAAATTTTTCTTTTTCATCATTTGAAAAATTCTGTTTAGTGCGCATGTCCATATCCATAGATAAAAACATCCTTATTTTATCAATCAGGGCTTTAGGAGAACTCGTATATTTATCAATACGCATAAACCTACTTGCATCCCCAGGATATTGAACCATATATTCTTCCTCCCCATCTACTTTAGATATGGTTGTTCCAGGAAAAAATGCAGAAGCCATTTCAGCCACTTCTTTAGGCTTAGTAAAAGCTACTTCCCTAGGCTTTGTTTCCATGATATCCGCCCATGCGTTTCGAACTCTGGTGTAAAGCTCATTAAAGGATTCGGGTTTCTTGTACTCCTTTTTAGGCTCCTCCTTTGCGGGTTCGGTTTTAGGTGCAGGTTGTTCCTCCTGTTTTTCCTCGGTTTTAGCCCCTCTACCCCGACGGGCTATTTCTGCCTTAACCGTCATAATACTGTACAGGGCTTCGGCTCGTTTTGACTTGCTTAGATTGTCAAAATTTTTGTTAAACTCTGCAACCATACCCTTTTCCATGTCCTGCAAAGTTTTGTCACCGATTTTAGCTTTGTCCTTCCAAGCCTTGTCAACCTCTGCCCTAATTTTATTAGAAAGATATTTCTTAAGATTAACCTTTCCGCTTTGAGGCATATCGTCAAACTTTACACGGGTATATGTTTCAGGCTCTTCAGATTGAGCTTTTGGCTCTTCCTTAGGAGTTTCTTCTTTCTTTCCAGTCTGTTTTGCAGAACCCTCTGTTTTGCGACGGTTAATTTCCATTTCCGTCAGTTTGGCGGCAATCTTTGCGGTCGGGTTTGGCTTGACATTTGTCCTAAGAGCTTCTAAGGTGCTTTCCAATACCTTATCGGGAGCATATTTAAGCAAATCAGAAATACGCTTTTCCACATCTTCTGTACGTCTACCATCCTTAATCCTACCGCCTAATATGTGCCCCAACTCATTGATTTCCTTATGTAATTGGTCAAGAGTTAATTTGCTAGGGTCAACAGTTTCGTCTTCCTGCTTCTTACTGCCATATTCTTGACCTACACGATGAAGCCGCCTGTTCTTAGCGTTGTCTTCATACCGACCGTGGCGTGATTTTTCTATATCGTCCATATCTAATCAAAATTAAAGTGGCACTACAAAGATAAACATTTAAAACGAATATCCCAGATAGTGCCACCGAAATTCTTAAATTATTTCCAATCTTCCGGTAACGTTGCCTCTTTACCCATTTCTTTGGCACGCTTCTTTATCCACCGTTTAGCGGCTGCGGGGTCTTTAGCTCTACCGACACTACGTATGGCGTCCTTCAAGTCTTGTTCGTTACGAATAGGAAAAGAACCATCTGGCATGGCTTCGCCCTCTTTGGCTAGCTCTTTACGTTCCTTTTCAGGAAAGTAATGTTTATTCACTGATTTCATTAATAAATCTTCCATTTTTCTTAATTTTAATCCTCGTAATATTCAAGTTCCTCTAAAATAGTATCCCAAAGTTCCTTTGCGGCTTTTTCAGATGTAAGTGCCCCAAACTCAATTCCTTCGTCGGCATCACCAATAATAATTTCTCCCTGCCCATCTTCATCAATTTCTATATCAATAGGCACGCCTCTAAATTTCTTGTGAGCGACAACACTTGGGTAATCTTCATCACCACCTTTCTTCCATTTTAAATTCTTAAATTTGCTTTCAAAGAAAGATTTGGATGCTTCAGAGGGTGTTACTTCACTTTTTTTTTTTATCGTCACTGTCTGCCTTTCCACCATTGGCAACACGCACAAATTCCTCAATCTTTTCTTTCAGCATGTCCAAGCCTGTATATGCGTGCGTCTGACTGCCTGCTTCAACATAATATATCGGCTTGTGAGTATCTTCGTCGTATGTGCCACGGTTCACAATAGTAGCTTCGTGACCGTCAATGGTAATTTTCTGATAGGCGGCATCTTTGTGAATATCCTTAATGCTGTCTATCTTCAAAGGATTTTTCTTGGAACCCGGATTGGGCTCTTTCTTTTTCTTTTCAGCTTCTTCGTGCAGCTTTTTATCACCCTTTTCACCGCCTTTACGTTCGTCGGCTTTTGCGTGCAGTTTTTCGTCGCCTTTTTCACCACCCTCTTTTTCTTTAAGTTTGGCGTATTCAGCATCGTGTTCCTTTTCCATGCGGGCAATGGCATCCGTCATACGTTTTGCCTCTGCCTTATCTCCTCTCTCTAAGGCTTCTTGTTTGCGTTTTCCTAGGGCGGCATATACTTTGCCATACTTAGCGTCCAACTTTTCTATTTCAGCCTTTGTATCGCCCACACGCTTCTTTTCTTTGTCAGTTTCTTCTGTGCCTTTGCCCTCACGCTTTGCATAAGGTTGACCGACACGGTGCAGTCTACGATTTTCAGGAGTATCAGCGTAACGCCCTGTTCTCATGGCTTTAATAATGTCTTCGTCAATTTCCTCGCTTTCCAAAGACTTCATAAAATCCGGTGACGGTACAAAAGCCTCACCAACACGATTCAATTTTCTGTTAGTAGGGGTATCGGCAAAAACTCCGGCAATACCTTTCAACAGTACGCCATCTTCTGTCTTTTCCCAATTCACTTGTTCCGGTCGGAAATAACGTGTCACCTCTTTACCATTCTCATCAATACAAATGGCTTTTTGCAAGAAAGCAATGTCAGCCGCAAACAACTCCTTTTCATCAGAAGTTAATTCATTCTTCATACTTTTCTGCAAGCCATCTTTGTAGTATGCAGCCACCTCTTCAGCGGTAAACACTTCATAACCATTATCTGCGGCTACCTGTTCAAATGTAGCCAAAGAAATTTTCTTTTCCATATTTCTGTTTATTTTACAATTAATACAATTAGTGAACCAACCCAAAATAAAACAGGCAATGTCATTCCGGCTAGTATGTCATACCAATCAAACGCACCACCATGTTCTCTGTCCTTATATTCCGCTGACGCCATAGCAACCAATACAGTTCCAGAGGCTAACAGCAAATTCGCAAACCAATCAACAGCAACCACCGCACCCGCCAACAAAAAGACGGCTAAAATAATACCCCCTGTTGCAGCGTGTTTATAACGGTTACTCTTTTTATACCATTCAATTATCTTTTTCATTACTTCTTAAATATTGGATGATTAATATCAATAAGAATATCTAAAGCAAACAAATTCTTCAGCGCATTAATGCTCAACATATCAATTGTCTTGGAATAAAGCATAAGTTTGTAGAATATTCCTTTCCAATAGTTATTAGTAACAGCCCCAATAACTAGCCCTTTAGTATCAATACCTGAACCCTTAATTATAGGAATTCCGTTGTAACTTTCTGTTGTTTGATAAGTAATGTTTTCAGGTCTATTTACTCGCTCAACATTTATATACCCACCAAAGGACGCACTTCTGTAATAAGTGTCATTAGTTATTTCGTACTCTAGCATAAATGCAGATTCACTTATTGGGGTACTAACAACACCTTTGTGAATAAAGCATTCATTCATAGGATTATCCTTATTCGCCCATACCCTTTTAGCAATGGCAGTAAAATCAGTAATGGCTAGAATATTTAAATTTTCAAGATAAGCGGTTTTTCCATTAAATACGAAGCCATTTTGATATTCCGGAATCTGGGTGATGGTAACACTATTTCCAATACCCGGATTACCAAAACCACAAAATCGACCAGAGCCACTATACAAAGTGTTATGTGAAGCTGGTAATACATTCACCCCATCTACAATTCTAACTGACCTAGGAAATCCAGTTTCATCAATATAGCTATAATCAATATCGGCTCCTGTTTTAATAATCTTAAACGAAGGAATGTCAGGATATTCTTTATCCCCTACGTTATAATACAGTAGCATAATATGACTTATAGCATTTTTACAATCTATCTTACTACTCGTTATAGTTGAATTACTACTGTTCCATATACTAGTATCGAGAAAATCAACTTCGTACTTTCCGAACCCGCTATCCAGTTTAAAATCTGCATTTTTCACTGAAAGAGCATTGGCTACGTCCTTACTCACTTGTTCAGTAATAGCGTCCCTATCGGGGTCGTCATTCGTTTTGCCAAAGCAATCCCAATAATATTCAGGCTTCTCAACATAGCCGCCTGCAATACCCACAATATCGTTCAAGTCTTTAATTTCTTCTTCAGGGCTTATTTCCGGGAAAGACATGAACGCAAATAAAGCCATTTGAGCACAATATTTCAACAAAGTTTGATTAATAGCTAAAGCTCCAAGTACAGGCGAATGACTATTGCTAACCGTAACTGCGCTATTACATTGAGTAATATTGTGAGTAATGCCCTGTAATTGAGCAACTGTAATATTCTTATTCAATACTCCATCAATATAAGTAACATCAGCACGCCCCTCATTCATGTATGCTAATCTTTCTTCAATATTTCCTGAATCAGCCGATAATGAAATAATCATATTTTGAGGTAGTAATCCGCTTGAAAGACGTTGGTCATACACTATTCCTGAATTATTAGAATTCAAATGCCAATTCACTTTCAACAACACCTGTTTAGCCCCATGTTTCAATGTAGGAATGGTCATGCAGTTGTTAACCCCGTTAAAGCAAATAGCTCCTTCGTATTCACCGATTTGTTGAATAACAAGATTAGACCAATCTAAATTACTACCCTTTGTTATTCTAAATCCACTCGAGACAGTAATTAGTATATTATCAAAAGATAAATCATTTCTACCGTTAGATAGTTCTATAAAAGTGTCAGCATTTACTCTAAAACTTAAGATGCCTTCTTTTGGAATACCTGTAATATTAACACTAAAACTATTCAATATAGTATTTGCACCTTTGTAAGCTACCCAACTGTTTGCCGGATTGAAATTAGAATTAGTTTTAATAGTATTATCGGTTAATATTATTCCACTATATACTCCCCAAGTAGTAAAGTTTTCTACATATCCATTAGCACCACTCATTCCAGCGAATTCAAAGTTATTGAATACACCGTGGTTGCCGTGCCCGCTCAAGTCAGGTTGATGTCCCAAGTACTTATAGCTAGAATTCGGTATAGGCAAAATCTGATTGCCTAATATACAGTTAGGCTCGTTAGATAACTTCCATGTCGCTGTACAAGTAAACACCATTGATTTTTCAACAACATGCTCAGCACTTGCCAACGGAACGTTATTTAATCTTGGATTGGTAACAGTATATAAACTCTCCAGAAGATTAGCATAGGCAACTCCTTTAGTTCTGGTAATAGTACTTCCTACTTTTGCTTTACCACCCCAAGAAATCAAATTACCATTTTCGTCTGTAAATTCAAAGAACAGTGGGTACGCCTGTACAATATCCTCAAACCTAATATATTCATCAATTGTGATGTTTATATTCTGTGGAGATTCGGAAGTTAATGCACCTGTTATATTATAAGTTCCATTAGAACCGTTTATACCTATACCAGTTAATTGGCTACTGACGGCTGATACTAATTCATCTACTGAATTAACTGTATCAATAGTAATCATTATCATTCTACCAATAGGAATATAATCACCTATATTGATTCTGATATATCCTACACCTGAATCACTTAATTTATAGTATCTGATTGATTTATATGGTACATTACTTTCCACAACAGGGTTCCATTGAACGTAGTTTTTATCTACCCCAATCGTAACCGTTAAAATTTGCGGGCTGTAAACAGTTAAGGCTCCAACAATGTTGTATTCTGATACACCATTTTTACCGATTTGTATATTGGTCATCTGGGAACTCACCGCCTTACTCACTTCATAATAAGGCTCGGTCATAACAATGCGTATCATCACTCTTTGACCAACAGGCAATATCTCACCGATATTAAGTGCCTGCCAACCTGCACCCTCCACAAATTTAAAGTACTTGACTTCTTTATATGGCAAATTACTTTCAATAGTCGGATTCCAAGCTACTTCTTTCGGTGGAGGGGGAGCTTGTTCTCCTTTCCGACGCCTGAACGGTATGCCAATCGCCTGACCATGTACCATCTTACCAACCGATATTAAAAGTTGCTGTCGTTCCGTCTATATAAACCTTATCCACCAAGTAAAGCATCGGTGCGCCTAAACTAGCGTCTACCTCTACTCCGCTGATAGTATAATCCTCAAAAGCGGGTGCTCCAGCCAAATGTACTTTGATATCCCCACTTGTTAGTGGAATAATCAAAAATCCTTCAGGCTGTTGTTCCTTGTCAGGTTCAAAAGTTGCAGCCGTCAAATCTTCTGTCGGTGTGCCCACTGCAAAGGCTCTCTGTATGGTTGTCGGGCTTGGTATTCCGCCCGGATTAGCCAAACAAGTCTTATAGAGAAATCCAAAAACTTTTTGAGTAACTGTTTTCATATCTGTATCTTTTTAGTTCAAAAACAAATTTATCGCTGTAAAGATACGCAAAGTTTAACTAATTCCTAAACGTCTAATCTAATTAGGGAAGAACGGGCGAGATTGGGGGCTTTGCGCCCCCTGCCCCAATCAATGTCAAATAAAAACAAAACAAATCTTAAAAATTCAAACAAGACAAATGTGAGATAAACCTAAAGTCAATATCTGCATGAGCCTAGTTACCGGAGCCGATAGTGCCACAGATGTGACGCTCCCAAATGGCTTTTGACCCTTATACGCATCATCGTGGTGTCAGTCCATATTTCCTATCTGTCCAGTCCTCATGTCCATGCACGCCCCTCACATACACGTGCACAAGGGGTTGGGAAGAGCCTCACACGTGCGTGAAGTAGTTGATTATCATGATAATAATATATTATTTATTTACTAGCTCATTTCGGTATTACTACGTAATACCTCATTCACTGTTAAATAAATAATATATAGAAACCCCTGGAGCCCCCTTACGACAAAAATCCTCAGCGGTGATTCCTAAAAGTCTTGGAAAGATAAACCCCGACAACGTATAAGCTCTGTAACAATCCAAAAAGATTATGCCAGAAAAGGAAAAAATATTGCAGAAATTAAATTTGGAAGCGGAAATTGACCGCCTACAAAAACAGATATTTGTTAAGGACAAACAAATTAGGGAGCTCCAACGTGAAGTGAATGACTACGCTATCAGAGAAGAGCAACTAGTGGCAGAGGTGACCCGTCTTACTGCGGAAAACGCACAACATCACACCACCACTCTCCTAACAGGTTTGCAAGGTAGTGGAACACCTGCACCAACCAAAGAAGATTTCCTTAACCCCAAACTAGGCAGTGGAACAGGGCTGAACCGAGCACCAAAAGAAGGACTAGAAAAGGAATGGTCAGAAATGATGTTAGCCTACACGGATGAAATCTTTGTAGACGAAGATACACCAGATACCATCCTTTTGCGAGATGACAAAAACAGGTGGTATATTACTCCGTCAGGACGGACTCGGTTGCCTTTTCCTATTTTACAATCTGACTTGGATAACCTGAATATCCTAAAGATTAGACCCGCTACTGACAGTGAAGTAGAGGATTTTATTGAGAAAAATAATTTGTAATTTTGCCGAAAATTATTGGCTTATGAAAGAAAAACTACAAACTAAGACTGCAAGCGGTCACGAAGATTTCAAAACCGCCCAGAATGAAAATTTTTGCGTGGATGTCACAAAGGATGATTTTCCACTGTTCAACCCGAAAGGGAAACTCACTTGTGTGTTGGTGCACCTGTTGCTCATCGTTTGGATGCTGCCACAAAGCCTCTTAGGGCTTCTATTAGCCATTTTCACACGTTGGCGGTACATTGGGTACTGCGGAGGTGCTTTTTACTTTAAAAAGGGCGGTACGAGTAGTGTCACGCTCGGTCACTTTATCCTCATTAGTGGGGTGGCTTACAACAGATTGGACACGGCTAGCCATGAATACGGGCATCACATTAATTCCCGTTGGTCAGGGTGGCTTTACTTGCTAATTATTGGACTACCAAGTATCATCGCCTGTGCCACTATTCACGACCATGACAAGTACGTTACTATTTATCCTGAAAAGTGGGCTGAAAAGTTTGGACGAATGTATTTTCCAGTTGATGAATATAAAGCACTTCTTGAAAAGAAAGGCGTAAAGCCTAGAAATTAATATACAATATCTCTTAGAATAATTCCTTTTATTTCCATAATCATGGATTATGACGAAGAAAGCCCGTTGTGAAACGGGCTTCTTTTATGGTACTGATATAAAAAGAGCCGCCTCTAGTATCACTACCCAAAGCGGCTCGCCTTCAAACACCATTTCAACTTCATTCATGACTGATGCAACAAATATACGCATTATATATCAAACTGCAAAATCTTACTCGTTATCCGGCAAAAATGTCCATTAGGAGCAAGACAACACACCTCGGTACGGTCGTCAAAATAGAACACTGTAAGCACGGGTAAACTTTGCCATTCGTTAATAGTGAAAGTTTCCTTAGAAGAGCTAAAAACTCCGTCAAACGTCATGACAGCTATTGGAGCATACGTAGTTTGTGCAGCTACAAAACTTCCACCCGCTTCTACCATCGGATATGGACATACCGCAACAGTTTCCAAAGTGGTGATAAACTTGCGTTTAAAAATTAGATAAGCATTAAGCAACTCGTCTACGCCCAATTTTATTTCGCCCGCAATGTGGTACACTTCACGGGTGTAGTTACGCAATACTTGTAACTCCCCCTTATCCAGTTCTTCAAAATCCTTTATGAGCAGTAACTTAATCTTTATCAGCTTCTGCTCTTCTTTTTCCAAATCTTCTTTCTTTCCCATGTGTAAACCATGTTTTAATCGTTTTAAAATGCAGTGGTATATTAATAGCAAAGAAAGCCAATAGCCACATTCTTCCGACAGGGAGGCTTCCTTCCATACCCATAACCAACAAACCAAGCGTGCAGGCAAAATAGACGTTCTTTAGGCTGTACGGGCTGCGTATTCCTAAACCCCCGTAATTCTTTAGGAAGTCAGAGGCTGTTACCATGCAGTCTAAATTTGCGTACAAATTGCATGTTGAAAACCTAAACTCTCCCTCACGGTTGAGTATAATGAAGCCTCCATCGTGATTGTCACACGTAGGTATCCGGCAATTGACAGGTATATATCCAAACCTGTCAAGCAACCGAGCGCACTTATGCAATTCTTTGCAAGTTCCAACTATCACTAAAGGTCTCATCGTTTTGGTTGTTTAAAATACAAAGGTAAATCAATTTCTTTGAAAAAGCAAGGGCGGAGAATATTCTCCGCCCCGTGCCAATCAATAAACATAATCTTTAAAACTCTTGTTACTACGACAATATTCGCCCTCACGGGTTTCATCTTGCTAACTCCAGACGCTTCTGGATAAACTTAAAAGGTGTTTCGCTTAAATAATAAGATAATGTTATGTCAACGTCTATTATACGTATATCCAAATATCTTTCCTTATCCTTTTATCGCCAAAGTATAACGGTCGTACATAGCGTCCCAATTATCTTCTACTATCTTGCACAACCATCTAAACGGTTTGGCATCGCCTGTATCTATTTTCTGGTATGCACCTACCCCGCACGCCTGTAATTTGGAGTTATACAGTTCTAGGAAAATTCCTTCATCGGTAATAAATCCCACCTGTCGCATATCTGCATCTAAAATTGCAGCGTAATTCGTTTCTTTAACTCCGGCTGCCGCCTTTACTGTTGTTTTAACTAGCTGTACTACCATAACTAAATCCATTTTAATTTGACGCCCCAAAGATAGGCAGATAAATTGGATTGGCAAAGAAAAAGCCGGAAAATTTTCCGGCTTATCCAAATGCGTAATCAAATCATGTTGGCTACGCTAGGGTCGGGGGCTTAATACGATATTTACTGTAAATTGAGCAAGATAAGTATGAATAGGCTCTGGGTCAGTATTATCACCAATTCCAACTCGCATTTGGACAGTTTTAACTGTCGGATATTCATTGGGGTAAACGTTGGGTGTCGTATTGCGCCAATATTGATAGCCCTCAAAGGTATTTTCCCACATAAATTCCATTCGTTCCCACCCATCTCCTTTGCCTAAATCCCATTCCAAAATTAAATACTCCGTAACGGTATCAATCAAAGTGCCCAATATATTAGCTTCCAGAGCTAAATACCAAGCTGTCTTATTAGTATAATTGAAATTATTTATTTCAAAATCATACTGAAAGAATGGAATATTTTGCATACTGCCACCGTCTCCACTAGGAGAAAAGTCCACCTCTTTTAACGAGTGACCGACGTTTGTATTGGCTTCAGTTATTTCGCCCTGAATGGCGGTACACACATTTATGAACCATGGAATACCGAGTTGATTGACTTGAACGGATTTAAGCTGCTTTCCGTTGGCATCAAAATTGAGAGTTGTTGAGCGTGACTGTGCCGTCACATTGGCGTCAGCGGTTACTTGTGGAGTAGCCGAGCCCCCCCCCGTATCTGGGGTAATTGTTACAAAATCTTTCTTCATAATTATAATTATTAAGTGAAACAATAGGGGAACCGGAGTTCCCCGTTATTTATACGTTAAATGTGTGCTCCTTGAATTCGCCATTTAAAATTGCGAATAACGCCATCTATTTTAAATTGGGCTTGATAAGTTGCATTAATAACTCCATTTTGGAATTTACCACTCCAAAGCATAGTGTTTAATTCTGATACTCCTGTAAAGCCACCCCGAACAGAAATAGCGTATGGCTTTTGCCCAATTTCATCTGAATATTGAATTTGTAACCAAGTAAGTGTCATACTTGCTGAACCGCTTTCATCATAAAAAGTAACTCCACCCAAAGAAGCAAGAGTCAAAACTTTTTTGAAGTTAGCGTTTGAAGAAACTTGATAAACGGCTGATGGGTTTGTTGCTTCTCCTCCATTTGGTTCTCCTGCAAGCGTGTTTATTTTCCAGATACCAATTTCTGGAGCCCTAAATTCTTCAATGAATCCTGCAAAATCATAAATAAAATCTTCATCTTGAGAAGGGGTAATAGTAGCCACTTCTTCATGAAAACGCCATCCGTAATCATAATATGGAATTTCATAAGTTGTGGAAGCGTTATCTCCAGTATTTATCAGTATTTCTACTGGAGTGTTGGTTTCCCATTCGCCTGTCGGTCCCTGTTGGTCAATGCTAAAGTTAATTTTCAGGTTGCTTGCTACATCATTGTTTGCATAGGCTTCCAAATAAATTGACTTGCCTGTCCCGCTAGTTGCTGCGTCTAACCAATATTTAACTTCAATTTGGTTTTCCACAAGCATTTTCTTTTGAGTGGAGACAGTTCGTGTCACACCGCCACCCGCAATATTGAGTGAAGTGCTGCGTGCAGCTCCTTCGTTTTCATCAGCGGCAACAGCTATCGGAGTAATGCCTGCGCCACCGCTTTCAGGGGTTACATTTACAAAGTCTTTGTACATGATTTGATAATTTTAAGTTAATACTAACTCTTCTACGCATTTTTAAGAGTGTGTAAATATACGCAATTTTCATCAGTCAACACAAAAGAAGTTCCACAAGCATAACGCATTTTTAAGCGTCTATACAGGCAAATAAAAAGAGCACCGAAGCAATTGTCCGGTGCTCAATATAAAATGGCAATAGAGGGTTAATTTTCGGGTTTACGCACTACCATATAATCATCAAACGGGGATTTATGGAACGGGCGGGTGTCATCTGGGCTGTCGGGGTCAAGCAATTCACCGATAACACTCCACATTTTGCCATTCTGTTCAAATCCGGGAATCCAGTTTACACCGCCCTCTTTCTGAGACATATCCTGCACACGTACCCAATACATTCTGTAAGGTTCGTTAGGGTGGAAACACGAGGGGTCAGAATAACTGCCTGTTGGCTCAACATTAACGATGGTCAAACCTACCAAGCTCCAGCCGAATTCTTTTTGCTGTTTTTCAAATTCTTCCTTGAATTTGTTTTGCAACCATTCGTTAAGAACAAGAGGCTTCTTTTCGTAAAATTTCAATATTAGCTTGCTGATAGGAGGATTGTCACCATTTTCTGACATCTTCATAAATGTTCCTTCGTAAACGAAGCAATAATACGGCTCTTTCATTCTTTCTTTTGGCGTATTATTCGGGTCAAAACTTGGCTTTTCCTGTTCCTGACCTAAATTATCAGGGGTTTCTTGCTCTTTTAAAGCCTGCAACGCCTGTTTTTTCATTTTGCAGGTACGACAAATACTTAAATCAGCGTTTGTGTTACATGCAAAACAAAAATTAGGAAACTTCGAATTGTTAGCAAAAGCCCCAATAATATAAGGTTTGCCAAAGTGCCTTGTGTCTGCCACTTCTCGTCCTTTTACCAATGATTCACAAAGGCGGTGCATAAAATCAGCATCAAGATTTTCGTCAATGTTTATGGATTGCACTATATATCTTGGCAATTCTCCGAGCAAAAATTTGTAGGCTATGACATATTTAACTATTTCCATGAAATTAAATTTTAATAGTGAATACTGGATACAACGGGTCTAACGAAAATTGTATCAATTGTTTTTTAGCAACGTCCACATAATGACAAGTAATGTTTGACACGGGCAAATCACATTTTAAACGGTGCTCGTAGACCTCTAAAGCATTAATTTGACTTACTGTGGACAATTGGCGCATTTCAGCTTCTTGCTGAATTTCGCAAGGTTCAGAGCATATAACTTGCCCATCATCAAGACGAATACTAAACACCCATTTGTCACCAAAACGAGGTATTTGTTCCACTTCCGTCACTTCAACAATACGTGACAAAGGTAATGCGGATTGAACCCGTGCATCGTGTGCATTACCTTGCAGGGGTATTCCATTCAAATAAATTAGCATAATCGTTGATATTTAATTGTTATTCATCAGGTGGGGTATCATACGTAATTTCGTAAATAATCCCGTTGATTTGTTTGAAATATCTTTCTCTTCGCCCTTTACTGGACGGAATACACATAGTTTCACCATTAGCATTAAAAACAAATTGTTGCGTATAGGTGTCATTTTCCTTCTTTAATATTTCTATAAAGGTTGCGCCATGCGCACAAATTATATTGAGCAAACTATCGTTATATAAAAACGACATAAAACACCACCAAACAAGCACTACTTCAGTAACTTCTGCCTGACCCCGCATACATGGGGTCAGAACGAAGTGTTTAGTGTACCATTTATTCAGCCGACTTGGCTTGTACTTTTTCTTCAACATTTCTGTTCAATTTTAGTTGAGCACGCACGTTTTCAATACTGTCACATAGAGTAGCGGTTGCTCCGTTTGGTTCTTTGGCACTGTCGTAAGCATCAGAAGTCGTAATGTCCAAATACACTTTGTAAGCCTCTGGAAAGTCTTGCTTCAATGTCTTTGGTGTAAACCGTTGGGTCTGCATGATACATTTCAACCGCTTTTCCATAAAGTACCTGTCCATTTCCAATTTAAAATACTTGCACATTAATTCGTGGATATAGTTTTCTTTAGGAATGGATTTCAGTAAAGTGTAAACCTCTTCTTTGTCTAGGGGCAAACTTTCATGGAAATTAATATCTAAGTGATGAGTACGGCTTCCCCATTCAGCAGGCAGATAATTCTTAAAGTTGTAGGAAGCTATATAAATTGCCTCAACTGCCTTGAAAAACTGTGGATACTTTTCAAACACTGTTTGTACTTCTTTAGGAATATAATTCTCCTTGAGGTAGGCTAATAGGTGCAGGCGTAACGATTCTTTTACCTCTTTAATTTCTTCACGGTAATTATCGTTTGCCAAACGTTCGGCAATCATCATGCGGAGTTCTACGTTAATTATAGCCATTACTTCTTCCCTCCTTTCTTGATTTGCATCGCAACTTTTCGTTGAGCTCCCTTTGACAACTTGCGAGCATCTACTTTAAATTCTTTATGTTCCATAGGTTTTGGAGTTACCCATTTTTGAGCCACGACAAGGACATCCGCTTGTTTAAATGGCAGCTTGTTAATCTGTTCCGCACGGTGAACCGCAAATTCCCACGGTAGATTTTCCATAATAGCTTGATTTTCGGGGTCAATCACCAAATCGTAGGACGGAATATTCCATACGAGCTTGAATAGAGGCTCGCCCAAATTTTCTTCCAACAAATGTGCCACGTCCAAATAATCACATCCAAAGGCTTGAGCCGCACCCGCATACTCTTCACCCGTACCAATCACTACGCAATCCTCTCTATTAAGCTCCATACGAGACGTTGCTAGGAACTCATTAAACATTGTCAACAACATAGTCGAATTCGGCATAGCGATAGGAGCTTCGCCCTCTGGCATTTCAGGCGCATACTGTCCAGCGGGGAAAACCGTCATACCAATGTATTCCTGAAGTGCTGCAATAACATACACGAACTTCGCTTGGAACAGTGACGGGTGTAATTTGGCAGGAATGTCCGGTTGGTTGCTTACAACAAAGATAGCAATTGGATTAAGCTGTTTCAACTTATCCAACACATTCAGGTTGAATTCCATGTCCCACACGCCCACGGGCTTTTCTTGGTTGGAATGTGTTTTAATAAGCACATCGTCCAGTCCCACAAATACAATTCTTTTGTCTTTTAAATCCATTTTTCTTTATTTTAGGAAGTTAATAAATTTGTGAAATATACGCATAAGTAGTGGAGTTTCTTAAAACTCCACAAATATCAGACGAACCCCGTTAAGGTCACTCACCCAAAAATGATTATGACCGAAGCCCCATTTAAAATACCATGATAATTCTGGTTTATCGTATTTATGGCGTTTTTCTAATAACCTTACACAGCGACGTAATTCTTCTTCGTTTTTACAGGCAGTTATTTCGTTAAGAATTTCAACGAATAAACTAGCTGCGTAGGCACGCATATCCAAAAGCGGGTTTTCTACAATGGCTTTCATGATTATTTGGCATTTATTGGGTTAATATAGAAATAAGCATATTTAGAGGCTAAACCGCCATCAACAATTTCACGAACAATCCAATGTTCATAAGCGGCTTCTTTGCAGTTGGGATAAGGCGAAGCGAACTGAAACTGTGCGCCCTGTGGTACATCTTCACAATAGAAGCGAATTATCTTTACACCGTTGCCGTCAACAAATTCATGTTTTCCTACTGGAACGGCTGGAACGCGACTGTAAGGCTTGACGCCTGTACTAAAATGAAATTCTTGTAAGTTTGCCATAACATTTGAGTTTTAATGTGATTAACTTGATTGACAGTGCAAATGTAGGCAGACTGATTGATATATCAAAGAAAATCCCGGAATTTCTTCCGGGAAAATCTGATTTTTATTGGAAAGATAAATAATACTGCCAAATGTAATCATTAGCTTCAATACCAACATCGCCACGTCCAAAGCCAACACCCACTCTTAATTTGTAAGCATCACTCGGCACAACTAAATCCGCCCCGCTAAATTCAGCGATATAATTAGCCCACTCTTCCCCGTCTTCGTTGTCAAAAGTGAAATTTAGGTACGTTTTCCCAACTTCATACCCTGTATTGTCTGTCCACATAAGCTCAGCAATTAATTCTTTATCGTCGGTTTCTTTCCAAAATGAACGCAAACAACCAAACATGGGAATTAATTTAAAGTCGTTGTTTGACTTTATAATTCTGGCTATAATTCCATTTATTAGCGGACAGCCATTAGTTCCACCTGTACGAGTGAGCCCAAAATATTGAATAAATAATCCTTGACTTAAATTGGCAGGTGCATCAAAACCTAATTGGCAAACAAACGGCATACCGTCTTGAACGGCTTTAACACTTTTCATGACTTGCCCGTTGGCATTAAAATTGATAGTGGTTTCGCGACTTGCAAAACTCGGGTTGACGTCAGCGGTTACTTGAACCTGTGCGTCGCCCCCCCCCCGAATCGGGAAGGACTGTAATAAAGTCTTTCTTCATTTTACTAAAATTTAGTTATTAATAATTCACCCTTATAGTGAAGCGTGCACTTTCCTCACTATTTGGCTTCGTTAAATACGCTCCAACCGTCTGTCCATCCTGTTTGACCACGACGCACCGCCCAAAACTCCACAACAGTTTGTTCACATCCGTCCTCAAAACAAATGCGCCCATTCGGCAATACGGTCATCCATTCGTTAGCTGCCATAAAACGGTGAGTTATCTTTGCGCCCTTTTGAGCAAGTGCATAAGCCTCGCTATAAGTCAGCGACTTTTCGGGATGTGTAGTAGCAAATTTTCCCATGTGCAAATTTCTTTCTGTTCTTGTCATAATTTATTCCATTATTAAGCTGTTATGTACTTTGTAAATGTCGGTTATTCTTATCTGTGAGCGATGAACGCCCAAATCCTTAGCAATTATACCCGTTGCGCCCTGAATGTGCGTTTTAGAGAACTTTAGATTGTTAGGGCTTTCCGGTTCCCATTCTTCCGTACGATAGGAGAGTGTGTAATCCTCTTCCATGGTTACATCACCGCCCTCTGACATAATGGTATGCACGGTGAATTTTACGTGAAATTTGTGAGCTTTAAGCATACTAAAATTCAATTTTGCTGATGCGGTTACACTTTGGACAAATGTGATGCCCGGAATTTTTACTCTTGTAATAGTTTACAGGTCGCCAATTCTTGCGACGGCTACGTTTGCCGCAATGTATGCACCGAGGGTGACGTTCTGCGTACAGGTGTCTCAATACAATAAACACGCCTGCAAATAACAGGGCGATAATCAAGAATATAGTTTCGTTAGTACAATTCATGTCTTTCATCCAGTAAAAATGTTTGTTATTATTTCAACGGAATTTTCCCCAACAGCGTCAATGTCTTCAGAGGTGATATACTCATACTCACAACAACGAGCCGTAACCTTTACGTCTGTGAAACTGTCAATCAACTGTTTTAGTAGTTGCACTCTATCCTCATAGGATAAACTTTTTACATTTATTTCCATATTATTTATGTGTTATACCATATCCGAATAATGCGAAGTCAGCTTTTGCGGGGTCGTTTGGGAACGCTAGACGACATTGCTGTGTTAATTGGTACGCTGCTCTCATGTTATTGCCTTTTACGGTAATAAGACCCAATTGACGAGCCATACGAGCGACGTGAGTGTCTAGTGGTACGATTAGTTTGCTAGTAGGAATGAAAGACCATATACCGAGGTCAACATCGCTGCCCCACCGCACCATCCAACGCATGAACATACAAACCCGCTTACAGGCACTCTTCGTATCTTTGGGCACGCCTTTAACTCCTGGAAACAAGTTAAGCACTGATTGTACCCAATCAGGGTTCTTAATTTCGTCGTACTGTTTGCAAACTGCCTGTTCCATAGTGGTGTAGTTCTGGTAAATGTCATACAGGCGTTCACACAAGTCGTAGAAATCACCCCATTTGTAGAAGCGGTACAGAACGGCATCTTTTAGGTGCTCCATCTGTTCCCACCTGCGTTCCACTATAAAGACGAACGGGCTACCCGATGACAGGTAGTTCATTTCATTGATGAGTGCCTGTATAGTGGAAACAATAACCTTGCGATTGCCATACGCCAACCAAGAAGCGATGAACCCTACGATTTCCATATCCTGTTTGTCAGCATAGGCGTGAACAAAGCGCACGGGGTCATCGTTTATGAAATCTTTTGTTTCATATTCGGCTGCCAACTTGCGCAACAGTGTTTTTAATTCTTTTTCCATAATCTTTGGTATTATTTCAGTATCTCTTTAATTCTCCCGATACTAATTAAACGTTTCATCGTTTCTCCGTCACTGTAAAATAGTTTCATAAAGTCCAATATCTGGCGGTAGTTTTTAACAGGCTGTGGAATGAGGATGATGGTTTGTTTAGTATTTTCATCAGTCCTAGTCAAAGATTGTGCCCAATTAGGTTTGAGTATCCAGACTTCCCCCGTTTCCAAGCATCGCACTATCGTACGGGGTTCCTCCGTTTTAATGTCCCTAAAATTGTAAAATCTTGCGATACGAAACTCAAAATGTTTTCCGTGAGTGCTCAATATAGGAGCGTAATGCTTTCCTATCGCATCGCTCATATCTACCACGCCAAACCACCTACGGCAAAAATCTCCATGAGTAGCCGTTTTTACTTTTGTGGGGGAGTAGATAATGCACGGTTGCCCGCTGTCAGGAACTGTTTGGGGCTTACTTGCTGTTTTCTTTCTTGGTACTGTTTTCATACTGTTCAATATTACTGTGATAAATTTGACGAGTTGCCCCGTTCTTTTTCGGTTCTTTATTTACAGTATATTCCACACCTTTCATCATTATATCCACTTTATTGTAGATGCCGATAATAGGGTGGATGCTTAGAATTTTTACGTATCCAATGTGGTCACGTACTAAGTCCCCAACTTTATAGGGACACCACGACATTACGTACTCGGTTAAAATGCGTTTCTTTTCCAACTTGTACTGTTCTTCCAAGTCTTCCATTTCAGCTCTAAATTCTTTGTAGTCCATATCATTATTCGTTTAAATCAGCCAAATAAGCCTCATGCGCTTCCTTACAGGCTGCATCCATTATATATTCCATATTTTCGTAGTCAGGGTTTTCTCTCATTGCAAAACCCGTTACATCAACATATAAACAACCGTCTTCCTCACATTCAACAATAAACCATCCATCGTTGTACATTACATAGCCATCCTCGTAAATGGTTTGTATTAGCGTGCGTCCGTCTTTCATGGATGAGCTAGCTAATTCGTAGGGACAAGTAATTGTTCCCTGTTCGGCTTGTTGAATGCGAGCCATTGCTACCAAAGCCACTTTTGCAAGCTGCCGACGTGACTTAATGTTATCAACCCAACGGTGAGTTCCAATTGGTTTGCTAAAGTCCAAATTTGCGTAGTACCTGTTACCTTTCATGACGTTGTTTATTTAATTGACTACGCAAATGTACGGGTTCTTATGGAATATCCAAGGAAACACTCGGGAAATTTTTTACATAAATTCAAAATAAAAGCCGCAACCCTCACGGGCAACGGCTCCGAAAATATGATTTCAACATTAAACACCCTACTTATGCTCACGCACTTTTAGATGGCAACAATTAAATTAAGAATATAAAAATATGAAAATAATTGTATTATGTAAACACAATACTATTTCTTTTTAGCGGCTTTCTTCGGTTCAATGACAACCTTAATTGTCTTTGACGGCTTGAAGCCAAGTGTATGACTTTCCGGGATGTCAAGCGGTTTGTTAGTTAACGGGTTGTTACCAACTTTCGCAGGGTTGATTTTCTGTTTGAATTTACCGAATGGCAGGCTGATTTCACCACCGTTTTCAACACATTCGGTAACAATAACAGGGGTCATCGCATCCACCACCTTTTCGCAATCTCTTTGGCTCAAACCACTGTTTTCGGCTAAAGCCTTAATAAATTCTGATTTTCTCATTTTCGTTTTTAATTTAATTAATAAAAATAGAACTTTGGTTATAATATACGTGATATCACGTGTCTTATCCGGTTTCTTTAATTAGGTACAGGTAGTATCATAAACAATGCAAGCAATATTCCAATTATTACACCAATAAATACGAAACAACCCAAATAGGCGCATCCTTTTTGCATTTCCCGTACATCCTCTTTGTTCTTTGCCTGTTGGCAACGTGCGCACGCCTCTTCGTCCATGCAGCCACACGCACGACATTCACCATCATTTATCATTGACATAACTATCTACATTCATCACTGTAAAACTCTGCAATATCTTGCTTTAACTCATCGCACTTTTCAGCGGCATAACGTTTCATCGCTGTAATAATAGCATTAAACACGTCAGTGTCAAATGCTCTTTTATGTTCGGGGAGTTGTGCTATCTCTTCCCACAAAAATTTTTCAGCTTCATCCATAATCTATCTATTTTAAAGTGTTATACGCATATTCTTCCAGTACTTCTTCCACGTCTGCGTCACATAAGCCGCCAACATGGTTTCGCATAAAGTCTTCCAAGTTAGCTCGGTTCTCCTTGTCAAGTTTGTCAGCGGCTTCATTTTCGCCCCGTGCCAATAACTCGGCTACGGGAATAGCCATTTCAAAAGCAAGAGCGTCCACGTTTTGTTCACACTCTTCGTACAGTTTCTTAATTTCCTCTAAATTCATAATCCGTTGGTTTTAATTATGGCTTTTATACGTTGGGAATAATTTTTCTTCTCCGCATAAACTCTGTCCAAATAGGCGAAGTATTCGTCACGTGACAGGTTGCGGGCAAATGCTGTCTGCCAAAGTGCATAATCCACAAGACATTCGTACCAACTATTGAAACAGGCGTGCCCGTACAGTACCCCAACAGCAAGCGTCGGGCGGGTAGAGGGTACTTTCATTCCGGTGCAGTTGTGCCCGTCTACGAATAGACGGCTCGTAAAGTGCCCGCTTTCTTCAATGCACTGCGCCATCACAATGTCTGGGTGCTGTATTCGCAAAGCGTATATCGCCCCGTACACACTATCTTGGAGCGTTGTAGCGACGTTCACACTGTCAGTCGGGGTAACTATTGGTTTGCTGCATTGCACTCCAATACACGCCTTATTGATTAGCATGATAAATGAAGCAAGAACAACCATGCGCCACGTTACCCACCAAACAATTCCCAAACTTTTCTTGAAACGTAACCTGTTCATTATATTGTTATTTTAGGCAATTCAGCCGTGATTTTATTAATAGTCTGCAACAGGCTATCTCTTATTTGTGCAGCGTATTCTTCACTCGGGTATAAAGAGGAATATAATGCTGTTCCCCCGTCCAACCAAATGACAAAATACCATCCAAATTTGTGCCTAGAACCCATTAATGCTCTGTCGTAACCTCTAATTATTTCGTTGCCTACTGGATTTTTGCGGTCTTCTTCCGTAATTAATGACAGTGTACGTTCCACTTCCTGACGATACAACTTGTAAGCGTCGGAATATATGTGTGACAACACACTTTCTTTACGAATATCGTTATTGTCCATATAAAATAATTCGGGGGTCAATGCAATTATTCCCGATACTTTCTTAATGTTAAAGACGCACACGGGTTGGTTATTCAGTAATATCCACATAGCTTCTACTGATTTAAGGGGAATAAATAGGAAACCTGACCTTTCTCTTCCGGATGATTAAACGGGCGGTTGTCAACGAAAATACAGTTGCCGCATCCGTCTTGCTGTTCTATATTTACCGTCTTTCGGGCTACGTAGTTCTCCAGCCGTGTAGAAGTTATAATCGTGGTCGCTACGCTTTTATCCTTGCGGTCAAATTGCACGGCTTCGCCTGTGTAGACATAAACTACTGGAGCGGTATAAGTGCCGAGCATACCAAATTTATTTCTAAACACCCTGTTATTCACGGTGTTCTCTACGGCTCGTAATTCCACCCATGCAACAAACATAAGGTCGTCGCCCTTGCACGCTCTTAACCTAAACTGTTGGGGTGCGAGTTCGGTAATCTTAAGAGTTGTCCCATCGTCACGCAACATTTCATCGTCCAGATTTAAGGACAGTACTTTGTCGTAAAACGTTTCCTTACTGTTTTGTGCCGTGGTACAACTTGCACCAAGCATCAGGACTGTAAACAGACCTATCAAAATTCTTGTTCTCATAATTGGTTCTCCTCGTTATCGTTAGTAATATTATCATCTGTTGGTATAGTTACGGGCGTGTCCAATGCGTCAATAAGTTCATCGTGAGCATCAAACTCGGTTGGATATTCGTCCATACCCTCTGCCACTACCATCGTAAAGTCCGGCTTATAGGTTTCATCCACGACTACGAACTGTTGCGCTACTCGGCTCCAACGTAGTATGTTCTTCGGTATCCATGTCACACCCAAATCGTTGTTAATGATGCGAAACGCCTTGTTCGTAATATGCGTGATAGCGGCTGTTCGCATGGCGTCATTATAGTAAAAACGCACCAACGCACTACAATCCATGACCGAGCGTATTTGTCCGTCCTGTAATTGACTACTATCGCCAAATATGGCACGCCATTTTTCACGTACGAGTTGTCCAGCTAGCACCACCGCACCGTCAGGAGCGAAATCCCATTTGTCAAAGACTACCAAGTGACTCTGACCGTCCTCGGTACGTATTTCTAGGGTAATGTCTGTTATCTTCATGGCTGTCTGAGTATTAAAAATCAGCTTTCAGTTTAAGCACTCGTAGAACTTCTTTGAGTTCGCTGTCAGTATAATTACTAGCTATCTCCTTTGAGACACAATTGTGGTTCATTGCAATTTCTATTGCACGGCTCTTAGATACTTTAATTTGTTTTCTTTTAATTCGCATGACTGTAAGTTTTTATTGATTGACAGCGCAAATATAGTGGGAGGGATTTATATAAACAAGAAATCCCGGAAATATTTCCGGGATATTCCTAAGATTTAACAATTGACCTAAATTTCTAGGCGATAAATTGGGTTACAGTCTTCGTCCTTAGTGGCACTCACGTACATAGTGCCATTCCATTCAAATGAAATAATACATCTTGGGACAGGGCTGGCAACGTCTATTAAAATTCGGGTACTTGACACATTGCGTACTACCTGATACAGCCTTTCTCCCGATATGTTATTAACCATACAGACCAACAGGTTTCTTCGCATAGTGTCAGGCGGGTTCTGCCATACCGATTTATTAGTAGGTGGTGCATCGTCCTCAACTTCTATCACCCCGCTAGTTAGCTTCTTAGCTCGGTTACGCCAATATTGCGCCTCGGCTGTTAGTTTGTTTACCTTGCGAATCAAACGGTTAACTAGACGTCTTTTACGAGTTGCAGCGTGCATCTTTACTCTAATTATCTTTATTGGTTTCATGGCTCAAATAGCAAAATTATTAATATAACAGTTGTCCAGATAGCCTGCCAAAATGCAGTCATCGCCCAATGAATACCCGTAGGGTCGTTTTCGGAAAACTTTGTCCAGTTGCTGAACATAATACCTATCCCAATGATAGGGATATAATATTTCCACATCTTTCTCATAATTACAGGAACGGGTCAATGTTTTCAGCAAGCCACGCCTCGTCCTCAAAATTCTTTTTAAATTCTGCGACTTTGACGTTAAATTCTTCTTTAGTTTCAGCCTCAAACGTCTGTGAGGCGGGGCACATTGTATTCGCATACGCTTCCATCTGGTCACGTTTGTTGTTGTTATACGCTCGTACACGAGCAACAGAAGCGGGGTAACGAGGAACCGTAGGGTTAGCACATTCTTCAGTGGGTAATACTTCCCATTTGCTATAAGCTAAATAAAGTCCGTAAATCATGATTGTAAATGGATTATAGGTGTAACATCGTAGGAAGTCAAATATCCCTGGACTTCCAATATCAGGTCTGCGAGCTGTTGCTCTGTAACTACCCCGTCGGCAACGACCGTGTATATCAGTGCGGGCTCGCCTACGGGGTTAATTCCAAACGTCAGGTGGAACGGCACGTGCCGTTCCACAAAGAATTCGGTTGTCACCTGCCATACTGTTTGCGGTACGACTAAGTGCATTCTACTAGCAATCTCCATTCGGGTTGTTATTGCTGTTTATAACAATAGGAATTTCCACCTCTGGAGTATCATCGTCATTATCATCCATCTCTTCACGTATGTCTTTCACCATTTCTTGGAAATTCATTAAAAAATCGGGTATCTCATCGGGGTATTCGTGTAAGTACGACAGAACCGCATTATATACCAAGTGCCGTCCAGCGATATCCTGTGGGCTATCCCCACCCATAGCGTTCGCAATAGCTATGTCAGGCAATACAACTCCACCCTCTTCTTGATGTGTTACCTCATCAATAATTCCAATACGTTTGGTGATTTCGTTTTTGTTGTCACAAATAGCGATAAATGCGCAACACTGTCCATATTCACGAAGTTTCTCATAAAGGGTATCAAATAACTCGTGAAGTTCGGGTGTAAACCCTTTCTTTTCCTTTTTCTTTGCCATAATCTATTTCTCCTTATTTTTAATTCCTGTCTTTCCATAATACAAACCGCTATGTCGCCCGCTCGGCATACAGTACACACGACACAACAATGCTTCAGCGGTAATGTTACGGTCGTTAGCGGCTACAATTCGGGCGGCTTTATTTGCAGCCGCTTGAGCTGACTTGCGATACACCTTGTCCAGTGTCTTAAAACGGGTTCCGTCACTGTTCAACACGTACACTCTATAATAACGAGCCCCAATTTCGGGGCTCTTCGCTGTTATTCCCATGTCAAGTAGATTATTCGTTAGTAACTGTTACGTTGCCCAGAGCCTTTTCGGCACGGGCAATTTTACGCTTCAGGCTCGCAATGCGGTGTTTAACCTCTTTAGAGGGTTCGGCAATGGCTTCTTTTTCTTTAAGTTCAGCCGTGTATTTGTCCAACCGTTCTTGAGCATCCCCGCGACGTGCCTTTTTATCAGTGTTTACGTTCTCTTTGGGGTTCTTTTTAGCGGCTTTCGGTTCTGCCTCTGGCTTGGCTACCTTTGCAGCCTTTTTCGCCCGTTTAGCCTCTTCTTCAGCTTTCTTAGCGGCTTCAGCCTCAGCCTTTACACGGGCTTCCTCTGCCAATACGTCAGCCGTCTTAATGCAAGTTGCCACGTTCTTAGCAATCTCGGCTTCACGCTTTTCGCTTAGCTCCTTGTAAATGGTAGCGAGGCGTCCATAACCCTCAAACAGTTCCTTTTTGCTGTTCTTTTCGGTGTATTGACGTGGCGTAAAGTTGCTGTTCAGCTTGGCGAGTGCTACCTGTATATTAACAATTTCTTCCAACATAGTTGGTTTGCTTACATACTTCAGACATTTTGTTTCGTTCAACATATCGTTGTTAATCACGAAATTTGCGGAATTGTTTACTGTTGCTTTCATAACTATTGAATTTTAAATTGTTTATTGAATTAATTTGACATTGCAAATGTAGTTACTTCAATTGAATTGTGCAAGAGTTTATCCGGAAATTCTTCAAAATATTTTGATTTTATGCTTGCAAGTCCCATGTAGAGGGTCATCCAAAGATTTCGTTGATAACATAGTTCGCAAAGCGTTCTTCCAGTTCCCTGCGAGCGTCTGGAGTTGGCTCATGTGTACGTAGTCTCTTAAAGTATATCGTATCACGCTCTAAAGTGGTCAACATGACGCTTAAAGCATTAGGGTGATAACAATGCACTGCCACGAGGCGTCCGTGCCGCAAATCGTCGCAAACGGTAATCTCCCAACAGTTGTCCTCATTCGCACGCAGGTAACAGTTCCTCATCCCCATGCTGCCACCACCCAACAGGGGTCGGATGTGGATTTGGTAGTCATGTCCAGGGGTGTACACCCGTTGTCTTGTCAATAGGTAACGACCACACGCTGAACGATGCACCCACTGTTCTCCGCACGCCTGTATTACTTGCATCCACGTGCGCTCGGGCACGCTGTTTAAATTCACCATCATATCTCTTTCATTATTAGTTTGGTTATTATACTACCATTCCACACCGTTCAACAATGCTCCTCGGTCTACGAACGGTTTATTAGGGTTTGCCACGGCTAGCTCCACGACCTTTTTAAGCACCCAATCATCAACGCTCAATTTACAGGTGCTCGCCCTGTAATAATAGACGGCTGACTTCGGAACCCAAACGTTCTGCAAATAGTCACGCCCATTATAGCGAAAGGCGACATTATACATTGTCGCCTGCCCACTCTCACTTGTTTTGCCTATGTAGGCACTAACTACCGCCATATTAAATAGAATAAAGTTGTGACCAATGAATTTTCTTAAGGTTAGTGAGTTCTCCTTTACGTTTTGCCCAATCCGGGAGCATCATGTAATATTCACCCTCAACCACGCCACCTACAATTTCCCCCGCAACCCTGTCTTTTGCAGGAGCGGTTTCCCACGGGCGAAACTCCACCCGTGCACCGTTTTTAAATTCTTTTGCCATAATTCTAAAAATTTAATAGTTCCAAATAACTCTGTTTAAACACTCAACCACAACGCTCCACGCCTGTACAATGAAGTACAATACCAATAGGAACAGGCTTATAATAACACTCGCCCAAAACTTTATCCACACATTACGGTAACGAGGTTTCAGTATGCGGCTACCGAACCGTCCACAAATGAAGTTATAAATTTTCTCTGCCATAATAATTGAGTTTTAATTGTTATTGATTTAATTTGATGATACAAATATAGGGGCAAAATCTGGAATATCCAAGACCTGCCCCTATAAATTCATCAATAAAACTCAAAATTATTTTTCAACACCCTGTTTGTACGGGTAGCCATTAGTATAATTCACCACCTTTTCCATCACCTCATTAAAGTAGGTAGCCATCTTGTGAGCCGACGTTGCGTTGTCTTTGTGTTGGCTTCTACGCATCTTTTTCACGCCTGCTCGTGTAGCTATCTCAACCATGCTGTTCATCGCCAAATAGCGGAGTTTCGGGTTTTCACGCTTGTCTTTTTCTGACAGGTAGATAAATCCACTACGCTTGTACTCCACCGTCTTTGCCTCAAAATCCACACGGAACATCAAGAAAATGCTGTTATCGCCAATACCATTCGGGTAGTCCTGCGGGTTCAAGGCGTCCACCACTACAAAACACACGTTCGGGTAAAAGTTGGTGCAACTGTACCGTACTTGTTTTGCGAGCGGGCACTCTTTTTGTATTAACCCACAAATTTCTTCTAATTGCTTACTGTTCATTGCTACTAATTCGTCTCTAGTTGCCATATCTGTTTCCTCCTATTATTTAAATACTGTTGGTAATTCGTTAGTTCTTCCGGCTGCATAATCAAACACCTGTGCCACGTCCTTAGCAAGTTGGCGGCTTAATTCACGGTCACGCCCTACATAACCCTCGGCACGCAACGTTTTTAAAGCCTGACGACTGTTAGAGAGTGCTGTTGCTGTTTCTTTGCAGGGGTTCTTATCAAAGGCTTTATCGGCAGCCTCATAAGCGGCTGTAAGCTCAATTTCTTTTGCGATGTACTGTTCTTTCGTTAACATAGTCTTAAACGTTTTATTGATTTTGATGTTACAAAGGTAGTCTTTTATTTTGAATATCCAAGGAGTGCTCGGGGAAATTCTTAAATTTTATTCAAAAATAAAAGCTCCCTAGTTGGGGAGCTGTGCTAGTATTGCCTCACATTCTTCGGCTGTTAATTCAGTAGGTCTCCAGTAGTTAAAACCTTCACTTAGTCTAACCTCACCTTTCTTACCGTAGCGGTACACTTCTATAATTTGTGCCGTCGCAGGCACATATTCATGCTGCTTAGTAGTGTAATTATACCCGATGTATCTTTGGTAACTAATCGCTACGGGGTTATTAAGTTTAACTTCACCGTTAATAGCAACGATTTCTTTAACTCTGGAAACTAAAACTGAACTTGCCTTCATAATACCAAGTATTAAAACCGAGTGGAATGTGCCACCCACACCGTTGATAACCTTTATCAACACTGCAAAGGTACATATAATTCTTGAATAAACAAGAGTTGCCCGGACTTTTCTTTCAGATTATCTTGATTTTTCTTATTGTTTGTCCATTTTCGTGTCTGTGACAGCCTGTTTCGTGGTTCGGTTTTACTCGGTTTTCGTAGGAGACAAACTGTGTCATTTGTAAATCTTTTTGTTGCCCTTACTCCGGGATTTGTCGGGTTTTGGTAAATATAAATTACTATATTAGGAACAGGGTGTGAAACTCGGGATATAAACACCTGCTCCACACGACAGCCCTCGGTCTTCAGGGATATTGATGCGGGCGGGAATTTCGCCTCAAAACTCCTGGAACCACTATATAACCACCACCTCGCACTCAACCACACCCCCTCTAAACCAACCCCCGCACACCCTCAACCACTCTCTATATCTCCTATCACCTACCTATTCCTCTACCCCTGTACCTATCCACCCTCTATACTACCTACTATATGTCCTCTACCTATGCTACTCCCTATTATTCATCACTGATTGTGTGCCCACCCCCTTTATTCTTTTTGAGTACCTACAATTTTAACTGTCAGACGATTACGATGTATCCACCCTGCCTTTTTCTTTAAGACATCAATAGGAGCGATTCGGCTTTATCACGTCCAAATCACCCCTACTGACATCCCACTCGAATTTACAATTTCAATTTTCGTAGACCACCTATATCCACCGTCGATTACCTTATAGCCTGCCACGCAAAGAACCCTGTAAATGCAAGTAGAGTTCCCACTACGAACAGCCAATCTATCAGAACAGGGAGCATTTTCCACCCCGCCATTCTTTTATTGAACAGTGCTAAAACTATCAGACACACGAGGAGGATATACGCTAGCCCCGCCAATCCCCAGATGATGAAAATCGCATCACTCATATACCAATATTCATCAATCTGCCACATCATCATTCTCACCCCGTACCCTTGTACCAAAGTACTTCTCAAACAACTTGCCGAGTTGCTGTATGGCTGCAAATATGCTTCCCTTTGGTTTATTCAATACACTCTTCATCTGTCTTAGCACCTCATCAGGGTTCTCTTTTGCTGCCGCCACGTATGTCACAGTACGTTTGTTATCACCTCCTAGCTTTACCACCAGATATACATCTTCAGTACGGTCTGGCTCTACTATTACATTTACCGCCTCTTGCGGAATAGGAAGATGCAATATGCTCTCCTGTGTTTCTTTTTCTGTCATAATACTAATCTTTCTTTTTATAAGCCACTACCCAATCATTCGCCCGTATATCCCTCCATGTTGGTACGTATGGAGTAGCGTGCCAATTTATGTCCAAATCATTTATAAATCTTGGAGTAACCAACAGGTATTGTTTCTCCGTTGTAATTTCACGGCTACGCCCGTCAAACTGTACGGCTGCTCTAAATCTTTTTGGAAGATGTGAAGCCACATGTACGTTCAGCAACATAACGAACGCATTAAATCCGTCTTCATTTGCACCCCAACTTTTTCTTCTGATAGGTATGCCCGTGTCGCATATCTGCAACGCATCAGCAATACACATTTCACGCTCTTCATTATTAGCGGTTGGTTCAACAAACATCTTTCTGAACAGTTCATCCACTACTACATGATAAGTCGGATATACCCCATGCGAGGTCGTAATAGGTAGCAATACCCAATCCTCAGCCTCAACAGGCACACATCTGTCCCTCTGTGTATCATAAATATACACAAACGGTTTCCCTGGAGTTGTACTACGGGTGAACATCACTTGTAAAATTCCAAGACTTTCTTTTTCTACCCATTCACGCAACTCATCAAAATGCCCTTCACAATACTGCACCGCCTTATATTGCAGTGGAATATTCAATGTCACTTCTTGTATTTCCATATTAATCCACTATTAAACATATTTTCTCAGTTTCTATTTCAGACAGGTAAATCGTAGTCCCGTCCACATAAATACACAACTCATCACCCTCGCTTTCTACTACGGGTGTTTCGTCATCTGCATACCATTCACCACTTACATCAGCCAGTTTGTCACCAAGTTGTATTTCTCTTCTGTTCACATCTAAAAACATACACCCTCAATTTATTTAGGATAGACAATAACAACATATCTCTGGATTTTCAGCAAAGTTTGCTTCAAATTCCATCTTTGTCACTTCCGTTCTATACAAAACAACTACTTTTTGAAAACCATAATCTTGACAAATACGATTGGCAACCTTTGACAGTATAAATTTTCCCTTAACACTTACATATACATTCTGATGCCCTGTTTTTCCGTTTTCATTCAAAAACATTGTCGCCAATAAATAACAAATATTTTTCATTATACCCTCACTTTCTTGTTAAGCCGTTTCACATGCCTGTTTTTCTTTTTGCGTTTATCCAGTTGTTCCTGACGCAACTGTTTAGCTTTGGCACTTTTCGGCTTCTTAGACCTGTAATTATCCAATAGGAACAATTCAGCTTCCTTCAGTTTATCTAAAATTTTGTCCATATTTTATTCATCTATAAATTTAACTTTGTCCCATTCAGGCACTTCCCCAATATGCGGAAGACTGTGGTAACGGCACACTTCTAATACAGTTACTTTTTCCAACCAACGTTGTTCGTATCCAATCGTTACGGGTCGCCAAGCAAACCAACTTCTTACTCTTGTCTGCCCCTCTCTTGGCTTTGGCGGGGGTGGTGGTAATTGTTTTCTCATACGCTCAAATTAAGTCTGTATAGAAAGAATAACAACGTAACCAACCAAATACACGCCAAGATTATACATAATGTCTTATAGAAGCCCGTAGATAGATACACGCTCCTTTTGCGTGGTACTTTATACTTACTCAACATTTCTACAAATGCTTGGAGTTCCGGTTGCGCAAATTTGTCTATGCAACGTGTCGGGTACTGTTCAGCATATACCTCTTCCCCATTAATCCATACCTTTCTTGACAATGTGGAATCATCAGATACTTTGCTCACACCCTTTACAGTGGCGTCACCTGTTTCACGGGTATGTACCTCAACCAATGTTACAACCGTTCTTGTTACCTCTGTTTTCATTTTACTCGTATTACTTTGTAAATAGCTCTAAAGTTTAATTTCACATTATCGGGATTGAACAGTACCGTCGGAATATTAAATACTCGTAAATTAGGATTCGCCTGTATGTACAACTCAATTGCTTCACAATCTGGTTGACAAAATATTCCCCAATCCTTTTCATCCACCATTTGGGCAACCACCCGACTATCACATAAATCTGGAACTAATGGCACATAATACACCAAATATACTCTCTTACCTACTTGTAATTTTCTCTTTTGGTACTTACTCATTTCACGCAACAAATACTCAAAACGCACTTTAAAATACATTTTGTAACACGCCCAAACAAGCACTAATCCAATCAATACAAATAAAATCAATTTTTCCATTTTTCTATAATTTAAAGTTTCTAATTTCGTCAATAACTTTCTGCCTGCGGGCGGGGTCGTTAAAGTCAATTGTCCGCCCAATAGGTTCAGAACTTACAACTTCAACCCTCCCGTCAGGATGCTTCTTTAGCACCGTCTTAACAGCATAATCGTTCTTATGCCCAAAGTCCACGCCTATTACAGTGGCTACGCCATCTTTCGTGCCCCATGCTGTAATCATATTATCTTTTTCTATTAGTTCCATCTGCCCCAAATTCTTTCAAAGTTACTAAGTTTCTTTCCGCATCGTGAACACTTTTTATATGCTCCAGCCACCCATCGGGATTGGTTGCGCTTTTTACCACCTTTGCGGTTCAGGCTGATATGCCCGTTCCGCAATCGGTGCTCAATTACCCACTCTACATCGTGCCCGATGATAAAGCAAATAGCACGTTGCACCCACTTATATTTCCTCATAGGTGCTTTCAAATTTTTCCTTGGACATTACATGCAGCTCTCCATCAGAAGTGGTAAATATATAATCACCTAGCTCTACACCGTACACTCCTCCACATTCATGTATAAATTCTATGTAGGAAGTGGAACGGTCACAAAATTCTTTATCAAATACTACATGTTTATCAGCTTGTTTAATAAAAGCCACTACCTCATCATAATTGTCTTTAGTTAGCTGAATTATGTCAAACTCGCCCTGAAATTTGGCTCTGTAATTCTTTTTCATATCTTCTTTGTTCTTTGGTTAATACTTCACGCATACTTATCTCCTGCGTCAGCTTGCGTAACTTATTACGTGCATCCCTGATATACTGCCTAACCACACGCACCGAAATGTCCATTTCGTCAGCTATTTCAGTATAACCCATGTCGTTCACGTAATACAGTTGCAACAGCCTACATTCATTCGGCTGCATGTATCGCATCAGCCCTGTAAGGTAGGTCATCTTCTGTGTTAAAATTATACGCTCATCGGGAGTTGGCTCGTCGTCCATCACCTGTATATCTGCCCCGTCCTCATTCTCTATGCTTGCTTCTATGCTTACAACTGTGACCCGCCTTACTTTTCGGGTGTAATCTAATGCGGTGTTAGTGGCTATCCGGCTCACCCATGTACTTAAACAGTAATCCGGCTGATAGCGGTGTAAACGGGTAAATATCTTTTCAAATGTTTCCATTGTAAGGTCTAAGGCTATTTCGGTGTCCATCACTATTTTGCCTATCTGGTAATTCACCGCCCTGTTAAACCTGTTGTATATTGTTTCACATGCTTTACTGTCTCCACCTAAAGCCTTTTGTACTAAATGGAAGTCACGCTCTTTTGTAGTCATCATTCTTCGTCCTCCTCGTTATAAGCGTTTGTACTATTCCCAATCTGTTTGTGATAGGTGTTATCTTTGAGTGTCATTGCGAGTGCCTTAACCGCCAATATTTCTTCCATAGTGGGTTCTTTACGGTTGTCCAGTTCCTCACGTATATCGTCGGCAAAATCATTTGTAAACAAATGATGCTTTTCACAATAGGCTTGCTTAAATGCTTCACGCATGGCGGCACGTTCTTTAAGAAAGTTATGTTTGTGCCATTCCCAGAACTGTGAAAATTCTATATATTCACTAGGCGTCAAGTTTAATTCAGCCCAAATTTTCTTTGTACCGCTATTACGATAAACGGTGTAGTCTTCTTTAAAGCGGGTATTCGCCCCAAACATGTACGTAAAACAATTAACAAACAGCGAACGAATAGAAGCTCGTAGTGGAAATTCATAAGTTACTTTTGCATCTTGGTCTAAATCCTCAAGGGTTAAACCATATTTTTCACACAAGGCTTCTAAAACTCTTTGAGCATTTTGCGCCTCACCACCTACGCCTCTCAAGGCTAGTTCTTGCAACTTCTTAATCTTTAAGAGTATTGCTGCGGGTACTAAATTTTCTGTTGACATAACTATTAAGTTTTTATTGACACCGCAAATATAATACTTTAATTTAAACTGCAAAAGAAAAGCCGGAAAATTTTCCGGCTTATTCATAGATTTGTTTTACTGCAACTTAGTATAAGTTAATGTCCAGTACATAACTCTCATGTCATGGGGATTTGTACTAGCCAATCGGGTCGCCCTAATAAACCCATTCTTCAACAGGTATTCCCCTAGTCGTTGAGCTGCATTGTGTTGCTCATGTTCCAAATACTTAGCATAACGGGCGTCACCCTGCAACTGTTTAACCATCGGGTCTGACATTGCTGTTACTTGCACTTGATTCGCTGTGTATATAACCCTCTCCACTGTTGTCCTTTCTATTGGATAAGGGCTGTCAATGTCATTATGCAAAAATCGTGGGACAGGGTGCTCAACATTAAAGAAACTTAGTTGCCGTACCGACATATCCGGATACGTGATAAAATTATCATCCAACTTTTGCGGTGGTGTGGCTAGCTCTGTCAGTATCGGAACCAACTTTTCTTTCAACAAACGATAATCGTTAATCACTTCGTCCACTCCGGCTTTGTATCCGGTTGTGTACATTTCTTCAAGCGGTGCGTCGCTTAACAATGTTTTAAAGGCAAACTTAATTCTTTGCCACAAATTTTTCTTAAAATACATAATCTTCTTTTATTTAGTTTCTTTATCAGGTGCTTCCCTAATTAAAGCCTCAACCAAACGTTTATCGTCTGCGTTCAGCTTAGTATATTCTACTACGGTGGTATAATGTTTAATGCCAAACCGTTTCTCTAATTTACGCAAATAAAGCCATGTATATCCATTCAGGTTATCCACAAAATCAACATGTGTCGCACCCCATTTATTAGGTGCAATCGGAATATAATCACTAAAACTGTTATACCCTTTATTGGTGCATAGCTGTGCTATTTCAGCGGCTAACAACGCTCTTTTCTGTTTCTTTGCCATATTCAATCAATTTATTTTTAGTGGTACGCTATTTAAAGCACTTATAATATCCTTTTTGTAGGAATAACTTTTGGCAATAATCACGCCCCGAAAAGCGTTTGCCTTTATCTTCCCCCATTTTTCAACCACCTCATAATCTTTGCGGTCAAACGGGTTGTTAAACACCCTCCACTTCCCAAATTGGTACAAGCGAGCTTCCCAAACCGAAGAACCCGTCCTGCGATTAGAATGACGTAGGCACTTCAAACGTATCGTTGGGGTTAATTCAACTTCCAATTCTGTGCTCGTTGAATTAATAACCTGAAAATTCTCAACAGTTGGCTTCATAATTATTCCTCCGTTTTATTTTTACGTCCACTTAAATAAATCTTCTTGTATTTCGCAATATTAGCCTGAAATTGGGCTTTACATTCGCTACTCTGTGCCATTCCCTCGTAACGTTCAAAAATATCTTTAAATTCCAGCAAAACACGCTTATCTTCCAACATCTGTTTCATAATTTCCAGTTGTTTCTTGCTCACCTTTTCGGCTTTCGCCATACTTTCGTAAAACCCCCGTTTAAATTCATTGCGAAATTTTACGCCTGTATAAGCGTTCAAAAACGCTTCCTTTATTCTGTTGGCTTTTGCCACCCAAATATCCAACCCATACACTTCCCACATAGTTTCTTTAATAGCGGGTTTCACAACGTTTGCCATGCAGCCCCAACCAATACCGTCCGTATTGTTATCGCTAATAACCGCTCCGCATATCATACATCTGTTATGTTCCATAATTCAAAAGTTGTGCGGGGCTTGCGCCCCACGGGTTATCATTTAAGTTCGTAAACGTTTTTACTGTCAGCACAAACCACATAAGTCGGTAACTTAGTGTTCGTTAGGTGGCAAACGGCACTCTCCATTGCGCTTCGGCTTGTATAAAAGTAAATACCTCGTATTTTCTGTACAAACATTAAATCGTTAATGCTCTGTCCATGCTCTGTAATTAATATCTGGCTAAATGCAATACTTTCAAAATTTACTACACCGTCCAAAGCTGTACTGATTGCTACGATATCACTTGCCATAGTTCTTTTGTTATTTACTGTTGTTGCCATAATTTGTATGTATTATGGTAGCCCAAAGACTACCGGATTAAACTTTAAAACATCATCGTTATTTCAGCCCATTTTTTATAGCCAAGATAAACTGCCCGCTCAATAGCTTTATCTAATGTTTTTGCTTCAAATAGCACTTTCTTTGTGTTGTAATCTAAGCCGTAGTAACTTACTACTTTATTATGAGCATTAACTCCTTTTTTATGTATTTCCAAAAGTTTCATAGTTTCCATAATTTTGAATTTTTTAATGAGTTATTGTTTATTGACACTACAAAGGTAGTCATAATTTTTGAAATAGCAAGACTTCACCGGACTTTTTCTTAGATTTTTCTAATAATTTTCTTTTGACTACCTTTGTGGCGTATATACATCAACTTTTAAAAATGTACATTATGAAAGTAAACATTGGATTAACATCAGAGGACATAGCTAAAAGTCTTGTCCTACTGAACGGCTTATTAGCCGACCACTTTACCCTGTTGCTAAAAACATGGCAGTTCCATTGGAACGTTATTGGCTCTTCTTTTGGCAGTTATCACGAAGCTATGCTGAAACTTTATGAAGCCGAAATTGAACGTGTTGATGACGTTGCTGAACGTGTGCGGGCACTAGGCGGAAGACCGCTTGGTAGTATGGAAGCTATGTTACAGGCAAACCACATTCAGGAGTTTGAAATGTCTCAGCCACTCCCGACGGACATGGAAATGTGGAAAATTATTTCTGCCGACTGGGACACGGTAATTAGACGCATCCGTGAAATTCATGACCAAGTGCCACCCGCTGACCAAGGAACCTTAAATTTCCTTGAGGACATGATTGAAAGCATGGAAAAAGAAGCGTGGATGAACCGTAGTTATAACGAAATGCGGTAAACAAATCGGGGAGCCAAATGGCTCCCCTTATTTTAATAATGATAAGCTAATCTAAACCTAACTGGAAGTTCTATTTCACTTGCATCGTTTATATTGCGAAGCCAAAAGCGATAATTAGAAACAGTTAGTTCTTCAAATGTAGCCCCCTCCATAAAACGGAAAGAAATAAACTGACTGTATTGGTCTTTACTTACTGTCATCTTAGTCTTAGTACCGTTGTCTTTACTGTAATACATATCGTATTCTCGGTTATTTATGTTACTTCCACCACTCGGTATGATAACACTATTAATCACCGAAATACAAATAGTTACATTAGGAGCTGTTCCTTCCGTGGCTATCTTATTATTAGCTGTACAATCCACCAAGAAATTATAAGCTCCAGCCGCAAATTCTTCTAGTTCTAAGGTTGTTGTAATTTTCAACCCCCATAAGTCATTGTTACTTGAAACGGTTGGACTTAAATAAAATTGCGGAATAATGGTATTCCCAAACTGCAACGCTTCAACCTCTTTTAATACTTCCCCGTCAGCATTAAAATTCAAAGTTGTCGTACGACTAGCAAAGTTTAAATTAGGGTCAGCGGTGACCGTTACCGTTCCGCTACCCCCCCCCCGTATCAGGAGAAACATTAAGAAAATCTTTCTTCATAATTTTGATATTTAATTAGACGGGCACTATACCCGTCTTTCTATTATTTCTTTTTACGAGCCGCCCGTCTTTCTTTGCGTCTCTGCCTTGCAGCTAATTCGGCAGCCGTTAAGTCTGCCTCTTCTGCCTCGGCTTTCGCCTTATGACGTGCTACACTCTCTTTTATCTTACCTTTTATACGCATTCCCTTCTTCTGTTTGCGTGCATTGTAATCAATTTCAAATTCCTGTGTAGGTTCTTCCTCGTCAACAGGTTCAGCCGCCAACACTACACCCGTATCACGCAATTCCATATCAGGGCTGTCAGGTGTAATAACGTTCGCTTTCCCGTCTTCGGTATGTTTCGCCCGCCTCATGTTCTTTAATTGCTCTAAGAGCTTCTTACGGGTATTTTCTGCCTCGTTATTTGCAACTTCTTCGGGCTCTTCTATAATTTCCGCTATCGGGGTAAAATCGTTCACAAACTGTTTGCTCTGTTTTTCCATTGCACCCCAATCGTACTGTTTGATAAGTGCGGATGGGAGTTGCACCTGTACACCGTCCATGACGTTGCCATTAAACCCGTTGAATTGTGAATACCAACTGTTAGCAAGTTGTGCGATTAAAACGGCTGGATTCAACCCTGCTTTTGCGGCTGTAAGACCAACGACAAGCGCATTAATAGACATTTGCTTCATTACCGACATAACATTCGTTTCTGCCTGTATGGTCGCATTAATGTCTATCTTGCCATCTACGGTCATCTTTATTTCGTTCCCCTTAACTTCTTTGCGTGCCTGCTCAATAATGCGAAGTATCAGGTTGCAATAGTCTACATTGCTACCACCACACGCTCGGTTCTTTATTTCAACCTCTACTAGCATCTGGTTCAGCACTTCCAGACGCCCCGTTTCAGTGGCGACCCGAAAGTCTTTGTTCTGCAATACGTATTCAGCCCGCCTGCGAGTAACTAAATCACGGTGTTCAACATAGAACTTCTTTAATTCGTCTTCAGGTATCTTTATACGGTATTCTTTCGCCATTATCTTAGCAACGTCCGCGATAGTATAGAACTTGCCAAATAGCTCCAAAATATTCCCCGTATAATCCACTATATTACGAGGGCGGTGAGTTCTTTTGCCGATAGCCTTGTTTAGCTCCTTGACTAAACGTTGGTACTCACGTTCGTATTTTAGGTACTGCAATCGTTTTGCATTAACACTACGCACGTCAGTAACACTTCCGCCTGCCGCCTTTACAATAGTCCCTGGATTAACTGTTTGCTGGAAGTCTATTTCAATACGTTTTTCTTTGTCTTCACCCTCAAACAACACTACTTCGTAATAACGTTTAGGGGTCAAGTCACGCTCTTCCTTAGCCCATTCAGACGCCACCCATAAATCCTTTATCTCATCAGTAGCATCCAATATATAGTCAGGCGCATTGTGCATAATGCGCTCAATGTCTTCTTCCTGTATCAGTCTTTTTTCTTCTGTCATATCATTTTGTACAATAACAGCCGCACTTCATTAGGGACGACACTGCCTGCCATTCTGGTTTCCCTTTAAATTCTTCAACAAATTTTGCCAAACAAGGCATTTTATCCGTTGAAGCCGTACCGCTCAAAATTCCATCTTTACAGCATAAATATGCAATGTTTCCACCCATTTCGTTATAAATGAATACCCCAAAGGAATACTCCTGAAAGGTTATTCCTTTAAATTCCCTTTCTAAAGCATTTAACAGGTAATCTGATGGAATACCGTTTGACGGGTGTTTCAACAAATGCTTTCTCATTCGCCTGCAAGCAAATCTCTTTCTATTCTTTTTCCACCACATTAACAAGCCCCCTAAAGCTATCACCGTGGCAAAGAAAACAACGTGTAAAATGTGAGCATCCATATTTTTAATATTGTGCCCGTGCGCATTACACGGGCTTTAATTTACCAATCGTCTTCATCATAATTGCCTCGTTCAAACAAGGTAATATCAGCAATATCCACCCACCACCACTCTTTCGCTGTGGCGGCTTTAAATAGGTGTGGGAACTCCGCCCTACGAGGACGGCACTCTTTTATTATTACTAGCGTATTTTCCGGAAATCCGTGTAGGCTAGTATTGTGCCGGATGCGGCAAATGTCGCCTTTCCGAATGGTTTTTTGGCTCATGGTTAACTCCCTTTCTCATCATTACTAGCTGCCATTGCACATGAAGTATTGAGGAATTGAATTGCAACCGACGTAGCGTTCTCAAGCGTCAAGCGTGCCACCTTTGTCGGGTCAATAATTCCTGCATCATACATATCACAAACTTCTTCCTTTATAGGGTCATAACCGTGCATCCACGGTTGAAGTTCCATATCCACTTGAATACGTACTGCGTTCGCACTAGCATTTTCGCATAATTGACGGAACGGGTAACGCAAAGCCTCAGCCACTACACACCATCCAGCTCTGAAATCGGCTGGTTTTTCATTCAAGTCTGCAAGTTGGTGCACAAGCATTTCAGAGGCACGAAGCTGAATTGTGCCGCCTCCCGGAACGTACCCCTCTTCCAATGCTGCACGAGTTGCGGCAATAGCATCATCAACACGGTCTTTCCGTTCCTTCATTTCTACGTCACTGTCTGCGCCTACATAAATAACAGCCGCACCACCTGTCAGGCGTGCGATACGTTCACGGTACTTTTCAATGTCAAAAGCGTTCGTACTGTCGTCTAATTGGTGCTTAATTGCGGCTACCTGTGTATTTACCTCATCTGGCGAACCTGCGCCCCCTGTGAGTATAGTACGAGTGCTATTTACCACAACACGCTCACACTCACCAAGCCAATCCACGCCAATTTCTTCTACACGATTGCCATACTCTTCTCCGATTACGTGTGCGCCAATCTTAACGCCCAAATCCATAATCAAATCCTTTTGCATCTGCCCATATCCCGGAGCTTTAACGAAACAGGCTTTCAGTCCATTGGCTTGTTTAACATTCTGCACCAAGAAATTCACTACGTCGTTAGACGCATTAGGAGCAACAACCAAAAGAGAACGGTGACTATCGTACACCTTGCGACATACACCCAATATTTCATCGGGGTAGTTTATGTTTTGCCCAAAGAGCAAAATGTATGGTTTGTTCAGTACACATTCTATTCGTTCGGGGTCAGTCACAAAATACGGGTTCAACAGCCCCTTTTCCCATTGGAAGCCTGTCGTCACCTCTACGGTGGTTTCGCTCTTGCTACTTTCTTCAACAGTAATTACTCCGTCGTTGCCTACTTTGCCAATAGCTTCAGTGATAATAGCCCCAATTTCCTCATCACCGTTGGCACTTATTGTCGCAATCTGTCTGATACGCTCAAAATCGTTTTCACCAATTTCTTTGCTCATCTGTTGCATAAACTTCACGGCTTCGCATTTAGCGGCTTCAATACCCTCTTTAAAACGCTGTGGATTAGACACACGGGCTAATGTTGCCATCCCCTCTTTCATTAATGCACGGGTTAAAATGGTGGCTGTCGTAGTGCCATCCCCCGCCTCATCACATGTTTTTGCAGCAACGGTCTTCACAAGCGTCGCACCCATACGCTTCATCGTATCATCCGTATCGTAGGCACGGGCAACTGTCACACCGTCTTTGGTGATGTGGGGTATTCCATAGCCTTTATCCAGGATAACCGAGTGCCCTTTTGGTCCGAGCGTGGACGACACTGCATTTGCCAACTCTTCAACCCCCTCAAACATTTTCTTTCGGGCGTCATCATTAAATAAAATCTGTACGTTCATAATTATTTAATCGTTTTTATTTTAATACGTTTAAAAACAAATCAATTCCTCAAACCTTTGTTCCATGCCTTTCTGCCTTTGCAGCTTTCAGAAATTTTGTTTTTCTGTTCTTCAGACATAGATTTTCCTTTATTCCAAGGTATTAATCCCTTCTTAAACTGTTTCTCCTTAATTTTATCTTTCTTGTATTTTGGTAATTTATCCATCGCTTCTTTCGTTAGGCGGCTAGTTCTTTGTCTTTCCGCTGGATTAGCAAAACGGGCTTTTACCCTCTCAGAATTAATTTTGCGATATTCGGGGTCGCGCAATTTGGCGTGAGCCTTTTCCAATCGCTTAATCTTTTCTTCTGGGTGGTTTTCGTACAAATCCTTCATCATTTCAGCCATAAGCTCTCTAATAACTTTTGATTTATGTACGCCTGCCACACCGTCACCACCTGCGGTCAAATTATATCCATTTTCATAAGTACCGTAATAAGCAATCCAATAACGCTCTCTTTTAAATAGCCATTTAGCCATTCTATCACGATTTGCATATAATTTGCTCTCTATAACTTCTATTTTAAAGTTATCTTCCCCAAACTTAGCAATATCCTCGTGAAGACCTGTTGCTTTTGTTTTAGACATTGCAACATGCTTCTTCCAGCGATTTAAATAACCTCTTGCAGTTATTCCAACGTATTGTTTACCTGTTACTAAGCACGTAACCAAATAAACCTCACCTAAAGCCTTTTCTTTCATAATAAATGCACCCTATTTGTTTATAGGGTGCAAATATACAAAATTATTCTTTACTACGTCTATATTCTTCCAAACTACAAGCTCCACCCGCACAAGCTGTCGCAATCTCACTGCCTGCTTGTTTCAGTGGCTCTTCCCATACAATCCCGGAGTAATCAACAGGTTTCATCCTGCAAATCAACTGCCATTTGTGAAAGGCGTTTACGTGCTTCAAACAATAGGCGGTCTTTAAACGGTCACCCTCCATATATTTGTCAGCAAAACTGTTGAACCTGCGCACCCATTCAAGACGTTTCACAATCCTACGTTTCAAATAGTCAATTACGCAATTCACATCGCTAAAACACACCCCGTCAATATCTACTAAAAACTTGCCGTCCTTAATATTATCTGTAATGTATTTAGCAATGTCTGCATCAGTAAGAGTCAGTAAATTAGGAGCTAAGCCTGTTGCAGCGTTGCAGCCTTCCCAAACGTCCTTAAAGACATCAGCTGCATCCACTATTAAACCACTGGACAGAATTGCACCTGCACCGTATCGTTCAGCCAATTCCACCTCGTCAAGAACTTCGGTGTATGGTGCTTGAGGGTAATCCAAATCACCGAATGATGACAACAGGCTAATTCCGCCAAACTCACCACGGTGTTCCCACAAAAATTCACGTACTTCATCCCACTCGTCCGGTTTTACCGTACAAGTATTAGAAACATTCATACGTAGCGTTGGATTTTCTTTAGTGCTCGGATGGTCAAAGTTTGTACCGTACTCTATCCAATTTTGTTTGGTAATCAGCACAAATTTCAAGAATTCAATGGCAGAAAGGTTTTGTTTAAGAATTGCACCCTCTGGCAATGTAACGGGGAAAGCAAGTACTTTTTCACGGGTCGGGTTCCATGCACTCGGTTCAACACAATTCGGGTTTATCTTTTCCCATAGTTGAACCGCCTGTTCGGTGTCTGCCGCCTGAATATGACGTATGTAATGGCGGGCGTGTCCTGGAGTAATACCTGACAGTGTACCAAGTAATTGAGAACTGTTACCCGACGGCTTGACAACGGTACATCGTGCCGCTGAATTTATCCCAATCATGCGGGCTATCTTCTGGTTCGTTTCCTTTACCAACATCGCCCCTTTGCGTTGAATAATAGGGTCAAACAATAAGTCAGGGTTCTCACATAGCCCCGTAATACCTACTCCAATCAGGGCGTCACGCTCTGCAATTTTTTGCGACCACGGCTGTAACACTTTAAAATTCGTGTAACCCGCTTGCAACGTACATATAACAGACGCACCCACACAAGCATCATAGAAATCCTGTTCGGTTTGTATCTTACCCCCGTTTATTTCCGACAGGTTACAAAAGCCCCATCCTGATTTCCACGCACCGTTTTCGTCTTGTATGCGAGGATACATACCCACTTCCCCGCACGGATTATAGACAAACCACGGACTGTCTATAAACACAAATCCGGGTTCCCCAAATTTACGGGTAAACTCGTAAATCATGTCAAATGTTTCTTTTGGGGTATTGGGCAAAATAGCTGCGGAATTATTGCTTCGGCATAGTTCAGGATGTGTGCTAATCCACGCCCCAACTTTACAACCTGCCATTTCCACATCGTCAGCGTCAAAAATACTTATCATCGCACTGCGACGAACACCACCTGTTACCACACTATTCGCTAAAACGCAAATAATATAATGAAGCTCAAACGGTCTCAATTTACGCTTCTGAACTTTGCACAAGAGGCTTCTTACTTTGTCCAGTGCTTCCCGCAATGGTTCGGGTCCTGGAGCTCTAAATCCACCTCGTATGTAAGCACCTTTCGGGCGGATTTGGGAATAGTCAAACAACACTTCGGCACGTCCATAATAGTAAGCTCCAATCAACTCGCCTGCCGCCTTTGCCCACCCCTCAATCGTATCGGGTATTACAAATATCTTTTTCTCAAGTTTGGGATTAAACCCTTTGGGAATAGGCAATTGTTCGGTGTGGATATGTTGAACACTGTACCCTGTACCCGCCCCACATAAGAGCAAATACATAATTTCCTCAAACACTTCCACACGGTCAATATAAGTGCTTGAACAGTTGTAAAACCGAGCGTGTTTTTCAAGCATCAACTCACCCCCATATTGTAAGGCTCTTTGTGCCCCTAAAATATGTTGCTGATGATACAACTTTTCAGCAAATCCAAACAAACGTTCAAACTCGGGCATATCTGCCTCATTAACTATCTCTTTGTAACGGTTCCAGTGCATTGTCATGACACGGTTAACAGCCTCGTCCCATGTTTCTTTAACACCGTTGTGTGTCTGTGAATACTTGCTCAAAAACACGTATTCACCTACGACCTTTCTACTGTCTTTACTAATCATTGTTAATAACAATTTTTGGGGTTCTCTTTTTACGAACTTGTTTTGGTTGCTCGTCCTCAACAGGTGCTTCCGGCATAGGTGTAATTACACAACAGGGTATCTGCGAACCAAGAGTTAGACACAAGGCTTTACCATCCACATCCTTGTCTTTGCCACGGGCTTCTTCAACAATAGTTGCAAATATACTACTTTGTATTTGCAAATACAAGGGTTGAGGTAAATATTTTGCATTCTTTCCCGCCTTTTTAGCTTCGGCATCGGCTATTTCCATTCGCACATGTTCCGCCTGAAAGTGAGTTGCAAGAATTTCCTTTGTTGGGGCAACTTCGGCAAAGGATTTAATTTTCTTTACACTAAGGAGTGTAACCCGCACCCCCGTTTTTGAATTTTTAGGAACCATTAAATATAAATCAGCGGGAGTTTGTTTTACCGCTTGTTTTTCTTGTTCTTCCATAAAATTAATTTAATTCGTTCAACAATATATTAAATTCTTTCTACTCCTCGTTATTGCCACAAATTTTAAACATTTTTCAGCATACAAGGCTAACTCCGTAACCGCATACTTACTCGGTAATAAATCCGGTTGCAAGAAATATACGTTATCAGCCTCTAAACCTTTAGATTTGTGTATAGTGCTCAACGTTACCCCCTTACTCTGCGTATCTGTGAATATATCATAAATGCGATTACGCACCACCTCTAAGTCGCCAAAATATTCATACAGGGTGAGCAAGACGTGTACTTTTTCTTCCAATTGGGCGTATGCAGGCACTTTGGTCGGCATTTTAACACCTTTCTTCGCAAGACTTTCACTTAGCTTCTCTAACTTAGCTTCCAGCCCCCAAATATCTTTAATACTATCTATTAGGTACACCAACTCATCACCATAATCTTTGCCCATAATGGCGCATCGTTTGCCTAGTTTCAACAATTCTATAAACGTTTCCATCAGGGGTGCATTGTTTCGGCACAATATAAAGTCACCATCTTTGGCATCTCTAAAACTACCACAATCAACACTCCCCAATACAGCTCCTGGAGCTGCCTCAATACCATCTGGAAACACTTTACGGGCTTCGTCTACAATATTCACCGCACAACGGTATGTCATAGACAAAGGTAACTCAATCGTATTCGGGGAATTCTTTATAGCATGTAAACTGTCCAAATTGCTTCCCATGAAACTGTAAATACTTTGTTTTTCATCACCGACCGCTATTAGTCTGCCTCGTGGGGTTTTACACCGCTTTACGACCTCAAACTGCAACGGGCTAATGTCTTGGCACTCGTCCAACATTACGACATTGTATTGTTTAAAGTCTTTCATGTCTATGTAGTTAGCGGCATAATACAGCATATCAGTAAAATCCATACGTAATTTTCCACCTACTGAACCCTCAAAGTATCTATCGGCTTTGTGTTTTGCGACCCTATAAAGCTCTAGGGCTCTCTGTACGCTTTCTTCGTCTGCGTCAACACCGTACCTTTCCCCCAACTCTGTAACCTTGTCAAAATCGTCTGTAATCAGGTTGAACCGCATAAGGTCATACAGAGTGCAAGCTCTGCCGCATAACCCGTTAATTCTTTTAGCGGCTATTCCTTTAAAATCCAAACACTCCCTAGCCATTCCAAAGTATTTGTTTTCACTTATAGCGAAATCCATTTTAAATGCTTTCAATAAAGCCGACAACGAACACGAATGTAGTGTTGACGCTTTAACTGTGCGAGGCAAACGTGCCCCCAATTCTTGAGCTATTGACTTGTTAAAGGCTAGGAATATGGACGATTTTATAGGTGGTGTGCGGTCAGCAAGTGTGCACAAAGTAAATGTTTTCCCACTGCCTGCGGTTGCATTCACAAAAATATTTTTATTAGTGGTGTCATAAACATCCACAATCGCTTGTTTATACTTATCCAAGTCAGCCATATACTAAATCGTTTTTATTTCGGTATTTATTTCGTAGTCACCGTTGTAGTAACCATCAAAAATCCATTTTCCATTTATGCAGTTCACAAGGTCTTCTTCTGTTGCATAATGGCAATCTCCTAACAACACAATATCGTCATGCGTAACCAAATACTCGTGTTCCTCGTTTTTAGCAATAAATATCACACTACTAGGGTCGTGAACGTACCAACTAAACCCCTCTAGGGGCTTATCCTGCACATAGGAATCTTGCGTGTGGTAATCAGCAAGGGCATCAGCCACATTATTCCCATAAATAACAGGGTTCAACAAGTCTTTTTGGTGTCCATTGATATGGCGCACGCATAAGCGCATCTTTCTACGTTTTTCAACCTCGGTAACAAATTCCTTCCAAAGTTCAACGTTTGCAACACCTTTCCAGCCATCGGCACGCCATTGTCGCACACCCCCGTTCATTATCGCTTCTACAATAAACTTGCTGTCGCACCAAATCAACACATCAGTAGGAATGTCAACGTTTATCATTTGCACGGCTGCAATCAACGCACGCTGTTCCATGCGTGGTGTAGTGGTGTTCCAATAACCACGTCGCAAAGCTACTTCGCATCCGTCTGCAAGTAGGTACACACCCATTCCACCTTTTCGGTCGTCTTTAGTGGTACAACTGCCATCAGTCCATATTGTTATCGGTACTCGGTTCATTCTTTGCTTCTCTTACTTTTAAACCGTTAATTTTTAGCCATCCACGAGCATACAGCTTGCCCTCCACCTCACCTCGGGTAGTAGCCTCAACAATTTCCACTTCTTTAGCAAGCTGTCCTCGCTTCTCTTTTGTGCCCCAAAACTTTGCTTCAAATTTTGCCATTTTTCTTTAATAAGAATTTCTTAGTTAATAATTCGTTTTCATTACCACCTTTGTTCACCAAGCCTGTAATCATCCCTTTATCAGCAACCATCTCTTTGATATCGGCATCTATCGTGTCCGGTGACAGCAAGTAAGTTATATTTATACTATTCCGTTGCCCCATCCGCTCAAGTCTTGCATTTGCTTGCTCTAGCTCGGTACTTTTGTCGGGTAGCTCTATATATACTAAGTTGCTGCAATTATCTTGCAGACCGTCCGTACCTGTTCCGGCTGACTGAATATTGGCAAACAATAGGCGATGACCCCCGTTACTGAATTCATTTACGATTTGTTGCTTCTTGTCGGCACTTACTCCGCCCTGTATAAGCGGGGCTTTAAAGTACTCGGCTAACTGTTGTAGAGGAATCCGGTGCACGCCAAAAACAAGCAATTGCTCGCCCTCGTTTGCTTCCAGCCATTCTTTTATATAAGTGGTGATAAATGGAAGTTTACCCTCTATACTTAATTGTTTCAATGTTTGTATCATTACCAAGTGTGGAGCATTGACTGCACTGTTCACCTTGTTTATATCTATCTTTTCCAAGTATTCCAACAGGTTATTTTCCGCTTTACGGTATTCCCTAGTATTGCTGATAGGCACGTCAATAGTTTGTTCCACCATTGGCGGCAATTCATCCAGCACATCTCTTTTATTACGCCTGATGTACCCACCCATTCGCAACAATTCATGTAGCTCTTCCAAATTGCTAAACCCACTACAATCCATTCCAAATACTGTCATTTTCGCATTGCAATAACGATACTTAAATTCTTTCGTACTGCCAAAAATGTCCTCAAACCTACGTATTATCGTAAACGGCTGTATTAAGTCTGCGGGTTTGTTCTGTGTCAATGTGCCTGTTAACCCCCATACATGCGGAACTGTTTTTACAATTTTCTTCGCCATTTTGGTTCGTAACGCCTTTTCGCTCTTCAAGAAATGTATTTCATCCATCACACAAGACGCCCATCGCTTCTTTAGGAGCTCTTTGAACTTCGCTGTTGGCTTATCTAAGCCCCGCTCACCTAGTATATCGTAATTAATAATAATCACGTCATTCTGCCATACATTTTCGTTAAACTTCTTTTTGCGTCCAACTACCCCAACAGTACGTGTCGGGTTCCATTTTTCCCACTCCTTTTTCCAGTTGTATTTCACAGATGCAGGAGTGATAACCAAAGCTGGAAAAGCATCCATTAATTCTAATGTCGCAATCGTTTGCCCTGTATTGTGAGTGACAATAAAATCATCGCACAAATACAATCCATCAGAATTAGACACTTTAATACATTGCATCTTGGAAGCACCACAAAATTGAATATCTACAATTTTTCGGGTTGGAACATATTTTCGTTCTTTATTTAGCCTCTCTATTTTTCGGGTTAATTTAAAAGGTATTATATCAGGGGAAAGCATAATACTCAATCTAAAAGATTTGCGACATATCTTAATATCTCCATTCTTTTTCTTATATTTTCCTAATCTTGTTCTTTCCCTAACTATGCCACCCAAACTCCACACTAATTGCTTCACATCTTTAGCCAATTGTTCAGAAGTAGTGCTGTAAGAAATATGACCTCCAGAAGTAACTGTGTCATCAGTATCCAATAACCCCCTTAATACTTCTAGTCTGACATGAATAGAATTATATAAATACTCATTAGGGATAAACTTTTCGTAAGAATGAGTACCCAATAATTTATAATCTTTCAAAAAAGATTTCAAAGGGTTTTCACCTTTTTCTTTTCCCGAAATCCTATAAGTAATATCATCACTTGGGCGTTGATACAATATACAATCTTTAGGTAGCTCTAAATATCCTAACATTTCTTCATCTATGGTGGTAATGTTTGCCTCCCTTGTAATTCCACCATCCCCAAGTAACACACCTAACAAATAAGGAGAAATATGTACTTCTTTAGCTTCATAACAAATTGGCTCTACAATAGGCACTCTAAATCTATACGCCTGTTGCCTATCGGATAAATAAATATCTTGCTGCATAATTTCGTCCAAACTTAAAGTTTGATATCCTTTGCCTCTTCTTACCCAATTATCCGTAGCCACATTCCATAAATGTTCATTGCAACATTTAGTAAACGTTCCGTCTGAAAATATTACTTTAAAGGTTGGAAGCCAACCTTTTGGAAAAACTGCTTCTACCTTTTGAGTTTTCCCATTAGCTCCCAATATTATATCCCCCACTTTTATATCTTTCATTAAAATATATCCAGTAGGGGTTAATATTTTAGTGTCAAGAGGTTGAGCTTTGCCCAAACCACAATCATCCCCGTTTATGCAGTTGCCATGATTTATCATGTAAGCAATACCCTCACATTGATATGGACGTGGCATTCGCTTAAACCCTAGTTCTTTGCAAGCAATAGCCACATCTTCAGGGGTAATAATTACAGGGGGTTCCTGATACTCCAGCACCCGTTTAGAGGGGTAATAATTCATCCCTTCCACAAATCCATTGTCGTGCAACCATTTTTGCAACGGTGCGACAGTTGGTAATGTGAAAGGAATGTACCATTCTTTATTCTCAGGATTATACCCCGCTCCAACAAAACGCTTGATTTCTTTAACCAAGCGTTCGTCGTAGCGAAATCCTACGTACCAATATTGATTGTCCTTATAATAGTAATTCACGTCTAAATTCCATACGTTCTACAATTCTAAGTCCTTTTTCTTTTGCCTTTTTCATCTTGCTGCTATTGCTGTTTAAATCGGCAACTACGAGCACATTACATTCTCTGGTAACACCATCAACAACCCTGTGTCCAAGTTTATTGAGTTGCACTTCCATTTCCTTATCCCTGAAACCTGTCATACATACGACCATCGCATTTTCTGCAAGTGGTGCGGTTTTAGGCGTCTGAACATAGGTAATATTTACTCCCGGATATATACCTATGTGTTGAAGTTTTATCAGCCCCTTAACGAATGAGCGTGCCAATATCTCGCCTACCCCGTTAACCTGTTCTAAAGACTTGGCTAAATAGGTGGCTTCCGCTATGCTACCAATTTCGTACGAAACAGTTTTTACTCTTTCCACCATTTCCGGATTCGCTGCATCAAAAATTTTCTGACAGGTGGCTTCGGCAATTTTGCCATCAAAAATATTTAGTGCCGTCATGTAACGTGCCATCGGCACGCCTTCAGTCAACACTTTCTGTATTTGGTCGTAAACCGTTTTACCCTTAGCCTTGCCGAGCAACTTTTGGAACTCGGCTACATGAGACTCTAAAATCGTTTCTACGCTACGGTAGCCAAAATTATACAAACGACGTATTGTAGGTTCTTCAAACTGTTCACACCCCATTGTACGGAAAAAGTAAACCATTTCACTGATTACCATTTCTTTACATTTGTCATTCGTACACACTAAATCAACATTTGTTTCATTCCATTTTAACGGTTTCCCACACGAAGGACAGATAACAAGGTCATCACACATCTTTTCAAACATTGTTTCGTTATATTCCAATGTTTTCAAGTGTTTGGGTATTACATCACCCCCACGAGTAACCTCTATCACAGCCCCCTCACAAATGTTGTTTTCAACCAAATAGGCAGCGTTATAAGCGGTAGCACGGCTCACTGTCGCACCATTTATTTCCACGGGTTCAATTAGGATAACAGGGTTCAAAACACCTGTTTTGCCAATACCTTTTTCAATCCCTGTCACTTTAGTTTGATAAATGTCACACCATTCTTCACGCTTAAATGCAACCGAATAAGCGGGGTTTCCATTCGGTAGTCTTCCAAGCTGTTGTTTCACCGCCCATTCATTAATTTCCAATACAATACCGTCTATCTTGTACTCTGCGTCAAATTCATCATGCAGTTCCAAATCAATAAGGTCGTTCAAGTCTGCATCATCAAGCTCCAATAATTCTTCAATTAAGTAGGTTCTGGATGGTGTGACATTCTGGTAACGATTGCGCAACACCCGCAATTGGTCATCCTTGTCAATTGGTTCATCAATACCATATCGCACAAAATCAATATAGGCAATTACAGAGTTCTTAAAACCGTCCGAAGAATTAAACACACCCGCCACCATGTTTCGGGCGTTCTTGTACGCTACATTCAATTCATCCTTTAAGTGTGCAAAGGTGGTTTTCTTACAAATGGCTTCGCCCCATGTATGCACGTTACAGAAATATCCTTTGGGCTTGCCGTTATTCATGCGAGTAAAATGTGCGTCACTTCGTTGCCCCTCAATACCGTCACCACGTGTCCACGCTTGGTCGCCATCCATATCGTAGGTCAACAGGCTTATTCCGTCAAATTTTGGCATCGCCACAACTTCGCAAGCTCCAGCATCCAACATCTTTTTCAACCACTTGCGCAACGGTTTAATTTCCTTAATCTTTTCAAGACTGTACATAGGAACAGGCAACTCTTCCATTCTGTCATCGGCTGCTTCAACTATTCCTTTATTAAAAAAGATGTCCGACGGGTCTAGTTTACGTAGCTTTTCCACCAACGCATCGTATTCCACATCGGACATAATACTTTCACCGCTTCTGTAAGCCGCATTTGCGGCTAACAGTTGGTTTCTTAATTCTTCACAACTAACTTTCTTTGCCATAACTAAATCAATTTTTATTTTCTTGTTTGGGTAAACGTGCCACAATACCAATAATTTCGTATTTTTCAGCAACCTTTAATTTACGGTAGGTTGCCACTCTAGTTAAATTGCCGCAACCTACTGGACAGCCTTCAGATTGATGAAACTTATAAAGCCCGCAAACGCTGTGCCCATTTCCATATTCTTCAAATACTAAAGTATCCGCTTCCCAAGAATTTTCTATATCTATGTGAATAGTTTCACAACTTCTATATCCCTTGCGGATTAACATTTGGTTAACTTCACTGACTGTTAATACTTTTCTTTTCATGACTACCTTGTTTTATTGATTGACACTACAAAGGTAGTCATAATTTTGAATTATGCAAGGAACTAGCCGAAAAATCTTTAGATTAATCTACGGGTTGCCCATCGCTCAACCATTCCCCAAAAGCTCTTAAGCGTGCCAAGTCATCCGCATCTGCGTCGTTTGGTATATCCACACTATTTGGAAGACCTTTAGCCTCTCGCTCTTGGTATATCTTTTTCATTTTTCGGTTAAACTCACTTTTACCAAAATCATAAGATTTTTCAATGTTGTTGTCTTTCTTTGCCATAGTGTAATTCCTCTTATTTTTAAATTCCTCAAATAACTTAACGTTCTTAATAGGATTTTCATCCTCACTATCATAGATTAGTATTGGCGAACTACTCGAATTATCATACAATTTCAAACTATCTGCCAAACCTGTTTCAATTAACTTCAAAAATGTTTCCGTAGAACCGACATGAGCCTTTACAATTACTTCAGGTTCAACGTGACGACCAGATTTAGCTGCTCTAGAATATGCCCGACGAATGGCTTCTTCCACCGAAATTGTCACACCTACTACATCAGTCCGGTAGCCTTTCTTCTTAGCTTTTTCAATTTCCGCTGCGGCAGAAGCATACGTTTTCATCGTACCATCCTTTAAGTAGTCATTATTTACGCTTAATATACCGTCAACAATTTTATCAGCCAATTCGCTACTCTCTTCATGCAAACGCCCTGCGGCACTCATCTTCTTTTGTTTGTTGTAAGCGTCAAAATCTTCCTTAAACGTTTTTGTCTTAATATCGTCACTATCAACAGTAACAATTTTGTTAAAGGACGGGTCTTGCTCACCTAACATTCTAAGAACGGTACTTTTACCCGCACCCGAACCGCCTAATGTAAACACCGCACGAGGCGTTTCACCCTGTCGGCTTGAACGTTTAATGTACTCGGCAACTGTTTTACGATGCACCCGTTTACGCTGTGGGTCGTTTGCGTACTCAACCGTTGATGGGGTATTGTAATCCCACCCGTTCTGTTTGTACTTTTGTTCACGTGTGACTACCGAAGTAGTTTTCAGGCTCGGTTCTTCGTATATGTAACGATAACCGCCTTTACCGTTCGGCACTTTGCGTAAATATTTGTGCCCTCTGGATTTTAAAAAGATATCTGTTAAATTTTCCATGATGTTGTTAATTAACTGCACAAATGTAGCAACTTAAAATGACATTCCAAAGAAGTCCTCAGCAAACATTTGCACTTTTCTTCTTAACCACGGTTTAAATCCACTTTTGTAAACCACATATAATCATCAGTACCGAACTTGAAACTTTCCTTGTGAATGGACTGTGCCTTTTCCATTAATGTCTGATGCGTCATACCAAGCGCAAAGTTCACCCCCACGTTCTTCACCAATACGGTAATATCTTGAGCATCCCGTACTTCGTTATAACGGCACTCACGTGTCTTTAGGCGCACTTCAGGAGCCAAATAAACACGGTACTCATCCAGTACTTTCAGTACCAAAACGTTAACTTCACAATTCATCGCCAGACCTTTAACACCGTCCAGCATCATTTTAATTTGTTCACTAGTCATCATATCCAATTAATTTTTTAACCGCACCTCTTTTTCTTAATTCGTTCTCATCATTACCACCCTTAGTCATCCCCTTTTGGAAACGTTTATGCAGCACTTCTTTCTTCTTGTCATCCGGCAATCCTTTGAACGTGCCTACACTAAATTCCGGAATAACGCTTGGGGCTTCGGTAAACTGTAATTCTTCACCACAAACCACACACCGCTGAATTTCCCCCTTAAATTCGGGTTTCATCTGTTTGGTTGCTTTGTCATACTTCATGCAATAAGTACCCGCATCCACAGGCTTATTATGCTCTATGCAGCCCGTATTCGGGCAAACCAATACGTATTTCATAAATAATTTCTCCTACAATATTCAGCAATCAACAAACTGTCCACAAGATTGTCATCAGGCTTCTTGCAGTTTGGCGTCCGTAAAAGATTGTAATTAGGGAACAACCGTTTAGCCGCTAATATAGACATCTGTTTCTTATCTGCGCACGGTTTAACTCCCTCGTGCATCTCTTTTTGCCACTTTTTAGGGGCTACCCGATGAACAGGTAGCCCGCACACAATAAACGCCATACGGAGAGCCCATGTTATCCCACCAAAGTTGAATGTCCCCTGCGCTGATGAACCGTGCAAAGCGTGTACGTCCTCTATCGCTATGTGAGTGTATTGAGGGTCACACTGTTCAGCGATTTCTAAAACCAACGCTGCCAATCCTTCCTCATCAATAACATCCTTTACTTTTGGAACAGGGTAACTGTGTATAAAACCCCGTCGCATTACTGTAATAAACCCCTCTTTTCCGGGGTCAATTCCAATTGCTGTCCAATCTATTTCTTTACTCAATGTAACTTTCGCCATTTTCTTTTACGACTGTTAATGTGCGGACTCCGGCACGTATATTCATCACGTGACTTATTATATACACCGGATGTCCAACATCGTTCAAACTTTCTAGCAACAAAGCCAATCCCAACGGGTCTGTCCCTTCCAATACTTCATCAATCATTAGGAAATGCAAACCACCCCACTCATTCGTTCCGTTTATCATTTCCTGGAAAGCCTGTATAAGTGCAACCTCTATACGGGCACGCTCACCGCCACTGAAAGACCAAAATGGTTTATACTCGCCCTCACTGTTAATGACTGTAACAGTAATCTCTTCTTTTACTTTACCGTTGGCGTTACGTTTAAAACCGTCAATACTTAAACGTAAATCTGACCTTTGTTTTTGGAGAGCCAAATTAGCAAAATTTTGAATGATGCGCAACTGTTCGCACGCTAGGGACATCTTAAATTCTTTCATTCTCAGCCCCCATTGCACATTGTTAGATACTTCGGCTTCGTATTTGTCACGTTCTTTTTGAGCTTTTTGCAACTTTTTTTCGGTTAAAGCTATAATGCCTTTTAACTCGGCTTCACGGGTTTCTAACTCTTCTTTTTCAACCTTTTCAATTTCCTCAAGTAATTTTTCACTTTGGGAATTGCAGCTTTCAAGTTCCACGTCCATTTGCTCAATGTCACGTTGATTGCTTTTAATCAATTGTTCGTGTCTTTTAATAGTGTCTTGGACTTCAAATACTTGAGACTGCAAAGCCCTCACAGATTTCAAATGTTCACGCTCTTCCTCACGTACCTGTCCAGTTTCTTCATCAAACGTTTTCAATTGGGTAGCCAGTGTTTCAAGCCGTTTTTGCAGTGATATCACCTGTTGCTCTGTAGAAGTCCGCTTAGAAGTTTCCAGCTCCAATTTCTTGCGTACCCCCTGCAAATCCAAATCGGGGTCAGCAATAGCAAACTCGTGCTGACATTTGGGGCACTTTATCGTCCCTTGCAAAATGCCTGACAAACGTTGAATAGAAAGGCTTAAACTCTGTACATTTTTCTTCGTATCTGTTAACTGTTGGCGTTCTGCGTCTACTTTGCTGTCAGCGGTGGCACGGGCTTCCTGAATGCTTTTATAACGGGCTGTAAAATCTTGCTTGTTGAGTTCGGCTAATGCCTTTTCAAAATCCTGAAGTTTATGTTTCTCTTTAGCAATGTTATCTTCTGCCAACTTTATAGCCAATGTCGCATTCTGTTTTATTTGCTCCGCTTTATCATAGCGGGCAATCACACCATCCATACGCATATTTAAAGCCTCTAATTTGTCGTTGCGCTCTTGTTCCAAGTTACGCTCCGCCTCAGCCTCTAATTGTTGCGTATAGACGCTTAATTCACCCTCTATCGTCGCGACCTTAAACGCTGCCTCTTTAGCCTGTGCCTCAAGTGGTTTATTCTTAGCTTTTATAACATCATCAGCCGTGTCCAACTGTTCAGCTTTAATAAAACGGCTTATCAACGCCAAACGTTCAGTATTACTACTTGAAACAAACGATTTAAAATTCTCCTTGTTAATCAAGTAGTAATTCTTCAAATCCACTGCTGATATACCTATCCAATTAAGAATGTAGTTGTTGCCATCTGATACAGTGGCAAAATGCACACTACCCTCTTCCTCGTTCAAAGTCAATTCCAACAGTTGTGACCCCTTTGTACGCAACGTGCGATGAATATTTAGGGTCTGTTTGCGAATAGGACAATAGATGTCAAGCCATATATGCGCTTCATCCGCACCCCAATATATCAAGTCTTTATCTAAGGTTTGTTTGCGCAAAGAAGTGGCGAGAATTGCAAATGCAATCCCCGCTTCCATTGTACTCTTTCCTGCACCGTTGGTTTCTTGGCTTTCCGTCTCAGTAAGGTTCTTCCCTTTAATTAAAACAGGCTCATTCAAAAATGTGTGTCGCATATCCTTGAATGACAAAAAATTCTGCAGACGCAAATACTTCAATTCCATAAACTAAATATTTTGCATAATTTCTTCTTCAATGCGTGCCATAAGGTCTTCGTCCTCAGCTATCACATCACGAGTTTTCTCTGCGCCTTGTGCTAGGGTTTTACCCCCATACTTAAAGAACGAGCCTGCCTTTTCCACTACGCCTTTTTCAACCGCCAGATTAAGGATATCCAATGCCTTATCAATACCCTCGCCAAAACGTATATCAAATTCAGCTTTTCGGAACGGTGGGGCGACCTTGTTTTTCGTCACTTTAACTTTAACGTGATTAGCAAACTCTTCCCCCTTGTCGCCTGCCGCACCTGCACGGGCAATATCCAGACGCTGGGAAGAATAAAACCCTAATGCTTTCCCTCCCGGAGTTGTGCGAGGGTCACCAAACATTACGCCAATTTTGTCGCGATATTGGTTGATGAATATTACAACGATGTTATTACGTTTAATATCCCCCACAAATCCAGGAAGCCACGTAGACATAATGCGAGCGACTGTACCCATCTTAGCATCACCGACATCAGCGTCTAAGTAACATTTAGGGAACAAGGCGGCAACACTGTCCAAAACAATAACACCAATTTCATCAGTCTTAATTGCTTCCCTTATAATTTCAAAACATTCCTCGGCTACTCCGGGCTGTGTCAAGATAAACTTTTCAGGGTCAGTGTCAATGCCTAAATTTTGTACATAATCAATATCAATAGCGTTCTCACGGTCTACGTATAAAACAGCTTTACCCTCATTTTGGGCACTCAAACAAGCGTGTAAAGCTAGTGTCGTTTTACCACAACTTTCGTAACCCATGAGCTCAATAATGCGCCCCTTTGCATAACCCCCGCCCAATGCTAAATCCAAAGACAAACTGCCTGACGGTAGAAATTCTACCCCTGCACGGTTATCTCCGGCAATTACTTCTTTACCGAACTTCTTTTGTACGGTATTCACAAAATCTTTTACTCCTGCCATTTCATTATTTCTTTTAATAGTTTAAACCCCTCTTTGTAATCGTAACCCTTTTCAGTACAAAACGCCTCAAACTTTTCTTTTAAGTCTTCTCCGCTTAATTCCTGCACTGCTTCTGTTTCTTCGGTTTCCGTTACTTCTACATCGGTGTATTTAGCTTTTACGGCTATTCCGTGTTCCGTAAACCATTTCTTGTTAACCGCTTTCACTGCCTGTTGGTCGCCAATAAGCACCACTCGGGAATGTACCCCATCATCAATTTCCGTATGCAACTTTTGAAGTTCAGCCTTTGTCACAGTTGCCACATCAATTTTGACTTCTCTGTATGGCACAAAATCAGACTTAACGAAATCAAAACTTACATCGTCATACAACACCGTAAAGCCTTTTTCTTCATCTTCACCAAAGTTATTTTGTCTTATAGACGGTAGGTGAAAAACATTTGAAGCGGGTTGTTGAGCATTGTGATAATGCCCTAACAATACTTTTCCGTATTTGTTGAATAACTTTGTCTTAATGCGGTTCTCTACTACTTTGCCGTCGTTATTGATAGAACCTTGTACGGCTGTATGACTACATAGTACTGATTTTAATCCCGGAGGCGGGTCTAATTCCGCAAACTTATCCAACCACATATCCACCGAATAAAACGGCACAAAGTCAAAATCAACCCCACCTATTACACGGGCTTGAGGTGTCTCAATTAGGTCAAATCCGGGATGATATTTGTAGGCGGTCAAAAAGCTATCGTCATCCTCATAATCTGTCTTATCGTGGTTTCCAGGAATACAAATAATTTGCAGCCCTGCCTCGTGATACATTTGTATCATCAACGTTAAACAGTTAAGCAATTCTTGACGCTGACTAAGGCGGCTATCAAATATGTCTCCCAACCAAATAACGGTCTTAACTTTCAGCTTTTGAGCAAGCGCAATTTCTTGTTCAGACAAATCTAACAGGTCTAAAGCGTTTTCTTCCTTTAAATGTCTGTCTGTACTTATAACGGCTATCGGGTTTCTTTTCATTGTATAAAAGCAAAAAGGCGGGCGAAAGCCCGCCTATATTGGTGAATAAAATTTACTTCTTAGCGGCTGCGGCTTTTTGTTCACGAAGCAAACGTATGCGCTCAACAGCACTCATCGCACTTTTGCTATTTGCATCTGCCGGAGTTTTCACTGCTGCCGGAGCTTGTTCCGGTTCAGGGTCTTCGGCTGGAGTTTCGTCCTCGCCATTATCACCATCGCCATCCCAACCATCAACGTGAGGTATATCATAACCCAAATCCTCTTTCTTGAGTGCAAGTTGGTACGTTTCTTCCAATTCGTCACCCATGTCCTCAAGTGTAAATTCGTCATAACCGTCACCGTATTGGCGCACAAATTCAGTGTTGATAACAGCAAGTTTTTCTTCAGGTGTCGGTTCAGCGGGTTTTTTCTTTGCTACGGCTTTCTTAGCTGCTGGAGCTTTAGCTACGGGCGTCTTTTTAGCGGCTGGAGCCGGAGCTGCGCTAGGAGCTTCATCACCAAAAGGCAAATCATCTGTACCGCTTGGCTTTCCGTCATCCCCTGTCTTTTCTGCCACCATTTCAGCCATCTGTTCAACCATGTCCAAAAACTCTTCGTCGGCAAAAATCTTGTAAACGTTGGCTTCATCAAAACGTTTCAGTCCTTCCAATGCAAGGTCGAAGTCACGTTTTTTGTAACTGTCAACGTACAGGCTCTTCAAACTTGGCAACTTTTCAAGCTGTTCCAAAATTGCGTCAGGAACTGCATTTTCACCAAAGTATTCATCCCAAGTCTGTTGCATTTTCAACGGCAAAGATTTAAGGGTGGTTTCCTTTTTACCATCCTTATCCTTTCCTACACTCCACTGGATTGGAAAACCTGTTGTCGGGTCACTAAACATATCAATTGCAGCCGTGTCGTTCTGTGCACAAAGGTCAGCACTTTCCTTATTCAAGGCTTCCATTTGCTTCGGTTTCAAACTGTCACGGTAAATTTTACCCTCAATAAGAGCATAAAACACATACTCCAGTTGAGGTCTAATTCCCGGAACCCATGTGCCATTCTTACCGCCCATTCTGTAACCTTTAACAGGGTTCAAATAACGGTCACGCTCATCGCCCTGATAAGCATCAGCCTTTTCGTACACCCGTTTAATGTACTCCTCAATGATATCGTACGGATAACCACCGTGCAAAGTACCAATAAAAATTTTCTTGTTAGCGACTTTCTTCCCAATCACTGTGCCATTGCTGTCCTTATCGTCCACTTCAATTTTCAGCATGGCTGTCAGCATAGGTACATACGGGCTATCTCCTGGTTCATGTGCGGGCAACACACGTTTTACTGTAATGCCGTCACGGTTTGTCCAGAACCGAGCGTATTCGTTATTTCCGCTCTCAAAATAGGTGTCAAACTTCTTTGTTTCGTTAACTGTTGCGTTAACTGTTGTTAGAGGTGCAGCTTTCCACTTGCTGCGGTCAAATCCTGCCATAATTTTTCTATAAATTAATCGTTAATAAAACTTAGTACGTTTTCTCTAATTTCTTGGTTTACTTTATGCAGTTCCTTCAACAATCCCTGCAAGTCTTTAACTTCACGCTCACCCGCTGCCTTATGACATGCCCACGAAATAGCTAGCTCCAATGACAAACCAAATGCCACGTCGTCCATTTTACCCTCGGGGTGTCTAGCACTTGTACTCGGTTTGTGTACATACAAATCGTATGCAGATGGGTGAGCCTCACAGGGCTTCATGTAAATGTTATCTACTAGTTTAATAAACCCGTCAAAAATTGTTGATGTTGTTGCCATATTAGTATCCTTTTTTAGTTATCACAAAACTATTTACGTTACTCTCCACCAACTCCCCGAGCAACTCAGTAGGTGTCACGGGTTTTAACAGATTATTAAGTTTCTTAGACTTATCTTGTACCGCCCATTGCAAAGCGTCAAGGACATTAAAGTTCTTTTGTGCCTCAATATACTCACAGCACAATCCCTGATAAGCATCATCAAGTAACAACGCCTCATCCAATGCCTTTTCTGACAGCTTTATCCACTCACCCTCAAAACAGAACTTTCCTTGGTTGGCGTTGGCTTGCTGCCGCCATTTACGCTTCGTATCAGCCTCGCACACGTCCCTTTCCAACTTCTTCTCGGCTAATGCCTGCTCTGCCTCGGCACGTAGCAAACCAACCTTATTTAGAAGAGCACTAACTGTCACGGCTTCACCGTACAAATTGCCATAATCAATAGACGTTAATTGGTCTATATCTATGCGTCCAGAAAAACCGTTTGTTTCAAGTTCCACTGGAACCCCACTAAAATGAACAAGAATTTTCATAAATTTAATTTTAAATTATAACGTCAAAGTGACAATGTTGGTTTCATAATTAGCCCGTAGAATATTACTTTCTTTGCGCTTGTCATAAGAAACAACTCCATTAATTAATATCAGGTTCGCACGCCCTGCCACCAATAAGTCGGAAAGCTGCTGATATTCTTGCTGGAATATCATTACTTCCAAAAATTCGTAGTTAGCCTCAAGTGTTAAGCGTGCCATCATTTCGCCTTTTTTGGTCTTTTTAATCTCCATTTCAGCAATATAACCCGCTACCACGACATAACCATTGTGAGCAAGATGTTCCGTGTCTAAACACTCCTCAAACGTTGCGTATTCATATTCCTCTGGGAACTCACCGACAAACCGTTTATAAATGCTCTCGTAATTAAAGAACGCAAAACCCGATACTTTCTTTTGTAATAACGCCCACCACCATTCATCATTCGCATGGCGGTCAGCCCCTGTTAATACAATATCATCTTCCCGTACGGCTACACTCGCTTTGCCCAAATATTCCACTAACAGGTCAATTCTGTCCTTAGCTTTGGTAACTCCTTCAAGTTTGTCAAATGCACCTGCCAATATAAGGTTTCTAATTACACGGCTATTCACTGCCGAGCCTTTCCATTTATGGCGACTAATAAAATCGCTTAGTGAAAAGTACTGTCCGTTTTCATCACGCTCTTTTAATATTTGCGTAGCCGCTTTTTCGGCAACCTGTTTAACTCCGGTTATAGCCCAATATAGAGCCTTTTCTGCAAAGTTGATAACTACATCCGTGCTGGATATGTTTATGTCTACCTGCCGAACCGTACACATCCCAGTCTTATTGATTTCCGCAATATAACGGGAATAGTCAAAGTCCTGTGCATATTTAAACGCCACGCTCCAGTATTCTATTGGATAATGCACTTTTATCCATTGCGAAATATAACCCGTTATCGCATAGGCTGCGGCATGGCTACGATTGAAAAGATAAGTACTAGCCTTATCAATAGCATCCCACACATTTTCACTGTATTCCTGTGTTACATGATAGGTATCACGGTAATACGGAATAAACCGTTCTTTGTACTGTTGCAGTGCCTCGTACTTCTTCTTTACCATTGCTTTACGCACGTCATCAGCTTCTACCAAAGACAACCCGCCTAGCTCCCGACAAAGTTGCATAATTTGCTCCTGATAGGCAAATACTCCATACGTGTTCTTAAGAATATCTTGTGTGCCTGTAAAATACTCCACCGTCTTTTTGCCCTCTTTACGCAACACGTACTCATTATGGAAGTTGTTTTCCATTGCTCCCGGACGATACAACGAAATAGCGGCAATCAGGTCTTCAATATTTTCAGGTTTCATCTGACGGCAATAACCCGTTAATCCACGGCTACCGAAGTGAAAATTATCTTCATTCCACCCGTTCTGGAAAAACCTGTAAACCTCTTTGTCATCAAGCGGTACACTAAATATATCCAAATCCACATTTTCGTGCTCTTTGATGAGGCGTACCATGTCTTGAAATTTATCAAATTGGGCTACTCCCAAAACGTCCTCTTTCAAAAATCCGGCTGCATCCATTTCACCGCCTTCCCATTCTGTCACATAATCGTCACCCTGTTTACGAATAGGAACCCACCTGAACATATCGTGCTCATCTGGGAAAACCATCATCGCACACGCATGGATACTTTGTGCCTTAGGTGCAGGCATAATCAACATTACTTCGTTAATTAAATCTGGATACGTTTTTACGAAATCTTTGACACGACTGTTGGCACACGCAATTTTAAACAGGTCTTCAGGTTTACGGTCCTTAACGTCAAACGCTTTCATCATGTCGTTCATTTCCTGAAAGTTAAGTCCGTACACTCGTGCCATGTCCTTAATCGCTGCCCGTAGTTGTAACGCACTATAAGTTCCTACTGAACAAACCTGTTGCCATCCGTAGCGTTCTTCCATGTACTTCTTTACACGGGGTCGGTCTTCTCCAGGATAATCACAGTCAATATCAGGAAGCGAAACTTTAACACGCCCTGCGTTCAAGAAACGCTCAAAAAGTAAGTCATAACGCATTGGGTCAAGTTTGGTAATTCCCAATAGATACGACACCAAGCATCCACCCGCTGAACCACGACTTATTCCTGTCATTATTCCATTACGGTGACACCAATTAATGATATCCCATGTAATTAAGAAGTAATCAATTGCCTCGCCTAGCTTTATAACCCCCACTTCACGGTCTATGCGCTCCATAATTACATCTTCGCCCCATGTTGCAAGTAAGTCAGGATGCTTATCAAGTCCCTCGGCAATAAGAGCCCAAAAGAGGTCTTCATTAGTATCATACACTTTTGCCTCATCAGAGGTCATCTTATAATGTGGTAGATGTCGCTGTTTCACATTAACTGTAAAATCAATTCCCAATGCAATGTCTTCTAGTAAACTAGCTGCGTCTGTGAAACGTTGATAGGCATCCTCAAACCCCTCATCAGTATTTGGAAACATAGCTGCCAACTCCAAGAAAAGTTGGTCGTTGGATTTAAAGTATTGGTTCTCACTTTCATAAGCGGTTGTACCGCCAATACTATGTAACCGAGGGCGAATGCAACAATACTCCTCATCCAAATACCATGCGTCACCCATTGGCACGGGCATCAAGTTTCTGTCTTTAAAAAACTTTTTCAAGTTCTTTAAGTACCATTCATCACGGCTGTCGTCTACATATTCACAGGGGTCTAATTGATATACCCCAACATCTAATTTCAATCCCGCTAGTTTGTCGTAGTCCAAAGTCTTTGGGTCTATAAACAACATCAGGTTATCATTATGCAGGGTTATCGCCCTAAAGTCCTCCAGACTTATATATTTGGGGTTATCGCAATTAATGAACTTATTTATAGTCAGCAAGTCACGCCAACCATTTTCATTCATCGCATACACTTTAACAGTAAAACGATAATCGTTTGGAATATCATACACGGTGCACTCCATTCCAATAACACTTTTCAAGCCGTTTGCCTTGCATTCTGTTTGAAATTTCAACGCACCTGCCAAACTGTTCCGTTCACATATACCCAATGTATGCACGCCTAAAAATTTGGCTTTCTTGCACCATTCACTATATGTACCCGTCCCACTCATCATTTCATACTGCCCATGCACACCCAAAAAGACAGGGGTTGGAATTTCCTGTTGCGCTTTTCCCACATATTTCAGACGGGTTAACTTAACAGCATTTTCCTCCCCCTTTTCAAGCATATAATATACGCCCCCAAATTTATAAGCATAGAAGTCGCACTCCGTTGTAATATCGTCGCCCCGTTCGTGCATAGGCACTCCAACAAAGTTAAAGTCGTCGTCAAACAATGCACCATCGTAGGCAGGTTGGTACAACTCAAATGTCTTTCCACCAATTTCTACAACGTAGTCAGAAACTTGCGTAAACGACATTAAGTTATTCGTCAAATATGCTTTAAATTCTTCCATGCAATTTTTCTTTTACCAATTCAGTAATATTCTCACCGTCCTTACAGCCTTTATTTAAGAAATACCTTGCAAAGTCTTCGCTAACATGGTCGTTCAATTCGTACTTGCCACTTTTAAAATTGCAGAAAATAATTTCTACTTCTTTTTCTGTGGCTTTAGACAAGTTAAACAGTTGTGCCGCTTCGCAATCAAACCGCAAAGAACCAAACACGATATCACACTGTTCTCTTTTATCAATATCTATTTTTGACCAACGGTTCAAAATATCTTGAGCCGTCCATTTTGCCCAAACATCTTCGCCCGCCAACGTTTTTAAATATTCTCCGGTACGCTGCAACATTTCACGACCCGTTACTTTAACAGTATCGGGTAACAACCCATTCCCAGAAGTTGGTAATAGAATTGACTGTTGGGCATTCTTCCAACCTGCATAGACACTACTATCCAACTGAACACCCCTGTTTCTACCTGTGAAAATGTTCATTAACGTCTGACGGATACCCTCGCTAAAATCACCAAGTATCATTGGGCGTTCTTCAACGGCTGCGTCATATTGTAACTGTTCAGCCCTGTAAGTCTTACCGCTACCGATAACACCTACTATTCCATATATCTTTCCTTTATGGCTCATACTGTTCCATGAATTTCTTTATACTCTTAAAATCTTTAAAATCGTTGGAAATACGGCACAACGCAACCTCACAATTATTTAGGCACATCTTTATCTTCTTACAGGCATTTCCCAACGCTATTTCGTTTTTGCAAAATATCCATAAGTCCAAATAATCACACATCTTAAACAATCGGTGCTGTAAGTCGGTCATTCCCTTCTTTAAGGCATCATCACTGTACGGCTGAAGTACTATATCGGTGCTACAAATTTCACGTTCTATGAGCTCCCATGCGGCTTTGGTGGCGGGGCTGAAATTCTTCACACAACTATTGAGGTCGCCCGTTACACTCTCAACGTAATCATGAAGCAACACTTTGTCAAAAACATTAATATCGTAGGCAACGTCTTCTTCTGATGCAAACCACCTAAACAACATTCCCACGACCATCCCATGCTCAAGCAAATTGTAGCCACGGTGATGAGGCGTATTGGGCAACCTTTGTATCTCCTTCATCCCTAGCAGGATGTCAATCTTTCTAAAATTCATACGAAATCTATTTTTAATTTATTTCTCTTACAAGTGTGCAAACAACTCATTCAGTAGCGGGTTATTAAACTCCACCACTTCTTTGAACCAATAACAATAAATAACACGTGCCCAATCCTGGAACAACGGGTCTTTTTGCTTCTTTATATATTGTGAAGCCTTGTTCTTATCCAGGAAGTTAGACCGCACGGCTTCTTCAAATTCTGACAGCCCCTTTATCAGCGTATCAAACTCTTCCAAAGAATGGTACGTCGGCTCGTAACGGTACTCAATCCCACTACTAAAGTAGTCTTGGTAATGTTTAGCGATTTCCTGCACCATAGGCAAAAAGTCTTCGTACACGTGCAAGTTATCAGCTTTGTGGTAATACTTGCCAACAGGAACACCCACAATTGCAGCCACATATTCCTGCATCAACGTGAAGTTAAAAATGTTAACGGCACTGAAGCCCCAAATAACATCGTTACTCCGCATATCCACATAACAGTTCATCTTTCCATCTACTATCATAAAATGGATAGAACGGGTGCAGGGGGTATCTTTGGTTTTAATGAGCGGAGAAGCGTCTTTGCCTGCAATACCATTAAAGTCATCACTTACAGGGTCAGCAATGCTGATTACTGCCTCACGAGTGTCTATGTCCTCTTTAAACTTCTCAATTACGAACCGTAATTGGTCGGTCGCATTTTGGTACTTACTAGGAGCTTTCAATTGTCCTAGACCGTTCTTTTTTACCCCGTTACGGTATTGGCGTAATAACATCCCCTGTCCTGTTGTCATCGCTGCCTCGTTATCGCCATAACGCCTTAACCTCGGACCATACCCCGCACGCATATAATCACCGTCATCAGAAAAATTCAACAAGTTCTTAACGTATGCGGATGGCATTGCCAAACTGTTATCGCCACGAGCCAACCAAAGGCTCTCAATCCACCCCAATGTCTTGTTCCATTTGCGTTCTGGCACACGTACATAACGGTCTGTCGGGTTGGTAATACATACCATAACCGCTCCAGGAAATTCTGTGCAGTTAAATCCTCTACGGACAGTTGGTTTGCCATGCTCCAATAACTGTTGGCAAACAGCAATCAAAGCGGCACTTAAATTTTCACATTCTAAATACATAATTATTCAATTAAGTTAGACAATAATTTCACCCACTTCAGGCATCTTTGCATTCCATTTGGGTGGAAATACAAAATCTATCTTTTGCGGTGATTGTTCGTAAGTATGTTTTATACGCTCCTGTTTACCCTCTTTAAAAGTATGTCCCAATCCCTTTGCGAACTTACTTGTTTCACACAACGTATTTTGATAATTCGTTAATGTTGGCACAGGTTCCCACGGCAACGGTTTCCATTCCATTCCAAGTTCATCACATAGCTGCGTAACATTTTCCAAGAAATGTTCTTGTAACCACTTAATCGCACCTACATAATCATACTTTTTCCCAGTCGCTCCTTCCATTATCCAACTCAATCCCTTTAGACTTCCAGGACCCGTGATAACGAAATCATTTTCCGTGAAATTAAATAGAGGGGAATAATTCAGGTCAATGCAATACTGTTGTGCAGTAAAATCACCGTAAATCTTCATCTTCCTAAACAGCCAAAACAACTCCTCAAAACTTTGTGCCTCTAAAAAGTCGTATAAATGCCCATTTTGGAAAATTTCATCGTCAAAGATAGTGAAGTGAGCACGGTGTTTAGACATTCCCTTTATGTGGGCGTATTCGGGATTTTGATAAAAGCAACAGTTCACAATGTAGGCACTCCCATAAATGGTTTCCCCGCTTGCCACCGCTTCATCTAATACCCGTGCAATTTCTTCAAGCCCTACTTCCAACGTAATATCACCAAGCTCTTTTTCTAATAAGTCCCACGTTTCGCACTTATTAAAGTGCTTAAACACCAATATCCGGAAAAACATATCTTCCGGTTCATACTGTTTACCGTTGTAAATTACCCGACGGAGTAAGTATTGGCTCACCCTGTCCAGACATCTATACACGTTGGTAAACTTAAAATTCTGCAATATAGGGTCATCAGTCCACGGGCGTTCCTGCCCGTTATACTTGCGCCAAAACACATTCATTCGTTCCACTATCCAATACAGGTGGTGGAAATAATTGTCATTCGTCTTAAATTCAGTTGTTTTCTTTGCCATTTTCAAAAGTTTCAAAAGAATTAAGTTGCAAATAATTTGAATTCTTACAGTAGGTAACAAAGTCATCCACCAATTCAGGCAAACCGATGAACTTTAATATACTCGCCCCCAAATCATACACTGGAGTATTATACGGACGATTATATACCTCAACACAAGCTCCGAGGTCATTCACCTCTTTGGCTTCCTCTACGGCTTTTTTATAATCGCTCTCAAAAGTACCATGCTTGCGCCACATTGCGTCCCCTTTCGGCTCTTTACCGGAACGGTACACAATCCTTTTGCAATATTCATCCCATTGTTCGTCAGTATAATCGTACCGTATATGTAGAATGTTCAATATTCCGTTGGTCGCACCCAACTCCAAAGGTCGCAAACGCCACGAAGCCGTCGTGCCCGCACCGTCTATTACAACGGTATGTCCAGCATTGGACATTTCGGTTAGGAAGTAGCTCAGCCCCTCAGCCTTATGTAATCTTCCCGTAACACTGTCGTAGCCCTGCCAACGTCTTATTCCACCGTTTTCGTAAAACTTGCCGACAAATACCATATCTAGGTCTTTAGCATACACGCCAATTTCCCGTTCTTTGCCCTCAATATTTACAAACTTAAACGGTTCAAAAGACACCCCTATATGTTCAAGGTATTCCAGGAATAAGTAAACCCGTGTAGATTTGCCACTTCCTGAAATACCTTTCACTAAAATTAATGTACCGCTATCGGATACCATTATTTCTTTTTCTTTGCAGGGGCTTTCTTAGGTGCTTCGTCAGCCAATGTAACAGCCGTTACACGTTTCTTAATTGGTTTGTTGTCCCCGAATTTCACCATGCACTTTTCTTTTCCGTCTCCGGAAACATATACACGAGTAATTTCACCAACTTCGCCACCGTCTTGCAAAGTTACTTTGCTACCAATTTTCAATCCCGGAACTTCCTTACTTTCGTCCAAATTCTGGCGTTTAGTTTCGCGAGGAGCACCCTTTTCTTTCTTTTCTTTAGTAGCGGGCTTCATTGCTTTGTCGGACTTGGAAGGAGTTTTGCGGCTTTTCTGGCGTTCGTCAAATTCCTTTTCGGCTTTTGCTAAACGTGCTTTTTCTTCCGGTGTAAGCTGTTCGTCGCTTTCGTATTCTACTACTTGGCTCTTTGCAGCCTTTTCCACGCTTTCTTCCTGTGTTTCCACATCAGCTTTCTTTGTAACCTTTTTCGGAGTTGCCTTTTTAGTAACAGCTTCCTCTTCAGCCTCTTTGGTTTCAACTGCCTTTTTTGCTTTGGCTGCGACTTTCTTAACCCCCTCTTCAGCGGTTACGCCCATCTTTGCCAGAAATTCATTAGCAATCTTTACTTCTGTTTCACTACTTTTGCTATCATTAGCGATAGCCTGCAATTCTTCGGCAGATAATTTTTTGTACCTCATACGAAGTGCAAGAGCATTGTTAGCCATAATCGTCTTTCGTTTTTAATTAATAATTTGGTTATTTATCTGTTGCAAATGTACGGGGATAAAATGGAATATCCAAGACTTATCCCCGAAATTCTTATAATTTTATTTCGTACCTGTATGACCGAAGCCACCCGCACCACGTTCTGAATCTGCAAGGTCTTCCACCTTTTCTGCCACGGCAATTTCAGCTCTTTCATGCTTAGCAAACACAATTTGCGCAATGCGTTCTCCTGGCTCCACTGTCTGAATTGATGCCGAAAGGTTAATCAATGGCACACCTACATCACCACGATAATCGCTGTCAATAGTTCCTGGAGAGTTAATTACTGTCAAGCCTTTTTTCACAGCTATACCACTACGAGGACGAACCTGACCCTCATACCCAACTGGAATTTCCATGTGTAAACCTGTCGGGATAATTCTACGTTCCATGGGCTGCAATACAATCGGTCCTTCTGGCAACCATGCACGCAAATCCATTCCAGCGGCTTCTGCCGTTTTGTACTCTGGTAACTCGTTGTTACTCAAATTCACAATTTTTAAATCCATACGAAATTTTTATTAAGTGTTATGTCAGAATATCTGACGGTTAATTTTCTGTCATTATTAATACGTATCTCCAATTCCTCTTTCGCAGGGTTGTTACTCAAAACTTCTGCGTCTTTTCCTTTATATACCACTATCGTTCCTCGGTAAAGCATATACCACGCATCATAATTTCCTTGTACCCTCTTCTGTTGTGCATCTTTATACTGAAAATTCGGCAATCCATTAGGATTCCAAAAATATTTATCCACAAACTGTTCAACGTCCTCACCGTTAAATATAGTCGTAAGATTAAACTTAATTCCAAGCTGGGTTATCTTCATTCGCTTCTTAGCGGCTATATCACTAGCTACTCTTATATATGTTTCGTCTTGGTAAATTAAAGCCCGCAAACGCTGTGTTAGATACTCCAATTGCAAATTTATCAAAAATTGCTCCTGTGACTTAACCCCGTTGTTACTAACTGCCTGTTCCATATCCTAAATCTTTACTTCTACTTTATTACAGAAAAAGTTAAACGGGTCTGTCGCCCCTTGTAAAACTTCTTCCAAATATGCTAAATCTATATTTCCTGGGTCAACTCCTTCTTTGCGAATAGCTGTTACCAACACGCTATCAAACATATCCCGCATTTTTAACGCTGTATCCTTGCTTTCATCAATCGTCCCGTAGTCGTATAGAAGTACTACATTTTTCACTTTCTTTTGTAGGAGGGTTTTCAACTGCCCCTGCCCGATATTGTTGCCAAAGGTAAAACAACATTTTATATCTTGCAAATGCTGCAATCCCAACAAATTATCTATGTTAACCTTGTCAAAAATCCCTTCTACTATAATAACTGTCTGGGTTTCACCCTGTATTATTTCGTCACACCCACCTAATAAGTCCTGAAAATTGTTTTCACTGTTACGATAACGCAACACTAAATCCGCCTCATGCCTTTTGTATGCTTCCAGATTTTCTTTATGCCATTCTTTAGAATATCGGCTGCGTGCCCACCATGCAACACATACACCATCTACTTTCATCTTAAAGATAATATAGTTGTGCAATTTCGGCTCTAGCATACTCGTAACGTGTGAAGGCTCAAACTCCGCATAATGTTCAGGAGCAAACCCTCTACTATCCAAATACGGGTCGTTAGACAGCGGTTTTAAACGCATAGGCAAACGCACTGGAGTAGGTGCTAGCTTTTCAGCCGTATCCATTGTTTCCTTCATCCAATCCGATAAGTCATAATTCTCCGCCTCTAGTTTGGGGCACACATCCAACTCATTCGGTTTGACAGTGTATGTCATTTTAGCAAGGTCTTTTCGCCCTACCTTTTTCAAAAACTCATACACCGAAGTTTTTCGTGGACACTTCCAACAATGAAACGTGGCTAGCCCTGTATCGTTAAAAATAATGCCCCACTTCCCCGCCTTGCCACAAAAAGGACATTCCATATCCTTGTTTGTAAGCCATCCTCGTGCGCCAAATGGCGTCAGGGCAAATTCTTCTATTATTCTTTCCTTATCGTATCTCATCGCTGTACCTTTTTACGCACGGGTTTTGGCTTAACTTCTTTGTTACCATTCAAGTACTCTCGCAATGTATCTTTCTTATGTTGTTCGTCCAATACATCTGGCGGGGTCTGCGTCGGGCTTTCGCCCGCTTTAACAACACGGGTCGCCCATACTCCCGGCTCTACTTCAACCCTTTCTTTTCGGTCGCCCACTGCATCCTCACCGTTGGCTTTCTTTCCTCTTCGTGGTTCTAACTTTTCAAGTGCCGACATATCCAATATCTGTTCAACGGTTGATGACCTGCCCATGTCGTAGAAAAAGCCATTCTCAAAATTCGTAGGAATACGAATAATAATACCATCATTCTTGTAGTTACGCAATTTATCACAAAAGATACGAAGTAGTTTTTGTTTACTCTCCTCTATCGTAACATTACCTGTCAATACGAATGAGAACGGTTTGATAAGCGTGCGGTCACCCTCTGTATTGCTACGGGTGAGTACCCGTGTGGGGTCATTCCAAACTTCAAACGGTACTTCCCCCGTTTGAGTAACAGCCGCCACCACACAATCGTATGTCTTCGCAATATCTTTTAGTTTTTGGGCGCACCGTTGTAAACGAAACTTCAAGAAACTAGGGTCAAAGTCTATCTTTTTATTTTCCCCCGTTAACAGCAAATCCAAACTGTCTATATTAATCAAATCCGGATAATACCCGTATTCCATTTTATAGTCCTCTATTACTGTTACCAAATCCGCCAATGTCATGTCAAGCATTTGGTCAGTCGCATAAAGGTCAATATCACTATTCACAGTAATAGAACGTTTAACCACCGCTGACAGGCGTTGAGCCGTTTCCTCACTAATATCACCCCGCATTATCTTTGAGTAAGTGGTATTCGCAAGCATCTGGTCAAACTTAACCACGGCTTCATCCATACCACCCTCTAACTGTATCTGTAAAACGTGATTATGAGCAATGGACGTGTTGTACCATGCAATCCACTTTAAGAAAGTGGATTTTCCAACACCTGAACGCATTATCATCAATAAGGTGTCCTGACGTGGTATGCCCCCGTCTGTAAGGTCATCAAGTGTAGATATGCCTGTCGGGATTTTCTGCCGTCTAACAGCGTCATCGGCTTTATTCTGTATAGTACTAATATTGCGTTCAAAATCCCTGTAAATGCGGGTAAAACGTCCTCTACCACCCTCTAACGAAAAGGTATTAATTTCTTCCATACGTTTTCCGAGTAACTGCATGGCTTCTTCCTGCCGACCCTCGTTATACATATCAGAAATTTCCCGTTGAGTGGCTACAAAGGTTTGACGCTTAATAAAGGTTTCAAGCTGTCTGACCATAGGTTCGTAATCAGGTAATTTCAAGCTGCGTACTTCCTCAAGTTTCTTTGCCACATCCTTATTTCCAGGATAAGCCATTTCAACCATTCCATAAGTCGCCAAACCACCATCCCGTCGCAAATTATCTGCCAATACTTTCAGCATTGCTTTGCAACCACCCATTTCACGAGGGAAATTACTTAAATCTAAATTATCCGTTACCATGATGGCAAACTGCCTGTTAGCAAAAGCCAACCGCATCATTTCCTCAACAAAACTCGGACTTAGTATAGCATCAATTTTCTTATCCATATTAAACTGCGTCAACTTTTATTTGCACCGTAGCTTCCCTCAACTTGTTAATAGCCATGTAGGAAGAACTTACTGTATCATCATGCCCGCTAATACTTTCTAATGTACCCTTATCACTTCTGAAAGCCACACTATTAAACTCCCCAAACATTTGGTCAACTTTATCTTGAGTATCTGGGTGGTACGGACATTTAAGAGCACCACGCTCAAACAGTGCCGACAACGATGCCCAACCTGTACGTAAATCCTTTTTATTCCCTGCGGTGGTAGTAAATGGTGTTATATTCTTTATACCCATTTGCACACACATATCAGCCAGAATAGATTGGAAGCCGTTATTTTCCACCACAATTTCATTCGGTTTAAATGCGATGTTTAGTTGAGCTATCTTTTGTATCTGTTCATTATGTGATAAGCCCTTTTCCCTGTAAATATACAGTAAATAATAATTTTCTTGCAAGTCTTTCCCCCAAACCGTATAGCAAGTATAGTCAGCCCCCACATTTCCAGAAACAGCAAAGTCACAACCAATTGTCACTCGTGCGAGTTTAATCGGAAAACTTTCTATGTTATGAACTAAACGCACGTGTTCCATCCCGATGGTGCTTCTCTTTAATATCTCCCAAGGGAATATCGTACTGTCATCTGATATTGGTACAACCAAATACTCACGGCTAAAAACTAGAGTACCCAGAGAGGCTTTTTCCTGCATCAACTTATCAAACGTAAAACGGTCGGGAGCTAACAACCTACCATTCGGGTCAATAGCGGGGTACTCAAACACCATGAATTTCGGGTCACGTTTTAAATCCGCATAGAGGTCATCTTGCTGATACGGTGTGCCGTCAACGATATTATAACCGTATGGCTCTACAATCGGGGTAATTGCTCCTTTAAACAGGTCTCGCAACTTCTCACGCTGCTCCAAACTGTAAATACTACTTTCATCGGGTAAGTCATCGCTCACGGCTGAACCTACGTGCAAACCACGAATAAACCCATCCTTTCCACGGAGGTGGAGTTTCGTACCGTTTTCACATTCAATACTCGTGGCGGCTAAAGACGCTTTGCCTGTGGGGTTCAGCTTCGCTGCCAATGCCTCATTCGTACGTATTTCTTCAACTACCTTGTCAATATGTTCTTTACCAAGTTTTTCGGTATTGGTGATAATACAGGTTTCCTGACGATTTTTATTATCAGGATTATCCGGACGCATAAAAGACGGGCGGTGGTAACTATATAATCTCCACAATGGAAACGCCATACAAAACTCATAAGAGTTATGAACCACCGTTCCATCTTCCAACTGAAACAAGTGGTCACCATCACACATAAACCCGTAATATGCCCCCGTTCCGGCTTCATCCACCCACACTTTTCCCTTCTCATAAACAGGGGTATCGTAGGAAAAAACTCTGTACCCTCTAAATCTGTCTCGCTTGGCTTTTGTATAGGTAATGAACCTCTTCATTTCTATTTCCACATACTGTTTGCGCTTGGTGTCCCATAGGCAAAGAATGTGTTCGGGGTTCACGGTATAATCAATGCCGTTTTCTTGAAAAACTGTATAAAGTTTGGAACTGCCAATGTGTCTCGTTAACACTCTACGAGGTGTAAAATCCACACCCATCACTTCCATTCCGGGGTATATATCTTCAATATTTTTTACCGTCCAGTCTGCCATTAAAACAGGTGTTCCGGCTGCAAAACATTTACCATGAGAACGGGCTGCAAGATATGCGCTATTTGGATATAATTGTATCATGTTACCCCACTCCAAATTTCGCCATCCCTGACGAAAATTAGGTAACATCGTCGTTTTGAAGTAATTATAAGACTGAACCTTTAAGGTCTCATCCATGCTTTCCTCAAGTTGGTCTACGTAATTCAGCCGTTCTGTATCAAGTGTGGAATTTAACGAAAGCACATTATTTGTCTGCGTAAATATTTCATTCAACAAATTGTCCATATCTCCGCCATAAGCCGTGAGAAGTTGATTAATTGCCACGGGTGGCAAATTATCAACAATACTCACAGCGGTGGCGAAAACCGTGTCCAACTGCTTGAATGTCAGTTTACTGTCTTCGTTAAATCGTATCATTTTATACTAATTGAAAAGTCTCCCTAAATCGTGATTTTCTTTGAGTAGGAGCTGTTTGGGCTGCTGCTCCTGTGCCACGTAAAGCCGCAATATACTTTAAAAAGAGCAACGCATTTGCACGAGTATCATGCAAAGCACGGTGAGCGTCTACAAGCTCCACCCCCTCTTGGCGACAACATGTGCCCAATTTATAATTCTCTTGCTCTTCTGCCCTGTACCATGCCATCTTCATTGTGTCTTCCACAAATTTCACATAGTCCCAAAGATTGTCCTTACAAAAGGCAAACATTTCTTCAAAGAATGGTATATCAAATAACTGGAAGTTATGCCCTGCCAACACTGCCCCAATTTTAGAATTCGCATATTTCTTTAAATATGTTTTTGTAGCCAAATACACATCCTTGATATCCTGCCCGTTCTGCGTTAAATGTGTAACAGACAAGCCGTGCACGGCTTCAGCGTTGGGGTTATATTCTAGTCCTTCTGCATAGGGGGCGATAATTGCATCGTATTCCTCAACAATTTTCATTTCCCAAAGGTCTACAACCACAAGCGCAATTTCACAGAGCGCAATATCAACAAACGCCTTTTTAGCGGGCTTTCCTTTACCACCTTTAGAGGGTAAACCACCCGTTTCAGTGTCAGCTACTATTACGTAGCGAATAGTACTTTTCATAATCTATTTTTATTTCTTTAATAATGTCAATTTTTCTAAATCTTCATCACGGGTTTCCAAATCATCATACACCAACTCCAAATTAACAACGGGGTTGTCTTTACCCTGTAACCCTAAACGGAAGTCATTAATAACAATCATTGGTTCCCCCTCTAATGTAAAGTCAGGTTTCCACTGAAGTATCAGCGACCTCAAAATGATTTGTTTGGTACGGTCACGAAATTCAAATATCCTTGTTTGGTATTTTTCTTCCAAGTTTGAAATAAACTGTTCAACCTTTTCCCATAATTCTTCGGTATTTATATCTTCTTCGTGCCATTTCATTAGCTGCTTCAACAACCGTGTTTCTTTGTATAAAGTACAAAGCCGAATCAATAAAGCCACTGTTCTTTCTTCCATTTGCTTACAAAATTACTTATTAATTTGCCTGCCACCAAATTCCCAATCTTGGTGACACTTTAGACACGTTAATTCTATGTTACTCTTTTCTAGCCGGAGCTCTGGAAAAGCCCCTTTAGATTTTATATGACTAAAATAATAGGAACGCATTGGTTCGGGTAATTCACCCCCGCAATGTGTGCACACGTGAGGTCGTTCATTCCAAATTTCAGCAAACAATTCCCTCTCACCTGTTGATTTGCGTGGTTTCCTTGTAACACTCCGTCTTTTTATCTCTGTACGGGGCAAAAACTTAAAGTTTAATACCTTGTACTGAAAACGGCTTAAACCATCGTGTAGACGCTTAAAATTGCAATCATCACAAAGACACTTTGTTTTGTTCACAATAACTTTCACCTCTCCACACTTTTTACACTTCATTATCGGTTTCTCCATAATTTCTTTCTTTAGCTACAATAATCCTACTCTTTACTTTTACGCCTCGCAAGTGTTTCCTCTCGTTCTCAGTCACGGGTATATCCTGCAATGCTTGAAACAAGTTTTTCCCATCCTTATTCTTATCACCATATAGCACAATGCAGTCTTTTTCAAACGGACATGTTGTACACATAACATCCGTAGAATCATAAGGCGAATCACCATATTTTGCACCACAATAATTTGCGCCCGATATTCGTGACATGCGGTATCTTTCTTTACGCAACGTATCTTCACTTACAGACTTGTAAGATTTTGATTTGACAGGATTTTCCAAATGTTTTTCTGACGCCCACTGTTTAGCGTGCCACCGTGCACCCTCATCATACTCACGCCACCGTCGCCACGCTTCATCACCCATGAACCACACGGGCATCGGTCTTAATATTTGGTCTTGGTCTTGGTAAATATAAAATTGAAACACAAAAAACTCCCATATAAAGTCAGCTCCTGCGCTCGGTGGTAATTTTTCCATAAAAGCCACAACCGCATTCCTGTGACGTTGTGAGTACATCTTCAGGGTTCTCGGTTGGGCTTTTACTCTTAGTTGCAGATATTCGTAAATCCGCAATATTATCTTTAATGTATCATCATAGCTGTATAACATAATCAATTTTTAATTTATTCTCTTGATTTACTGCCACGTAAAATCAAGATTAATGCTTTCTACGGTAGGGTGCTTCACCTCTTTATATACTCTACCCGTAGGGTCAACCGCCAAATCAGGTTCACACACATTTTCGTATTGCTCCTTAGCGGCATCTTTATCTATATGGCGACATATCCACAACCCAATTTCTTCTTCGGGTGCAAGGTTGCCAATCGTAAGCACTGCGTCAGGTGTCATGTCCACGAATGTAGCGTGAAAAGGTTTATTATTTACCGTAACCACGTGTTCCATAAAACGTCTACGGTATTTATCAATCCCATTCAACGGAGCAATTGCTAATTTATACGTACAAATTGCGTCAGGGTCTGCGACAACTTTAACCTCTAAATTTGTCATACTAACTACAAAATCATTACGAATGATAATAGCCCGATATTCATCACGTCCGCTACGAATAGACATGATAGAAATTTCATCGAACATATTATCAAAATCATCGTTGCCCACCAAAGTTGAAGACTTATACCCGCCTAAAGAAATAGACGGGTTGGGCTGTGCCTCATTGTAACCTGCTGTGGTCGTATAATAAAGATTCATAATTATTGCGTATTTTTAACCATAAATGTATCGTATTCTGAACCAGGAACATCCCCACCGCCTGCGGCTAGCTGCCAAAATTGGGTTCTCTTATCTTCCACTGTCACAATCCCATTTTGATTGCGTACACGTGCAAGCCAATACTCGTTACTACTCTTTCCTGGAGCGGTATTAGTAGTCCTTTCTACCACAAATGTAAGTTTAAAAGAAGAAAATGTATAAAGCCCATGAAGTTGCTCATCTGTAAAACGATTTCCCATAGGGATGCTTCCGAGCACCACTACCCGAAGTTGAGTTTCCGGCTGGAATGGATAACCACTGGACAGAACGATATTATTACTATTCACAATATTCACAACCTGATACACTTGATTGTTTAGAGGGGTCGTGCCATCATCTTTTACAAACTTTATACATGTAGGCACACCGGAACTCTGCCCCCGCACAATACCATCAAAATTGACCGTACCTGACACGTTTCCAGAAGCGTCTACCTGTACATAACCCTCTTCGTAATTTACAGACTGTGCCCCAACTTTTAACCAATACCACAAGCCGTCTGACGGCACGGCTAAATCTGTTTGATTGGTAACTTTGTATGCCTTTAACGTGCTATCAATAACATAACCGCCCGTCATGTTAATTGTTCCCAATGTATTGGAAACTGTAACAGCAAAGGGATTTGCTGGAACAGCTCCGGGAGTTACAAGCCCAAAAGATATAGAAGCTGCAATCATCGCAGAGTTGATAGGGTTATCGTTTAAAAACCCTATCATTCTTCTTAATTCTTCCTTTTCTAGGAATGTACCCCTGTGGATGTTTATTGTACTCATAATTATTCTATTTTTATTGTAATTGTTGTATCTCCTTCGTTTCCTTCGTTTGGCGTAACAGTTGCCCAATCTTCAGGTAATGTGTCAAACTGCCAATGCTTAGTAGAAGTTGCCGTCACGGTAGCCGTGCCACCCTCTGCCGGAATTGTTACCTCTGCCGGAGCAAACGATAATTCTCCACTACGCTCAAATATCGCCTGAACGTTAATATCAAACGTTGTCAACCAATAATCAGCAATAGGAGTTGTTAATTCCGTAGCTCCCGGATTTATCACATATTTAATAAAGACATAACCCGCTGTCGGTGTTGCTGTCAATGTTATCTTAGTATTCGGCAATTTACTTCCTTCCACATTTACAGTTCCCCAACCTGCCTCAACTATTGTCACATCTACTTCAAGTGGCACATTCAACGACACATTAACTACTTGGTCTTTATTCATTGTAGCTGTACCCGTTGCAGTTACGCCTCGTGCGGTAACTGTCCAATTCACTACACTGCCATCCTGTAACTCAAACCGCACATAACCGTCAGCATCAGTAGTGGACGTAAACCCATTATCAAGGGTAACTGTTGCACCTGCAATCGGTGAACCATCTAATTCTTTCTTTACATAAAAAGTCAAGAACCAAGACGTGCGAACCACCCAATCCAACCATGTATAAGAAACAACATTCTTATAACTTACTAGATATCTATTTGTAAATTCTTCAATATCCTGTTTTGTACGGGCTGACTTAATTTGCGCATACATTGCAATCGCATTCGGCTGTCCAAGATAGCCCTGTGAGGTAGGTGATGACCGTAATACGGTAAACTTTCCGTCCTTTGTAAAGGAATATTCCATTGCTGGATATGGAAGCTCTTGAGTTTCTTGGCGATTTTCTATTAACTCGTAATCCACGTGCAAATACAACGGCTTCAGCGTTACCCCTGCAATTACCACATCAGCGGTATTCCCATCCCTGTTCTGCACTAAATAGGGAGCCATATATTTCACATCTCCCATGAAACGTAATGGTCTCCCGTTTTCAAAGTTCAAATAAAAGCCTTCTGACCGTTGAGCTAATATATTATAGATAATGCCTGTTAAGCGATAATACTGCCCCACCACCTTACAAGGGGATTGATATCTATCACCTGTATAAAAACTATTAGTTTCTTGTAAATCAGTAATACGAGCCTGATTTATCAACTGCATATTCCCGTCGTAACAATGTACGCCAAACTCCAAATTTTGTGCGCCTGCATTAAGAGCCTTTACCCAAATGGAAATCTCATAATCTAATCCTGGATAAACCTCTAATGCCTTTGTCGGGTCAGCTTCAGTACTTAAACCAACCCTTCCAGAACCTGTTAGCTGGAATACATTTATATCGTCCAACTGTTTACGCTCTAATGTGCCGATTGTAGGGTAGTTGGCTAGTTCCCCAACACCTTTCTCCGGCTCACTGTACACCATGCCAAAATCGTACCCTTTTGACACTGCATTCACAGTTTCTGTTCCATACCACGTAGGAGAGGAGTAACCCAAACACCATCCAATGTCTTGCGGGGTGAGCACGGCAAAAATAAACTCATTCGGTTTCTGGTATCCTACCAAACGTCTAAGTTCTCCATTTAGCCTTTTTATGCTCCCGTCTGGGTTCAACTCCTCTTTGGCAGCTATATCCCGAGTGCCCCTTTCATAAAATTGGTTAATCCAATTCTGGAATAAGAACGCCCGCTGCTCGGGGGTGTCTATGTTTTCGTACACAATGCCCCACCCCTCTACAAACTTTTTCAGCAATATATCGCTATTTTCTATTTCACGAAATTGCCTACCATAAATAACAATAAACGCAAAGAAATGCGTTATAGTCAGGAAAAATGCGTTGTAGTCGTCTTGGTTGTTTCGGCTTATATATAGAGGAATTACATTTGGCTCAAATAATTTCTCTAATACGTTTAACGCCCAACCGAGGACACGTGTATCGTTGCTTTCAAAAAATGTCTTAAAAATAGACCTATCGTAAAAAATGGAACTTGCAGGCAAATCAAATGGACTAGCAACAGTATTCGCCATTCTTGCCAATCTCTTCTTGACATAAAACGGTTCAGTTACTACGTGCATCACCAAATCCACCCTATCAGTTAGCTTGCCTAATAACTCTCCATTAGTATCATCAAGCTCCAGCCAATCAGTAAAAGTTTGTCCGTCATCCAAAGAATAACGAAACTTATTGCGCTCACCTTGACGGGCGGCTCGTAAAACCGATACCAATCCAGCGGGCGGGATTGAAGTGGCTACTTCAAATCCCTTGCCAACACCTGCAAATTCTTTATATATTAACTTAGCCATGTTATTCTCTTTTTCGCTTCTTGCTTTCCTTGCTCACGTTTATCCATTCGCTATAAGATATTACAGAACTTGGATTGTGATTAATCACCTTTATTTTATATCCTTTTGTGCCAATATGCCACCAAAGAAACTTAAATTTCGGAACCTTATACAATACGTGTGTCAAACTGTCACGGTTAACCATATTAAAGTCTACCTCTGGCGGAGTAGGTGTAAAATCTATCTTTTGGTCAACGCTCCACCAATCTGTGTCTTTCTTCCATTCAAACTTTTTAGGAGCGACCTGTACTAAAGTATCTTTGTATTCTATGTGAGTTTTTACAACCGTCTTAACCACCTCACGCACTTCACTAGCTTTTATTTTCAGCTCTTTAATTAGCTTTGCATCTTCCGCACGTAACTTCTTAAACTCATCTACGGTTAATTGTAATTCGCCAATCGTAGCAACATCTTCGCCCGCTTTGGTGCGGGCGTGTTCGATGTCAGACATAAGAGTTTCTACATTGCTCTTTTCTCTTTTGTATTTTTGCTTATTGGCAATCGCATTTTTAGAAGCGATATACAGTGCAAGCACCAACACCCCTATCAATACGTATTGCCAATTCTTTAATAAAAATTTCCACATATTACTTTCGGTTTACCGTTATCCAAACCTCTTCTTTCGCATCAAGAGCCTTTTTTATCATGCTCTTTACCTTGTTAGTGACTTCAAACTGATTTTTCAGTTTTTCCTGTCCAGGAATTTCTTCACCTGTCAAAATACATCCATCTGTGTGGTCTACATTACCACCTGCGTGAATAAGAATGCCGATAAAGTGCGGTACGTTTTCCAACATCGGGTAATAATTCTTAAATTTCGGTGAATAGTGCCAAACCACCTTGTATCTTCCAGCGGGAATACAAGTTTTCCTATATACCTTTTCTTTGCACTTACAGCCCACCCCCTTAGGAGTATTTGGACAAGCGGGCGGTAACACCCTGTAAGTATCTTCCAAAGTATCAGCAATCTTTAGCCCATTTGCAAACAATTCACCCATCGTAGCGGTAGCGGTGAACTTAATGCTGTTTAAAACGATTTCCATAAATACTCCTTTCTTTATTGGTTAATTTCTTCAGGCGGGCAATTCGTTGGAGGAAATTCATCATCGTTATCTATCACCCTATTTATTTTTCGCTTAGTTATTTTTCGTATAGCTTTAAATACAGGGTGCTCGCTAATGTCGCCTGCATTTTCTAAAAAGCTCCAAAACTCCGTACCACAAACAAATCCGGCAACCATGTTCGGCAACTTTAAATCTACGAAATCAAAAATCTTTTCATCTAAATAATAGGACAACGAAACGGCTATCAATGAAAAAGCCAATTTATAAATCGTATTCCACGCTTTTGCACTTTCAAAGTACCATCGCACCTTTCTACGCTTCGCTCGTTTATAACTTGCAATGCACCCCACAATGAAGTCCACGCCTATAAATATAAACACCCCTATCAGCATATCTTGAATAGGAGCGAACGAGCCCCATAAAGCCGTCGCCACTCCAGATGCCCACTGTAAATTGAAATTTCTAACTTCTGTTTCCATTATCCCTTATTGCTAATTTGCACGTAAATTTACAGTTTAATTTTTATTCAATAACTAGCTTTGTCCAGCGGGGTAAAATACAGGGGCTAAATTGTCATACAACTGTGTCTCACCTAATTCGTCTGTCATCACGTTACCTTCCAAATCACGCATGATAAATTTCTTCACACGTGGCAACATATAATCAGCAACAGGCTCATCCACATTTGGTTTAAACCATTCAGAAGCCACGTAGCGTACTCCTTCGGCTTGTTTTACAATATCCAGCAAGTTATCCCATTCAACCTTGTTTCCGGCTTCCCAATAACGAAAATCTAAATACTTAGTAAGACCTACCTGAATATTCTTGCGCACGGTAGATATGTCATTAGCATACTCTGCCTCAATTTCACAACGGAAATCAATACCGTCTTCCCCACCTACTTCGTACCAAGTTGCATTCTCCAACTTAATTCCCATAAGGCTTCCATTAACAATGAAGTCCCCGATACCAAAATAAGGAACTGCACCCTCAAGCAATGTATTCAATTCAGCTTCGGTCAAATCCTGACCGTTCTGTGTAGCAATTTGAATGTGCATAAAGCCGTCTTCCATTATACCGATATACATAATTTTTAAGACACGGCTGTCAATATTTTGGAATATTTGTGTAAATTTCTCCATCGTGGCGGTGGCGTACACATTTTGATGATTTAAAATGCGCCTACGAAACATTTCGTCGCTCTCTTGGTCGCGCCCGCCTAAAGCATAATATTCATTCGTACATTCATAATGCCCTTGTGGAATAGGCGATAAGGTTACAATAGAGTTTGCCGAAACATTGGTAAAAGAACCTGTGCTCTCACTACGCACTTTTACATATCCATAACCCGTTTCACCAACAGTCAGGCTCTCTTCTATGGCAAACCGAACACCATCATTGCTCACAAATGTATTCACGCCTGCGGTATAAACTGTTCCAGGAGCTGCATAGACCCGAATATAAGTAGATGAACCGAGTGCACCTTTACGGGGTGTAACACCAAACAATTGAGCCGCCCTGTCCAAATAATCCCCTGTTGCTTCTTCTGGAAAAATTTGCGCTTCTACGATAGCAATATCTTTCAACGCCTTTTGCGCTACTTTTGCCGTACCATAAGCAACCCCATTCAAAACGGAATTATCTGTAATATCGGTTACTTTATCCGTTTTATTCAAAAATGTTTCCACCCATAAATTCTTAAGGAAGGAAATTGTATTGTTTACCTTTGTTATCATATCTGAATATTTGTTTCTAAAAAGTTATTTGTAACCGTTTTCGCATTTATTTTCATAAAAATGTTATCTTCTTTACGATACACATCAATAAGATTGACCTGTACCCAACGAGCATCCCGCTGGAACATATTCATGATATGTTTAAACAAAACCGGATATTGAACTGCATTAACGCTTGACCCCGGAATATCGTTTGGTATTCCATAATCATTAAATTCAGGTATCGCTCCCTTGACGCAATGTAATATCGTGTTAAATGCCTGCCGAACTGCCAATTCATAATCAACGGTAGCAATATCATTATTCTCAAACCTAAAGTCAACATCCATATCCCGCCCCAAAATCTTTTCGGAACTTAAATTATCAACAATATTTGGAATATCGTAATTACCAGACTGTTTTATATTAATTTTGAACATACCACCCTCATTATTAGCGTCGTAGTCCTCTTCCTCAACAAAATTGTTTTTAGCAATATCAAACCACGCATTTTGAGGGTCATTACTGCCCAATTCAGTAGCTACAATTTCAAAATTCTCACGGCTTTTTAATACTCTATTCAAAGCAATATTATCAGAAAACTTGCCAATAATTGCCGAACGTAACCAACGTGAAGAATTATTAATAGTCCAAAGTTTTGTTTGACAATCAGTAAACGTATCTAAAAGCTCCCAAGCTCCAATTCCCGTCAAACTGTTTGCCTTTAAAGTGAACAAAGGTTCTATTTCCTGCGCTTGCTTCATAAGGGTTTCTAAACGCCCAAAACTATCATCAACCGATACATTTGTTGCGCCCGTGTAATAACCTACGATTAACGGATAATACGAATTACAAAACAATACAAAGTCTTCAAAGAAAGCCTGAATATTATATCCCGTTAACTGTTTAAATTTCTGTATCGCTTCTACCATAACACCGCACTCCTTATCCCTCTAGTTGCTTTTTCTACGCCACTCGCCAATTCACTGACACCCATTTGAACCAATGACGGCAATAAATTATCCACCAATTCCGAAGAACGGTTTGCTCGGCTCTGTACGGCTTCCAAAGGAGCCAAAGCCATCATCGTCAAGTTATAGTTCCAAATCATATTCTTAGAAACATCTTGACTATACTGCACACCACTCGGAGGGATAGCTACCAGATAACTCTCACCTAAAGCCATATTATAAAAGTAGAGACGCAACGGTTTTCCATTATCGTCTAACCCTACGCTTTTATCACACATAGCTTTCAGTATTTTAAGTATTCCATACCCTGTCTTTATACCCAAATCAAATTCACCAAAATTCAAGTTTAAAGCCATTGTCTTTGACATCACACTGTACAAACTATATTTGCCCGCATTTACAGACAAAGAAGAGCCCGATTGTTTACCTCTTAAGATTTTAAAATTTCTACCGAAAGAACCTTTAATATTTATCTCTTGGGGGGTAAAACTAGGATTTGTCAAAACTGTTACCCCTGCCAAAGACTTCTTGATATTGGTACGGGTCGGCTCTGTTTTGGTTATTGCGTCAGGCAATACAGGAAACACCAAGTAATCAATCATATTGTCTTGGCTATCAGTAAGCTCCAGAGCCACCATGTACACTTCAAAATCATTAGGATACAAACGACTTACCGCCTCTATCCCAATCGAGCGTGCCATGCTAGTCATACTCTGCAACTTATCCATTATAAAACTATTTGCCATAACCTAAAATTTTCTACAAATATAGCAATTAATTAAATAATTGACCCCGGAGCTGTCGTAGCCCCTGTTTGAGCCGTTGCGCTACCCGTAGTTGATACGGCTATACCTGCGGGAACTTCACCTGTCTTAACAAACTTGTCAATAGCATCTGCCAAAGCGTTTGCAAATTTGCTATCATCTATTTCTGTTTCTTTACGCATTTGCGTCATCAAATCTAAGATATCAGACGCCAAACCTGCTTTATTGAGTGCCATAGTTATTTGTTAAAAAATTGTTTTAATAAATTGGTTAATTCAGTTGTCTTTTGAATAGTAGGTGGTAACGGGGTTCCACTCGGACCGACTGCGGTTGAAACAGTTAGTGTCGCAATAGCATCAACAATCTTCGTCAACAGTTCATTTAAACCTGTACCGTCATTCGTAATAGCCAATTTACCCCCGCTTATTTCAATAACTGCTTTCCCTTGGGAAATAGTTAATTTGCCCTTTTCAGCCTTAACTGTGCAGTCCTGAAAAGTGATTTCATCCATACTTTCATTAACTGTCTGCTTATAGGTGCTTTCGCCTGCTTTTATTTCAGTCACTCGTCCTTCCTCGGTTATTTGCGTTTTAACGAAGTTTTTGTCATCGCCCTCACCATAGTTCGCCTCGGTGGTAAAACTTTCCTTATTGACGCTAAAACCCGAAGAATTGCCTGTCTCGCTGTCTGTTACGCTCCCAACTAAATTTTGAAACGCCTTAATTGTGACATCCTTATTGGCTGTGACATCTATACTGCCATTACTAAACACTTCACACACGCTGTCTTCGCTACCAAATGCAGCTATTTTAATACGGCTAAATTCTTGACCCCGTACTAACAGTGTTAATGAACCATCACGGGCGTTCCCTTTAATTGTAACTTCACCCTTTTCCCAAGTTTTTGAATAGTTAATCTCTGCATCGCTCCGAATTGTTACACTATCATAAGAAGATAAAGTGCCCACAATCATCGGTATATTTTGAAAAGGCTGCGCCACCCATACAACAGGAACACCCTTTTCCCCGACTTCTAATGGAAACTCCACATTTGCCAATACTTCTTTAGATACGTAACAATCATGAATGATGTTACCATCTGCATCATCTATAATAGACAATCGGTTTCGTCTAAAACAGCCGTCCACATATTTATTCCTATCCACTCCTTCGGGGATAATAACATACCCAAATCCAGTCGTCTGTTGGGTAGTTCTATTTCTACCCACTGGAGCGACCCCTTGCTTAGATTTACGAATTATCTTTACCATCCTATTTATACATTTGTCGGTTCATAAAGAAATTAAATTGGTCTTCGTTTATACCAAATTTTGACGGGGTGACACTAGAACCGCCCTGTTGCTTGTTATTAGCTTCATTGCGTTCAGTAATTTCCTTTCGCATTCCGTCCAAATTTGCAATTTTAAAATAGGAGTAATCCTTACTGCGAGCAATGTAATCCATCACCATACCTCTTTCCACGGTTAACGTCGTAATACGGTCTACGGCATCGCCTGTAAATGTGGCAGTATTGTTTACTCCGGTAACATAAAACAGTTCGTTAGTCGGAGCCAAACGAACGAATGTACCCACTTTAATTCTTCGGTCGCCATTTATAGTAATAGTTCCTTTCCGAGTAAACGGTAAATAAACAGAAGTTTCCACAACATACAACAAATCATTCAGCAATGCTTGTGATAAAGTTGTCAAACCTTTCGCCCTGTCCTTTTCTTTGCCATACAAATAACTCTCCGACAAATAAATATCATTAATAATACAACGTTTATTTCCGTACATTTTGCAAAATTGTTCAAAGAAAATTATAGGAACTAAAGCGAGCGAAGAAAACTGGCTATTTCCCATCATGCTATTTTGTGGCATTAATCTATACCACGCATAAGCTCTATCATCGTAAGACAACGACAATGCAAATATATCTTCAGAATTTATTGTAATATAATACTTATCCTGACTGATAATGCTTTCTATTGCTTGAGCGGTAAATGGTGGTTGTCTAACCAAAAATTGGTATCCATTACCCCACGTATCTCCCCAAAATTCTACAAAGGGGTCTTGACAAACCTTATTAAAAAAGTCCAACAGTGTTCCCTCTGGGTTCACTAGGGAACGGTCAACAATACGCCTGTCATTCAAATTGTCATCAACGAATAACTCTATCATCTGCCATATACCATTCACATCGGCTTCCATTCCCTTATATTTATCATCGCCTGTTTCAACAGCGTATTTTTTCGTTACCTTTGCGCATGAGGCAAATAAAGAATTATCCACTATCCCAATATTGGACAACTGATTAATAACAAACCAAAGCACCTGTTTTATTTTCTGAAAAGAATACGCAAAGTAATAATCGTATGCGCCTGTAATCATATTGCGTTTAAACCACTCACTCTCAGGGTCACCACCATAAAACCACTTGTCAGGACTACCCTCAACAAATTTTAATGGAATGAAATAACTACCATCCTCTACCAATAGCTTAGTATAATCACGACCCTGTATATTCACAGTGTAATCGTTAGAAAGTGAACTAACTGTCAAGCTAACAGTATCCACCAACGCCATCATATCCCAAATAACATCGCTATTCAGGCTTGATGGTTGCACTTCTGCATTTCGTTCCCCGCCTAAACTCTTATCCACATCTTCTTCCATTCGTAACCTTTCAAACCTTATAAACACAAGGTCGTTATTCTGAACGTAGGTAGTAAACCAATCTCTTGTCAATGAATATTGGGAATTAATGACATTAAACTGTTCTATAATTTCATCGCCATAAGACAACGGGGTCAAATCGGCAGTCGGCAACAAATCCAATGAAAAAGTGCCTACCCCCTTATCTTTGTTAGTGGTACAACTTTGAACCCATGCACTAACATCCATAATCTTATTTAACGCTCGTACATAAATCCAAACTTTTATTTCCAAGGATTTAAACTTAAAAAGATGTCCGATATTATTGCGCTCACGCTTATTTTGTGCTTTACTACTATTAGTATCTGTTAAGTCGGTAAAGGGTGTGTAATCTGGGTCAGAAACAATAAGCTCCATATTTTCAGTATAAAAGGCATTAAAATCCTTTTGTTCCATAAATATTTCTGAGCCTATAATTTTTTGCATTTCAGCGACAATATCTTTGTTCCATAAATAGACAATTGTGCCGTATTTAATGAACGGAGGGTTGGTTTCGCCACCCTCCTCTTTCTTCTTTTCTTCAGGCGTATAAGTTTCCCAAATTCGGGCGGCATTTGTCAACCCGTCTACTTCTAAAGCCAACCAATCCGGACCCTCAAAATCCTTGTCCAACAACTCCAAACGCACAAGGTCTTCCCAAAATTCATTAATAGGAGCTTCTTTAACTGTTTGCCCGTTAATACTTGTAAACTCATACTTCGTAACGGGCATTTTGTTTTTATTATCGTCTGCCATATTATTCTTCTATTGTTAAGTTTTTCAATACTCGGCTCAACGCTTTCGGAGTATCACTTAATATTTCAGTAAAGCTGCGTATGGATTCCATAATTGAATGAGCCCCCTCAAATGTCATGAAAACGGGTATCGGCTTTTCAATACTTTCCAAAACCGCTTTTAGTTGGTCAGCCCCCATAACATTTTCGTACCCCTCAAAAATCTTTCTATTCATGGTTCCAGCCGTTGAACGTTCAGCGTCCCCGACCATTCTTGCGGCACTTCTATCACTATATTGTGCCCCTTGTGTTCTTCCTTTGCCAAACAGTTCATCTTCAGTTATCTTACCTAAATCTGCGTCAATAATATCTGTCATGGATAACTGTGGAAAAATTGCTTTTAATATATGACGCATTTGTTCTCCACCCCCTGTCATCTGTCTAATTTGTCCAAAAAAGGCTTTTTGAAGCTGCCCTGTGGGGTCATTAGGCATATCCTCAATCATTGCTTGCAAATCTGACAAATTGCCTTCAGGATTTAATTGGCGAGCGGTACGCAAAAGAAGAGCCTGTGTGGTATCATCCTGTGATATATCATTTCCCATTAACGCATTCTGTACCCTTTCTAATTGCTTCCCTTCCATTCCTGTGGCGTTCTGTATGCTCGTCATGGAACGCACAATATTAGTAGTGTTTACTGAACCCACACGGTCAAGTACACGGTCAGCAATTTGGTTAAATTGTCCTAAATATTCACCAAGAGTTGAAGCGATTAATTGATTGGCATCTGCACGCCCTGCAAACCTTTCAGACAAATTAGCATCAAAAGCACTAATCACTCCTGCACTCGTTAAACCTTGTTCGTTTCGTCTAAAACGAGTAGTGCGTAACACGTCTTCAGCCTGTTCATCAGTAATCCCCCGAAGTCTTTGGGCTAACAATAACTGTTTTAAATCATCATCAGTTGTATTGCTACCTTTTGCCCCTGCACGGGATAAACTTGTGATTTTTTCAGTAAATTCTGTTATATTCAGTCCTAAAACGGTTGAAGCCCAATTCTGAAATTCCTCTTTTGAAATTCCAGCCGCTTTATTTGCTTCTTCTGCACGAGTTTTATCCCCCGTTACTACACGGCTAGTATCACCGCCCTCTGAAACTCGGATATAACTATCCGACCTAGATTTAGGTGCTCCAATTGTTTGGTCAAACAAATTATTATAATTTCCACCAAAACTGCCTGTTATCTGCCGACGCAAACTTTCATTATAGGAAACTCCAAATAATGCAGAATAATCCTTTAAAACCTTATCATTCTGTTCTGCTGCCAAACGTCCGACTTCTGCCTCATCAGCCTTTGCGCCTGTTATACCAAAAGACAGCATATTTAACAATGGGTTCTTACCCACGTTATTTCTACGCTGAAATTCGTTTTGCGCTCCATACTGCATTGCTTGGAACTGAAATTGTTGCCCTATCATCTGTCCAATTCCAAAAAGTGCAGCACCATAAGGCAACAGGCTCATCATCCCTTGTAAGCTAGTAGGCAAACTAAACCCTCCGCCCCTGCCACCTGTTGGAGTATTTGGTTGCTGCGGGGGTTGCAAAGGATTTCCACCTGTTGGATTTGGAAGTGGTGCAGGCTGTGATTCTTCTCCGGGAACCAAACCATTTTGTTGATTTCGTTGGTCTTGTTCTAAGGTTTCGGCTATACGAGTGACATCACTTGAAATTTTATCTAAAACGTTAAGTGCTTTTTCAAAATCGGCATTCCTAATCCCCTGCCCCTCTGTCTTGTCAAACAATGGTCGTCCAGTGTAGGGGTCTATAAGCCCTGTATTGCGATTATTTTGCCCCTGTTGGGTATTTGTTTGCTCTTGTGGATTAAAAGCCGTATAGAGGCTATTACGCTCTTTAAGCAAATCAATCTGTTTCTGTATGGATTGCAATACTCCATCATTAATTTGCTTAAAGTTAGTTTCCATTTGTGCAAGGTCTTCCCAAAGTTCTCGGGCTGCCTGCCTCACTTCTTGCAACGGGGTAGTATCTGCCGACACCCGTATTCTTTTATCCTCCGCCATTTTGTTCCTCTAGTTTTAACATTTCATCAATTTCTCTTTGGGCTTCGTCCAAAAATGCTTCCTGTGTCAATGGCGTTTTAAACAAATCGCCAATTCCTGGAATATATTTGTCTTCTTCTTTAGGTAACATCGCCTGCATATAAAGTTTGTCCTCTTCAAACTCCATAAGCTGATGTATAAAAGAACATTCCCGATGAACAGGGGACATGAATGCAACATTATGTTTACTTCTCCACCACCTGTCCATCGGGAATTTTATATTCCAAGTGTTGACACTACGTATCAACTCCTCTCGGTTCATGACCTCATTGCTGCTTATTTATTTCTGACTTCCCACTTAACAGGTCATTGATTTCTTTAAAGAACGGTAAAACTTTTCCGTTGTACTCATCCCGAATTAACTTGTAATCCCGAACGTCCAAATCGTCAAAATTTTTCACCTTTAAATCCTCAACCAACTGCGGACACAACACCACCAAAGTAGCCTCAATGTCTATCATGTCAAGTGCGTGTTGAGCACTGTTTGCGGGACTCATTACCATAGAATTGTAAAAGCCACGTGACAAACTTTGTTTCATCGCTTCAATTCTGTAATACTGACCCACATTAGGGAAAGCAACTGTGTACTCATGCCCTTTAATTGAAATTTTTACTTCATCCATAATCGTCTTTTATTTAAAGACAGCGGGGATTATCCCGCTGTGCTAATTGGTTCAAGATAAATACCGTTAATATCCGTTCCGGCAATTCCACCCTCTTGGAGTTGGAATGACTGACTGTTTACAAGACATCCCTGCAAACGGGCAATCGTATTTCCGGTGTTGTCTACTTCAGTAACTAACTTGCTATTCGCATCTTCACTTGCCACTGTCTTAGCATACATCGTGATATCAAACGCAATGTCACCAAGTACCAAGCTATTCTTTATTTCTGCAATACTGCCAAATTTTTTCAGCATCTTCTGCATGATTGGAGTATTAAACGAAATAAAGTACTGTGAAACGCTCCATTGACACGTGTAAACCACTGCCGGAGCTTCTTGCAATGTCAAAGACCCTAGCCCCTGAACATTCGCACGCTGTACATTTTCCGAAAAATTCAAGTTACGAACGTAACCTGCCACTTCATTATCGATTTTAATGTACGCTTTCGGTGCTGTATATACGTTTCCTCTAGCCATAATTTACTTCTCCTTAGTTACGTAACAAGAATCCTGTAAAGAATATCTTAGTTACTTCGTTATTAATCATTACTTCGTAGGTCACACGGTAATAATCATTTTCTCTAGATGCGACTACGTTTTGGAACTTGGAAATCAAATTATCTTGATTTTCTGTTGCAACTCGTGTCTGTAAGAAATTGATTGTCCACGTTTCCAACGCACCTTTAGAAAGGGTATTAATGTTGACCCCATTTTCATCAGCAAGCAAGTCAATTTCTGCGTTCACCACACACTCTTTATTGAGTTGTGCCAAACACCGCATAAATTGTAAGCTAAAGCTCTGTCCCTTCTTGTTGAATAGGAGCGTATTGTCTTGCAATGTAGTTACACCCTGCAAAATTACAAAACGTTTCAAATACGGATTGTTTGAGACTATAATAAGTCCGGCTTTAACAGCCTTTTCCATCTCCTTTTCGTTAGGTATCATTTGCAACTTGTCACCACCGATTGTCTTGTTAGTAATAGGCACATAAGGCGGTTTTCCAGCCGTGCGACCCACTACCTGACACAAGTTGTAGAATACACCCCACCAACGTATCTTGGAAGCCACCATGTCACTAGCCGTACCAATACCACCGTGAACGATGCAAACATAAGCGTTGTTTGCTTGTTTTGCATAAGCCAGAGAAGCCTCGTAATTGGCACGGCTGTCGTATGCACCAATGAAAACAAACTTGTCAAACTTAGCGTCCAAATTACGATGAGCGATTATTGCCTTATTAGCGGCACTCAAAGCGTTTGCGCCAATTTGGTCAGTCATTACAATGTTGTAATCAACATCGGCAATCTGACTTAATACACTCTCCAAATCTGTATTCGGAGTATAAGTTTCTGTACCGCCTGCGGCTAATTGATAACCATCGGTTACGTCAGAAGCATTCATTTCTCCTGTACCCTTAACAGCCGTCGCATCGTCCAGAACAAAACGTGCCCCAAAGTTTTCGTCGGTTTGTGCCCAATAAATAAGCTCTGCCATCGTGGTACATTCAGGACTTTCACATAACAGGTTTGCGTCTGATTGCTCAACGGTCAACTCATTGTAGGAAAGCTCAACGCCTGTGACGGGGTCTTTGTATAAACCTGTGAATGTGCCCTGCCACAACTTCAGAACCACCGCTTCCGGATTATCTACGCCCGCTTCGGTAGTAAACGCATATCCATTTTTCAAGTAAGTTACACCGTCAATTTCCTCTGTAACACCGTTTGCGTTCAGCCCCTCATCAATAGTCCGGATTACAAACGTTCCGCCATTAGAGCCACCGCCTGTCGCTGTAAATGTCATCTTTGCAGCCTTTGTCGTACAAGCACGCACAAACAACAATTTGCTGATACCCACTGCATCAGCATTGGACGGGTCTGGTTTCCAAAGAGCTTCCGCACATTTCCAATACATACCACCTTTCACAAAGTTGCGGAAAGTGGTTAAATCGTCAAACTCGTAAATCGCGTCAAGACCTTGCGCTCCTTCACCATTTACGCCTGCACCACCACCAAATCCAGCACCATAAACACCCGTATCAATGATAAGGACTGTACCGTAATCCAGCGAACGTGATGCAGTGCTATCCCCAGAAGTTATCGTAGAATAAGCTCCAGGAAGAGTTCTTAATTTTCCATTAAAATAAACACTCGTTGCCATATTATCAAAATTAATTTTTCTAACTAAATTATTTCAGGGAATAAAAATACTCAAATTTTATTCCCCATAATAATCATTCGTCAACTCACTGTCCAACTGTCAACGTTGGTACTTACTGTTAATGTTTCACTTCCGCCTCCGGCTCCAAAGTCCAAAAAAGTAGGTGTCACATCAAGATATAGAATTTTCGCCCTTAACGACCTAGCGGCTGAAACGGTAAATGTGTAATTCTGACTAGAACTTACTTTCATATTCCCCTCATACCAACCATCAAACACGTCACTAGCATTGTTCATTACACATTGTACTGTACAACTTGCTCCGATATTGTATAAGCCACCGCCTGAAACGCTTCCTCTACCTGCACTACTTGCATCCAACGCAACGGTAATAGTTACCGCCTTACTTATACGGTTCGCACGGGCTTCAAATGTGCGTGCCGAGGTAATATTAGCCACACTTAACGAAGGACTACTAGAGACCTTATTAGACCCCTCATACCAACCATCAAATTCGTATCGGTAATTAGTATCTTCTGCCTGTACCGTAGCAACAGAAGCGGCTGTTCCACCATAATTCACTGTTTGAGTAGTAGGCTGAACAGATGATATATAATTTCCGGCTCTATACGCAACAGTAAATGTTGCTGTCGCTTGAGTGATAACAATATCAATCCAAACATTTGGGTCTTGTCCGGAAACTCTTACTGTGGAAACTCGTTGCCCCACATTATTGGATGGAACCCTTATAGTTGCAGAAAAAGAATATAAATAAGAAGCTCCGGGGTCTCCTGCAATAGCTGCTCCGTTTGCTTGGGTTTTCCCATCGGCTGTGTAGGTAGTAGGCAAATCTAATGGAATCTGGCTTGTACCGACTGTTGCAAACGTTAATTTAGGTGAATTACTTGAACCCGATATCGTTAAAGTAGTTTCCCCATTATTTACCGAATACGAACGGGTGGGAATCACAATGGTTTCCCCCATACCTTTTTGTATAACAGTATAAGTCTTATTCCCAGATATCCCAGTCGCTGCACCTGTCACGACAGTAGACCTCTGAATCCGCCCCTTAAAATCAGGAGCGGAATTACTGATTGTGGCATTGCCTTTGCCAGACATCGGGGATACGGTTAACCAACTATCTTTCGCCATATTATTTTAAATTTAACTTACTGTCCAACTATTTACGTTGGTTGTTACAGTCAATGTTTGCTCACCGCCTGCGGCAGTGTATTCCAGTGATGTAGGGGTGACATCAATATACATTGCTTTTGCCACCAAAGAAACATTCTTAGTAGCTGTGAAGCTGTAATTCTTATCACTACTAACTTTTGTATCGCCCTCATACCATCCATCAAAGGCATCATCTGGGCTTGTCAGGTTGCATTTTGCAAGCACTTGGTCGCCCAAATCTACGGTCGCTTGAGCGGTTGCTCCGGCTGCTCCATCATTAATCTGCACCGTGCCTCGGCTTGTGATGTCAGAATTTAAAGCAAGAGTGATAGTGAATGAACCTTGCGCCAAATCTTTTAATAACACAAATTCATTATCTGTGTAGGACGCTAAAGCACTCTCATCAAACTTTCCAGTCGCAATCAACTCCTTCTTCCGCACATAATTATTTGCAGGCACACCAATTTCTTCCGGTGTAATGTTCACCGTATCAGCCGCCTCTTGTGATGTTGCAAAAGAATAGTTCATACTTTATACTGATTTACCTGCGCCCGCCTGTGCGTCCACAAATTTAGTGAATACTATGTTTCCTGTAACGGTATTTATCTTGTCAATAATTGCCTGACCCGTCATGTTTTGCAACACGGCATCCGGATTCTGTTGCAACGTCTGCACATAAGTGAGCAAGTTATCAACTTCTACCCCTGTAAATTTAGACTTGTATGCCATAACCTTTTAACTTTATAATTTTAAAACTCCAAATTGTTCACCATCGGCTGTTTCAAACGGTTCATCGCTGTCGGCAGGTAAAAACGGCTCTCTTAAACCTAATTGAGTAATGCGAAAAGAGGACACTTGTATAGGTGTCCCCTCAGTCGTTCTTCCGGTAACAGTCATCGTTCTGTCAAAGCCGTCATTAACGCCTGAAGAAACAACAGCAACCGCCCTGACGGGCGGTTGTGTTGCACTTGCTTTCTTTACTCTTTTGGTTGCCATTATGATAATGTCCAAGAAGTGTTAGAAACAACTGTATTCGTAACGGCTGCGCCACTTGCTTCCAGAGTAATGGTAGTCTGACCGAATGAGAATTGCGGGTCTCCTGCAGACTGTCTGATAGAAATTTGAGCTGTTTGCCCCCCTTGAGCTGTCACTTTCAATGCAGCGGTCAACTCATTGATAGTTGTATTGGCTGCAATGCCTGTAAACTCAATACTGAATGTAAATTCAGCCGTAGCTCCGGGGTCACCAGAAATTGCTGTATCATTTGAAGTCTGCGCACCACCTGCATCGTACTTCGCAGGCAATGTCAATTTCAAACCACCCTCAACCACATTAGCGGTATCACCATCGTCAGTGAGTTCAAGAAGTGCAAAGGTCAATTTAGAGGAGTTAGACTTACCTGTGATAGTAAGTGTCCCGCCTGTTTTTGGAACTGTGATTTCTGCACCGTTGTCAAAACTTACAAATTCCGGCTTCGCTTTCTGCACAACCGTATAAGTTTTATTAGGAGAAACCCCTGTTGCAGTTCCTGTCACGGTTGTTGTACGTTGTTCGCGACCTGTGTGAACTGTACCCGTGTTGGTGATTGTTGCGTTACCTACCCCTGACATTGGGGCGACGGTTAACCATGCTGCTTTTGCCATCTCTTTTTTTTTTTGGTTAAACAATTTTATTCGTAAACAAAAGTACACATTATATCTAAAACTGCCTATTCAAGCGTCCAATGAATATCTTGACGAGCATTAATTTCCTGTGTCCCTTTATTAGTTATCTCATTAAGCCAACAATGACTAGAACCAAATGCAAACGGCTCTTCACCGCCCTCAACAGTTAATACCCAATCAGTATTGGAATATATCTTTTGTGTCCCAACACTATCTTCATCCAACCAAACATAAGGGCTACCAAAGACAAAATACTTAGTAGGTTCAGGCGGATTCCAATTTGGGTCTGTGCCGATTACAATAGCGGGGTCAATAATGAATTTATTTATTAGCTCCGGTCTGATAATACTTGCATAGCGGTCAATTTCTTCAATTTCCAAATCTATACTTTTTATCAGTATCGGGGTGGGAAACAGCTTATTTTCCATAATAAGCTCATTCGTATTGAACTCAAACTTTACAAATTCCTCTTCCAGCGTATTACGTGCGCCAATCAATAACGAATACAGAACTTCGCAAATTAACACGCTTTCCAAACTATTATCGCTAAAGCACATAATTGAAACGCTTGAAAAAGACGGTTGGCGAAAACCCTCTCGTTGATGTTCGGGGTCGCCAAATAAATCTTCTACTGGAAGCCCATAGCCACCAATAGGAGCATCATGCACCTGTTTCCTTGCAGGCTCACGAATTACAACACACGGAAGATGGCTTTTATCCAACGGGTATTCCAACACCGTGCGTAATTTGCGAGGACTTGTATTACGTCGCAGAAACAACTTTTTTGCTTCCTCGTAAAAATCAAAGTTTCTATCCTTAGTGCCATAAAACATCTGATATAGAAACGTTTGTTCTTCCGGTAAAGCCTCATAGTCTGACTGGACATAATTTAACAGCCCATCAATTATCTGCCTTATTCTTGCAATTATTATCATATCAAATCTGACTTAAAAATTCATCAATTGCCATTGAAGCAACTGTTTCAATTTGTGCTTCGTCCAAAGCCTTGTTCATAAACTTATGAGCCTCAAATCCTGGATGTATCCAACTTAGTGGGTCACTCGTATCACTCACTCGCCTAAATGTAAAGTAACCGCCTCTATCCTCAGATTTAGTAGAAGATATATTTAACCTCACTAAGCCTTCGTATTTGGGCGATTTATGCGTATAAGAAGGAATAACCCCTTGAGCGGTTTTAAGTTCCGCCCTCTGCCCCAATTGAGCAAACTGCGGGGGAAGTTGGGCTGTTGTTACAGGTCTTCCGGCATTTTGTTTGGCAATGTCATACACTTCTTTAGGTAAAACAGACTGAAAAATTCCACTTTCTGCAACCGCTTCCGGAGTGGCGTGCCTAAATGGTACGGTTAAATACCACCCATTACCAAGTTTCTTTGTTTTACGTTTTGGTGAAGCCGCAAAATACGGCTTTTCATCATACGCATCTTTCCCCTCTTCCAAAGCTAGTGCCAACCCGTCCTCACCACCTGACAAACCAAATATCACTTCGGTCGGGCTTATACGGTCAACATACATTGCACGCTTGTATATCTTTCTGGTTTGCCGTAAATTTTTGTCAACTATATCTTCCCATTTGCTAGTATATTCCGTAACAATACGGGAGATAATACTAGCCCCCAATTCCGTAGCCTGCTCTCCTGTTAAAGAAAACTCCGCCACTACTTCACTCAAATCAAGGTGTATCGGAATCATAATCATTAAAAATTAAACCGCTTCCATCAAAATTGGGACGCTGCATATCTATCAGGTGTGACCGCCTGCCTACTGCCTGCAATGGCATTTTAATCACTTCTAAGGCTCCTGATTGCTTATTAGCTTGCATAGAGGCACGAATTTCATGTGGGGCATCTATAATGTGGTATTCTACCCTGTGTTTGTACAGGAAGGACACCCCTGCCCCCTCTGGCACATTTCCAGCCGCAAATTGAACACAATACTTATTGTTCGGAGATACCTCGTACACCGTTGGGTCTAACTTATACAAAGGAACATCCGCCCCCATATAAAGAAACACCGCCTCAATTTCTATTGGTGCATAAGAAAGAAACACCGCCACAATGTCATCAATCATTGTGTGAGCTACTTTTAATTCAGTAAACCACGCATATTCATCATTTACTACAATACGGTTCAAATAGCTGATAAGCTCTTTATCCGTATCTCTTACAGTTATTGCAGCCGTTCCCATTAATTCTGGAGCCCACTGTACGTATTGAGTAATTCGGTTTAGCCCTGTGATTAGTGCCCTCGTTTGTATTGGATTAACATAGAAATATCCTGAACCGTGGCAATTCTGACAATCCGGCATAGGTGCTCCAGAAGCTCCTTGACACGGGCATCTGATAGCTTGCTCACAGGTAATATCATATCCGTGAGACCATATTGCAGCGTCAAAATCCTTGGGTCTGAAGAAAACTTGGGGCTGACCATACATGTCAGGTGGATTACTACTATTAATCGGTCTATTTTCCATTATGTATTCTCCTATTTATAAGACGCCTAACTTCACTTCATCATAAACCAACTTAATCTTCTTAACCGTTTCAGTAATCTCTTTACTGTATTGCAAAATCCTCGCTCCATATCCAGCGTTCGTTGCACTAGAAGTAGAACTAATAGATTGGCTTAGACCATCCACGCCCAAACTTTGAGCCGCAATACCTGCGCCCAATATAAGGTCTCCCGCAATACCTAGCGGACCGAACGTTGCTAACTTGCCGACAAGATTAATTAAATCCATAGGCATGTTATCCAAATCAAATCCGGTAATGTACTGTAAATCCCAATAATCAGGTATCATCAAGAAATGCTGACTGCCTAACTGCGTGGTCAATCCACTAAGAATGACTTCGGCATTTGCAGTCGCAACGGCTGTTCCTGT